>Ga0307375_10004479_pt1 | contig 13337 bp, 12 predicted proteins | sample TR1MG_FD_202531 | JGI IMG/M metagenome (GOLD analysis project Ga0307375, IMG submission 202531) | Soil microbial communities from Risofladan, Vaasa, Finland - TR-1 | ecosystem: Environmental > Terrestrial > Soil > Coastal area > Acid sulfate soil | place: Finland: Risofladan, Vaasa | collected...
CCAACGCGCTCGTCGAGTCGTTCAACACGAAGATCCGTCTCATCACTCGACGAGCCTTCGGGTTCCACAACGTGAACGCGCTGATCGCCCTGGCCCGACTCACACTCAGCGGTCAGCGCCCGGAACTACCCACTTGAACGGCAGGAGAGCCCACTTTTGTCACGTCGGGCTTCCGACACCAATATCTGATAATCTGATTTAGTGACGGAAATCAGTGCTACTAATGCAGCAAGAAACTTTGCCGAATTGCTCGACGCTGTCGAGCACAGGGGGGAGCGGATCACGATTGTTCGTCGTGGCCGAGCCGTGGCCCATATCGAGCCTGTTGCTCACGGCCTCGGGTCGGATGTGAAGTCTCTCTTGAGTCGGCATCCAGCGGATGCCCAGTGGATGGAGTCGCTGAAGCAAATGCGTGAGCTCGTCGTCGCTGAGGAGCGATTCTGACTCGTCTGATTCTTGACACAACTTTCTTGATCGATACCGAGCGGTCGCAATTCAATCTTGATGACGTCATTGCGGATGAGGACGATGTCGCAATCGCCGCCATAACGGTTGCGGAAGTTCAAGTGGGCGCCGAGTTGGCAACTGGAAGGACCAGGCGTCGTAGAATGGAACTTCTCGATGAAGTGGTGGCGTCGATTCCCATTCTGGACTACGACCTTGCAGTTGCTAGATCTCAAGCCCAACTTCTTGTCATCGTCCGTAGGCAAGGGCGACCTCGAGGTGCCCATGACTTGATCATCGCCGCTACGGCCCTTTCATCTGGTCGATCGCTTGTGACCGCCGATGAGAAGGCATTCGTTGATCTCGGGGTTGTCACCATTTCGTATCGATAACGCCTGAACCACTCACTTCTCCAATTCGCCAGTGTGAGGTTGCATTCCTGCGGCGACGGGCCCGCGATATCAATGGTTTGCGAAACGGTTCCCTCCCGTGCTCCGGACTCGACTCAATTCTCATGACTGGACGGGTTTCAAGATCCAACCGCACTGCGCCTACTGCGATGCCGCTCTTCCACCGAAAGAAGTCTCAAGTGCGCGAGCCACGGCGAGTGCATCGACGTCCCTGACATCTCTGGTGGTATGGAAAGCTCCTGCAACCAATCGAGTGTTGCGGAAGACGTGGAGAGCGGGTGACGGGAATCGAACCCGCATGGCCAGCTTGGAAGGCTGGAGCTCTACCATTGAGCTACACCCGCGTGCCCGTGAGGGCTCGCACAAGTCTAGAGCACACCATCTAGCGTGAGTTCGTGGATGAGACTCTCTACGACCAAGTTGGCGGCCAGCCCTTCTTCGACCGTTTGGTGGATGCGTTCTATGTCTCGGTGGAGGCGAGCGAGCTGTTGCGCTCGATGTATCCCGAGGATCTCACTGAATCAAAGCGGAGCCTCGCGCTCTTCCTCGCGCAGTACTGGGGCGGCCCTGCGCTGTATCAGAGCGAGCGGGGACACCCTCGACTGCGGATGCGCCACGCACCGTTTCGCATCACCAAAGCCGCCCGTGACGCGTGGCTGGACGCAATGACGTCGGCGCTGGCGAGCGTGCGCGACGAGTTGAGCGACGATCAGTACCGCGAGATGGCTGAGTACTTCGCGATGGCGGCGAACCAGATGCGCAACGTCTAGGTGTACTCGCAACGTGGCTGAGTGAGTCGCGTGACATCTTTGTGAAGAAGTGTGGACGTTGCCCCAAAAGTCTTTAGCCTTGTAGTTATGGCTCGACGTTTGGTGCTGCGCGAGAACGAGGTCCGCGTCATCTCGGTGACGCCGGTGGGTCGTGGGTTCGTGCGTCCCGGCTTCGCTTTCCTCACCGCGGTCATTGTGGTGCAGTACGGTGTCGGTCGCTGGAGTTTCGTGCAGGCGCACCACTGGTTCTTGTTGTTGACGCTGTCCAGTCCGGGTCTGGTGGTGACCCTGACGCGCCTGTGGCGCTGGCGTTCGCACAAGGTCCACGTCACTTCAGAGCGCGTCGTCGTGGAGGGCGGAGTCGTGAACCACTTCACGACCTCCATAGAGCTTCGCGACGTGATCGCGACGAGGGTCGAACAGCGACTGCACGAGCGATTGTCGCGCCGAGGCATCGTCGTGCTGGAGACGGCGTCGGGATCGATAGTCGTTGGGCGGGTTCGTCATCCGGCGGCGCTGTGTCGCCTCATCGACCGTGAGCGGCTGCAGGCTCGATGGGACGAGGCGGCATTCGACACCGTGTTCGAGTTCGAGGATCCCGTTCCGCCGAACCTCTGGTCCCCACCGCGAGCGCCGCGCCACGTACGCTGACGCGATTGGACTTCGCCCAAAAGGCGGTACCGTGATGGGCGTGACTACTCGATACCGATGCACCGCGTGCGGAAATTTGACTCGTTTCGACGTCGTGGAAACGACGTCGGTGCGCTCCTTCCACCATTTCACCGTGGGAGGTGAGCTCTCCATCGAGGAGCCCGAGATCCTGAGCAAGACCGTCGAATCGGTGTCGTGCCGCTGGTGCGGTCACGGACGCGGCGTCGAAGAGGTCACCGAGCCCGAGTGACGTCCGACTTTCGCGCGCACTCCTTCGACAACCCTCGTCCGCGACGCGCGCCCACGTCGTTCTCCGGACGCGATGCCGATGGCCTCGAGTTCACGCGCACCCTCGCGGGTCCCACGCTCGTGGTCGCGCTCAAGACTTCGTGCGACGGCTGTCGCGAGTTCGTGGCGGCCGCGCTGGAGGAATTCGACGGACTGGATCTCGTGCTGATCACCGCTACGAGCGACGAGGCGTCCGAGTGGCGGGGCGCGCGCCGACCGGTAGTGGCGGCGCCCGGGCTGTGGACTGCGCTCGACCTGCGCTCGGCGCCCTTCTACGTCTTGGTCGATCCCGAACTCGAGCAGGTGCTGACCGAGGGCGTCGTGTTCTCGCCCGCCCAGGTCGCGTCGGAGATCGCGCGCTTCGTCACCCGCTGAGGTGTCACACCCTCGGACCAGAGTGGTTGGAGAGGAAAGGCGCCAACATGCGAAACGGAATTGAGTTGTCGATCAGCTGTAGTGACTGCGTGCGTCGAGCGACGCCCGACTGCGAGGACTGCCTCGTGAGCTTCGTGCTGGACGGCCCGCCCGAAGCTCTCGAGATGACCTCGAGCGACGCGGAAGTCGTGGAACTCTTCGCCGCCGAGCGGCTCATCCCGCGACTGCGCTACCGAACGGCTTCGGCTTCGGCTTCGGCTTCGGCTTCGGGGGACGGGTCCAGCGCGTACTGAGCGTGACTAGCGTGGTGGGTCATGGCGGGCCACCTGTTGGTGACAAATGACTTTCCACCCAAGACCGGAGGTATCCAGGTCTATCTGCACGAGTTGTGGCGACGGCTGGAGCCAGGCCGCGCCACCGTGCTCACGGCGTCGTCGCACGCGGACGCGGCGGCCTTTGACCGCGCCGAGGAGTTGGTGGTGGAGCGAGTCGCCGAGTCCACGCTGTTCCTGCCCACCCCCAAGGCGCGTGCCGCCATCGAGGCCGCCATTGCGCGCCACGATCCCGACCTGGTGCTGATCGACCCTGCGTGGCCACTCGGTCTGCTCGGGCCCACCCTCTCACGCCCCTACGGCGTGATACTCCATGGCGCCGAGGTGACGATTCCCGCCCGACTGCCACTCGTCGCCTCGTCGATGCGCCACGTCTTGCGCCACGCCAGCGTCGCGGTGTGCGCGGGCAGCTACCCCGAAGCCGAGGCGCGACGCAACGCGGCCGAGTTCATGCCGCCGGTCATCCAGATCCCCCCTGGTGTGGACACCGCGCAGTTTCGTCCGGCGCCGGACGACGAGCGTCGCCGCGTGCGCGAGGCGATGGGCGTCGCCGATGACGCACTGCTCGTCAGCTCCTATTCGCGACTGGTGCCGCGAAAGGGAATGGACACGCTGATTCGCGCCAGCGCCCTGGTGCCGCGGTCGCTGCAACTCCAGGTCAGCATCGGTGGTTCGGGGCGCGATCGCCAGCGCCTCGAGCGGCTGGCCACCAAGCTGGGCGCGCCGGTGCGTTTCGAAGGTCGCGTGCCCGACGACCGGGTGGCCGCCTGGCTGGGGGCGAGCGACATCATGGTCATGGACTGTCGCGGTCGGTGGATGGGCCTCGAGCAGGAGGGCTTTGGCATCGTCTTCTTGAATGCGGCCGCCTGCTCGGTGGCCCAGATCGCGGGCCGCTCGGGCGGCAGTCACGAGGCGGTGCTCGATGGGGAAACCGGGATCGTGCTTGATCACTCACGCAGTGCTCGGGCGTTGGCGCGAGCGATCGAGCAACTGGCTGGCGACGACGAGCTGCGACGACGCTTCGCCGCGAGGGCGAGGGAGGTTGCGGTCGAACGGTTCCAGTGGGACTCGCTCGCGGCGCGCCTCGGCGAGGGCCTCGCCCCCTTTGATCACTTCGAGGCGTCCACCCGCCTGCTCTAGTGTGGATCGCAGAGGAGGTGCCGTGGCGCAACGGGCAACGGAGTCGATAGTGGTTCGCGCACCCGTTGATGTGGTCTACGAGGTGGTCACCGACTTCGCCCGTTACGGCGAGTGGGTGAGCGAACTGAAGTACGTCGAGATACTCGATCGCGACACGGCCGGACGCGCGCTTGACGTCGCCTTTCGCGCGGCCGCCTTCGGACGCTCGACGAGCTACACCCTGCGCTATGACTACAGCCGGGCCCCCGAGGAGTTGAACTGGACCCAGACCGATGGGGATCTCGCCGAATCGCTCCACGGGCAGTACCGGTTCGAGGCGGTCGGGGACGCCACTCGGGTCACCTACGACCTGGAGGTGGAACTCGGGGTGCCAATCCCCACGTTCGTGAAGTCGCGCGCGGCCCAGCGGATCCAGTCCCAGGCGCTCAGCGAGTTGAAGGCACGCGCCGAGTCGTTTCGATGAGCGAAATCGCGATCGGCATCGATGTCGGGGGCACCAAGGCGCTCGCATTGGTCGTGGCGAGCGACGGGCGCGTCCTGGACGAGATCCAGTGCGCGACGCCCCACGACGCGCAGTCTCGACCCGGGGCGGCCACCGCCTCAGTGCTGAGCGACCAGGTGCGCGAGCTCGCCTCGCGCTGCGGACTCGTGGGCGCCGACGTGCCGGTGGGGGTGGGCCTGCCCGGCATGATGCGACGCGACGGGCACCTGGCCTTCGCCCCCAACCTCCCGAGTGCTTCGGGGGCCGATCTGAGCACCGAACTCGGGCGCTCCCTCGTCAATCCCAACGTGTTCTGCGAGAACGACGCCAACTGCGCGGCCCTGGCTGAGCATGAGTGGGGGGCGGCACGTGGCATCAACGACTTCGTCATGGTGACCCTGGGCACCGGTATCGGGGGCGGGGTGGTGGCTGACGGTCACCTGGTGCGCGGTCGCAGCGGCTTCGCGGGCGAGATCGGCCACATGGTCGTCGACGCGCACGGGGTCGCCTGCGCGTGTGGGGGGCGTGGTTGCTGGGAGCGCTACGCGTCGGGTGGGGGACTGGCGCGACTGGCCCGCGACGCAGCCCACGCGGGAAGGCTCCCGGTGCTCGCGGCGCGCGCCGGTGACCAAGGGGTGCGGCCCGAGGACGTGACGGGCGCTGCCGCGCAGGGACTCGACGAGGCGCTCGAGCTCTTGGACGAGGTGGGTTGGTGGCTCGCGCTCGGCCTGTCGAACCTGGCGGCGATCCTCGACTGCGGTCAGTTCGTGATCGGTGGTGGGCTGTCGGTAGCGTCGCGCTTCGTGCTGCCCAGCGCCCGCGCTCACCTGGGCTCGCTGGTCGAGGGCTACGGCGCTCGCCCTGCACTCACGATCACTCCGTCGATGTTCGGGCCGCGATCGGGTGCGATGGGGGCCGCGCTCGTGGCGATGGGGAGGCGCCCATGAGGGTGGGCGTGCTGCTGCCCACGTTCGAGGCCGGCGCGGACCACGCGCTCGAGGTGGCCGCCCGGGCCGCCGCGCTGGGCATCGACGGCGTGTTCGCCTACGACCACCTCTGGCCGATGGGTTCGCCTGAGCGGCCCTCACTGGCTCCCTTCGCCCTGCTCGCCAGCGTGGCCCGCGCGCACGAGGGGCTGTGGGTGGGGCCGCTCGTGGCCCGCGTGGGCCTCGTGGGCACCGCCCACCTGGTCGAGCAGTTCTTGACCCTCGAGGCGTTCGCCCCGCACCGGGTGATCGGCGCGCTCGGCACGGGCGACAAGCTCTCGGTGGCCGAGAACGACGCCTACGGCCTGGCGAGGCGTTCGCCCGACGAGCGCCGCGCCATGATGGCCGAGGCCGCGCGTCAGTTGACGCCGGTGATGCCGGTGTGGTTCGGCGCGGGCGCACCCGCGACCAACGTTCTCGCGCGTGCGCTGGGCGCCACCGTCAACATGTGGAATGCCACGACCCAGGAAGTGGCCGCCGCGGCCGCCGCGGGCCCGGTGAGCTGGGCGGGTCCCGCGCCCGAGGATCTCGGCGCAACCCTCGACGCGCTGGACGAGGCTGGGGCCAGTTGGTCCGTGTTCAGCCCCCAGGTGGACATCGACGATCTCGCCAAGTGGCGCCGCGGGAACGAACTAAGTAAGTTTCGCTGATGGAATTTCGTCGCATCAACGGTTTGCCGCCCTACGTCTTCGCCACGATCAACGCGCTGAAGGCCCAGGCGCGTGGCGCCGGTCGCGACGTCGTGGACTTCGGGTTCGGCAATCCAGATCTGCCCAGTCCCGACGTGGCCGTGGAGAAGCTCGCCGAGGCGGCCCACAACCCCAAGAATCACCGTTACAGCGCGAGTCGAGGGATCCCGAATCTGCGCCTCGCGATGGCCGCGCGCTACAAGAAGCTCTTCGACGTCGACCTGGACCCCGAGACCGAGGTGGTCACGACCATCGGCGCCAAGGAGGGACTCACCCATCTCATGTGGGTGCTGCTCGGGCCGGGCGACGCGGCCATCGTGCCGACGCCCAGCTATCCCATTCACCTGGCGGGCCCCGGCTTCGCGGGGGCCACGGTGATCACGGTGCCGATGGTCGACCCCGCGTCGAGCGAGCGCACCCCCGGTGACGACTTCTTCGACGGACTGGTCGCGGCCTGGGAGGGCGCGGTGGTCAAGCCACGGGTGATCATCTGCTCATTTCCGCACAACCCCACCAGCGCGTGCGTCGACTACTCGTTCATGGAGCGTCTCGTCGCCTTCGCCCTCGAGCACGAGATCATCGTCTGTCACGACTTCGCGTACGCGGACCTCGGCTTTGACGGCTACCAGCCACCCTCGATCCTGCAGGTGCCGCGGGCCAAGGAGTGCTGCGTCGAGCTGTACACCCTGACCAAGTCGTTCTCGATGGCCGGCTGGCGGGTGGGCTTCCTCGTGGGCAACGCCGAGATCGTTGCCGCCCTCACCAAGTTGAAGAGCTACCTCGACTACGGCACGTTTCAGCCGGTTCAGATCGCCGCCATCGTGGCGATGAACGAGGCGCAGGACTACCCCGACCAGCTGCGTGCCATCTACCAGTCGCGGCGCGACACGCTGATCGAGGGACTCAACCGGGTTGGCTGGCCGGTGGTGGCACCTAAGGGGTCGATGTTCATCTGGGCCCCGATTCCCGAGCCGTATCGCGACATGGGCTCGCTGGGCTTTTCCACCTTCCTCATCGAAGAGGCCGACGTCGCCACCAGTCCGGGCGTGGGCTTCGGGGAGGGGGGCGACGGCCACGTGCGCTTCGCGCTCATCGAGAACGAGCTGCGCACCCATCAGGCCGTGCGCTCACTGCGCCGGGCGCTCACCAAGTTGCCCGGCGCCGCGGGCTAGGGCCACCCGGCGCCGGGAACGGCGACCTCGGCCGCCTCGATGGCTCCGAGGGTCTGTCCGGCGATCTGAAAGCGGTCCGAGGTCGGCGCGGTCATCACGTAGAGCGTGCGCCGATCGTCGCCGCCCAGCATGCACGCGAAGGCGCGCTGGTTGGTCGTGACCCGCGCGGTGATCTCGCCGCCCTCACGCACCCGCAGGCACTCGTTGGTGAGTGCGTTGGCGACCCACATCTGGCCCTCGGCGTCCAGGCACGCGCCGTCGGTGGCCACGAAGTCCAACTGCGCCCACAGGCGGCGATCAGCGAGGGTGCCGTCGTCGTTGATGGTAAAGGCCGTGAGGCGAAACCCCATCGTCTCGCCCACAATCAGCGTGCGCCGGTCGGGCGTGATGACGCTGCCGTTGGGAAATGCCATGTCGGGCACCGCCTGTATCACCTGGCCGGAGGGGTCCAGCACGACGAGGTGCGTTGTGGGTGGTGGCGTCGCGAGCAGGCCCTCGGGCCCTTGTTCGGCGAGCAGGGTGTCCAGGTCGAATCCGAAGTTGCCCACGTAGGCGTGCCCCGAGGGCGCGACGACCATGTCGTTGGCCCAAAAGCCGCAGTACTCGCTGATGTCGGACCAGGTCTCGGTGGCGGCGCCGGCCAGGCGCAGCACGCGGTGGTCGGTCATCGAGACGCAGAGCAGGTCACCGTTGCCGAGCCAGCCGAGCCCCGACGGTTGGGCCTCCACGTGGTGTTCGAGCCGTTCGTCGGTACCATCGGCGCGCACCGAGTACACCGCCTTGCGGTAGAAGTCGGAGAACCACAGTCGCCCGCCGTGCCAGCGCGGTGACTCGCCGAACCCCAACCCTTCGCGCAGCACTTTCGTTGAGTACGTGTCCATGGCCCCCCCTCGTTGGTGACGAACCTAGCGCTAGGCGCGCTCGAGCGCGCGACGCCACGCCTGGTAACCCGCATCGATGAAGAGCGGGTCGCCGGGTTCGAAGACTCGTTCGTACTCCCAGAGGGCGGCCAGTTCGTCGAGCGATCCCCACAGGCCGATGTCCAGGCCCGCCAGTGTGGCGGCGCCGCGCGCGGTCGCCTCGAGCGAACGACTGCGTCGCACCGTCAGACGCGAGTTGGTGGCCTGCAGCTGCATCAACAGGTCCATCGCGGCCGCGCCGCCGTCGGCGCGCATCTCGCGCAGCGTCACGCCCGCGTCCGCGAAGGCGTCGGTGATCGCGCGTACCTGGTAGGCCAGGGCCTCGACCAGCGCACGGGCGATCTGGGCGCGTCCCACGCCGCGTGAGAGACCCATGATCGCCCCGCGGGCCTCGGACCGCCAGAACGGCGAACCGAGGCCGGTAAAGGCCGGGACGAACTGGGCGCCTGCGCTGTCGGGGACGCTCGTGGCGAGTGATTCAAGTTCGTCGGAATTGACGACGAAGCCGAGTTCGTCGCGAAGCCACTGCACCGCCGCCCCGGCGACGAAGGCCGAGCCCTCGACGCAGTAGGTGGCCGGGCCGAAGGCGCCCAGGTCCCAGGCCACGCTCGTGAGGAGTCCGGGAAAAACCCCCGGCGCACTGTCGCCGGCGTTGGTGAGCACGAAGGCGCCCGTGCCGTAGGTGGCCTTGACCACGCCGGTCTCGAAGCAGGCCTGGCCGAACAGGGCCGCCTGCTGGTCGCCCAGAATGCCCGTGATCGGGACTCCGGCCAGCTCGGGCACGACCTCGGCGCTGACGGTTCCGAAGTTCGCCGACGAGGGACGGATGTCGGCGAGCATCGAGCGTGGCACGTCGAAGAGCGAGGTCATGGTCGCCGACCAGTCGAGGGTATCCAGGTCCATGAGCATGGTGCGCGAGGCGTTGGATGGTTCGGTGGCGAAGGCGCCACCCTCGACGTTGCCCGTGAGCCACCACAGGAGCCAGGTGTCGACGGTGGCCAGGCTCGGAGCGCTCGCCGCGTCGAGCACGCCGCGCTGGAGGAGCCACTGCATCTTGGTGGCCGAAAAGTAGGCGTCGAGCACAAGTCCGGTGCTGGCGCGCACCTGGTCACCGTGGCCGTCAAGTTCGAGCTGGGCGCAACGCGCTGCGGTGCGCCGGTCCTGCCACACCAGCGCTCGGTGGGCCAGGTGGGCGTTCTCGCGGTCGAAGGCCACCGTCGTCTCGCGCTGGTTCGTGATGCCCAGCGCCACGACGCGCTCACCACGATGGCGTGAGCGCGTGGCCACCTCGCGCAGGGTCGCCACCGCCAACTCGGCGATCTCGGCGGCGTCGTGCTCGATCTCGCCGGGGCTGGGAAAGTGCTGGGTCAGCTCGCGGTAGGCGCTGTCGAGCGCCCGTGCGGAGTCGTCGAAGGCTACACAGCGCACGCCGGTGGTGCCGGCATCGAGGGCGAGGACCACGTCCATCCCGGTCAGGCTAGTGAGAAAACGCGACCATTCCAGGCTTGACGTGTGGCGATGGTGGCTTCATTAGAGGTTGTTCAGAAAAAGGGCAAAATTGGGTTGACTCCGTGTAATTACAGTGGTGTAATGACACAGCATCTTGCGACGCGTGGTGGTTCCACCACTACATATTGTGGTTTATGGGGGGCTGAGGGTGTAGTCTCGACTTCCCCGAGCGACGCCGTGGGAAGCAGACATTGTGTCGGCATCGGAAGAAATGGGAGATGAAAATGGCTATCGCACCTCAGCGACTCGGAATCGGAATACGCCGGTACTTCACCACGGAGGGCCGTCATCCCTATGACGAGGTCGTGTGGGATCGGCGCGATTCGCGCATCACGAACTTCCGCGACGGGTCGGTTGCCTTTGAGCAGCTGAACGTCGAAGTGCCCGCCTCGTGGTCGTTGAACGCCACGAACATCCTCGCGCAGAAGTACTTTCGCGGCACCCTGGTCACCCCCGAGCGCGAGACGAGCCTGAAGCAGGTGGTCGACCGCATCGTTGACACGATCACCACGTGGGGCGTGGACGCCGACTACTTCGTCGATGAGGAGGAGGCCGAGGCCTTCCGCGCCGAGTTGAAGCACCTGCTCATCACCCAAAAGGCGGCCTTCAACTCGCCCGTGTGGTTCAACATTGGCGTGAAGGGCGTGCCCCAGCAGGGCAGCGCGTGCTTCATCCTCGCCGTGCAGGACTCGATGCGTTCGATCCTCAACTGGTACACCGAAGAGGGCATCATCTTCAAGGGCGGATCGGGCGCCGGGGTCAACCTCTCCAAGATCCGCTCGAGCGCCGAGCCGCTCGAGGGTGGCGGCACCGCGAGCGGTCCCGTGTCGTTCATGCGAGGTGCTGACGCCTCGGCGGGCACCATCAAGTCGGGTGGCAAGACGCGTCGGGCCGCCAAGATGGTCATCCTTGACGTGGACCACCCCGACATCGAGGAGTTCATCTGGTGCAAGGCCAACGAGGAGAAGAAGGCCCGCGTGCTGCGCGACGCCGGCTTCGACATGGACCTCGACGGCAAGGACATCAACTCGATCCAGTACCAGAACGCCAACAACTCGGTGCGCGTGTCCGACGAGTTCATGCAGGCGGTGCTCGACGACGGCGAGTGGAACCTGACCGCGCGTAGTGACCACAGCGTGGTCACTACGGTGCGCGCGCGTGACGTCTGGCGCCAGATAGCACGTGCCGCGTGGGAGTGCGCGGACCCGGGCCTGCAGTTCGACACCACCATCAACAAGTGGCACACGTCGCCCAACACGGCACGGATCAACGGTTCGAATCCGTGCTCGGAGTACATGCACATTGACAACTCGGCCTGCAACCTCGCCAGCATCAACCTGATGAAGTACCTGGCCGAGGACGGCCACTTTGACGTCGAGGCCTTCAAGGCCACCATCGAGGTCGTCTTCACCGCGCAAGAGATCATCGTGGGCGCGGCGGACTACCCGACCGAGAAGATCGGCGAGAACTCGCGCAAGTTCCGCCAGTTGGGCCTGGGCTACGCGAACCTGGGGGCGCTCTTGATGGCGTCGGGCCTCGCCTACGATTCCGACGAGGGCCGAGCCTGGGCCGCGGCCATCACCGCGCTCATGACCGGTCACGCCTACGCGACCAGCGCACGCACCGCGGGACGAATGGGACCCCACGAGGGCTACGCGGAAAACGCCGAGCCAATGATCAACGTCCTGCGCATGCACCGTGACGCTTCGTACCAGATCGACGAGTCCCTGGCGCCCGCCGAGGTGCTCCAGGCGGCCCAGCACGCATGGGAGGAGGCGGTAGACCAGGGAATTCGCCACGGCGTGCGCAATGCGCAGGCCTCGGTGCTCGCGCCGACCGGGACAATCGGCCTCCTTATGGACTGTGACACGACGGGCATCGAGCCCGACCTCGGTCTGGTGAAGTTCAAGAAGCTGGTCGGCGGCGGAAACATGTCGATCGTCAACCAGACCGTGCCACGTGCGTTGCGCGTGCTCGGCTACAGCGACGACGAGGTTGCGGCCATCGTCGATTACATAGACGAGAACAAGACCATTGTGGGCGCCCCGCGTCTCAGAAGTGAGCACCTGCCGGTGTTCGCCTGCTCCATGGGCGACAACACGATTCACTACCTGGGTCACGTCAGGATGATGGGAGCCGTGCAGCCCTTTATCTCGGGCGCGATCTCCAAGACAGTCAACATGCCCGAGGACGCGACGATCGAGGACGTGGCGAATCTTCACATGGACGCCTGGCGCCTCGGAGTGAAGGCGGTGGCGATTTATCGCGACAACTGCAAGGTGGGCCAGCCGCTGTCGACCGCGAAGAAGGATGGCGAGTCGCTCTCCTCAGTGATCGCGACCGACTCGGTGGCGGCCGAGTTGTACACGAGAATCGCCAAGTTGGAGGCGGCACTGGACCTTGCCAAGACTGAGGGCTCACACGTCGTTGTGGGCGCGGTACGTGAGCGTCTGCCGCGCCGGCGCACTTCGGCCACCTTCGCGTTTCGTGTTGCGGACTGCGAAGGCTATGTGACGGTGGGCGAGTATGAGGACGGTCGACCGGGTGAGGTGTTCATCAAGGTGTCCAAACAGGGTTCCACCCTCGCGGGCATCATGGACGCCTTCTCCATCTCGATCAGTCTGGGATTGCAGCACGGAGTTCCCCTGTCGACCTACGTGCGCAAGTACGTGAACATGAAGTTCGAGCCCTCGGGCATGACCGACGACGCCGACCTGCGTATCGCCACCTCGCTGGTGGACTACATCTTCCGCCGCCTGGCGCTCGACTATCTCAACGTCACTGAGCGTGAGGACTTGGGCGTGCTCTCGACGAGCGAGCGCATTCAACCCACCCTGCCCGAGGTGGCCGAGCAGGCGACCCCGACGGTTGGCGTTAGTGTTCAGCCAACGTTGGTGGACCTGAACGAGAAGCCGACGCCAGAGCCGACGCTGTTGAGCCGGTCTCAGGACCGCGACGCGCCCATGTGCTACCAGTGCGGCAACGTGATGCAGCGTGCCGGGTCGTGCTACGTCTGCTCGAGTTGCGGGGCGACCAGCGGCTGCAGTTAAGGGTGCGAGAGGAATCGGGCTACGCCGTGGCGTTGCATTTCGGGAAACTCGAATCTTCACGGGGGCGATGGCATCTACGAGCTCTGCGCCGCCTCTTGCGCGTCATAACGCACCGCCTGG
>Ga0307375_10004480_pt1 | contig 13334 bp, 8 predicted proteins | sample TR1MG_FD_202531 | JGI IMG/M metagenome (GOLD analysis project Ga0307375, IMG submission 202531) | Soil microbial communities from Risofladan, Vaasa, Finland - TR-1 | ecosystem: Environmental > Terrestrial > Soil > Coastal area > Acid sulfate soil | place: Finland: Risofladan, Vaasa | collected...
GTTCCCGATTCAAGCCGGTAGCAAACGAATCATGTCTGAAAACACGATGGGGCACGCCCTCAATAAAATGGGATACAAAGGGCGGCAGACAGTGCATGGCCTGCGCTCTGTAGCGTCCACAATACTCAACAAAGGAGACGCCCGGCACAAATGGTCGAAAGATGCGATTGAGCGGCAATTAGCTCATTCGCCGAAATCTGACAACGCGGTCCGTGATGCGTATAACAGATATGAATACATCGAAGAAAGAATCCAGATGATGCAGTGGTACGCGGATCAGATTGATCTGCTTGGGCATGCTGCTGAAAGCAAAGGGAAGGTCGTGAGACTGAAACAGGCTTAAGAAACTTAACTTACAAAGTTGCGGGTTACAGCAGGCAGTTCGCGATGGAGAATGAGTGCTCTGTGGCGGGGAGGCGCGCGGAAAGTATCTCGCGCACCGCATCATTCAGTGAATCGGCGAGGTGTTCGATTACACGGTGGTGACTGGCCAGCGAGATCAGAACCCAGTTACGAAGATGACGCATGCAACAATTTCGCCGCTTGCGAGGGAAAACAACCCGCCATTTCAGAACGTGAATTGCCTTTATTCCTTCACGATCTTGAGGTCTATCGAGGCTTTTACATCATGAAGCTATCTATTCAATCTTGAGATTCGAATCATCAAATTTGCCTGCTTCTTCCAAAATTTCTGGACGATATTGGTGAAACCAATCTAATAATTCCACAGATAGCCCAACCCGGCAAAAAACCCACACCAGACCTCTTCACCAACTCCATGTAATTGATCGGCCTCCCTGTTTGTGCATCTTCCGTGTTGTCCTGCCAATGCCCACAGGCTCAACCAGTAGAAGGAAAAAAGGTGTTGTGGAACCCAAATCTTGTTGTCGCCAATTGTTGGAGGTGTTCCATTAAGTACTGGTCTGGTATGGAGAAACTTCATGAAGAGCAAGCGTTGCGTGGTCTGCCATCAATCGTTTCAACCGTGCCCACAAGTTCCGAATCAATCCTATTGCTCTGCACCCGAATGCCAACGGGAGCGCCGCCGACGTTGGCAGCGAAACAAATTGCAAACCGATCCCGACTATCGTGACAATCAGTCCAGAGCGCAACGATCCTGGATGGACAGCAACCCCAAGTACTTTAGCGAATATCGTAAGGCACATCCAGATTATGTGGAGAGCAATCGAGAAAAGCAGCGGCAACGCGACGCGCCGCCGCAGAAACTGGAAATTGCAAAGATGGACGTGTCGGCAGCACTTCAGCCTTTCCCATCAGGTATTTACCGCTTGCAGCCAGCTATCGCTTCAGCTCTTGCAAAGATGGATGTGTGCATTGTTGAAATCACTCTGTTGTCCGCAATCTGTCCATGTAACGAAGAGCCTTGCAAAGAGATGACGTGATGGGCGTTGACGCGCACAAACACTACCGTACGCCCTTATGTGCTCTCGATTTTTGCGCCTTTCTCGTTGGCATGCTTTTAGACCTAAAACAGCATACCAAGATGACCGTCGCGCCGTAAATGTGCGATTAGAGAGCCTAGCTTCCTTTCGATATCGGGAGATCGGGACGTATGCAATCAGGCAAACCATCAGATGTGCCAATCGACCAGCCGAAGCTCTTTCGGGCTGCAGAATATGTTCGGATGTCCACTGAACACCAACAGTACTCGACTGAGAATCAAGCTGACAAAATCAGAGAATATGCCGCCCATCGGGGTATCGAAGTCGTACGCACGTATGCCGACGCAGGCAAAAGCGGTCTGCGCATGGATGGTCGGCAGGCACTGCAACAGCTAATCAAGGATGTCGAAACTGGGGCGGCTGATTTTCAGATGATTCTGGTTTACGACGTCAGCCGCTGGGGACGGTTTCAAGATGCGGACGAAAGTGCATATTACGAGTATATCTGCCGTCGCGCGGGCATTCAGGTTTCATATTGCGCCGAGCAATTTGAAAATGACGGTTCGCCAGTCTCCACTATCGTTAAGGGTGTCAAACGAGCGATGGCCGGAGAATATAGCCGAGAGTTATCTGCCAAAGTATTTGCCGGGCAGTGCCGCCTGATTGAGTTGGGTTTCCGCCAGGGTGGGCCAGCCGGATACGGCCTGCGTCGTGTACTGATTGACCAATCGGGTTCGATGAAAGCCGAACTAGCAAGAGGTGAGCATAAGAGTCTGCAAACTGACCGCGTTATTCTCATGCCGGGGCCGGAGGACGAAATCCGGATCGTGAATCAAATCTACAGTTGGTTCATCGATGCAGAATTGGTGGAATCAGAGATCGCGCTACGACTAAACGGCATGAAGGTACGCACCGATCTTGACCGAGACTGGACCCGCGCCACCGTGCATGAGGTTCTGACCAATGAAAAATACATTGGCAACAATATCTACAACCGAATTTCGTTCAAGCTCAAGAAACTTCGTGTCATCAATACGCCGGATATGTGGATCAAGAAGGAAGGTGCGTTCGACGCCATCGTTCCGCCTGAATTGTTCTACACCGTACAAGGAATTATCCGCGCTCGCGCTCGACGTTACACTAAAGAGGAACTGATTGAACGTCTTCGCAATTTATATCAGCATCGCGGATTTCTCTCAGGCCTGATCATCAACGAGACAGAGGGGATGCCGTCCACTTCGATATACGCACATCGGTTCGGCAGTCTAATACGAGCCTATCAGGCAGTGGGTTTCACCCCAGACCGTGACTACCGTTATCTGGAAACCAACCGCTTCTTGCGGAAACTTCATCCGGAAATTATCGACCAAACCGAGAAGATGATCGCTGACTTGGGCGGTAGCGTGTTGCGAGATCCGGCGACTGACATTTTGCAGGTCAATCACGAATTCACCGTATCGCTGGTACTGGCTCGCTGCCAGACGCACGACAACGGCCGCAACCGCTGGAAAGTCCGATTCGATACCAGCCTAGCCCCGGACATCACAGTAGCGGTTCGCCTCGACCAGCCAAATCAGGCACCACTGGATTACTACCTGCTGCCTCGGTTGGATTTCGGGCAGCAGTTGATCAGCTTGGCAAATCATAACGCCATTGAGTTCGAGAGTTACCGATTCGACACGATGGATTACCTCTATGGAATGGCCGAGCGCACACGCATCAGGAGAGCAGCATGACTCAAGTTCACCCACCCAGCGAACTGCAGATGATCCCGATTGACAGAATCGAGATTCTTAATCCCCGCGAGCGCAATACCCGTGTATTCGAGGAAATAGTATGCAATATCAAAACGATCGGTTTGAAGAAACCGATAACTGTTACTCCCCGTTTTGGTTCAGATGGCGAAGAACACTATCTACTGATTTGTGGCGAGGGGCGACTCAAGGCATTCCGTTCTTTGGGCGAGGCCACTATCCCCGCATTGGTGGTGAAAGTGAGCGACGAGGATGCGTACATAATGAGTCTCGCTGAAAACATTGCTCGCCGCCAGTGCCGACCATTGGAGCTGCTGGCAGGAATTCAGCGACTGCGCGACCAAGGCTACGACAAAAATGCCATCGCCGAAAAAGTCGGTTTCACCCCGGAATACGTCTACGGCATCCTATTATTGTTACAGAATGGCGAGGAGCGTCTCTTGGTTGCAGTCGAGCGGGGGCGCATTCCGCTCAACACTGCACTTGCCATTGTTGGAGCAGGAGATAGTAGCAAAGCGGTACAGGTGGCTCTCCAGGATGCCTACGAATCCGGCAAGTTACGTGGCAAACAACTACTCCAGGCACGTCGCATCATCGAGCGTCGGCAGGCACTAGGTCGGTCAGTGGCGCGCGGCACTTCCCGTAAACGGGAAGATGTTACAACCTCCAGCCTGGTCAGGGTTTACACAAAGGAAGTCGAACGCCAGAAATTGATGGTAAAAAAGGCCGAGTTTACGCAGCAGCGCCTACTCTTTGTTGTCGGCGCTCTTCGCGAGATGCTGGCGGATGAAAACTTCACCAATCTGCTCCGAGCTGAAGGGTTAGATACTCTGCCGAAATATCTGGCCGAGCGCGTCTGGTCCGGAGGGCATGTTATATGACCAAGGTATCGCTCGGTTTCATACCCAAACCGCTCACCGTCCCCTTGGACATGATTCTGCCTTCCCGCAAGATGCCAGAAGGGCTATCGATATCTCGCAAATTCAAGCAGATTAAATCATCCATTGAGGCCGTTGGTCTGATTGAACCTCTCTCGGTTGGGCCTGCTGACAAGAAATCTGGACAACATATTTTGCTGGACGGTCACATTCGCCTGCTCGTTATAATAGAACTGGGCTTTGGCGAAGTGCAATGCCTCGTTGCCAAAGATGACGAAAGTTATACATACAATAGCCGGATCAATCGCCTGTCGACGATTCAGGAGCACTTTATGCTGCGACGGGCGATCTCTCGCGGCGTAACACCGGAACGTCTCGCCTCGGCACTCAGCGTGGACATCAGCTACATCATCAGAAAAATGAACTTACTGGATGGAATTTGTGATGAGGCGACGGAACTGCTGAAGGATCAGAACTTCTCGGTAGACGTTGGCAGGGTCATTCGCAAAATGAAGCCAACGCGACAAGTTGAATGTATCGAACTGATGGTGTCGGCCAACAACATTACAGCCGCCTATGCTGAAGCATTGTTGGTTGCGACCCCAGCGGAAATGCTCGTAGATGGAAAGAAACCGGCAAAATTGACCGGTGTTAGTCAAGAACAAATGGCAAAGATGGAGCGCGAGATGAGCAACCTGCAGGGACAATACAAGATGGTCGAACAGACCTACGGTCAGGATGTCCTAAATCTGGTGCTTGCCAAGGGCTATCTAGCCAAGCTCTTGGAAAACAAGTCTGTGGCTCGCTATCTTCGTCAAAAACAGCCGGATGTTCTGACAGAGTTCGAATCCATAGTGCAGACAGTGTCACTCGATCAGTAGCCGGCTGATAAGCTGGAAGCGCAACGGTATGGCTTCCGCGCGCGAGCTAACGTTGATGCGGCCTACAAGCGCGTTGAGTATTGGAACGAACGGGTGAAGATGATGCAATGGTGGAGCGATTACCTGGTCAGAATCGAGCGCTCGGGGCATGTGGCGGAACTGCGGAGGGCGTAAAAGGCCAAATCAGGCGAATTTTGTAGGCACTACCAGGTTCACGCCGATCCCCTTTGAAGGAATCGAGTGATCAATCAACATCCGATACGCAGACAGCAACAGCGGATTGATCGCATTCCGGTCAGTCACAATCTCTTTGCAATGGCGCATAACAAAGCCGGCAAGCACATCGGCCAATTGAATCCCGCATGATCGGTTTGAATTTGCAAAAAATAATGGCGCGGTCTGAGTGAAGTGGAAATTGGAATGCGGCGTATATACCTGCCTCCCGTCTTTCAACAGCACCTCCGCACTTTGTTTGCCATTCCTGATAATCTCGTCAAGGTGCTTCTGTTCATCGTGATAAATCCGAACACCGGATATATCCCCCAAATGAAACAGGTTAATCCGGGCGTAAATGTTACAAAAAGACGAAAGATTCGGAAGCATCCAAATCGGTTTGTTGTGCTTGCTATCGTCTGGCAAGGGAAGAAATTTCAGGTGAGCATCTTCAGTATCTCTACTCATGGTTTCGTAGTCATCAAAACTTTCCATCAAATTCTTGAGCATAAATTCTGCTTCAATATTTTGATCCCTTTCATATTCAGACCAGGACAGAAGCGTCTGGAAGGACTCGCGCAGAGTTAAATCTGATGGCGCCGCACAGGCCGCGATAAATTTCTCAAACACTGTGATAGGCGCATGGTCGTAGAGATAATCAGCAAAACGAACGCGTACAACTGCGTCTGCATAGTCGTGACCAAGTCCTGCGCAAGGCGGGGCTATATGGGAATTGACGATATGCATACAAAGAAAATACTTCTTGTCAACCAGTTCGATGAAAAAGGGAAGTTTTTCACCGCATACAAACTCCACGATGTCTCGGACGAAGCCAGGTTTCTTTGTCAAAGAGCTGGACTTCAATTCTGAAGCCTCAATCTGATGCTTTGCCTTCAGGCGAGCAATCTCACTTTCCAGACGGACTTCATCATCGACGCCGACACATGCCAATGAAAAAAACGGTTGCCCATCAAAATCCAATGCACGACCAGATTTAATCAGGTCTCCGCTGTGCCCACTCTCATCCAAGTAATAATTGATAGCCATCCTCGACCGACGAATCACTCATCGCTGCCTTATACCCGTTTATCAAAAGACCTAAATCGAAGCGGAAATCGCATTTTCTAATGTAATCTGGACATCGTCTGCAACCTCGTTCTCCGGGGTCTTTTTAGTCCATTCACGTTTTTCGACCAAGCTCGGCATTTGGGTTACGGCACCCAACGGATCTATTCCCATGGCTGCCAGTCGATTCAGCAGTTCGGCAACAACGTCATCCTTGCGCAAAGACCAAGTTGAGGCGAAGCATCGCCAGAAGACCCAGCCTGCACGTTCCAGCACTCGTTGCCGTGCCATGTCATGGGCCCATCGATCAGGCCCGTGGTATTCGTCGCCATCGCACTCAATTGCAAGACGGGTGTCGTTGGCACCCTCAACCACCATGTCAATGCGATACGCGCCTGTCTTCACCTGGGGAATGACGCGATAGCCTCTGGAAATCAGAACCGAGAATACCTCGCGTTCAAAACCAGACTCACACAGTTCGATCAAATCTTCGGCTGACTCCTTATCTACGACCAGCGGCTTGTCGAAATGAGACAACAGTGTCAGGCGAAGATCCTTGTCGGAAAGGTGGGCAGCGTCGACCGACCTCACTAGGTACATGCGATCCCTTGCCCGGCTGGCGGCAACGTTGAAACGCTGCTCGAACAGGTTTCCTGAAAGCGCCTTACAGTTGCTGGGATCAACCACCATCGACAAGAACATGATGTCGCGCTCATTGCCTTGAAATGTCCGCGCGTCCCCGCACTCGAAGCGTCGGTGAAGCAGCTCGGCGGCACTACAACGTTGGCGAACGATAGCATCGATGTGCTTAGCCTGATCCATCCCCAGAAGGGAAACCACACCCAAAGAGCGACTGGCGAAATGCTCGTCCTTCAGGAGTGCCTCGATTTCATCTGCAATTGCGTGCGCCTCATATTCATTGCAGTCGTGAGTATTCCGCCATCCCTCTGTTACGCGAATATCAACCAACGGCGGGTCAAGCCGCTCTGAGGCCTTTGGAATGCGAAGTGGCTGAATGCCGTCTTTATAGAACACACGATTGGAGTACGCGATAATAGGCGGGACACACCGGAAGTGCTCGCGCAGCATGACTTGGTAGGCAGCAAACACGCGAGCCGCCAAGTCATAGAGCGAGCTTGTCGGGGTCATCGCCGCTTCATAGGGCTGATCAGCCAAGAAGCGTACGCGCAGATCTTGAATCTTTTGTGCAGAGATAAATCCGGCATCAGGCGACACCTGCTTATCGTCGCCGACGACTAGTATCTTTTTCCCGCGCAGGATGGCCGGCAGTGCCCACAAGTCCGACTGGCTCGCCTCATCCACGATAACCAGATCGAACGCGCCAATCTCTGCGGGCATGGCTTCAGAGATTCGGGCATGGCTCATAATCCAGCACGGCACGGCGCCGGCAGCGTCGAACATGGAGTCTCGGGCATCCCGTCGATGCATCATGGCATTGGTTCCAGTACCCTGACCAATCTTGCGAATGGCCGTCGCGTACCCGGCTAATGCTTGTAATACCTTGGGGGTCGCATTGCGCTTGGTCGCGAGCCACGCAGCCTTGGCGACCATATCTTTGTACAACCGTGCGAGTCCCCCTTCTACGTCACGACGACGCGCGGACAAAGTAACAAGTTCATCACGCGCTTCGATGCTGTCGAGATACGACCGCATGCGTGCCCAGTTCCAGGCCTGCCGCCAAGTAGTAGGGAACGCCAAGTCCTCTCCAGATGCGTCCACCGGTTCCGTTCGAATTCGCGCAGCGAATTTAGGCGCACCGCTGGCTTCAAATCGCGTTGAAAAGTCACGCACGCAGGTGAGTTCTACCGATAGCCCAGCGATACGGCGCAATTCTGCGAGCAATTCGGCATAACGAGCTACAGCTCGTTCTACCGGTAAATCGGGATTTCCTAGTTCAGATTCCACGAAAGAGCGTAGTCTATTGGCAACCGGCCCAGCAGTACCTGCTAATTTTTCTTGAAGAATGGCAAGCTGGGTTGCCGAACGCGATAGATCCGCTCGGGTCAAATGCCGCCTCAAGTCCTCACGTATGTGCATGAGATTTGCAGCCGTCCCAGCCAGCTCTTTTGTGGGTGGCTTGTCAAAAACGGTCTCGGCCTTCTTGGGCAACAGCGTGTCGAAGTGGGTTGCCATGCGGTGTGCCTTCCGTGCCATAACTGCCACAAGTTCAATCTTGCGAAGGGATGTCACCCCGCCTTCAAGGTGCGGAACCGAAAGGTCAGCGGCGATATGATTCCATCGTGCTTGGAATGAAATGACTTGGCCGTGAAGTTCGATATAACGATGGACATGCGCCCAGTCTTCCTCTGTCGCCGGCGGCTGCCCATCCACTCGCACCTGAGCGATGTGCTCTTTGGCTTCGCCGTTACCGAGAGAAACAAATCCAAAAGGTTTACCGTGCGCCGCTCCTCGCTCCACCGCCTCCCGTGTCTTTGTGCAAGCGAAGCCTGATTCAGGAAACTCAACTGGACGCTGCAAAAATTCGGCGCGAGCATTGATGAGGAAGGCAACGTCAGCAAGGAGGACTTCAAGTGCTTTCCGCTCCGAAGCAAATGATGGCAGAAGACATTTATTCCGTAGCTCGAAGGGCCATTTTTCCCCGGCAGCTTCAAGTTCTTTCACGAGACCCAAAGCGTCTTCGATGTTCGTCAGAAGCTCGCGCGCGGCCCGTAGGGTATCCGGCGTGACCGCTTTGAGTGCCAATACATCACCTCGGGCAACCTCGCCCTCAATGGTTTTCATGCGGGATAGAACTTCGTGCAACTCACTGACGACGGCAACAGATAACAGATCATCCGCTGAGGGAATTCTCGTGTGTGCATAAACCAGATCAGAGCCAAGCTTACGGCGCGCCTCGCGAAGCCGCCCCGCCTCGTCCTCGGATAGCGGCGGGACATGCTCGGGTGCGAGACTCAAAGGGTCTTCCAACCAACTGTGTTTTTCGTGACCGGAAACGACGAGTTCGGCAATCTTCTGCGCGCGCATCGGCGCACCATCGACCTCAACTTCGGAGAGCTGGCCTACAGCAATCTCATCAACGCGCTGGTCTATGCTCGCCAATTCCGAGTGAGCACGATTAATGGCCGCGTTAAGCAACTCGATTTCATGCACGGTCTGCTCTGGGTTCAACTGGGAAACTCGGTGCTGAATGGCGTCAATCGACGCTTGAAATTCGCGTACACCTTCGCGGTCGCTGGACAATAGCGCCACCGTGAGAGGCTGAACTTCCTCGGGGATTTTCGCCTTCAAAACCTGCAGGGCGGACTCGCCCCGGGATGTCACCAAGATTCTGCGTCCGGTAGCTAGATAGTGGCAGATGATGTTGGCGATGGTGTGCGTCTTGCCAGTTCCGGGTGGCCCCTGCACAGCAACGCCGGGGGCTTTCTCTAGGCGCTGGACGATAGTGACTTGTTCATCGTTGTAGGGGAGCGGGAAATAAAGCTCTTTAACTTGGCCGGCTCCCGAGCCATCCCGGCTTGATAGGCCGCGAAAACGTACTGTGTCATATTCAACGGCTTCGTCTGCCGGGGGCATTACGAGTGACAACGGCCCGGCTGGAATGTCGCAACCAGATTTGAGATTTGCTTGCAGTCGCTTCAGATCCTCGAATAGGTAGTTGTTAGACCGTGGCCGGGCGATGAGCACCCAAGCGTCGGTCACAACGAGGTTCTCACCTGGAACGGGTACCAGCCCCTCTTTGGACATAACTTCACGGTAACTGCCATGGCTGTCCAAATTTGTTGCTGCAAGTTTGAGCACATCGGAGTAACTCGACGAGTCAAACGGCGTTACTGGACGATCCTTGTGTTTTTGCAGGTGGTCACGAATAGTGCGCTCAACATCTGAAGAACCAGCAATCTGGCAAGCAACAAAGGCGTCCATCTCAACCCGTGTGTCGGTCGCCCGTGGGCGAATTTCGAGTGCCATTGTTTTCTCGTCAAGCGTGATTTCCACGGTCTGAGTAAGAAGTGGATATTCAAAGGACAGATGAGCGCCTTGCAACGAAATCTGCCATGTGCTGATGCCAACACCCCAGACCAGTTCTTGCGGTTTGGCAGTTTCTTCTGCCTCCATCTGATGCTTGAGCGCAAACAGGTCACCATAAAGTGCAATCGTCTTGCGGCGGGGACTTTCGCCTTCTGCCCAAGCCGCCCAAAGCGAGGAATATGCATTTAGAGCACGATCCCCGGCTGCACGCCAGGTTTTTTCAATTTCTGCAGCTTCGACATTGGACTTGCCATCAATCGCCTGAGTCAATCGGTGTTTGAACGCTGCTTCATCCAGTGATGGTTTTGCGCCATCAGGATCGGCGCTAATCACGAACATGCCTTTTTGTTTGTCCGTCAATGATGGAGGATGGACAGCCTCAAGACGTGGAATCCGTAACCAGATGTGGTCACCCTCAACCTTTAAATCGAACTCTGCACCAGGAAGACCTGTAACGGATTCGCGTCGTCTAATGAAGCCTTTTAGATTACCAAGACGGTACCCGCGTGGATCGACATCTTTAGCCTGCTCACCTATGTAATCAAGCAGTCGGTGAAGTAACTCGTGTGCTTTATCCAATCCATGCTCCCTGTCTAATTCTTTTGCACGGCAAACTCATTAATAATTGTCCCATAATTCAGAACTTCACGCGCACAGCGGGAGATTGTCATTGGGGAGAAGCTCCATATCTGAATTTAAGTTGAGTTTGGCTTCTTTGCCCAAAGCTCAAGCAGAGTATACTTACAAAATTGATGTGTATCAGCCAAGTATCAGCTAACAAGTGGAGGTTGTTAATGGTTGCTAGTTCGAAACCCAAGAGTGCGTTAATTGCTTATTGTGTACTTGCAGAAAGGCTCCGAACTCCAGGAGTTGGAAGGATGCAGGCATTGACGCCTTTCTTGGCGGAAGCATGCCGGCAGTTTTCCGGAGATTTATTCGATGCGTCAAAATTTTCAGACGCAGTAGCTGAACGCTACGGAATTCGTATTCCACGATTAGCAGCTCTTGGACTTACTGATCAACTTGCGCGCAATGGTCTCCTCGAACCTGTCTCGAATTACTCATCTGTAACTGTCTATCGATACACAAAACAGAGCGAAACCGTTGATGCATCTTCGGAGAATCCAGTCACTGAGGGAGAAATCGAAGCTGTACTACAATCTTTTGTAACTCATTGCCGAACAGACAACAGATTGCAATCCAAGAGCGACGCGGCGTTGCAAGCCGCATTTTTGGACAGATTGCTAAATGTCGATTCAATGCGTCTCTTAGTCAGAAGAGAAGCTTCAATCGCTGCAAAAAAAACCGCCAAAACTTTGGTCATCACGACCCCGGCGAATCCAAACGAGCAACATGACAGAGATGAACTTCATATTGATTTCTTGGTATCACAGTTCCTGCTTGAATTGAGAGACAATAACCATGCAGCTTTTGAACGTGTATCGAACGTTGCATTTGCAAATATGGCAGCAGAGGCTATCTCCTGTTTTCTTGAGCCACCTGCCGAGAATAGACCTTTAAATGATTTAACCGTTTATCTCGACTCCCCATTGCTTCTAGATATGCTTGGTGTGAACGAGGAATACACAGACTACGGATTGGAATTGTTAGCCTCCATAAAGGCAAGTGGAGCTAAAGCTGCAGTATTTGATCACTGCATCGCCGAAGCTGAAGCGGCAATCCATGCACAACTGAACTACTTGCGTTCTGGGATCAATCAAACCTCGACTAATTGGGGAACGTCAACGAAACCGGGCTTACTTTCTGCTCTGGTTGGAAATCTTGGCGAAAGAGCAGAACAGCGTCTAGGAATCGAAATTCATCGTGATCCAGATGTAAGTCTTCATCGAAAATCGCCAGCCACTGTTGGTGACATCGAAGCAGAAATGACACAACGAATGCAAGCCTGGCGCAATGAAGATGCAAAGGAATACGACAGAAAATCCGTATGGGCTATGCTCTCTATCAGGAGCACTTCCACACCCTGTCCGCGCATCTGCGATTCCCAAAGCCTTCTACTTACACGAAATACACCTCTCGTTGGAATTGCTAATGATGCATGGTTAACTTGGCTCAAGGGATCTACGAAACATAGTAAAACTCATATAGAAAATTGGTCTCCAATTTCAATGTCCGACAAGCAATTTGCCGGTTATCTCTGGGCAAGAACTGGCGGAAGTGATGGATCAATGTCGCGTGCCAGACTTCTCGCACACTGCTCGTCGGCGGTACGACCGAGAGCGGACGTAAAGGCTCGGGCATACAATTTGGTTTTGGAATTAAGTGGAAGTCAAGAAGCAGAAGACTTGCAAGCACTACTGGAAGACAGAGAAGGCGCAAGAGCGCTAATGCGCGTCACCAAAGGTGATCCAGAAGATGTCACCCGTGAACGCCTACCTTTCATTCTTGAGCAAGTAAAACTCGCTGCCGGCGATTTCGCCGCAGATGCTGTTCGCAAGGAGAGTGCGCAACGTGAGGCGGAAATCCATAAAGCACACGAAGAAGAGGTCGAACGATTGAAGAGCGAGGCTGCCGCTGCACAGGCCATTTTAGATGCTAAAGCTCGGGCCGCTCAGTTGGAAATATTACAGCATCAACAACAAAATCAAGATGTCAGTGCCCAGAACGAAGCACTTCGTAACACTTTAGCCGCCCAAGCTGAGGCGGAGGCAGCGCGCAAATCCAGAATACTCCAGGATGGATTAAATGCCGGCGTCTTCCGTTATAGAGTCAGCCGCTGGACTGCTGCAATCCTATTTGGATTAATCTCTGGGAAGATCGCCCTGCTTTCAACATCCCAACCGAACCTCGCTGCTGCTTGCACTGTGCTGCTTGGCACTGCTGGATTTTGGTTTGTGCCAGAAATTTTGGACACACCGATGAATCATTTTGCAATGAAGCGTCTGCGAGCAGTGGTTACCAATAAGGACGCAACCGTTGAAATTCCAACGGAGTTCCCTGACTTCCGGAAAGGCACGTGGCAGGCGATAGCTTTGCCGGAGGTCAATTTAATTTAACTGTCCGAATTGATTAGGCAGCATAAACGCTCTGCCCTTCGCCCTGATAGCTTTGGTACACATGATCAAACACCGCTGAGCATTTGGCCTCATAGAGTTCCTTGGAATAGGCGCG
>Ga0307375_10004481_pt1 | contig 13332 bp, 8 predicted proteins | sample TR1MG_FD_202531 | JGI IMG/M metagenome (GOLD analysis project Ga0307375, IMG submission 202531) | Soil microbial communities from Risofladan, Vaasa, Finland - TR-1 | ecosystem: Environmental > Terrestrial > Soil > Coastal area > Acid sulfate soil | place: Finland: Risofladan, Vaasa | collected...
AGATCCGATGATGGAGTCGTATTCGTGATGCCGAACTCGCCAAGGTATCGGCCGAGTTGATCCTGGCTATTGTTGGGTGGATAGATACAGAGGACGTGAACGCCTTCACTTGATGCCAACTCGAAGCCTGGGAAGATATGTATGCCGCGGTTTTCTGCCGCAGCTCGGAACGCTGGCACGCCACTCACGTCATTGTGGTCCGTGATGGCGAGTACCGACACACCGAGTGAAGCAGCCTTGTCGATAATAGCTTGCGCATGTGCCGAGGCATCACCTGGAGCGGGTGTTCCACGGAATGTGGCACCATAGTGGTGAGGATTGACCTGGAGCGCACAGCGGTGAAAGATAGCGCCCGCAGGGAGTATGAGCGATTTCGTTGTCCCGTCATCCCTCGTCATATATCCTCCCCGGTCCGATCGTTTAGAAATCAGTGATGCCCAAACTGCTAATTCAATCGTGCTATCGTGATATTGCTAAAAGCAACCACTGTTTACGTAACACTCCATCACCCCTTAACGACTCCACCCTTCCGCTTAAGCCCCAATCCGGCAAGGAAAAGGTCGGGGACATCCATCCGATTGTCAGGCCTTCGTCGGAAGATTCCGAGTTCGAGCAGATAATCAATCAGCTCTTGTCCAGCGAATGGGGGACTCATGGCCGATGTCCCGACGGCGAGTCCTTTGAGCAACTTGACAATATCTTTTTCACCATAGGGCACAAGTGGATTCTGTTTTAATAGATCCACGACGTTGTTAAGCCAGGGCCACTCGCTGTAGGATTGGGCTACGTGTTCTATCGATACGGAATCCAGAGACTGTCGAATCGAGGACGGCTCAAGCAACTTCTGCTTTGTACCGGCGCTGATATCCTTAAGCTCCAGGCGCGCCGCTTCTTCGATCAATCGGACGAAGGGACGTGGGTAGGCCCGACCTCGACCATCGCGAACATGATCGAGCAGCCATCTAAACACTAATCCTTTTTTTGCATTCGCGCCCATATAGACGCCGATCAGGCGCTCAACGATAGGCCGCGCGTCCTGTGAGGTGTAGAGTTGCGGGACGAACCCGAGTACAGGATCTTCGTTCCACGTGGTTTTCCTTATCCCTCGGATGTACTCGCCGAGCTTGGTATCTCCATTACTTAGACGCTTGAGAAGCAGACCATAGAGATCACGATCGCTCCAGGCCAGCTCGATTCGACCAGCCGCGAGCTTCGCAAGATCAGCTTCTCCACTATGAAGATTCCTTTCATAGAGGTCTGTACGGACAAAGAGCTTGGCTCGGATATGCCGCCAGCGCCGGGTGTAGTTTGCCCATAGGCTCATGAGCCCACCGACACCGGCGTCGACCAGAGCCCAATCAGCTCCTGCTCCTCCTAGGGTATCGAGCTCGTCGTAGGTAACAAAGAAAAAGGTATTCTTTTGCTCGAGTTGTTCGTCCAGACGGTCGAGAACAGCCACCGGAACCGTACCTAGCGCAATGAAAGCCTTGTGAATAGAGACAGGGTCAGAAGACGCCGCTGAAAGTAATGGCGCGATGCTTTTGCGGTCCTTCGCATCGAGCAAGCTGCTCAGAATTCGTACAAGATACGCGAACCAAAACTCCTGTAGGGCTTTAGGATCGCCTTTAGTGGAATTGACGAAGGACCGAAAACCGATGAGATCGAAACCTTCGCGTTCCATCGGGAATGCCTTGATCCATTCAGCCTTTCCCGTGGGCAATCGGACCGCTGGAGCGTACTTCGAAACGGACTCGTAGAGCTTGGATTCCGTCAGGACGCGCGCAATTTGCGTCTTTCCGGAACCTCGCGGGCCAACGATCAAGACGACATCTGGATCAAGCATGCGCAGATGCTCGGCCACGGGATAAAAGCCGCGAGCGAGTTCCTGCTGTGGGGCACCCTCGGCCCGTCCTGCGTCGCCGAGCCTCTGTATCGCCTGGAGATACGATCGCCGATCCTCCGCGTTAAGGCCGCTCATTCCTCGCTCTCCCGGATAAATCGATTGGCGAGAAGTGTCGAGAATTCCTCGTATGGGCCGCTCGTGATGGACCCCGCGACATCGGCGATATCGCCGTAGTCCGCGAGGCCTGGTGAGTATTCGATCGCGACGGAGACATGGGGCGCATCGCCGAGGGCCTTGTCGTCCATGCTCCAAGCCGTCTCGTCATCCTCAGCGAGATAATAGCGAGCATCGTATTCCGTCTCGGCCCGCGCCGAGAAGCGAATGCGAGCGATTTTCCCGGCTTCTCCCATCGGCACCATGGCATGGACAAGGATGGTATCGCCTTGGGCCTTTCCGACGAGGAGGCGCTCCTTGCCGAGCCGATTGAGAATGTTGACCAAGCCTTCCCAACTCTGGGCATGGTTTGTCCCCAGCAGAACATGAGTATGCGCGAGACCGGACAGAAGCCGTCCTCCCAGTTCGGAAATTCCTGTGCGGGCATCGATGAGGATCCAGGAGGGTTTCAGTTCCTCGTGGATACGGGCTATAAGACGCTCGATGCCGGCCATGCCGGCTCCCGGGCCCTCTTCCAGATCGACGCGAGCTAGCTTATCCACGTATGCCTCATCCAGGGTCCCCGCAGGGAAGACTGTTATCTGCCCCCCTCCCGATACCCGGTCGCATCTATGGGAATAATCATCGAGAGGTGCATCACTCCCCGGATTCTCCATGAGGTAGTCAACGATCCCCCATCGCGCAGTTCTACCCTCCGTATCCGCTGATAAGAGTTTCCCGATGCCGGGAGAATCGAGGTCGAAGTCCAGCACGCATACGCGCTCTCCTGCGCGGGCACGCTGGATAGCGTGCGAGGCGACCAGGGTACTCCGCCCCAACCCTCCCTTGAACGAGTAGAAAACGACAATCGCGGGCCCGTCGCCCGGGGCCGACCATGGCGGATCCTCTGCGGGCATAAACCATCCGGTCCTCGATCTGTGTCTGTCGAGAATTCGAATTCGCTCTTCACGGTCCTCGCTTCGAGCGCTCCCCCAGGCATCCTCGTAGACCTTTCTCGTCACCGGGTCGAGGGTCTTCGCGTGAAGAATCTGCTCCGTCCACCACTGCCCGCAGGAAGTACCCAATGCCGCATTGACCGAGGAATCGTCACTGGCTCCTGTGTCCCATTGGACGAGCCTGATCCGACCCATGAAGTCGACGACGAAAAGACGCCGCTCCACTCCCGGGTCGGATGCTCGACCCTTGGCCACGGCCGAAAGCGCCCTTTTGGCTTCGTCGAAATGGAGGTATGCCATTACAGGTCTCCATTCAAGACCATGCCTGCGATGGTCTCGGCATAAATATCCCGTGCCATTGTATGATAGGCTTCCGCATCGGCCTGAGCGATCCCCTCCGGCCGGTAGCGCTGTTCCGGATTCCAGGCCAAGATCGGCGAGCCCGCGAGGGAGGAACAAGCCGAGCCTACATAACGAGCAGTCTTGGCTCCCGCAGTGACTGCCAAAGTTGCCACGGCAGATTCGAGGGAGCTAAGATCGTGCCCTTTGCCCCCCGACCATGATGGACCGGTTCCTCCTGTGATAACCGCCTCCAAGAGCAAAATGCTCTTGAGCGCGCATTCTACCACATAGCCGCTCAAGTAGGCTGCGCCATCAGGCCTTTGGCCGTCGAGAAGGGTCTGCGAATCGATGAGATGCTTCAGCGCCGCCTCGGGATGATCGTCGCCGTTCGGTCGTCGCAGCTTGGACATGGCTAAACTCCATCCTCATCGAACAATTCCTTCTCCTTGGGTTTCACAGCGCTTCCCCCCTCCCGCGCCAGCCTCATGATCTCCGGCCAGCTCTGCACAAGAGCGTTGTACGAAAGCGCCTCAGCCGCACGCTTCTTCCGCTCGCAGAGGGTGTAGAGCCGGTAACAGAGTTCCCGCGCCGGCTCCGCCTTCTCGCCGAGCTTCCTGGCCAGCTCGGCGGCGGCACTCTCGCTGTCCGACTCGAGGACGCGGATGAGCTGGTGGACGGTCTCCCAGTTGGTGAGGCGGGCGTCGCTCGCGGGGTCCCAATCAGCGGCAAGTTCGGCGGGCTTGAGGAGCCGCACCTTGCCCTTGCCTGAGACGAGGATGCCCGCCTCGACCATGCCATTGACGGAGGTGTCCTTGGCCTTGGAGAGGATCTCGGCCACGCCATACTCGCCCTCGGCGAAGCCGAACTGCTCGAACCAGGCGAGGGCCCAGCGGCTGTCGGAGTCAAAATCACCCTCCTGCTCGGCCAAGGCTTCATCCAAGGTCTGGTTGATAAGGGAGAGGGCCTCGCGGACCGAGAGGGCCGTGCCCGCGGCGTCGATGACCTTGGCGTAGCGGGTGAAGACGGCCATGCCGGGGCCGATGGCTGACTGGGCGAGGTCGACCGGGGCGATGTTGCCCTTCTGGAGCTTGGCGAGGGCGGGAGGCAGCTCGGCCTTGAGGGCGGCGAGGAAGTCGCGACGGGTGACGGTGGGAGCATCGGCGGGGCGCTGGCGGCAGACGAGGATTATGCTTGATGCCAACGCGTTCGTTCCGATGCCTATCGATCGTGCACCTCGTTCAGTGCGCATAGGCCAGGTACCAGACAAGGCGAATCCAGCGCGGATACCAGCATCAAGAAAAGTTTCCCAACCAGTACTGGCAGTGCCTGAAATCTCGTTCTCGGATTGTTTGAACGCATAGTAGATAGTCACTGGCAAAGCCGGATGTGCCTGCTCAGCAAGACGATGCATTGCCGCTGTCATGCCATCAAGAAAGAAGCTCTCAGCTTGTTCTTTGCCTCCATGCCGGTATGGTGTGGCTACCAACTCTTCTGCCTTCGGAACAGCAAGGGTTGAAAATAGTTCTGGAAAGGTCGCCTTTAGCGATCGTCGCATCCAGACATAAAAATAATCTGAGAGATCAGCATAGCCAATATTGTCGTAATAGGGAGGGTCCGTAGATATTAGCTTCCCACTAGAAAACTCCTGCGTAGCCGCATCTGCCTGAGAAGCTGAACCCTTTCCGGTGAATGGAAGCAATTCAATCGCCTTTGATATCCATTCAACGCCGCCCATCCAGTTTCCGCTAGTACTGCCAAAGGGTGGCGCTTCGGCGTAGTCCCATGTCATCGGCAGAGCTTGCCGTGAGAATGTACCGCGAATGAATCCTTCTGCAGGCGTTGTGATTACTGACCAGTAATTGGAGGCGTAATCGACCCCACACGCAAGATACACCCCCACCGCATCCGCATACCCCGCCGCCCCGCAGCCTCCCTCCGCGAGGCTCTTCCCGCCCTCGGCCGCCGTGGCGGCCGTTGCCATCCCCGCGGCCGCCGCGTCGCGCCGCACCCGCTCGCGCGCCTCGCCCACAAGGTCAGAGAAGGTGGTGAGGGCCACGAGCTGGCGGGGGGTGAAGAGATCGCCGAATTGTGTCATTCCATATTCGACGACGTTGGTCCGCCCAGGCCAGTGGCATATCTCCACTTCTGGTTTCCATTCGGGTTCTACACTAAGCGCAACTGTTTCGATGTCACTTGTAGGTGAAAGATAGATACGCCCGCGATCACCTTCCGCAACGATAGCCATGAGTTTAGCTCCCATACGCTTTGCTCGTGCTTCAATCCGAATGTACTCGAATGGCATTGGTGTGCCGGACATGAGGCAGAGAAAAGAGCTATGACTTCCGCCAGACTTTGTCCCATTTTTCGCTCCCTCGGCATCCTTCGGCTTCCCCACCTTTACCGTGAATCGATAGCTCCCACCCTCGATCACCGGCAAGACGTAGGCTTCCTTCCCCACCTTGGTGGAGAGCATGAAGGTCGAGGCCAGGGGCACGTCGACGGTGCGGAAGGCCGGGTTGGGGCTCTTCACCGTCCGCGCCCAGAGCCAGGCTATGACCGTGAGCTTCTTGCCCACATAGCTCTTGAGGTCGGGCCGCTCCTTGGCCATCTCGGCCGTCACCTCGACCTTGGGATAGAGATGGCCAATGCGCTTCTCCGCCTCATCGCGCATCCACTGGCCATAGTAGCGGACATCCTCGGCTAAGCCTTGAGCGCCCTTCCATTCGCGCTTGATGAGGTCGTTGTTGTTCCGCGCCTCGGGGTTCACCGGGGGCCGCCCCGCGAACTTCGGCGGGATCTCGATCATAGCCTTGTTGATGAGGACGGCGACGGGATTGAGATCGCTCGCGTAGCTCTCGAGCCCGAGTCGCTGGGCTTCGAGGGGCAAGGCCCCGCCACCAGCGAAAGGGTCGTGGAAGGCGGGGAGCTTGTTGCGGTCGAAAAGCTCTTTCGCGCGCGGATGGTCGGCGTTTGCCGCGCAGGTCTGGCGCCAGCTGTTCCAGATCTCGTCCCGCGCCGCCTGGAGCACCTTCTCATTCGTCGTGTTCTCCCAGAGCACCAGGTCCTCGATGATGCGGAAGAGGCGCTGGCGCTCCTTCTCCTGGGCCTTCTCGGTGGGGAAGAGATCGGGATGGGAGGAGGGATCGTCCACCATCTGGGCGAAGATGACCGCCCGAGCCGCAGCGAGGGGGCGTCTGGCCCACCAGAGGTGGAGGGTGCTCGGGTGCCCGTGGCGGATGGATTTTTCGCGGGCGCTGGCGATGTTGATGGCTTCCAGGGGGAGGGCTACTTCGATGAGTTTCTTGGGGGTGGTCATGGAGTGGTCCTTGTAGCGAGCGATCGAGTTTCTCCGGTCAGGAGATTGGTTTCGATCAGATCCGTCTGACCCGGCAATGGAATCAGGGAATCGCAGGGCACCATTCTCACTTCCTCGGGATCCCGGGATCGAAGACGGTACATTAAGCCCCGAGGCGTGTAACGAAATTCCACCACCTCGACTTCTTCCTCGCCATATATGTTCCGGAGAATTGCGGGCTGGCCTGGAGCGATTACCGTCTTCCAGTCCGACTCGCCGCTCGCCGCCGTGATCGCCGCTATCGGCTCGACGGCGTGATCGGCGAAGCCTCTCACGCGCTCACAACAGCTTTGGAGCGCGTCAAGAAGGGCCGCGGTGTCATCATCATCAGGTTCGACAAAGCCTTCGGCGAGCTCGAGTACCTCAAGAAAATCGTGGAACAGTCGTTTGGATAGCTTCAGGCTGCCGGCAACGGTATCGTAGACGCAGAGTCCGGTGCACTCGCTATTCCATACCGATGACGGCCGGGCGAAAAAAAGACCCAGGCCAAGGTCACGATCCTGGATGCCGAAGGCCGAGCAGTAGGCCTGCAGGATCAACTCGCCGATCGCTTCGCCCAGCAAGCTCTGATTATCGAAGAACCAGAGAACGCCGGTGGTCTCGAAGAAGCGCACCAGGGGACGCTGGGAGTAGTTTGAATCGGGGCCGTACAAGTGCTGCTCTGTTTGCTTACCGTGCTGCTCCCGGAAACCGAGGACGCGTTCGTTGACCTGGACATCGGCCTCGACAATAAAACCAGCCTCCGACCGTCGGCATGAACGCACACCTCCCGGAATCTTGGGAAACACCATGTTCTGGAGCACAGGCTGGGTGGTGATCCTGCTGCCTCGCGTGACGGAAATTTCGGCGGTCCTGTAGGAAAACGCGGTAACGCGATAGGGACGGGCCATGTAGTAGTACATGGCTCCCGGATAGGCCTCCCTGAGAGCCTGCGGGTAGTTCACCGAACCCAGAGCATGGGCATTTGGGCCGTGACGCTCTGCGATCGAGAAGGTCTTGCCAGAGTCTGATCTCAAGGCGAACTCATAATGCGGACCATTTTGCGCCCGCAGCTTCAGGGGATAAAGCTCAGCTTCAATCCCTTCGGTCGGAGATACCTCATTGCCGACCATCCTAGCGAAGGCCGGAGGAAGCGAGGAGAAGGGGGCGCGGTTGTAGCTATGCTTTCCGTATTCCGTCAATTCCTGGGCGGCACAGAGAGCGTGAATGTACTGGATGTAAATGTTATCTAGATAAAGCCACCCGGTCTCCTGTGGCTTCCTGAGAACCGAGGTTAGGGAACGGCTTCCTGTCAGGTTGGCCATGTCATTGATGATCAGAACATGTCCCTCGTGTTGTCGCCCAGCTCGGCCTATTCGTTGCCAGAAGGAGTTCATGCTCCTTGGGGTCCTGAGCAGGACGACGATGTCAATATCCCCGATATCCAGCCCCAGCTCCAACGCGCTCGTGGAGACTACTCCCTGCAGGGTGCCTCCGGCGAGCGCATCCTGGATAACGGCCCGGTCTTCTTCCTCGTAGCCGGCCCGGTAGGGAAGGATTGAACTGGCGGCGGGACGCGATTCTTCTCCCTCGCTTTTCTCCTCGTCTGAACGCTCCGCTATGGAAACAATCTGCTCCACCACCTTCCTGGAATCCGCAAATACCAGGAATCTCCCGAGCTCTGCCTGGGCGATGGCGCGGACGACCCCGACCGTGTTCTCGAAGAAGCTGCCGCTTTCGATAACCAGCGAGAGTATACTCTTCACCGGCCGTGGGGAACCTTCATCCTTCGGGCCAACCAGCTCGGGGCGACGACCCGTCAGGGCTTCGATGTAGCGTTCAGGCTCGCCGATGGTGGCGGTGCTGGTGATCAAGGCTCGAACTCCCGAGACGGACAGCAAGCGCCGGATGAAGAACGCCATGTTCGTGCCGAAAACCCCGTCGTATACATGGGCCTCGTCCATGATCAGAAGGCGCAGACATGTCAGGAAGCCCTTGATCGCCGGCAGGTTCAATTTAGACATAAGCCAGGCATGGGCAACGTCGGGCGTCATCAGAACGATGCGACAGCGTTGCAGTATGCCCTCGCGCAAACCCGTCTGCACGCTGCCGTCGACGACTCCCAGTCCAAGATCGAAGGGTGCGACCGCTTCCTGCCATTTAGAGAACTGGTCGCGGATCAGCGCCTTTGCAGGATAGAAGGCCAGGACCTTGGCCTGGGGATCTTCAAGCAGCAGATGCGTCGCCGCAGAGATGAAGACCAGGCTCTTCCCCGAAGCCGTGGAAGTCGCCATGCAGAGGTCCCTGCCCTCTGCGAATATCCGCAAGGCCTGGGCTTGATGTGAATAGAGCCCTCGGGGGAAGCGATCCTTGAGGTGCTGCGTCAGCTGCCAATTCAGGCCGTCCGGAACCGGAGAATAAGAACCGGCGCGGGACTCGATGACCGTTTCCTCGAATACCCTCAAGCCGGTCGACCCTATCATCTCTTTCAGCCTAGTTGTGGTATCTTGCTGTGTGTTGTTATCCATGAATCGTTCCATCCCGGCTTCCGCCCACGTACCGAGTCGTAATCGCGCTCGCGAAGTTGATAGCATCGAGGGGGAGGGCTGCTTCGTTGAGTTTCTTGGAGGTGGTCATGAAAGCCTTTCCTTTGAGTCTTTGAACTTATGGCCAGCTAGGGTTAAGCCTCTATGGTTATCTAAACGAATAGAATAAGAGCCATCCTGCCACACTAGTCTTAGCCAGCAAGAACCTTCTGGTACCAACTGCCGTATCCACTCCGGCCAGCTTGGATAGGTCTCACCTTCGAGACGATACTCTTCTACCTCGACAGCTCGGGGTCCTACCGGCATCTCGATAATATCTCTGCTTCTCTGGACGCCTTCGGCTCCCACCTTGATTACAAGAAGCGGATCACATACGTTCTCTTTTGAGACCATTTTCAATTCAGCCAAGAGCTCCTCATCGGTTTCATTCATGATCATCCCCTCATCGAGGTTCTTCCGCCCGCGCAATCAGCCCTGCAAAGTCATACTCCGAGCTCGTCACCAGGAAATCCGGCTCCCGTTGGAACGGCCGCCGGATATAGTGGACGCGATGGCTTGCGTCATCCAGGAACTCCACGACAGCCAGGATGAAGTCATCGGGCTTGTTGAGCGAGTAGAGCACCTCGTTCTTGGTCACGGTGATGGACTTAGCGCCGGACACCCTTCCCTTCACCTCGATGAATCGAAGCTTTCCCGTCCCGGGAACCCGACTCTCGATGTCGTAACCGAGCTTGTCGAGCTCGCGGTCGGTCGGCTCGAAGCCGAGGCTCCGCTCGACCTCCATGACAATGGCCCGTGCCCGGGCCGCGCTGGTCTGGGTGTCGGCGATATGGGTGGGGGGCTGGCTGGGCTTACCCTGCATGACCGCAAGGAGCCCCGCGGGGACCACGAGAAAGCCTCCCTGAATTACCGGCGGCAAGGGCGTGATCTGGGCCTCGAGCTTGAGCTCCTCCAGGCGCTTCTGGAGGCGCCCCTGAAGGAGGTCCGCTCGCTTCCGCGCTTCGCCAGAGTTGAGGCGAGAGCTGGACTTGCCGGCCTGCTCCTGCGCTTTCAGCTCTTCCGCCCGATGGTCCCAGTAGTTGATCTCCTTGGTGAGGCGGTCTTTGACCGCGGCGGTGGTCTTGGCGATGAGCTCAAGCCTGCCTTTCTTGACTTCATTCAGGTGCTCGGGAACGATCGTGGTAACGGCATATTCCTGGGCCGTGCGCTCGAGCTCCCTGCCTATCCAGGAACATTCGGGTCGGGCAAGGATGACCTCGACCCCGGGCTCATCGCCGGCGAGGGGACGGAAGTCGAGGTAGGGGGCATACCGGATGTGCCGGACCTCAGCGCTTACATCCATCTCGACGTGGACCACGCGCTTCGAAACGATGCGGCGGTCGCCCGAGCGGGTGAGGCTGGCGTCCTGGATCGAATGTTCGAGATAGAAGAACACATGCGGTTCGGTGCCCTGATCCTTGTCGTCGACGAGAATGGCGCCTCGCTTGAGGAGGTCCCGGTTTCGTTCGAGGGTCAGGTCGAGCACGGAATCGAGCAGCGGCGAGCCGGGGCAGATGAAGGCCGCGAGGGGCTGCCCCTGCGGCGCGATGAGCGCCTTCTCGAAGGTCGCCCGCTCGTAGCGGGGCAGCACGGGCTCGCGCACACCGATGATCCTGTCGCGGTTGCGCACGATGGCCGGCACATGGGTGATCTCGTAGCGCTGGGGCTCCCGCAGGCGCATCGAGCCGCCAAGGCGGGAGAAGGCCTCGACGAAAAACGACTCGATGTAGTGGGGCTGAAGCCGTCGCGCCTCGGCGCGTTCCATGTCCTCGCGGACACGACGCACACGGCTCGCGTCCATCACCTCGTGGACGAGCACGCGCTCCTCGAGAAGTTCCTCGAGCTGGCCGCGGTCGAGGGCGTTCTCGACCACGCGATTGAGCATGTCCTTGACATCCGGTCGATCCCCATAGCGTATTGCCTCGATGAGAAGATCGCGGAGCGACTTGCCCTCGAACTGGAGCTTGCCGAGCACGTCAAAGACCTGGCCCCCGAGCGCTTCCCTCGCCTCGGAGAGCTTGTCGAGGAGTTTCTTGTACACATCGCCCTCGCGGGTCTCGCTCGCGACCAGGTTCCAGAGAAAGCACACTTCCGTTTGCCCGATGCGATGGATGCGCCCGAATCGCTGTTCGAGGCGGTTGGGGTTCCAGGGCAGGTCGTAATTGACCATGAGGTGGGCTCGCTGCAGGTTGATGCCTTCCCCTGCGGCATCCGTGGCCAGGAGCACCTGGACCTCGGCCTGGAACTTGAAGGCCTCCTGGGCCTTGATCCGCTCCTCTCGTCCCATGCCGCCGTGGATCGTCACGACCGCGTTCTCCCGCCCGAGGAGGGTGGTTATGCGCAGGCGAAGATACTGAAGCGTGTCCCGATGCTCGGTGAAAATGACGATCTTCTGGCGTGGAGAAGGCTTCGGCCGAGGCTTCGCTTCGGGGCCATACGATGGATCCGGCTCCGCCGCTACGTTCGCTATCGCCGCCTGGGTGAATATCTCGCCGAGGAGGCTCGCAAGCTCGCGCCACTTCGTGTCCGTGCCGCTCCGGCGGACTATCGCGGCCAGCTCTTCGAGGTGAAGGAGCGTGGCGATCTCCGCCCGCAGCTCGATGATGCTCCGCGCGGCCGTGGCCTGGTCGAGTATTTCCTCCTCGACGGCTTCCACCTCCGTGTCGGGAGCCTCGTCCAGGTCCTCGACATCGTCGGCGTCGAGGGCCGGTCCCGCGCCCAGAGGATTCGGCGCCATCGCCCCGCGTTGCACGAGTTCGAGTTCGCGCAACTTGCTTTCGAGCCGCTCCCGCCGTCGCTTCAGGGACTGGTAGATGGCCTCCGGCGAGGATGCCAGCCGCCGCTGCAGGACCGTCAGGGCGAAGCCGACGGTACCCGCGCGCTTGTCGTTTTGGAGAGCCTCTGCGCGGTTGAACTCCTCGCGGACATAGGAGGTCACCGCGGCATAGAGAGAGGCCTCGCTTTCGGATAACTTATACGGAACCGTGGTCGCGATGCGCTGGGGGAACAAGGGCTTGCCGTCGAAGGTGAGGAGCTGCTCCTTAACCATGCGCCGCATGAGATCGCTCGCCTCGCTCGCGTGGACCCCGTCCCGGAACCGCCCCTCGAAGCGATCCCCATCCAGCAGCGAGAGAAAGAGCTGGAAATCCTCTTCCTTGCCGTTGTGGGGTGTCGCCGTCATGAGAAGGAAATGCCGGGTCACCGTCGACAGAAGCCGACCGAGCTGGAAACGCTTCGTGTACTTCACTTCCCCGCCGAAGAACGAGGCGGACATCTTGTGGGCCTCGTCGCAGACGACGAGATCCCAGCGGCAGTCAGGCGCCTTGAGCTTCTCTTGGATATCCTCATCGCGCGACAGCTTGTCCAGGCGGGCGATCACCAGGTCCGACTCCATGAACCAGTTGCCCGACCGCGAAGCCTCGAGCTTGTCGTTGGTGAGGATCTCGAAGGAGAGGTGGAATCGCTGGTAGAGCTCGTCCTGCCACTGCTCGGCAAGGCTTCCCGGGCAGACCACGAGACAGCGCTGCAGGTCGCCCCGCGCGATGAGCTCCTTGATGAGAAGCCCCGCCATGATGGTCTTGCCGGCCCCCGGGTCGTCGGCGAGAAGGAACCGCAACGGCTGCCGGGGGAGCATGGACTCGTAGACCGCGGTGATCTGGTGCGGCAGCGGCTCGACCACGGAGGTGTGCACGGCAAGCACTGGATCGAAAAGATGAGCCAGTCTGATCCGCTGCGCCTCGGATACCAGCCGGAAGAGCGCACCGTCGCCGTCGAAACTCCAGGGCCGCCCGACCCCGACGAGCTCGAGCCGCGACTCGTCGTGGCGATAGAGGAGCTCGTTCGCCACCTTGCCGGCAGCATCCTTGTAAGTAAGCTCGAGCGCGTCGGAGCCGAACCACTGAACGCTGACCACCGTGATTAGGCTATCCGAAAGGATACCTCGTACGGCAGCGTTGGGCGTGAGTTCTTCGAGCGTGCTCATTATGGTCTACCGCAATGGATTTCCGAGCGGACAAATATTATTTCTATAATCGAGACGGTATTTTTCATCATTCATTCCGATCCTTGTTTGGCATCTCCAATCCATTTTACCGTCGATTCCAGCTCGGGTCAAACGGC
>Ga0307375_10004484_pt1 | contig 13326 bp, 20 predicted proteins | sample TR1MG_FD_202531 | JGI IMG/M metagenome (GOLD analysis project Ga0307375, IMG submission 202531) | Soil microbial communities from Risofladan, Vaasa, Finland - TR-1 | ecosystem: Environmental > Terrestrial > Soil > Coastal area > Acid sulfate soil | place: Finland: Risofladan, Vaasa | collected...
TGGGACGAGAGCAGGTGCTGGCGTTCCGGCACGTGACGCAGGCGCAGGATCTGAGCGTGGTGGTGGGCTACGCGGGCACCGGCAAGAGCACGATGCTGGGCGAGGCGCGCGCCGCCTGGGAGGCGGAGGGTTTGCACGTGCGTGGGGCGGCGCTGTCGGGGATTGCGGCGGAGCAGTTGGAGGCCGGGGCGGGGATCGTCAGCCGGACGGTGCACAGCCTGCTGTTCCAGTGGGAGCAGGGCAGGGAGGGGCTGACCGATCGCGACGTGCTGGTGGTGGACGAGGCGGGGATGATCGGCTCGCGGCAGATGGAGCGGCTGTTGTCGCAGGCGCAGGCGGCCGGGGCGAAGGTGGTTCTGGTGGGCGATCCGGAGCAGTTGCAGGCGATCGAGGCGGGGGCTGCATTCCGGGCGATCGCGGAGCGGGTGGGGGCGGTAGAGATCACCGAGGTGCGGCGGCAGCGGGATGCCTGGCAGCAGCAGGCGACGCGGGAGCTGGCGACGGGGCGCACCGCCGAGGCGCTGGCGCGCTACGAAGCGGCGGGGATGGTGCGGGGGCACGCCACCTTGGACGCGGCGAAGGCGGCGGTGATCGCCGGGTGGGATGCGGCGCGGCAGGAGGCTCCCGAGGCGCGGCAGATCATGCTGGCGTATCGGCGCGAGGACGTGCGCGACCTGAATGAGCGGGCGCGGGCGGTGCGCCAGGCGGCCGGCGAGCTGGGGGCGGACTACCGGGTGCAGACGGAGCGCGGGGAGCGGGCGTTCGCCGTGGGGGAGCGGGTGTATTTTCTGCGGAACGAGCGCGGGCTGGGGGTGAAGAACGGCACGCTCGGCACGGTGACGGAGATCGGAGGCGGCGCCTCTGGCGCGGGGTCTGTCCCTGGCCGAGGCGAGCGGCTGGTGGTGCGGCTGGATGACGGGCGTTCGGTTGGCTTCGACGTGAAGGACTACGCGCATATCGACCACGGCTACGCGGCGACGGTGCACAAGAGCCAGGGGGTGACGGTGGACCGGACGCATGTGCTGGCGAGCCGCCACATGGACCGGCACGCGGCGTATGTCGGGTTGAGCCGGCATCGCGAGCGGGTGGACCTGCATTGGAGTGCGGACCAGGTGGGCAGCCGGGAGGGGCTGGACGCGCGGCTTGGACGGGAGCGGCTGAAGGACACCAGCCTGGATTACGCGCCGGCGGCCGATGCGTCGGTGTGGTCCTATGCCGAGCGGCGGGGCCTGGTGCCGCCCGACGGTCGGGTGCCAGAGAGCGAAATCGTCCTGCGCGAGCGCCAGGCGGAGGCCTTCCGGGAGCGGCCGGCGCCGCGGCGGAGCCGGTTTGCCGGGTTGAAGCTGAACGCGGTGCCGCTCCGGCCGGAGCGGGTGCCGGCGGCCGAACAGGCTCGCTCCCGGACGCAGGTTCGCGAAACCGAGTTGTCGCGCGCCGTCGGTCAGTTCGCTGAGGCCGTGGTGGATACGCGGCGGCTGGTGCGGGAGGACCTGCCGGTGCTGCCGCACCAGCAGGCGGCGATGGAAGCCGGAATCACGGCGATCGTGGCCGCCGGGCGGGGTCTCGCCCGGGCAGACGTGGTGGACACGTTCAACGGGCGGCCGGAGCTGATTGCGCCGGCGGCCGAGGGGCGATCGGGACGGGATGCGGCGGTCACCGCCATCGAGGGCGTCCGGATACAGCGGCTGGCGCTGGAGGCGCAGGCGGGCGAGGCGGTGCAGCAGTGGGCGGTGCTGGAACGGCGCTACGACCAGGCAGAGCGGGGGCGGGAGCGAGATGCCGCGCAGAAGGCGATCACCGGGATGGAGGCCTTCGCGAAGGAGCTGAAACGCGATCCGCAGCTTGAGAGCCTGCTGCGGCAGCGCGGGCAGGAATTCGGCATTGCCGAGGGATCGCGGCTGGACCGGGTGGTTCGCGGGGAGGGCTGGACACGGAAGCTGGTCCGCGAGCTCGGGCTGGACCACGGGGTGCGGCACGAGGGGCCGAGCCTCGGCATGGGAATGTAGCGTCATGAGCGGCTCGGCCGGCGAGGAAGAGGACGATGCGGCACGAGCCTTCGAGGCGCTGCGCGAGGAAGTGGCCGGCCTGCGGAAGGGCATCGAGCTGGTCTATCGCCAGGGGCAGGAGGCGAAGAACGTCGATTACAGCCTGACGCTGGGGCAAATGGCGAAGACGCTACAGGTGTTGCAGCAGCGGCTGACGGCGATCGAGGGCAAGCCGGCGCTGGCGATGACGCCGGAGGTCTATCGGGATCGGATTGAGGAGATGGGACACTTCGCCGGGCAGATGGCCGGGCGGGCGATGAGCGAGGGGGCCGCGGCGCAGAGTGCGGCGACGCGCGAGCTGCGGGAGGTGACCGGCCGGGTGCGCACGGCGCAGGGGCAGCGGCGATGGCTGATGGCTGTCGGTGCGGTCGGGGTGCTCGGCGGGCTGGTGTTCTGGATGATCCTGGTCGCGGCGCTGCCCTGGGGTGGCGGCACCTGGCTGGCGTCGCTGCCGCTCGCCGGCGGCGATCGGTGGCAGGCCGGCCAGGCGCTGATGCAGGCGGGGAATCCCGCCGGGTATGAGCGGGTCGTCAAGCTCTCCCAGGCCTGCGGCGATCGACGGGTGGATTTCTGCACCGCGGCGATCGTGCTGAAGGCTGCCGGCAGCGCTGGGCAGGAAGGTACGCCGCCGGCGGGAGTGCGACGCGAGCCGCGGCCGTGACGCGGCTCACCCCGCGATCGCAGCGCGCTCGATGAGGCTGACCCCGTATTAGGCGTGGGCCCGACATTCTTACCACCAGACGCAAAGTGACAGCCGAGCGGGTCGGCGGAAGCGGCGGGGTAGCGCTGTCCCAATCAGACTACAGCCAAATTGGGGCAGGACCGCCTGCCTTCCCCATGACCAGTCCGCGGCCACCACTTTGCGTGTGGCGACATGGATGTTGGGGCCACCCCATAATGTCCAATCTGGGCACCCCGAGACGCCCTTGAGACAACTTTTATCTTGAGCATAAATACTCTCCATGATATATGACGTGTCGGCTCCAATCTCTGGAGAGGATCGATATATGAAGCGCGAAAACATCGACGATGACGTATGGGAGTTCGTCAGGAAACACGGCGACTTTCTTCACGACAAGACGTGGTGCGACGCTCTTCGTCGCGCACTGCGGATTCCGATCTCAGGGACCCCCCCGGCAAAGGCAAAGCCAGGCAGAGGAAACCGAATTACCGCCAAGCCCCTTCACCGAGACATCAACGACAAGGAAGTTATTTTCGGCTTCGGCGATGCGCCTCGGAAATCCTGGAAACTGCCGCCCAGCAAGGACGACAAGCAAGAGGTACGACGAATACGCGATGAGGCGTTGGCTTTCGGCCGGGCAAACGGGGCAACAGCCGGTCAACTGAATGCAATAGCGAAGACGTTCAGTGACGCGGGATATTACCTGACTGGCCCACGTTCTGGCCCCGATGCCCTCGTCGCGTCCGCCAACCTTCTCTAGCTGAATACAGATGCAAGGGAGAGTCGCATGACCGAGAATAAGCCAGACGAGTGGATGGACCCGGAAGCTTGTTACCGCAGAGGATACCAACATGGCGCTCATGCGGCATTCGAGGCCACCGGTCGGGTGACGATAGACAAACTGCGGGACTGGGTTGGCGTTAAGCTCGCCCAATGGCGATACCTCGATCGCACGTCCGATCGGTCTGTCCAGCCGCCGTCGGCATAGGAAGACATAATTTCGCACGGAAACTGGAGCGTTGAAAATAAGCCCCTTTTCCTGTGCGAATTATAGGCGCAGAATGTTCCGTCAATTAGGGGAGCGGGGGGGCAATGAGTCCAACCGACGCTGTGTATGCCCTTGAGGAACAGGCGGCTGGACGCACGCCTGATCGTGCCCTCGTGCTGGACGCGCTTGCGCAAAGAGGCGCTGTCGATCGCGATATCCTGGACGCGGCGGCTGGCCTCAGCAGCCAGCAGACGGATAGCCAGATGGACCTTGATGAAGCGGGGCAACGACGCGCGGCGCAACTCGCCGAGCAGGTGCGCGCGGCTGCGCGTGCCACGGGGCAAGGCATCTCCTCCGCCGCGCTCTTGCTCATGGCGTTGATCGCCTTTGTTGTGAGCGGCTGCGGAACGTACTACATTCCAAAGGCAGCGGTATCCCGGCCACCAGCCGTCACGGTTGCAAACACGCCGGAGGCACAAGCCTGCTTGCGCGAGTTGATACAGACGCATGAAATCTGCCGCAGCAATTGCCGTCGACCGTACACGCAATACAACGGACACGAGGTTGAGCAGGAGACCCAGCAATGCGTTACGTCCTGCGACGACTCGCGCGACGCCGCGTTGAAGACTTGCCCACAATAATCAGGGGGATCCAACGCGAGAATGGATCATCCCGCTGCTGCCGCGCGGTCATTCTGCGGGCACACAAGCGTAAGTCATTGCGACACAGACGCGACAACCGCCGGACCAAGCCAGTCCAATTGCGGCGCAGGATGTTGTAAGCGAACGATCGCAGCCGCGCGAAGACGCCGGAGTTGTGCCTGATGCGGGACAGATCCTCCTGGAGGGGGCGTGGCGCCGAGCAGTCGCCGCTTGATCAACCGGAGAGCGGGGGGCAATCTCTACCCAGCATAGTTAGCCAACGGACCCTTGCGAATGGGAGAACCCGGCGAGATTTATGTCTTGGTCAACCCGGCGATGCCGGGCTTGGTGAAGGTCGGAAAGACACGCAGCGAGTCTGCGCGTCGGGCTTCTCAACTTTCGGGAGCTACGGGAATCCCGGAACATTTCAAAGTCTTCCGGATTTATGAGGTTCTTGACGTGGACGCGGCGGAACTGTTCGCCCACAAGGTGCTTGAGCGGACCAACGGCCGGCCAAACGATCATCGGGAATTCTTTCTTGGGCCAGCTGATAAGGTGGTTGAGATACTGGACCAGGCATTGCTCCGATACACGCCGCCGGCAGACGATTTGCCAGAAACCTGGCGTTTAGCCTTGGGGAAGGCGCGGGACAAGCAACCGAACCTGACCTTCGCTGAATTCGAGTTCGCGATTCGACAAGGCGAGGTTCCTTTCCACCAATCCGCGTTGTCCGCGCGCGTCGTCGAGGCTCTCGGAGCGTATGGTGCTTGCTGTTGTTTTCTTCAACGGCAACCAATGGCGCAACGCCTCTTCTCGAACACGAGGTACCGCCACGAAATCTCGGATCGAATGATCGAGTTCCTAACCCTGTTTCAGGTCGATGAGCCGGAGATGTGCGTCATAGACTTTGTGCGGGGCCTGCCATAAGCGTTCACGTCGAGCTGCGGCGCGTCTCGGCTCATGCGGGTGACGCCCCCTCCACCGGTGCCCCTGTGGCCAGTGATCCTATATATGATAATGTCCTTTATCACACATAGGAACCGGGGTAGGATCGCCGGATGTCCGACGCCCGCCCGCCCCAACCGTTCTTCCTGATCGTCGCCGACCACGACCGGAGCTTCTTCTGCGTCGAAGGCCCGATGACCGACGATGCCCCCTGGCAGGTCGCGACCCGCCGCGCCGGGGACCTCCACCAGCGCCACGTCGCCTGTGGCCCGGCGGGACCCGACCGCGACGCGCTCGCGGCCGAGTTCCGGCAGGCCCACAAGCTGGCCGGGGTGCCGCCAGGGAGCATCGTGCGACCGAGCGGATGACCGTGCGGCTCCCCGCCACCACCCGCCCGGCTGGGCTCACCGCCGATGATCGGGCGCCCGCGGTGCCGGCGCTGATCGCCGCGGCCGGCGATCGTGCCCGCGTCCGGTTCCTGGAATTCTTCGCGGCGCAGATCCGGAATCCCCACACGCGGCGGGCCTACGGCCGTGCGGTGGCGGGGTTTCTGGCCTGGTGCGAAGACCACCAGGTGGCCTCGGTTACGGCCGTGCAGCCGTTGCACGTGGCAGCCTGGATCGAGCAGCAGACGCGCGCGCACGCGGCCCCGACGGTGAAGCTGCGCCTGGCCGCGCTGCGCCACCTGTTCGACTGGCTGGTGATCGGCCAGGTCGTGGCGGTGAACCCCGCGGCCGCGGTGCGCGGTCCCGCGCACGCGGTGCAGGTCGGCAAGACGCCGGTGCTGGCACCGGAGGAGGCCCGCGCCCTGCTCGATAGCATCGACACCACGACCCCCGCCGGGCTGCGGGACCGGGCGTTGATCGCGCTGATGGTCTACAGCTTCGCGCGTATCGGCGCGGCGCTCGGCATGAAGGTGGAGGACGTGTTCACGCAGACCCGCCGGCTGTGGGTGCGGCTGCGCGAGAAGGGCGGCAAGCCGCACGCGATGCCCTGCCACCACACCCTCGAAAGCTACCTCACCGCCTACATCGAGGGCGCCGGCCTTGCCGATGATCCGAAGGGGCCGTTGTTCCGCACGATCGGCCGTGGCACCGACCGGCTGACCCGCGCGCCGCTGGCGCAGGCGAACGCCTACGCGATGATCCGCCGGCGGGCGGCGGCGGCCGGGATCGCCACCCGGCTGGGCAACCACAGCTTCCGGGCGACCGGGATCACGGCGTATTTGAAGAACGGCGGCACGCTGGAGAAGGCGGCGCAGATGGCGAACCACGCCAGCACGCGCACGACGCAGCTCTACGACCGCCGGCGCGAGGAATTCAGCCTCGACGAGGTGGAGAGGATCAGGGTGTGAGCCAGCGGTCGCTTGAGGAAGACAGCGGATATTTGACGGTTGAGCAGCCGAATGGGATCAGGACCGCCGCAGCAGATTTTGAGGACCGCAAGCCGCTCACGGAGACCGCTCCCCGGCCGGCCGAACCGCCTGCCAAGCGGGCGGCGGCGCGCCGTGCGCCATGGGCGCCATGGATGGAGGTGGTTCTGGCCGACTGGCGCGCGCGGTGGCCGGCGGTCTTCGCGAAGCCGGTGCCGCTGGCGGTCGGGATTTCTGGGCACATTAAGGCGGTGCTCCGGGCCGAGGGCAAGGTCGTCGATCGCAAGACGATCGGGGTGACCCTGCATCGCTGGACGATGCAGGGCACGTATCTACGTGCCGTGGTGCGGGGGGAGCTGCGCCGCAACCTGGACGGCAGTGCGGCTGGTGTGCCCGACGAGGCAGCGCGGCAGTATGCGCAAAAGGTATTGGACGAGCGGGCGGCGCGGCAAGCGGCAAAAGCGCGCGCGGCCGAGGACGTTGGCAAGCCGGTATAGGATGTCCGACCTGTCGGCCGATACGGAAAGGCCCGCCGAGGTGACGCGGCGGGCCTCATTTCCTTGACGGTCATCGGCGTCCCCGCCTGTACCGTGCGGGCAGAATAGCACGATTCGCCGGGCCGATCGCAAGCGGACGATTTCCTTGGTCAAATATCTCGCGGGGAGCGCGAGGGGTGCGAAACCCCTCGCCGGAGCCGCACGCGGCGCTTTTGCAATGGATTGCGCGCGAGGCTTTGCGCGCGGTCGCACGATGTTCTCGACGCGAATCACGGAAGGCGGCATGCTGTGACGCGGCGCGACTGAGTCGAGTCGGGCCGCATCGTCAACTTTCTGGAGAACACGAGACCCAGAAGCAGCAAAGCCCGCCGAGGGGCGGGCCGTGCATGCCGGCCGAGGCCGAGGAAACTCTGCGACTGGACATCCAGAGTTTCCCCCGACTCAGGCCCTTCGTCAAGCGAAAACCCTGTTTTCGCTGATGGGCGGCTTTGTGCCGATTTCCGGCCCTCCCGGCGGGTTGCTGTGCAACCCGAGTGGAGCATTCATGCCTACGCTTGCCCCGAGCCTGCCCCCCCTGCCCGGCTTCGCCGGACCGAAGACCCATGCCGCCTGGCCGGTATGGTCGGACAGCACGACCAAGGAGATTCGCTTTCAGCCCGTGCCGAAGAAGGCGGCGGTGCGCCTGTGGCATCGCGCCCGCGACTTCGACCGCCAGACCCGGCGCAAGGATCGCCACGGGGGAGCCGTGGGGCATGCCGCGCTGCAAGTGCTGCATGCGCTGATCTTCGACTTTCTGAACTACGCCAGCGGCCGGCTCGACCCGTCCTATGCGGCGATCGCGCGCAAGGCGAACGTGTGCGAGCGCACCGTCGCCAGCGCGCTCAAGCGGCTGCGCGAGCTCGGTATCCTCAATTGGGTGCGGCGCTGCGCCGAGAGCTGGCACGACAGCCGGTTCGTGCTTGAGCAGGAGACCAACGCCTATGCCGTGCTGCCGTCGTCGCAGTGGCGCGGCTACAGGGAGCCGCCGGAGACCCCGCCGCCCATGCCGGGCACCTGGGGCGACCACCCTCCCCTGCCCTCCCTGCTGGCCCAGGCGGCGGCCGAGCGGCGCGCCGGCGGCACGTTGCGGGGCGTGGTCGGGATCCTCGACAGCGATCCGCGCGACGCGCTTGCGGCGGCGCTGGCGCGGCTCGGTCGGGCCATGCAGTTGGGAAATCCGCAGTGATTTACCGGACTGCACCCCGTGCGGAGAAACATTCCCCCAACTTTATTTCCCCTAACGGCATGACCTGACCAGACCCAACAGAGAAGAGATGCGGAGCGCGCCAAGAGGCGCGCATAGGGTCGCTTTGCCTCGGGGGCGCTGCCCCCGAACCCCCGGGATATTTGACCAAGGAAATCGTCCGTCGAAGGGGCGACCGGCAGGGCGGCGGTCTTGCCCCCCGCCGTCAGGGGTTTGTCGGACGCGCAGGATTACGACGGTATCGCCGTCGATGGCGTAACGGATGATGTAGGGTTACGCAGCTATCAGCTCGCGCATGTCGGTTCCCGGAACAGGGCAGCCCCGGTGCGGAAAGTGCAGCAAGCCATTACCCTGATTGCGCAGGGTTTCCGCAACCTGCATGGCAGCACGAGGGTTGAACTCGAGGAGATAATCGTAGGCGCGCTGAATCCCCCGCGCTGCGGCCCGAGTCCAAACGACGCGCATGGATCAGACTTCGGGCGGCGGAACTCTCTCGCCCTTCGCCAGCTTCGCGAGCCATTCGCACATGCGCTCGTGAGAAATCACGCAGCCAGCCTTGTAATCCGCCCATGCCTCGACATCGAGACGCGCTTCCAAAGCATCGTCCGGCGGGATGTCGAAGATCGACGTCGTTTCAGTTTTGGCCACGAAGACACCTTGTCTATGTCTTGATTGTAGCGCAGTTCGGGGCGGAAGGCAGTTCCTTGTTCGTCCCCCAGGAGTCCAGCCACTCGGCGACCTTGGCATGCGGCACGTAGCGGCCCGCGCGGTACGCGGCCATGGCTTCGGCATCGAGGCGCGCATCCTCGGCCGCATCGGGTTCAAAAATCGACCTGGATTCAGGTTCAGCCATGAGCACCTTCCTATACTTAAAATTATAGCACAGTTCGGGGCGATTTGCAGCCCGGATGTGCCACGGTGCTCGGGCGCGTCAAAAGGTGGGTGCTCGCGCGCTCGCCGCCGGCGAAGTCCCCCTGCCCTGCCCCGTGCGGCGCCTTGCGCGCCATGCCGTTCGGAGAGTGTCGGGACGGGAAGCCCCGACATTTCGGCGCGCGCTCGCCGCGTGGCGTCGAACAGGAAGCATGATGTAGGTGTATGGACATGTCCGCACGCCCACAAGGCGACATGCCATCAGTATAGAGATTCCAGAAAGTTAGAATGCAGCCCTTGCGTAAATATCGCTTTCTTGGTATAAATCTGAATGAGCTGGTCAATCGTCTTTCTTGATGACGGAGTACAGGCGGAGCTTGACGCCCTGCCCCGCGACTTTCGCGCGAGCTTCGAACGAATCTGCCAGCTGATCGGTGTTGTCGGCCTTGAGCGGGTGCACGAACCCTACATCAAACACCTTGAAGACCGGCTTTGGGAGATGCGGCTCCGGGGTAAGGACGGCATCGCCCGCGCGATCTATGTCACGGCGGTCGGCCGCCGCCTGGTGGTCGTAAGGGTGTTCACGAAGAAGACCCAGAAGACCCCACGCCGGGAAATCGAACTGGCGCGGCAACGCGCAAAGGAGGTCACATGACGAGGAAGATGATTCCGGTCGTGGAGTCTTTCGCAAAGTGGCGCAAGGACCCCGGTTATGTCCGGGCCTACGCCGCTCTTGAGGACGAATTCACCCTGGCCGAGGCGATGATCCGCGTGCGTGCGACCGCCGGGCTGACGCAAGAGCAGCTCGCCGCGCGCATGCACACGACGCAGGCCGTGATCGCGCGCCTCGAAAGCGGCCGGGTGAAGCCCTCGACGCGCACGCTGGAACGGCTGGCCGAGGCGACCGGCACGCGGCTCAAGATCAGTTTCGAGCCTGTCCCGGCGCGCTGACGCCCACACAAGGGCATGCCCCTCATGTGGGCATGCCCTTGTGTGGGCGTGCCCTCAAGAGCTTAGCGGCTGAACCTCTTGATATCCTTGTGCTGTATGCGGAGTCTCTGCCGATCATCGAAATTGGATGGATCTGTAATAGCCTGTGCCACGCCGTCCAGAATCTCGCCCTGATACTGGTCAAAGGTTTGTAGATAGACGGATTCCGGCGGTGTCCCGGTGTGCTGGCCGAGGTCATCGATGACATCGCGTGATACGAACACCATCACCTCCCTGCCCTCCCACTCGACGGTGAAGGGAATCCCCTCCCAAAACAGCATAGTTGTCGGCGGCCGGATGATGTGCGGGCGGTTGTTGATGAGGCGTACACCAGGCCCTCCCTCGGGGCCGCTTGGCACAAAGGCGATACCAAGGTTGTCGAGTGCGCGGCGGATTTTGGACGCGGCCTCCGTGTCGGGCGGCCGCTTGTGCCCTTCGATCTCCCGAAGGGATGTCAGACTGATTTTCGCGGCTTCGGCAAGTTCCTCTTGAGAGCGGCCCAGTAGCGCACGGGCAGCCCTGATCTGCGCGGGAACAAAAGCGATTTTCTCCATCACGTCCTCCGACTCGCCGTCCAGTTGCGGCGCTACGCAAATTCTAGCACAAATAGGCTCCCGCTCCCAATGAAAACCATCCGCGGCAAGAGACGAAAATGGGCTTGTATGCCCACATGTGCGCATAGCCTCATGTAGCTATGTAGCGATAAAGACACTTGGCCATGTGGGCTTGCAGGCTATAGAATCCGGCCGTTACCCCGATTCGCCGAGGCCCTATGAAAATCGTCGCCATCATCAGCCAGAAGGGCGGGGCCGGAAAAACCACGCTTGCCGTCCATCTGGCGACAGCCGCAGCTGCTGCGGGACATACCGTCGCCGTCATCGACCTCGACCCGCAGGCAACCGCCGCGAGCTGGGGCGACCGGCGAGTAGCGACGGCTCCCGAGGTCATCAGCGGACAAGCGGCCCGCCTGCCAGCGTTGGTGAGTGCGGCCCGCCAGAACGGCGCGGACTTCCTTGTGCTCGATACCGCTCCCAATGCCGACCAGGTGGTTTCCCTCGCCGCGCGGGCGGCTGACTTGGTGCTTATCCCGTGCCGCGCAGCTGCCTTCGACCTTGAAGCGATTGAGACCACGTTGATGCTGGCGAAAGCCGCCACGAAGCCCGCCTATGTGGTTCTGAACGCCGTGCCGCCCCGCAGCGGGATCGGCAAGGAGGCGGCCGGAGGCCTCGCCGCCCGTGGTGCGCAGGTTGCTCCCCATCAGCTCACGCACCGCGCCGCTTTTGCTCACGGCGTGATCGATGGCCGCACCGCGCAGGAGTTCGAGCCGCAGGGGAAGGCCGCCGAGGAGGTCGAGGCGCTCTACAGGTGGTTATGTGGTGTTGTAGGCATGCCTACACGCGGGCATGCCAGAAAGTCGGCATGAAGACATGAGCAAACGCCCCAGCCTCTTTGCTCCCGCCACACCGGCCCCTGTTGCCGGTGAGGACACTGCCGGCGAGCCGGTCACCCCGGAGCCCGCCGGCAAGAACGGCACGGCCACCAAGCGGCCGCCGAGCCGGGAAGGGAAGCGCGTGCTGTCGGTCTATCTCGACCCGCTTGCATGGAAGCAGCTTCGCCAGCTCGCCCTTGATACCGAGACCTCGACCCAGGCGCTCGGTGAGGAGGCGGTCAATCTCCTGTTCGCCAAGCACGGCATCAACCGGAGCGCGTGACAGCAGGGCAGGGAAGAGGCCCGGGAAGTGGAGACGCCAGGACGGAGCGGAGAAGAGGAAAGGCAGAAGATTTGCGGTTAGCAAGCCATAACATGTTGCACGGTCCTGCGGCTTCCTGACGACGCGAGGCTACCGACGACACGGCCCGGACCACGTGCGATCGTCCGCGATTATCTGCGATCATGTGCAGTTATCTGCGATCGTGTGCGGCTCCGCGGCCGTGACGAGGCAGGTTGCTGCGGCGGTGACGTAGACGATGCCGGCGCCATCGATCATGTGGCCCTTGAGGTGGATGAATTCGCCGCCGAGCTTGGGTGCCGGCGTCTTGGTTTCGATGGTCCATTCGAGGGTGAGGGTCTGGCCAGCGCGGACGGCCTTGCGGAACTTGAAGCTGAATTCCAGGCCGGCGGCGGTGGTGTCGGGATCGCGGGTGAGTTCTGTGGCGACCAAGCCCATGAGCAGAGCGCCGTAATGGGCGCCGCTGGCGATCACGCCGCCGAAGCGGGAGCGGCCGGCAAAGGCAGGATCATGGTGGAGCGGATTATGATCGCCGACCATGGCGGCGAACGCGGGAATGCTGTGGGGATCGAAGGTGACGGTGCGCGAGAAGCGTTCACCCACGCGATAGGGAGTCATCGGGCGCATCCTCTGTTCGGGCTTGCGGCTGCGGTGCAGGCGCCTTGCGTTCTGCCTCGAAGGCGCGGAGGCCGCGGCGGCGCCAGCGCGCGGCGAGGTGGCGCGGATCGTCGCCGGCGTCGTCCGGTCCGCGGAGCCGATCGGCGAGATCAAGGAAGGCACCGAGGAGGGTGGCGCGGTCGTCGTCGGTGAGTTCGACGAGGCCGGCTTTCTGGACGAGGCCGCCGAGTTCGATGAGGTGACGGGTGCGCTCGCGGCGCTCTTTGGCCCAATCGCGCATGTCGGTGCGGGCCTTTTGCGCGTCGAGCCTATGGCGTTGGACTGTTGCCAGCCGGAGCCGGCGCATTGTCGCCCGAAGTTCCCGGAGCAGGGTCACCGGTCCCGTTGCGTTTGCCCCGGGTGCCCTGCTTGCGTTCTCCCCGAAAGAACGCGGCGCCGCGTTCGGTCCACCTCGCGATGGCTTCGGGTTTCTCCCGGGCCTGTTCGACGGCGGCGAGCAGCACCCCAGCGATGGCTTCCAGCGGCAGGGCATCGGCCCCGGTTGCCAGCACCAGCTCGCCGAGCTGGGTTCTCTGGCGGTCCTTGAGGGACTTTGCTTTCTCTTGGAGTGCCTTGATCTTGGCATCGAGATCGACGGGTTTGCGCATGATGTACCTCCGGTTGCATGGTGATGGAGGCACGATAGACCAGCCCCGCGCACCGCGT
>Ga0307375_10004485_pt1 | contig 13325 bp, 8 predicted proteins | sample TR1MG_FD_202531 | JGI IMG/M metagenome (GOLD analysis project Ga0307375, IMG submission 202531) | Soil microbial communities from Risofladan, Vaasa, Finland - TR-1 | ecosystem: Environmental > Terrestrial > Soil > Coastal area > Acid sulfate soil | place: Finland: Risofladan, Vaasa | collected...
TACCATGTTCATCAGTGCCAACAGTATAGAGAGTAGGATGACCCAAGAGGCGATGCCATCGCGCCAACGCATCGCCCAACACGACCGTGTAGAGATGACCAATGTGAGGGGCGCCGTTCACGTAGAAGATTGGCGTCGTAATGAGTACAGGTTCGTGTGGTTGCGTTTTCAACATGCTAGAACAGTAATGACGGGTAAGATGCGAGGGAAGAGGGGTGTATTGTCGGGTAAGGATTCGTGGTAGACGCGAGAAGTCGGACAGAAGGTGTCTGCCAGTCTGAAGAGATAGTTTGCGTGACTTCGGTCGTAGATCATTCGAGATAGACCTAACTGTGGGGCGGTTCAAAGGAAGACTGCGAAGCACACATTTTTCGGCTACTGAGGCGAGCATCACCTTCCAACAGACAGCGAGAACTGGGAAGAATCGCCGAACCCAAGGCCTGAGCACACGGCCAGGCTTCCGTTTGCCTAATCGGGAAAGTCACTGGGATTTTCCCTGAAACTCCCCAACACTTTGCTGCACACTCTCGTCTGTGGACTCACCCCATCAACATGAGCTACAATGGCAAGAATGCAACGTCTATAGAGGATTTGTTCATACTTGGGTCCTTTGCAGAGGCGTACAAGCTCGGAGAAGACGAAATACTACAAAAGCTGTCAGAACGATATCTTCCCCGATCTTTGCTTCTACCACGACTTCTTGGCCGCTCATTGCCCCCTTCTTCTGCACAAAATACTTCTCGTACCTCTACTTCTTCTACTAGCGCAGCAACCAAAGGTGATCGAGGCTCAAATTCTGGACTTTCCTCTTCTACGCACGCACCTTCGCCTTCCCACTCTGTGCCCTCCCGCAATGTGGCTGTACTGGACTTTCCCCTATCAGCGTCATTGGATACTACCTTTTCAACCATGTATGGCGCGAAGCACGCCCAATCGAGTGGAGTAGCGTCAAGTTCTGGAAATCCTCTGCCTTCCAAACCCAAGGAGCTCTCGTACCGCCATCTCTCCGATTCCGATCAAGGTAAGCTTCGTACGCTCGTCACTGAAGCGATGCCAACTTTGGTAATTATGGTGCAGTGTTTGTTCGAACTTGGTGAGCGATCTCAAATCGTGCCCTTCCTGCATGCTCTGTGTGGCGAACAGTATGAAGACTATCCTTTTGAGTTGTCCTATTTGGTGATTAATCTATTTGTGACTATGGAGGACTACATCCAAGCTCGTGTGGCGTGTGAACCGGTGCTTTCAAGTCTCAAGTCTCGTCTTGGCCCTATTCCTGTCAAACAGCGTCCTCGCTTCCTCCAGTCGAGTAATTCCGATACCTTATTCGACGAGGCACATACCCCCTCTCTAAACACGCCAAAAGCGCCCACAATGAGTCAACAACGCGAATCGTCTGGCGAATCGACGAGTGATCCCTCCGGCAGTCCTCAGGAGTCGTTTGAGTTGTCGCAAAGTATGCTCTTGGACGAGGACGAGGCGACGCACGCACTAAGAGGCTGTTTCCAATCGCTGATGCACCTCTACATCTTCTACATTCTCTGCCCTTTGAATCTCTTCGCCGATGCCAAGTCCTACCTCTTTCTCGAGGGTCGTCTACACCCAATGTTACTACAAGAATGGATTTGCCGCGTAGACGAATGTGAAGGCGAGTACTTAGAGGCACAAAAGCGACAGGAAGAGGAGAAGAGAAACTTGCGCGCATCAGGAGGAGTTGGAGGTATTCCTGCCGCAAACGCTTCTACGATGGGTAATACGACCTATAGCACAACGAAGACAACTCCCACAGCTACTTCCACCACGACTTCGATGGATTTCGTTTCTTCCATCTCTTCACCTCTCTCGTCGCTTCATTCCAACCGAGATGCTACAATTGGTACTTCCACTACTCCAAAGAAACCACAGAGCACTGTCTCTTGGGTCTGGAATACACTCTTTGACGATGAATCTGATGGCGACGGTGTGCTTGGACTCCATTCCTCTTCGTCCTCCTCATCTGCAACATCGTCATCATTTGCCAAGCAAGGGATTCAACTCAGCTCTTCCTCTTCATTCACAACGAGGACTCTCGCCAAGATGCTCAAGATATACCGTTTCCTCGCATCGAGGTACCAGGAGCTCTCGCCTCCACTCCAATTGGCTCTCGCTACTCTCGCCGCTGCAGCCCTCTACGTGGTCTACATCTTCTTTTCCTCCAAATGGTATCGCAACCTTTCCATCTCGAAGTGGATTATGGAGAGGTTCCAAGCAGTCAGAAGCGCCTTCCTCACGGGCGGGGCTTCAGCCTCCGCATCATCAGTGCCATCATCAGCAACTGCCAAACGACTCATTGCATCTACAACCTCCCGATTCCCATCCTCCACATCGCCCATGTTCCAAAACACCGTCACGAACTCCAGAGCTGTCATGGGCTCAGGCATGGTCCGCTCATCCTGGAACCACTGATCTTCTCTCTGGTCGAAGAAGACTCTCATGCAGGGCGATAAGGTGTGTCGCTGAATTCGACGCCTGCGAAAGCTTCGAACTCACCTCAGGACAACATCCACACCGGCAGACGATTTTGCATAGAAACAAGCTGACTGCTCTCGCAGCAGTATCGTATATTGTACAAAAATGTAACATTCCACACAAGGATATCCAGGTTGAACGACTTCTAGTCCGATTAGATCAAGTGACGAGCATTACGGGCAGGACTGATCCAGATCGTCACTTCCTTGCATTCCTTCCCCAATTGCTGGTGTTTAGCGTCGGAGAAGACAGGAATCCTGCATCATCGCGATCTTGACTCTCACCTGTATCATCTTCGAGCACCACCATTGCAGTAGGACTCGTTTGAGTGGCCTTTTGCGAGGACGAACCCAAACGTGCTGAGGATCTCTTTGCTCGCGCAGGCTTTGGAGTTGTTGATGATGATATCGATGACGATTGAACAGGAGGGGTTGAATCCAGTTGTGACGTAGACGGGTCAAACGTAGGTGCCATGGAAGATGAATGCTGAGTGTTAGTTGGTAGTTGAGAGAGTTGCAAGTCCATGACTTGAGAGAACGCAGGTAAGGGCGCATCGGCATCCATATATGAAGAGTGCGCGGCAAGAAGAGCAGATGTGGGAGAGAAGGGGTTGGTACCCTTGCGCTTCTTGTCGATGGGAGGATGAGGAGGTGAGATGTGATCCTCTTCTTCGCCCTCTGCTTCGGCCACCACTCCCATGCTAGTGCCAGGTCTATCATCTCCTTCTTCTTCGTTGTCACTATCAATCACTATGATGTCTTCGGAGGCGTGTTTCGACCTTTGAGTCGTGGATGGGGTCATAGAAGACAATATGGAAACAGGAGGGGGAGAGGAAGGGTCGAACTTGAGAAAACGCTTGTTTGGCGATTTGCTTGAAGTCTTTGTACTCTCCGATTTGAGAGTGAGTGGAGAACGAGACTTGGCTGAGACAAGAGGAGACGATGTGATGTTCAACACCGCCCCAGATTTTGCGCTCTTCTTCCCAACGGGCGATGGTGTGGTCTTAGTTGACGAAGATGATTGCGATGGCGCAGTGGCAGTTGTCTTAGAAGATCTCTTGGTAGGTGGGCTATCGGGAGTGTCGGTGAAGGAGAGAGGTGTTGCAGTCTTCTTCGAAGGAGGTCTCTTTCTCCTCTCCGGTGTGTTCAGATCGTCCTCCCATTCATCATCAAAAAAGAGGGACGAGTTTCTATGAAGTGGGGTTGCTGATGATTCAGTCGGTTCGTAGAGATCGTAGTCGTCCGCTTCCTCCTCTGTGACGTCTTGCTTGATGTGTGTTGTCACACTCGTGTTGCCATTCTTACCACTAGAAGAAGCGTTCGTAGGATTTGAGGAAGGAGCGCGATTCGCCCTTGATGATGATGATGATGATGATGATGATGATGATGATGATGATGATGCAACGGAAGATGGTTTCTTGAAAATGAGCGTTCCCTCTCTTTCCTCCTGTTTCTTGTGGAAGTCAGAAGCGAATTTGGAGATGGATTGTCTGTCTAGCGCTGGGGCACTCGGGGTTGAGGCAGCAGTGTCCGGATGGTTGAGCACGTGAAGTTGGACGTCCTTGAGTTGCTTCTCCAGCGTCTCGGCGAGACTAGTGCCCTCCTTCTCCGCATAGTTCTGTAGCGTTCGTATGAGTCCTGTCGATTGGAAGACCCCCAGCTTCTCGCCCAAGTTCTTTGCCAACTGTTCCTGAATGAACTCGTCAATCTTGGCGTGCTGCGGCGCAATCTCCAGGAGCGCCTCGGCCTCCGCCAGACTCGATGCAGAGCCGCCACCGCCACCATTCTCCAACTTTGTTGCAGCACCAGCAGATGCAGACTTGCCATTGGCGTCCTTTAGAGAGACAACACGCTTCGAGGAGAAGAGCAGAATGTCGCCCGGATTTGCGACGCGATTCATGAAGTCCTGTCCAAATCGCTTCGAGTTGATGACTGAGTAGCCCGTGTAATTCACTTTGAGCCGAATGAGCGGTAGCTTGTGGTTGGTCCAGCGAGCATGTGGATTCGAGCCATCCAGGCACGTATCTGCCTCGATCTCCGTCAAGATCCGCTCCACTTCCGCAGCAAGCTTCTGTGCTATGGTGTCGCACATTTGTAGTTCCGAATGGTGCATCGGAATGTTCATTTCCGAGAGATTGATGTGTTCAAGACGGAAGGGACGAACGCTATGGAGAGGGAGAGGAGTGACGGAGTACTGATTCCTGCACACTTGTAGCAACACAGCGTGCTTCTGCGCGGTCTCTCCCTCTGATAAACTTGTAGCGACGGATGATCCAGGTTGGGAGATGTAGGGCTCGCCGTCCATGCGAGTGGTGTGTGTGACGATGGACTCGTGTTCGTGGCCCCAGACGACGAAATCGAAACCAGAGACGCGGTCCTCAGCGATGTAGTTCTTGGACGAATGAGGCACTCTGTTTTGATGCAAGACGAGGATTTTCAAGATATCAGCGAATGGGGAGGATGTTGAAGCAGATGCAGATGATGCGTTCGTTGTTGATGTCGTTGGTGCAGCCGCTGCTACCGCCGTCGCCGAAGATGAAGATGCTGCGTGTTTCTGAGAAGCAGACTGAGAGAAGGATTGGCTGTTGTGGTTGCTGTTGTTGCTGATACTACTATGCTGACGATTCGTTCTCGCTGATGGCTTTCCAGCTCTGCTATCCACTTTTTTGCTGCCATGATCAAACGAAGATGAAGAAGAGTTCGAGGAGATGCTAGAATTCAACATGTCTTGGTTGGTAGAGGGAAGCTCTGGAGGCGCCACATGAACTCTTCCGGAATTCCACATGCGGCACAATCTCTCGTCTCTAATGTTACCCAAGCCATACAACGCCAAAATAGATTCGCCCTTCTTCAAAATCAGCGGAGGGATGGTAAGCTCTTCACTCACCTCAGTTTTACCAAAGTAGTTGATCATTGAAGAGACGTGAAGAAGATCCAAAGCCGCTAACGCTGCATCGCCCGGATCATCATGATTTCCATGGATTGAGAAGATAGGCAAACGGATGCGCAGATTCTCATCTGACATGTTGGCATGAGAGGCTCGTTGGAAGTGAACAGATTGCTCCGACAGAATTTCGAACGCGTGACCACATGGACGCGCACCAAAGCAATGATCTTTCAAGATCGACATAGTTCGATGAAGCGTGTAGCGAGAGGGGTTATTGTCGTGGAACAGATCGCCAGCCAGAAGCACAAAATCAACCTACAAGAGCAGAAATCCAAAGAATGGTCAGTTTCTCAAGCAGAACAGTATGATAAGGCACAAAACGGAGGTATATAGAGTGCAATCATGATACGACGAGAGAATTCAGCCCAAAGGCGTACTTCTTCTTCCTCAGCTTTCGTCAGAATCTCATCGAACGCCTCAAATGAATCATCTCGCCTAATCGGATCACGCTCCATATAACCCAAGTGGACATCAGTTGCCACTAGAATCCTCCATATGTTCTCTCTTCAATTCAAGGGAAAAGGTAGGCAGTCAGAGAATGGAAGCTCAGGGAGGAGACGGCAAAACCGTGAGAGGAGGCAAACTGGGAATGCGTACGGTGAGGGCTCATCAACCTGCATATTGGGACCAGAAGCAGATACCAAACGCTCACGTCAAGCGATGTGGGTGTGATGTCATCTGAAGAAGGACTATTCGGGGACGATGGGGCCAAATCAGTTTCCAGGAAGGACCCGTACCCTTTTCCCGTTTGCCAACCATAACTAGGAAATAGGGCTCTCCACACCTCGTTCAATAGCAAAATGAAAGGACGCCGCACCAGGCACAGTTTTATCCTCACTGCCCTATTGTGCACAATGGAGTCCATTCGCAACTGGTTTACGCAGAAGTGGATTACGTCATGGATGCCCAACTCGGAGTCTCTCCTCAAGTGGGAGGCCGCTTCGATGGAAGAGATGATCGCAACCTCCGACCAAGTGTTCGTACCGATTTTCCCCTCCAGCATATTTCATTCCTCCTGTCGATGGCCTATTTCTGACCCTCTTTGGCTATTGTACCTGAAATCGTTGTTAAATCCGTAATCACTCCTTGCATTGCACAGGAAAACTCGTTCTCGCCTCACGACGGACAACATTGAGCGTGAACGTGTTACTTTCAACACTCGTGTTACCCAAGTTGATTTGAACGATAGGAACAACATGTTTATCCCTGCCTGGAGAGCCTTGTACTTGGAGAAGCACGGAAAGTTGGCCCGAGTTGGCTATTTCCAACACGTCGAGGTTGACGAGTCCACCGTCTTCACTCGTGCCCGTACAGCCAAGAAGGCTGCTGATGAGGCTGGTGAGTTCATTCCTAACTAAATCTTAGATCAATCATTGCCGACCTGACAGCACACGACGTTCGACCCATCAAGTATCATCTCCCGCTGCCCATGTACAAAGAACTGTTACAAATACCCTTTCAACACCTGGAAAACTCGCAATAAAACGCATTCAAATGACATCCACACTCATTGTACCCATCTGAGGATCCACAAACGGGGTCGAAGGCCGAGCTCAGCACTTCGCCACAACATGGCGTCCGGTAGAAGTTCGCCGGTCCCACAACCTGACAGCAAGGACAAGGTGCTCATCATTCTATCATCCTACGAGAACATTGGTGCAGATGGGCCACCTGGTACGTTGAAAAAGTCGTCTTTGTGCTCGTTCCCCCCTCGTCTAACGTTTTCTCTCTTGTAAGGCTCCGTAAGTGCCACTTCCTTCATTGAAGCGTATGTACACTTATCAGCTACACCATTACAGATCACTATTGCGACGCCAACTGGCCAAGCACCATCGTTTAAGGTACGGGAAACTTGGCTCTTCCGTCCCCCTTGATTCTTCGGCGTGTTCTGCGTCTCACCCGATTCACGTCAGTTTGAAAGTGAGAAGGCACAGCAGTGGATTCAATCAAAGGCCAATTTATGGTATAGCGTGAAGAGCATTGCTGAATTGCGAGACACGGATTTCTCAGGTGTTGTGGTCCCTCATGCAGTTGGTGGCATTCAAGATCTCTCTCCTGGTGACTCCTCATGCGCGAAGTTCTTGTCTTCGTACCTCCTCCTTAATCGTACGTGATCCTATTGTGGTGTAGAAGACGACACTTGTCCTGAATGCGCCATCCAGGCGCTGTTTTCCTCTCTGAGCTAACCTCGTTCCTTGACGCTGAATTCTGCCACTGTGAATGAATTAGGACCGATATGCACAATTGGATTTGGTGTATCAGCTCTATTGGGCACGAGTAAACCAGGCCAGGGGCTGTCGAAATCTGCACTGCAATCGCATTGCGTGACCGGTCCCTCGAATGCAGAGGTCTCTAGGTACGAGATCTTCAAGCAACTTGCCAACCAGCAAGTGGAGGATCAATTGCGAGAAAAAGGAGCGAAATACACCTGTGCGAGCGCTGATCAGATCCATGTCGTGGTGGATGGCAATCTCATCTCTGCTCAGAACACTCAGAGTGCCCCGTTGGCATTGCAAAACTTGATTTGGTCTTGGAAGCAAACGCTCCAATCGAAGATGCCGAAATTGGAACTGTAGCAAGAGCAGAAGAGATATCGACGTGACGACCACCGCGCCTCTTCCGTCTCCACGCCCCAGCTTGACCTCTCGCCCAAATTGTAACATTGTCATTGTATCATTACTAAATTGGAGTCAGCTGTGTTCCTTTCCTTCAATCTCGTGCCTATTATACCCGATTGATATCGAGTGACCGAGAGCAGGGATCGCGATCGGATGAGCCCCGGCCTCCAAATTGAAAGCAGTCTCCACACGAGTCATCTGGATGATCGTTGGCGTCGTTTCAGTACACCGTTCTTTGTGATCAGATTTCGTCCGTTCTAGCTATACCTGGTCCACACATCTCCTTTCGACTCTGTAAAGGCGACATTTCCGCTCGGATCACCATCCGTGACTCACCATGACCTTCATTCCTCTGTTCTGGGGCTCTTTGGACTGGAATGTACGTTAAGGCTAGAATTAAGACCCTATTCTGAGATTAGTCTGCTCCTAATCTGATGGCTGACCTTGGAAGTTGCTGATGATAGCACGCGCCCCTCTATTTCGCCGCTTCCTGCTTGGTTATCTTACTGGCTCGTATCATATGGTCAAACTGTGCTTCACAATCGAAATTGCCGTCTCTTTCTGGCAAAACTGTGCTTCTCACAGGTGCTAGTAGAGGACTAGGGCGCTATTTAGCGAAGCGGCTCGCTTCCCTTGGCTGCCGGCTCATTTGTTGGGACATTGATGAATCTGGTCTCAATTCACTGAAGAAGAAGCTTGGTCCATCCGTTTTGCATGTGTTTCAAGTCGTAGATGTTGCGGATGCGGCGGAAATCAACGAAGCTTTCGAGAAGTCTCCCGTGCGATCTGTGGACATTGTGATCGCGAATGCTGGTGTGGTCAACGGCAAATCGATTAGCCATCTCGATCTTGAGCAGTATGAGAGGACTATTCATGTAAATCTCTTCCAACACTTCCACCTATTCAAACTTCTTCAACCGACTTGGAACACTCCTCCGTCCGAGTCCTCTTCCCTCCCCAGCTCACCTATCAGCGCTTCTACGGAACCTCACACGTCAACCAAAAGCAGAACTACAGCTTCTTCCCCATCTAAGGCCAACAAAGCTGCAATAACGTCTTCAACACTCCCCCCAACTTTCGTGATGATTTCCTCCGTTTGTGGTCTTATGGCACTCACTCAACTATCTGATTACTGTGCTTCCAAGTTTGGAGTGGTAGGACTCGCGGAGGGAATGCGTTTGGATCTGAGGAGAGAAAGATCGCCCATCAACACTCTGCTCGTCATGCCCTTCCTCATCAACACCAAGATGTTCTCTGGCATATCTGTACGGGCTCCTGCGAGTTGGTTTCTTTCGCCTCTCGATAAATCCCAAGTCGCAGAACGAATCATTGAAGGCATCCGATCCAAACGCCAATGGCTCGTTTTGCCCTGGATCCTGCACTTCGCTCCTTTGCTCCTCCTACTGCCCATCAGCATCAGAAACATACTTTACGACCTCATTGGAGAATCGACATACATGGACGCCTTCAAGGGGAACCGGAAGACGCCAACAGAAGCGAGGCGGATGGACTCCATCCTGTCCGCTCCACTCCCCGAGAGCCGACTCAAACTCAAGAGGAAGTGGTGAAACTGAAATGTACAATGTAACATAAGCACCCCATACGTGATTTTATGAGTACTCACTTACAAGGAACGCAGAGCTGTTGAAGGAATCTAGATCTATCTCTCTCTGTTTCGATTAGATGACTCTCGCTTCCACTTCTCCTTCCACAGCATCGCGCACAGTGAGGGGTCCCCATTCTGAATGTTCGAACTCCATGACGTATTCCGTGCCGAAGGCCAACGAGGGTGTGAGTGCTCCAGAGAGAGTCTTGTGCGTCGTTTCCAGTTTGTGCGTGGCCGCGATCATTGAGAGTGCCGTGAGTCGGTAACCCTCCACGGTGGTGAGGGAGCTTTCGGCGATGCGTTTGGTGTTGGCGTCCCATGCAATGCCCGAGAAGTGCACTCTGCCTTCTGCGTTCTGCTGCGCGGAAGGTCCAGCCACGTATCGTTCAATGAGCTTGTTGAGAACCCATCGTCCGGCTGCCCAAGAGGCAATCCATTTGAGTGTTGCGCCTGTCCAGGAGTCGGTGAGGGAGGAAGCACCCGGAGGGACCATGATGTACATGCCAATGTTCGGGATGTTGGTGGAACGGAATGCCGTGGAGATGTCTCCCCACACGAGTGGAGCCGTGTGTACGTGTCCAAGCTTGGGATTGTCCCAGTCTAGAGTGCGTGTGTTGGACGAGGAGGCGATGACACCGTTGCGACGAACTGCGGTGCCACCGATGATGCCAAGAACCATAGTCTTCATTGTGCCCGGAGAAACCGATCCGCCAACAGGGAGGAGGGCCATTTGAAGGTGCGTAGCAGTGGGGAGAGCAGTCTTGAGGCGAGAGGCGAGACAATCCGTCGGAACGACGTCCATTCCAACGCCCGGCAGCAACGCCACACCCGCATCCACTGCTTCTTGATGTCTGGCCATAATCGCCTCGAACACTTCGTACTCACCGGTAATGTCCAAGTAATGGGTCTTGGTGCGCAAACAAGCATCAACGAACGCCTTGCTGGTGTACACAAAAGGACCGGCTGCAACCACCACCGCAAAGACATCTGGAAATGAGACACGCATGGCGCAACATGGGAATGCGACACCAAAAAAGAGATAATGTCAGTAACATTTAGCTCAATTCCAGACAAATGCAAGCAGTTGAGACAGATAGAAGGACGGAAAGAGTGGGAGAAGAGGGAGACCCAGCTATCGGAATCACGGGAGCTCTCTCGCGGCTAAACGAGGTGTGACACCCGAATGCGTACCTTGCAATGCGCTATCAATAGGTCCTGGTGCATCAAGATTGAAGATGCGGTACTCAAAACCCAAGGAATCGGCCAGAGGTTCTACACGACCAGAGGGGAGCGAGGTCAATTCTCCATTCCATTGGGTTTAACAAGTCATGGAAGCATTCTCAATATGAAAAAGAGATACGCACTGATCTTGTCAAGGCTTCTACCCGCGAGAATTGGTGGTTGCATGCCATCAGGACGAGGCAAGTGAGCGGCAAGAGTGCCGGTGTAGCCATTTGCTCCGTAGATCATCCATCTCGTTTTTGCGAGTAGAGAGGGGACTGCCATGGTGTTGGATGCTCGGTTTCGATTGGAAGAGAGGCGCTTTAACAATTTCGGACAACGAAGCAAGAAGAGAGGGAAGCACAAACTGGTGTGGGAGGGGGAAGCGGCGCCGTTCCGGGTGAGGCGTCAGGCAGGCAGCAGGGGCAGAAAAAAGGTGCCCAGCCGACCCGATCGCCACACGTGAGCTCGGTCACAGTGGAACAGCAACAAGCGAATTCGAACAACAACTACTTTGTATGGTGTAGCACTTGGTCATCGAAGAGTACGGATCCGTTCTAAGCTCGCATTGGCTCCCAGTTTGCCCAGGGCCTCCTAGGATGCTCAAGGAGAGGGCGAAATGGCTCCAAAACTCACCGTTGCCCCTTGAAACTGCGCTGACATGATTCTAACTATCCCTTTCTTTACATTGCCTTGTGTTTTAGAGAAGCCTTAGAGGTAGGAAAGCCGGAATTTAGAGCGCAAACGAAGACCTCTCTCGGCATGTCCCTCTTCAACCTTCGTCGTCGTCAAGTGGACGCCGACAAGCCGATGCAGGTCATCTTTGGCGATATACCGGAAACAGAACTTGAGAGCTCCCATTCTCGAGGAACTGTGGAGGTCAACGTGTCAAGGATGCCCGCAGAAGAGCAAGGAGTACGTCGTTCCTCCACTGCTTTCCTCCTTTTCCTCCACTTTGCTGCCTCCTTCGGTCGCCAGCCAGGTCTCTGCTCGTCAATTTCATGCCAAAATGCGATTTTCCATCTTTCATGCCTATTGGTATCTTCATCGCGACAGGAAGAAGAGGGCGAGAGGCTTACTTTGCTGGAACTGCGATCGATTCCTCCAAACATAGCCTACGATGCCCACGCTTGCCTTTGCTGCTCAGTGCATATACAAAGAGTCATATCTCCACCGACACGCTATTGCTCGCACCGAAGGGCTGATGTAGAAGGCTGAACGCATCACCGGTTTTGGTGGCGAACCTGTCCCTGCACAGATTGGCGTGTATTTCGCCTGGATCGCCCTAATCCTGCCTCTTGATGTTGTCTTTTCCATTTCAATTGCACTTTCTAACTTTTTCGTGTATTTACTGCTGATTCTGCGCTTGCTGTATTGTAGGAGAAGCACTTGAGAGAGATTCTTGGCAACGCTCGTTCCGGCAGGGTAGAAGCCATCCCAACGCCTAACGTCAAAATTGTTCCGGAATATGCCGTAGAGGTGGATCGATTTCCACTGAAAATACCGCCGCGACACTACATACGATGGCCTGGTACGCAGACTTTGCCGCGGGGCGCTGCAACACACCCGCTTCTAGTCCTTCTGCTGTCTACTCCTCCCGCATTCACCTCTATTCTTTGCTAGCCCTGCATTTTAGCCTCTTTTCCCCACTTTAATCCCTCTTTGCATCTGATTCAAGGCACTTTGACTGACCATATCCATCTCAATTCCCTTCCCCTCCCACTATCCTATTCCACCTCGTGTGATCGCGCCCTTTCCCTCTTGAAGATATCGAATCCAATGTCTCAAATGTGGAATACGACATGGACGATGAAGATGAAGCGTGGTTGCGTCAATTGCAGATGGAGAAAGGAATCGTCATCAGTTACGACGAATTTGAGTACTTGATCGACTTTTTAGAGAAACAGGAGTTCCTATACCCCATGCTGAAGTTGAATTTGGAGCATGCGCGCAAGGAAGTGCGTCCAGAGCTTAGAGGCGTGCCCTTGACGTTGGTGCATGACTTCTGGCGATCGCGTCTTTCTGCGCGTGGTGGCAAGCCCCTGCTGAGACGGTTTCTAAATCACGGTGCCGAGAAACAGCCGTATACTGCGTTTGGAATGAAGATGATCCAACCTCAACAGGTGCAGAAGAAGCGTCCGCCGATCGAGGTTGAGCGCGCCGTTGCGCGTCTGTACTATGTCCTGTCTCAACTCATGCAGATGCGAGTTGTATTGGCGAAGGTGATACAGAGAGAAGAAATGAAGCGCGATAGAGCACTATTGACGCAACATACACTGGAACTTCTGATCCGCATGAAGGGCGACCCAAAGCTCATCAGCACCGCTCCTCCCACCTCAATGCAGTCACTGCCATTCAGTCCCAATCTGCTCAATCACACCACGCCTTTTCACAATTCATCACTGCCACATCTCAATCAGCAGCTTCAG
>Ga0307375_10004486_pt1 | contig 13318 bp, 12 predicted proteins | sample TR1MG_FD_202531 | JGI IMG/M metagenome (GOLD analysis project Ga0307375, IMG submission 202531) | Soil microbial communities from Risofladan, Vaasa, Finland - TR-1 | ecosystem: Environmental > Terrestrial > Soil > Coastal area > Acid sulfate soil | place: Finland: Risofladan, Vaasa | collected...
CCGCAGTCGATCACGCAAGGGTTTCACCACTCTTTCAGTGTCTTTCCCGCCGGGCTCGCCACGAATCGAGTTGTTCGACAATTTCATTCCTGCACTCAGTGACCATCGAGAGAATTGCGTCTTTGCCCTGCGGCGCGTCCCGCACCGAGGTAATTGTCGCGTGGTACGTCGACCCCCGGATTCGGTGAAGCACCGTTCGCAGATGCGAAAACTGGAAGGCCCCGTCAATTGCAACCGTAACCACCGGCAACGGGCGGACCTGGAGAAGGATTCTTGCCGCTCCCTCATGGAATCGTCCGACACTTCCGGACTTCGATCGGGTCCCCTCCGGAAAAACAACGGGCACAATCCCGGGGGTGGTCGATCGGGCCAGCTTTCGAAGCGCCCGATAGGTGAGGGAAAAGTCCCCGTGGCGGCTGATCAGCGCATGCCGTTGATATCGCAGCAGCGAGGATACGGTCGGGAAATAGTGGGCGAGCACCTGTTTGGCGACGAATCGCAGGCGATGTTTGGGAAACATCTGAATGAGCAGCGGAATATCGGCCAGGCTCTGATGATTGGATATGATGATGAACTGCGGCGGAAGGTGACGATTCAGGGGCCTGTTCAGGTCCAGGCGAAGGCCCGCATAGACGCACGCCATTCGAAAGAGAATGCGGGAGATGTGCACTGAACGTCGATCCATGAAATTCCGGCCCACACGAACGCTGATGGCCATGCGGAGCTTCATGGCGAAATCCCAATACACAAGCACACAAATGACAAGCACGACGTACAATATTGCGCCCACTGATAGACTTTCCTCGATCGGTACTCTATCCGGAGTGGCCACCGCTTGTACACAGCGTGGATCGAATATGGTCGATCGCAGCGTGAATAGTTGCCTTGACAGTTGAAAGATTATCTGATAAGTTACTTGCCTATCGATAAATAATAGGAACACGATATTCGTGTGGAGGTAGCGTCCCTTGGCAGGTTACAATTCAAGCGTCAAACGGCACCGCCAGAGTGAGACTCGGCGACTGCAGAACAAATCAGTAAGAAGTGAAGTCAGAACGTGTATAAAAAAGTTTCATCAGGCGGTGGGCACGAACAACAAAGCTGACGCCGAAAAACAGTATCTCGAAACGCAAAAATTGATTGATGGAGCGGTGACGAAGGGAATCTTTCACAAGAACACCGCCTCCCGAACCAAGTCCCGACTGGCCCACGCACTGAGCAAGTTGGGAGCTTCCTGACCAACACAGCGCATCCCCGGGGATTCGTGTTCCTGTGGGAAACTGGTCGATGGCTATCGACGGCTATGCCCGGCAACTCCCGCCGGAAACTGGCGGTCCGATAATGGGCGCGGAACGTAACAGCGCAGTGAGCAGGGAACCCGCCGTGGGTCGTCACTCAGACGGCCCGGTGAGTTCCCGAAGCCCGGGAGGAGTGTACGTGATTCGGGGAAAACTGACCAAAGCGGAAATCGTTGAGAGTATCTCGGAAAGCTCTGGTCTCAGCAAGAAGGACATCCAGAATATAATTGATTCCTTTTTCTCCGAAGTGAAAGATGCTCTGCTTGACGACCGCATCGTCGAGTTCCGCGGTTTTGGAACTTTCGAAATTCGGACTCGCAAGGGTCGGGATCGCGCGCGGAATCCGAAAACGGGTGAAACGGTAAGTGTGCAGAATCACGGTGTGGTGGTATTCCGGCCCGGAAAGGAGCTGAAGAAAGCATCGTGGGAACTTCGTGAATAGCCTGCTTCGAGAGTGCAACGTTGAAGAATCTCCACCCTCAGATCACTGAACCGGCAACGACAGAGAACGTTTTTGAAAAGCTTAATACCGTTTTCATAAACCTCGGGCTGATCGTGCTTTCTGCACTGCTTTTTGCGCTATCGTTTCCGAACGTTTTGTCGGTGTGGGGATTTTACCCACTGGCGTTTGTGGCGCTGGTTCCACTTTTTATAGTCGTACACCGATCCGGATGGTTCGGTATCTTTCTGTACGGCTTCTTTGCCGGGTTCGTTTCATACGTCTTTCTCAACTACTGGCTTGTCGCATTTCATCCGCTTACGATCTTCATTGTGCCCGGTATTTACGCAGTTTACTTCCTGGTCCTGTTTCCGGTTCTTAAACTGGCCGATTCGTTTTTCCCGACCTACGGATACCTGCTCCAGCTGGCGGCCTGGCTGGCTTACGAATATCTGCGAACGCTCGGTTTTCTCGGATATTCCTATGGTATTATCGGATACTCACAGTACCTCTTTCTCCCGTTGGCGAGACTCTCTGAGCTGACCGGAGTGTGCGGTGTTTCGTTGATCGTGGCCTTTCCGTCGGTGTTCATCGGAAACGGTCTCAAAGACGGATTGTCCCGGCTTCCAACTTTTCTTCGCCGACACCGAATCGAATCGGTTGCCTATCTTGCGCTGTTCGCCGCCGCCGTCGCGTTCGGGCTTGCCGCGAAAGTCGACTATGCAGGAAGCAGGGAGTGGCGCGTGGCGCTCGTTCAGCAGAACGTCGACCCGTGGCGCGGCGGAATTCCGACCTACCGGGAGTCGCTGGCCCGATCGATTCGGGAAAGCGAGAAGGCACTGAAAGAGAACCCCGAAATCATCGTGTGGTCGGAGACTTCATTTGTCCCGGCCATCGACTATCATATGCGCTATCGGGATGATCCGGAATCCGACTCGCTGGTCAAGGATCTGCTCGCGTTCATGGCCAGTCAGAAGGTACCCTACGTAATCGGGAACGACGACGGTGAGCTCATGCGCGATTCGAACGGGAACCTGACTCGCGTCGACTACAACGCGGTTCTGTTGTTCGAAAAGGGTCGAATCGTCCAGACATATCGAAAAATCCGACTGGTTCCGTTCACGGAGAACTTTCCCTATCGAACCCAGCTTCCTTTCATCTACAACGCATTGGTGAAGGCTGATACGCATTTCTGGCGGGAGGGGAAGGAATATACGGTTTTCGATGCAGACGGCGTGAAATTTTCCACGCCGATTTGTTTCGAGGACACATTCGGATACCTATCGCGCCAGTTCATCAGACATGGAGCACAGGTCATCGTAAATCTGACGAACGACTCCTGGTCCTTTTCCGTCCCGGCCGCAATGCAGCACATGCAGATGGCCGTTTTTCGCGCGACGGAAAACAAGCGCTCAGTTGTCCGCAGTACCAACGGCGGAATGACGGCAATCATCGACCCTAACGGAAAGATCCTGGAGCTTCTTCCTGCATTCACCGAGGGGTATCTCTCCGGGAAGGTACCGGTTTATACCCGTGATACCACGCTTTACAACCGATGGGGCGACTGGTTCGCGCTTCTCATGCTCATTGCCGCAGTAACCGGACTCGTGGCCGGCGCAGTGACCAGGATCGCGGTAAACGCTCGACATTGACAGAACCGGTCAAGTGTAGCAGAATGGTCGCACACTTCGAAGGACAGCAGAAGATGGCGAAAAAAGACAAGATTCTGATAGTAGACGATGAGCAGATCAATCTCGACTTCTTCGAAGTCATGCTTACCAAGCTCGGTTTCGCAGTAGAGACTGCGGAGGACGGCGAAGAGGCGCTCGACAAGGTGAAACAGGGCCACCCGGACCTGATAATCCTGGATAACATCATGCCGCGCCTTTCGGGCTGGGAAGTTACCAAGCTCCTCAAGTCTGAACCCGAATACGCGCGCTTTCGCAATATTCCGATCATTATGTTTTCGGCGATGGACGACGTTAAAGACAAGATTGAAGGATTCGAACTGGGAATCGAAGATTACATTACGAAGCCGTTCAATTTTTCCGAGGTTCTGGCACGGATCAAAGCCGTGCTTCGCAGTCGCGATCTTTCAGAACAGGTAATCCAGCGCGAACGCAGGCTCGCCCTCGTTGAATCGCTCAACAAATCGCTCGTTTATTTCACTTCACACCTGAAAAAACCGATTGCCGGGTTGCTGGAAGCTGCGACGGAAAACAAGCAGAACGATCCGAAGGCGGTCGCCGAGTTCGTGCGACTTGTCCAAAAAGAGGCGAAAGCAACGCTCGCGGCTCTTGATGGACTCCAAGAGGAAATAAACGATCTGGAAGGACAGGGCGACCGAATGAAGGCGGAAGAGATCTCCCTGGACGACCTGGATGTGAAATACCAGCGCCATTTTGAAAGGTATCGGGAGAGAGTACCCGGCGAGCCCGGGTGAGAGTACTGCTCTCAACGTGACTCGTCGAGTCGGGTCGCTGCACGGCACACGGAGGTGAGGGTGATCACCGAAGACAAGCGAAAGGTTCTCGAACTCTTCAACGAAGGGCGAAAGTTCTATAAGTTGATGCAATTCGCGGAGGCGCGAGACATGTTCGCGAAAGCGCTTCAAATCGACGCAGAGGACGGACCGTCGAAAGTCTACCTGGACCGCTGTGAAGAGTATGTAGAGAACCCACCACCGGACGATTGGGACGGCGTATACACTATGAAGACGAAATAGGGCTGCTGATTCTCGAAGTCCAATATCAACTGCGCACAGGAAAACATGGCATCACGAGGACAAGAACTTAAGACAACCCCGCGTACGGTTACCCGCCTCGGAAAAGAGACTACCCTGAAAGGAAAGATGAAGTTCACGGAGTCGGTGACCATAAGCGGCCGTTTTGAAGGTGAGATCGACGCATCAGGTTTCCTCTACATAGAAACGGGAGCCGACGTACGGGCGAATGTGAAGGCCGGCACGATCATTATCGGCGGGGTAATTCGTGGCAACGTCGAAGCGACCGAGAGACTGGAGATGCTTCCGACCGGAAAGATCTACGGAAACGTGCGGACCGCGAAACTGCGAATTGCCGATGGGGTCGTGTTTGAGGGCAAGTGTGAGATGATACGGAACAGCGATCGCGTTGATATTTTCTCCACCGGTGCCAGTCAGTTGAAGAAGACCATACAGAGTGTCTAGCAGTTCCGGACTGAAGCATGAGATTCGCGCGTGCGTGTTGACCGTCGGGACGGAAATTACCGAGGGTAAGATCTCTGACGGGCACGGACGTTATCTATCCGCGGCGTTTCGGCTGTTGTCGATACGTGTGCGACAGATAGCCTCGATTCCCGACGACTCAGATCTGTTTGTCGAGACTGTCGCGCGTATGTTGCAGGACTGTGACATTCTGCTTATTACCGGCGGCCTTGGACCGACAAGCGACGATCTGACGCGCGAGGTTGTTTCGCAGGTGGCGGGCCGCGATCTCGAGTATCGATCCGAAGCCTGGTCGGCCATTGAATCCCGGCTAGGCGCAAACGCGTCAGAGACGAACCGCAAACAGGCGTTCATCCCCGGCGGGTTCGAGTTGCTGCCCAATGAGAATGGAACTGCACCCGGCTTTTTTGGATACGTAGGCGAGGGGTTGGTGATTGCTCTTCCGGGGCCGCCGCGAGAGCTTCGTCCGATGTTCGAATCGCGAATCCTTCCTTTGCTGAAGTCACGCTACGAATTAGCCGCGTTCAACGAGTTGGCCGGCACCGCGTTTCTTACCCCCGAATCCCGGCTCGAACAGATGCTGCAGGAGCACGCTCGACCCGGAGTGACATGGGGAACGCGGTTCGACGACCTGGGAATCGCATTCTTTCTCCGCGGGGCGAGCGCGGCGGATCGGAGAGCCGTAATGGCGGAACTACAGGCCGACGCCGGCGAGTTCTACATTCGCGAGGGCGAGATAGACCCCGCGCAGATCCTTTTCAGCGCGCTTGATGATACCCGAACAACGCTGTGTACCGCGGAGTCCTGCACCGGCGGTCTTATAGCGAAACTTATAACGGATATCGCGGGGAGCTCCGTCGTGTTCTGGGGTGGATGGGTTGTGTACTCCAACGAGGGGAAACAGGAGCAGCTCGGCGTGAGCGCGTCAACGCTTTCCGCAAATGGTGCAGTATCGCGGGAAACCGTGCGTGAAATGGCCCAGGGCGCTCGCCGGATTTCGGGCGCAGGCATTTCGATATCGGTTTCCGGTATTGCCGGACCCGCCGGTGGGACGGACGAAAAGCCGGTAGGGACCGTCTGGATCGGAATCAGTGTGGAGAGCGAAGAGCCGCACGAACAGCTCTTTCACTTTCGAGGCGATCGAAACAGAATCAGACGCCTTGCAGCCGTGGCCGCAATGCTGCTCGCGGCGGATGCACTGCGGAGAAGACGTTGATTGGAGCTATGGTCTGAAGAAAGAAGATAGGGGGCTTTTGCTTGACAGTATCTGTGGTTCGCAATATATTGAACTGGTAAAGCTACATGGTTTTCGGCTCGTTAGTCCCGTACATGTCTTTGGTGCCAGGTTGATCGCACACGCCGCGACTGTGTCGTATTGTGTGATCGGAGTTCAGGTGTTATTTCGGGCCGGCTTGTATCTCGTTCACGGGGTTTGATCGCGTCGCGAATCGGCCTCTGTCCGCCGGTGCGCGGGTTACCGTGTACCGAATGAGCATCCAAACAACTGGAGCCCAGCGGCATACCCGGTCCACACCACATTGGCGGGTGAACACATCCATTCAGAACACAAATGTCTGTACACGCTCAAGTTCATCAAAACACAAACTCGTTTTCGTCTTAACTGGAGAGATTGATGGCAATAATCCGGAGGAAGAGAAGTATGTCTGCCGACGACGCAGGATCGTTCACAACTTCGATACCACAAAATGAATTGGATCTCGTCGGCGAATCCGCCGGTGGAATTGATAGCAACCTCGAACAGACAGGTGAAAATGGCCCGGCGGGCGACGCCGGGAGGGGTCGCCCTGCGGCCGTAGATGGCGTCGTTGACGCGGATGACTATTCGCGTCCGGGCCCGGCGGAGAACAATTCCAACAACGGCTCCGACGGCCGAAACTCCGGTCCTGGGAATGCCGCACGCAGCGGTAATGGAGGGGAAGTGAACGGTTCTAACGGGTCACGGTCGAACGGCAGCTCTGGCATGGGAAACGGCGGATCCGGCGGATCCGGCGGAAATGCGAGGCGAAAAACGAAGAAGCGAAAGATACGGGTGGAACTCATCAAAGACCAGGTATCGGAAAACACAGATGCAGCCGACGTGAAGGGGGCAGCTATGGATGGCCGAGATACCAGAAGCGACGAAGAGGAAAATCAGTACCGGGATGCGGAATCGGTGGAAGCAGCCTCTGTCGAGGTCCCCGAGGAAGATGAACGCGCCGCGGTTCGCGAGCGGATTTTCGAAGATTCGCAGAACAGACGCCCGAAGCAGGGCGACGTACGATACGCGGGAAGGCGCTTCAATCGCGGTGAATCGGTCGAGGACCGCAGCATCAGCATCAACGAGCTGATCAATATGAACATGAAGGATCTGCGGGCGCTCGGCGGTAAGATGGGCATCAGTCAGGAAGGACTGATGTCACTCAAGAAGCAGGAGATTGTATTCGCGATTCTGAAGGCGCACACCGAACGGAACGGTATCATCTATGCCTACGGATCTCTGGAGATTCTGCCCGACGGGTATGGGTTTCTGAGATCACCGCAGAACTCCTACCTGCCTGGACCGGATGATATCTACATATCCCCGAGCCAGATCCGCCTGTTCAATCTCAAGACAGGTGACACGGTCTATGGGCAGATCCGTCCCCCGAAAGAGGGCGAGCGTTTTTTTGCGATGCTGCGCGTAGAGAGCGTGAACTTCGACCCTCCTTCGGTTGCACAGACTCGCATCCCTTTCGACAATCTCACCCCGCTATATCCGGATGAGCGGCTCAATCTCGAGACGCCGGACGGCGATAACTCCACCAGGATGATCAACCTGTTCTGTCCGATCGGCAAGGGGCAGCGCGGTTTGATCGTTTCGCCGCCGCGGACTGGAAAAACCATTCTGCTGCAGAAGATTGCGAACGCCATCACGGTGAACCATCCGGAAGTTTACATGATAGTTCTGCTCATTGATGAACGTCCGGAAGAGGTCACCGACATGCAGCGAAATGTGCAGGCGGAGGTCGTATCTTCGACATTCGATGAGCAGGCAACTCGACACGTCCAGGTGGCAGAGATGGTGCTGGAGAAGGCTCGCCGTCTGGTAGAGCATAAGAAAGACGTAGTCATTCTGCTCGACTCGATTACGCGTCTTGCACGCGCCTACAACCAGACAGTGCCGACTTCGGGAAAGATACTGTCCGGCGGCGTCGACTCAAACGCCCTCCACAAGCCGAAACGGTTTTTCGGCGCGGCGCGAAACATCGAAGACGGCGGAAGTCTGACGATAGTGGCGACTGCACTCATCGAGACCGGAAGCCGCATGGATGAGGTTATCTTCGAGGAGTTCAAGGGAACCGGCAACATGGAAATAAACCTCGACAGAAGGCTCTCCGATCGCAGACTTTTTCCGGCGATAAATATCAAGAAGTCAGGCACACGACGCGAAGATCTGCTTCTCACTGAGGAAGAGCTCAGCAAGATGTGGATATTGCGAAAGGTGATCAATCCGATGGATGATGTCGAGATCATAGAGCTGCTCATTGACAGGATGAGGAAAAGCAAGAATAATGAAGCGTTCCTGAGATCGATGAATACGTCCACCGTAGCCGGGGATCTTTGAACTGATCCGGCGTGCCGTCACTGTTCGGACGTAGTCATCAACCCAATTGCGAGAGGAATTGAAACATGAAAAAGGATATTCATCCGAATTATCGTCCGGTAGTCTTCAAGGACGCCGCTTCGGGCACTCTCTTTCTCACCCGGTCGACAATCGAAACCAAAGAAAAAGTCCTGTATGAGGACGGGAAAGAGTACCCGCTGTTCCAGGTTGAAATATCGAGTGCGTCGCATCCGTTCTACACGGGGAAGCAGCAGCTCGTGGACACAGCCGGACGCGTGGAACGGTTCAAGAGAAAATACAACATCAAGAACTGATCTGCCGGCGAGAGTCCCAATGGAGCCGTTCCGCGCCGAAACGCGGGTACGGCTCTTTTTTTTCGCTACGGTGGCCCGGACGCTCTGCCGCCACGCGGCGGCACCGATGTTCTGATTATTGCTGTTTGCGGGCAATGCGGCGGGTGTCAGCGATACGCTCTCGGATCAGAATTGCCAGCAGAAACAGGAGCATCCCCACGGGCAGATAGTCACCGAAGTGCGTGTAAATGGTCGACGTTTCCGGTTTGTAGATCGGTACCGTTATCGGCAACGTGCCTTGCTGGAACATCGGCAATGACTCACGCACGCGGCCGTAGGCATCCACTACGGATGTCAGGCCGGAGTTTGTCGAGCGCACGAGCGTGATCCGGTTTTCGATCGCTCGAAAGCGCGCTGCAACAAAGTGCTGGATCTGCGCGGAATCCGTGTTCGACCATGAATTATTGGTAAGATTGATGAGTACCTGAGCCCCGTGCCGCACGAAGTTGCGGCACAGATAGCCGAACGCATCTTCGAAACAGATCGGCGTGCCGAATTTGACCGTACCCCCCCGTTTCAACGGTAAACTGAATATTGTGTACTCGGACCCGGGAATCCATATCGCCTCGAGGCCTATCGCATTTTTTACAAACGATCGGACGAATGGTACATCCCAGAAGGGAAAACTCTCGGCAAACGGCACGAGGTGCTGCTTGCCGTAGTGCTGGACCATGTTCGCGGTCGGATCGAGAAGAATCACCGAATTCATGGCGTCCCAGTTGCTGTCCACCACATACGGGCTCCCCGTAAGGAGGTAGGTATGCAGGTTCTGGACGAAGGGTATAAACGGATCCTCCGGTGGGTTCTGCGTGTAGAAGTTCTTGCCCTGCGTGAACGGATAACGGAGGCTTGTTTCGCTCCAGACGACTATGTCCGGAGTGTGGCCGAGATCCCGAATTCCGCGCAATGTAAGATTCTGAGCAGTCTGCAGAGTCTGGACATCGTTACCCTGGATCCAGGAGTCGCTGTCCTGCTGCACAAGGACAGCATCAAAGTGTCCCGATTCCGGCACGCGTGAATTCAGTCTGTCGTAGCCGTAGACCAGGAACAGTGCGATCAGGACTGATGCGAAGAGGGTCTGCCTCAGCACGACGCTGAATCTTCGGCTTCCTTCGCCCCACGTAATAAGGGCTTCGCCCACGACCCCATTTGCGAGGACAGCGAGAAAACAGAGCCCCCAGATGCCGGTCACATCTACAATCTGCGTCAAAGGCAGGATTGAATTGAACGGATAGGCCGACAGGCCCCAAGGATAGGCCAGAAACCCCACGGATTTCAGATATTCATAGCCGGTCCAGACGAAGGCAAATGCGAACGGACGGAATCTGGCCGGTCGCTGCAGGAAATGGCGAAGGATAGGTCCGAGCAAGGCATTGTAACCGGTATACCCGAGGATGACTCCACCGAGCGTCCAGAGGGAAAACTGTCCGAAGTACATCAACCAGTAGTTGGCGATGGCTGTCGATACCGCGCCGAACAGTGCTCCGAGTACCGATGCTTCCCGCGCCGATTCCGAATTGCGGAGGGCGAGATAGAAGAAAGCGAGGGCCCAGATCCCGATAAAAGCATTTCCGTAGGAATAGAATTCGTTCGGAAGCGCAAGCGGAAAAAGCACGGCAGACAGCAGCGTCAAAAGGATCCGGCTAGCACTCATGGCAATACTCTAATACAAAGTTCGCGGGGCGGATAAGAGGGTGAGAGTCATTTTTTTCTTTTTGTTGAATAGTTTTGTATAATCCTATATCATAGGTATCGACTTAAAAGGTGTGTAGAAGGGTGCCGGTTCATGAACGATGTGATATCTCTCCACCGAGCGGAGTACAGCGCAGACCCGGAAAAGGTGGTGTCCGCGCCTGGTGTGGTGACGCTGATGGGGGAGTACACCGAACAGAGCGAGGGGTTCGTTCTTCCAGTTGCTATCAATCGCACGATTACGGTTGCGGTCTCCCGGCGAAAGGACAACTCACTCCGCTTTTATGCAGCTAATCTCAATGAGCGAAAGCGCACCAGTCTCTCGAACCTCAAATATAAGAGGGAGGACCGTTGGGCAAACTATCTCAAGGGAGTCCTCTACGGCCTCAGTCAGCTTGGATGTCCTGTCCGCGGCCTGAACATGACGGTGTCCGGCGATGTTCCCTCGGGAATCGGTCTCGCCTCTTCGGCGGCGATGACCGTTGCAGCCACAGTAGCGGCGAAAGAACTCTTTGAATTTTCCTGCACGCCGATGCAGGTCGTCGATTGCGCCCGTCGGGCTGAAACAGAGTTCATGAACATCCCTACCGGTATGGTCCATCCGTTCGTTGCGTACAACGCGCGCAAAGGGTACGCGCTTCTTCTGGATACGCGGAGCCTGGAGTTCCGTCCGGTGCCCCTTCACATGGGCGATGTCCGTCTGCTCATCACCGATTCGCGCGTCCCGCAAAACGTTTCAGAAACCGAATTGGCGCAGCGCAATTCAGACTGTGATCAGTGCGTGGAGATTCTCGCGAAGAGAAAACCGGGGACCACACTCAGAGATTTCTCACCCTCCGACCTGCGCGACAGTCTCGGAACCATTCCGGAACGTATACGACGGCGCTGTTTGCATGTAGTCGAGGAAAATCAGCGAGTCCACGACGCCGAACTCGCGCTTCGACAGAAAAACTTCCAAACACTCGGAAAACTCATGAACAGATCGCACGAGAGCCTGAGGGATCTGTTCGAGGTCTCGTGCCCGGAACTGGACTGGCTCGTGAAGCGATCGTGGGAGACAGAGGGGGTCTTCGGGTCGCGTCTCACCGGTACCGGCTTCGGCGGTTGCACGGTCACTCTTCTGCGGGCAGACGCAGTTGAGAAGTATCAGAAGAGGCTTGACGATTACGAGCGAATTTTCGGCTTCAAGGCCGAAGCGTTCGTGTGTGAGCCTTCGGACGGTGCGCGAATTCTCTGAGTCGACAAGACTCCTGGGTGGGGAACAATGCGAATTCTTCTTACTAACGACGACGGCATCCGCAGCGCCGGTCTCGGCATATTGAAAGAATATCTTGATGCGGACCACGAGGTCTGGACGGTGGCGCCCGATGGTGAGCGCAGCGGGATGTCGCACTACCTGACGTTGAAGGATCCGGTGCGCGTCCGCCAGGTTGGCGAAAGAAGCTTTCAGACAAGCGGATCACCGGCGGACTGCGTTATTGTCGGGATATTGGGTGTCCTGCCGAAACGCCCTGACATTGTTCTATCAGGAATCAATGTTGGGCCGAATCTGGGGACCGACCTGATCTACTCGGGGACGGCCGCGGCCGCCAGACAGGCCGCGTTCATGGGGTGTCCGGCTGTGGCACTGTCCCTGGATGGATTCGTCGAGCCGCTTCATTTCTCTCCGCTCGCCGAGTTTGTTCGCGAGAATCTGACTCTCCTTCGTGGCCTTTGGGACAAACACCATTTCATCAACGTGAACGCTCCGAATATTCCCGGTTCGCCGCTTTCGGTGGAAATCACCACGCCATCCCGGCGGATATATCACGACATGCTGGTGAACTATGATTCGCCTCGAGGGGAAACCTACTATTTCCTCGACGGATCGCCGCCGCTTGCCGAACCCGATGAGCACACCGACTGGGCAGCCGTTCATCGCGGCTCGATTTCGGTGAGCCCGATATATCTCCATCCGCTGAGCCATTTCGAAGACGAGCGATATCAGAACGCGTCTTTCAACTGGGCAAGAACGGGCGAACCCCCAGCGGGACCTCGAATTGCGGCAAGCGGAGGTCGCGCGGAGCGGAACGGGGTATGAAAGAGGCGTTGCGGCTCTACAAAGAACGGAAGTACGAACAGGCATTGACGGAGTTCCTCAATGCAAAAGTGGAGTCGTCCGACTACGCTGAGTTCTCCTACTATCTGGGGCTCTGCTATACCCAGCTCGGTCGCCACGACGAAGCGGTTCTCTACCTCGAACAGGTCGTTTCGTCCGAGCTTGGTTTTGCCCAGCTCTACCAGGCCAGGATGGTGCTCGGCTATATTTATGCGGTGACGAAACGCCACCGCCTTGCAGAGTATGAGTTCAATCAGCTTCTTGAAGAGGGGTACGAATCGGCGAAGGTCTACGCGGCGCTCGCGTACTCCTGCTACTATCAGGGAAATGTCGACCTGGCGATTGCCCATCTGGAGCACGCGCTGATAATTGACCCGGAAAATGCGAACGCACTCAACTCACTGGGTTACGTTCTGGCCGACCAGGGGACCAGACTCTCTCGTGCGATCAGCTACTGCAAGCGCGCGGTGTTGAAGAGTCCGCGAAACCCCGCCTATCTGGATTCTCTGGCCTGGTGTCTGTTCAAGAACGGACGAAAAGCGGAAGCAAGGCAGCTGCTCGAACGGGCGGCCAAACTGGGACCGGCGATTGCTGAGATTCAGGAGCACCTGAAAGTGCTGGGCGGAGCG
>Ga0307375_10004489_pt1 | contig 13312 bp, 16 predicted proteins | sample TR1MG_FD_202531 | JGI IMG/M metagenome (GOLD analysis project Ga0307375, IMG submission 202531) | Soil microbial communities from Risofladan, Vaasa, Finland - TR-1 | ecosystem: Environmental > Terrestrial > Soil > Coastal area > Acid sulfate soil | place: Finland: Risofladan, Vaasa | collected...
CATGTCGGATCGTCAGAGCGGTACAGTCAAGTGGTTCAACGACGCCAAAGGTTTTGGCTTCATCACCCCGGAAAGCGGTGACGACCTGTTCGTGCATTTCCGCGCGATCCAGGGCACGGGCTTCAAATCCCTGCAGGAAGGCCAGCGCGTCACGTTCGTCGTCACCAAGGGCCAGAAGGGCCTGCAGGCTGAGGAAGTCCAGGTTGCCTGAGTCCACCCGGACTTGAGTTGATCTGAAAAAGCCCGCTTCGGCGGGCTTTTTTTCGTCATGTGGAAAGCATTCTGCCGTACAAGACTTGCCGGGCTGCCGGCATACCGCAATCATCTCCCCAATGATGCTTTCCCGGGAACACCGTCATGACGGAAAAACTCGACCTCAGCGCGCTGCGCAACGCCCTGACATCGCTGGAAGAGAGCATCGCGATCGTCGAGCAAACCAGCTGGTTTGCTCAGCAGCCGCAGGCACTGCAAAACACGATCATCGCTGGAGTGATCCAGAACTTCGAGTTCGTCTACGAGCTCGGTATCAAGATGATTCGCCGGCAGCTGGAACTGGAAGCCGCGAGTCCTGCCGAAGTGGACGAAAGCAGTTTCCGCGACCTGATCCGGGCAGCCGGCGAGAAAGGCCTGGTCGCCGACGTCGAGGCATGGTTCGCCTATCGGCGCATGCGCAACATCACCGCACACACCTATGACCACGCCAAGGCGCGACAGGTCTATGAAGGCAGCCTCGCCTTCGTGAAAGATGCACGCGCGTTGCTGATTGCGCTCGAGTCGCGGCATGGCTGAACCGAAGCTCGACATGCAGCCGCAACACTGGGCCATCGTGCGGAACATCCTGCAGCAACACGCCGTCGGCTATGAAGTATGGGCATTCGGCTCGCGTGCGAAAGGCACGGCCAAGCCTTATTCCGATCTCGATCTGGCGATCATCACCAGCGAACCGCTGAGCCTCAGGCAGGGCGCCGCGTTGGCCGATGCCTTCGCCGATTCGGACTTGCCGTGGCGGGTGGATATCGTGGATTGGGCAACCACCGATCCGGCCTTTCGACGGATCATCGAGCGGGATCGGCTGGTGGTGCAACGAAGGAACGTCTGAACAAGCTTTCGTTCGTCCTTCCGGCGCGTCTCGACAAACCATCAAGCCAGCCCGTGGCTGCGCAGCAACGCCTCGGGCGCAGGCTTGCGACCGCGAAACGCGATGAAGCTTTCCAGTGCGGGGCGGCTGGCGCCGACGGCCAGCACTTCGCGGCGGAAACGCTCGCCGGTGGCGCGGTCGATCACGCTTCCCTTTTCCGCGGCCCGCTCTTCGAACTCGCCGAACGCATCGGCGGACAGCAACTCCGCCCACAGGTAGCTGTAGTAACCGGCCGCATAACCGCCGGCGAAGACGTGGCTGAAGCCATGCGGAAAGCGCTGCCAGGCCGGCGGATGCATGACGGCGACCTGCTTGCGCACTTCGCCCAGCACGGCCAGCGGGCGGGCGCCCTGGACGGGGTCGTATTCCAGGTGCAGCAGGAAATCGAACAGCGCGAACTCCAGTTGCCGCACCAGGAACAGGCCGGCGTGGAAATGCCGCGCGGCCAGCATGCGCTGGAACAGTTCGTCCGGCAGCTTCTCGCCGGTCTGGTAATGGCGCGCGAACAGATCCAGTGCCTCACGGTTCCAGCCAAAGTTCTCCATGAACTGGCTGGGCAGTTCCACCGCATCCCATTCGACGCCGTCGATGCCGCCGATCGAGGGCAGCGCAATCTCCGTCAGCAGGTGGTGCAGGCCGTGGCCGAATTCGTGGAACAGGGTGAGCACGTCGTCATGCGTGAGCAGCGCCGGCTTGCCTGCGGTCGGCGGCGCGAAGTTGCAGGTGAGGAAGGCCACCGGCCATTGCAGCTGCGCGCCATCGTCGAAGCGGGCACGGCAGACGTCCATCCAAGCGCCGCCGCGCTTGCCGTTGCGCGCATAAAGATCGACATAGGCGCCGGCGAACACGCGGCCATCGGCGTCGCGCACATCGTAATAGCGCACGTCCGGATGCCACACATCGACGCCCTCGCGCGGGGTCAGGGCGATGCCGTAGAGCCGGCCGGCGAGGCCGAACAGGCCGTCGATCACCGCCGGCAGCGGGAAGTACGGCTTGAGCTGTTCCTCGTCCAGCGCGTACTGCTGCTGGCGCAGTTTTTCGGACGCGTAGCCGACGTCCCAGGACTCGAGGTTGTCGAGCTTGAGCTCGGCGCGGGCGAACTCCCGCAAGCTGGCCAGCTCCTGCTGGGCGACCGGCCTGGCGCGCGCGGCCAGGTCGTGCAGGAACTCCATCACCTCGGTCGGCGAGCCGGCCATCTTGGTCGCCAGCGATTCCTCGGCGGCATTGGCGAAGCCGAGCAGCTGCGCGGCTTCGTGGCGCAGCGCCATGATCTTCTCGATGCGCGCGGAGTTGTCGAACTTGCCCGCGTCCGGACCCTGGTCGGAGGCACGGGTCTGATACGCCCAGTACACCCGCTCGCGCAGGCCGCGGTTGTCGGCGTAGTTGAGCACGGCCTGCACGCTGGGCTGCTTCAGCGTGACCAGATAGCCGTCCAGATCCTGGTCCACGGCATACTGGCGCAGCACCGCGCGGCCGGACTCGGGAATGCCGGCGAGATCGCGCTCGTCGGTGACATGCTCGTGCCATGCCTCGCTGGCGTCGAGCACGGCATTGGAGAATTCGGTGGAGAGCCGGGAGAGCTCCACCCCGATCTCGCGAAAGCGCGTGCGTGCCGGCTCATCCAGCGCCACGCCGGACAGCTTGAAATCACGCAGCGCGTGCTCGACCAGCGCCCGCTCGGGATGCGGCAACAGCGCGAAATCCGGCGCATCGGCCAGTGCCTGCACGACGGCGTACAGCGCCCGGTTCTGCCCCAGCTCGATCGCGTGCTCGGTGAGCGCCTCCTCGGCCGGACCGTACGCCGCGCGCAATGCCTCGTTGTCGGCCACCGAATGCAGATGGCTCACCGGCGCCCACGCACGGGCCAGCCGCTGTTCCAGCCGCTCCTGGGTCAGCATCACGGTGGCGAAATCACGCGCCGCCGCAGGCGCGGTGAGCGCGTCGATGGCGTCGCGGTAATCGGCCAGCAGCACATCGATCGCCGGCGCCACCTGTTCGGGACGGATCCGGGAAAACGCCGGCAGGACATCGTCGGCCAGCAGTGGGTTGTCGTGGTTCATGGAATCTCCTTGAGGCTGTCAGCGTGGCGACGCGGCCGGCCGAAATCAAGCACGACGCGCGACTGGCCGATGGCCCGGGCACTAGAATGCGCGGATGAATCACTTGCGCAGCTACAAGGGCATACTGCCCACCCTCGGCGAACGCGTCTATGTGGACCGGGCCGCCACCGTCATCGGCGACGTGGTGCTCGACAACGATGTCTCGATCTGGCCCGGCGTGGTGCTGCGCGGCGACGTGCACCGCATTCGCATCGGCGCGCGCAGCAACATCCAGGACGGCAGTGTCGTGCACGTCACCCACGACGGCCCTTATTCACCCGGCGGCTTCCCCTGCCTGATCGGCGCCGGCGTGACGGTCGGCCACGCCGCCGTGGTGCACGCCTGCACCATCGAGGACTACTGCCTGATCGGCATGCATGCCACCTTGCTCGATGGCGCGGTGATCCGGAAATACGGCTTCGTCGGGGCGGGCAGCGTGATCGCCCCCGGTAAGGTGGTCGGCGAACGCGAGCTGTGGCTGGGCAACCCGGCGAAGTTCGTGCGCCTGCTCAGCGATCGCCAGATCGAGCAGCTGCATTACTCCGCCGATCAATACGTGCGGCTGAAGGACGAATATCTCGATGCCCGATGACGGCGCGGCAAGGCGTGGTCAATTTGCGCCAGCTGCCACAGCCGTCAGATGCTCCCGGATCTGCACGGCCTGTGCTTCGTGCTTCCTGATCAGCAGCGTGCGCTGGGCATCGAGGTAGGAGCCCAGCAGCGCCAGCTTGTAATTGTTCTTGTCCTGATCGTGATTGGCGTCGTAATCGCGCAGCAGTCGCAATTCCCGCTGCGCCTCGTCCAGGCGGCCCTCGCCGATCTCGCGTTCCACCTCATCGCAGGCCGGCATGAACGCTTCGCGCAGGCGCGCCATGGCCAGCTTGTTGCCGGGGTCCAGTGGCAATACGCTGAGGTAGAACTCGTAGACGTTGCTGCCAATCGGCGCCACCAGCCGGTGCTCGTGGAAGGCACTGTCGGCCAGACCGAGCAGCACGGTGACACCGTTGCTGTCATTGGCCGCCGCCTGCGCTGCCGCCGCCTGCGCCGACACGTGGCTGTACCAGAGCGTGCCCACGGCCAGGGCGACCATCACCGGCAATCCGTACAGAAGCATCCCGCGCCGACCGGGCGCGGTGGAGAGGAGACGAGACATGGCACCTGCTTGAGTCTGGATGGCGCCTTCAGGCAGCCCGTATCGGGCACTGCGGCAATGCCGGTACGGTAATCGCACTTGATGGCAGTTTGATGAACAACCCAGGAGCCCCGCATGCCGCACAGCAACCGCGGCCAAACCTACTGCCGGCGCAACGACTGATAGACCGGCTCGGTGTCCGGCCGCCTGCCATGCCACAGTTCGAATGAGTCGGCGGCGGTTTCCACCAGCATGCCAAGGCCGTCGAACGCGAAACGCGCGCCCGCCGTTTTCGCCCAGGCCAGAAAGCCGCTGGCAGCGGCGCCGTAGGACAGGTCGTAGCAAAGCGCGCGGGCACCGGCCAGCGAGAACGGCAACTGCAGCGATGCGCCCAGCACGCCGGCGGAGGTGGCGTTGACGATCAGGTCGAAACTGCCGATGTCGGCCAGATCCTGCCAGTAGCGGGTATGCACCCGCGCCGGCTCGCCGATCGCGTCGGCCAGCGCATCGGCCGCAGCCGCCGAACGGTTGACGATGGTCAGTGTTTCCACGCCGGCATCGAGCAGGCTCCACACCACGCCGTGCGCCGCGCCGCCGGCACCGAGCAGCAGCGCATCGTGACCGCGCAGATCCACGCGGTGGCGCTCGGTGAGGTCGCGCACCATGCCGGCGCCGTCGGTGTTGTGCGCCGCCAGTCGGCCATCCGCAAGCCGGGTCAGTACATTCGCACTGCCGGCACGCATGGCCGCCGTGCTGCGCTGATCCGCCAGCGCGAACGCCGCCGCCTTGTGCGGCAGCGTGATGTTCGCGCCAAGGCCGTCTTCGGCAAAAAACCGGCGCACTGCCGCCACGAATTCGGCCGGCGCCGCATCGATGGCCCGATACTCGAGCTCGATGCCGAACTGCCGCGCGAACGCCTGATGGATCTGCGGCGAGAGGCTGTGCGCGATGGGGTGGCCGAATACGGCGAACTGGGCTGGTTTCATGCGGATTCCCGGATGGGTGTTGGCGCCATGGCGCGCGGGACTTCCATTCTACAGACCGCGACTGCCGCGATAGTTGCGCGCCGCCCGCCAGTTCCGGGTCGGGCCGCACCTTGTGTGGGGGCGGCTTCAGCCGCAATGCTCTTGGCTTGGTCAGAGCAAAAAGCTTTCGCGCACAGGGTGCGCTCCTACCAGAGGCAACAGCTTGCGGGTCGCAGGCAATGAGATGGAGGCGTTGCAAGCTGCCGGTGTCATCCGTCGAATGGACACGTCACATGCGCCCGCAAACCCTGTCTTCCGCGTTTCACCAACGACTGTACGGCGCCGCCCTGCTATGGTTGCTCGGCGGCGGCACTCTGCTGTTGACCACCCTGGTGCCGCTGCATACCGAGCTGCTCGGCTGGACGCCGGCATTCTGGCTGGCCGGTGCGCCGCTGATTATCCTGCTGGGACTGAAACCGGCGCTGCCACGCGCGTGGCTGACGCCACGACGGTCACGCCGCCGCGCGCTGCGCCATGCCGTGTGGCATTGAGGCCGGCGCGCGCACCCGTCCGGCTGGACAACGCTTTCACGGCACCGTCTGGACAGGGTTCGCGCGGCCGACCGTCCCCTGCCGCTTGCGCTCCATCCGGCGCAGGAACTCCTGCATGATGCGCAGGTACAACTCGTCGCCGAGATGGGCGTCTTCCACGCCCGCGTCGATCGACGGGTTGTCGTTGACTTCGATCACCACCGGCCTGTCGCCGGCCTGTTTCAGATCGACGCCGTACAGGCCATCGCCGATCAGCTGGGTGGCCTTCAACGCCAGCTTGACCACTTCGGCCGGCGCGTCGCGCACCGCGATCGTCTCGAAACCGCCGGTTTTCGCGGTGCCCTTGGCGCCATGGTTGTAGATCTGCCAGTGGCCGCGCGACATGTAGTACTTGCAGGCGTACAGCGGTTCGCGGTTGAGCACGCCGATGCGCCAGTCGAACTCGGTATAGACATATTCCTGCGCCAGCAACAGCGCGCTGTGCTGGAACAGGCTGCTGGCGGCCTGCTCCAGTGCCTGTTCGCTCTCCACCTTGACCACGCCGCGCGAGAACGAGCCATCGGGGATCTTCAGCACCAGCGGAAAACCGAGCTTGGCGACGACGTCCTTCATGCCCTTGGCATCGTCGCGATACAGGATCTCGGTACGCGGCACCGCCAGCTTGCGCGACACCATCAGGTCGTTCAGGAAGATCTTGTTGGTGCAGCGCAGGATCGAGCTGGGATCGTCGATCACCACCATGCCTTCCTTCTCCGCCCGATGGGAGAAACGGTAGGTGTGGTTGTCGCTGGCGGTGGTCTCGCGGATGAACAGCCCGTCGTACTCGGCCAGCCGCTGGTAATCGTTCTTGCCGATCGTGTCGACCTCGATGCCAAGCTCCTTGCCGGCGGCGATGAAGGCCTTCAGCGCCTTCTTGTTCGACGGCGGCATCGCCTCCTTCTCGTCCACCAGCATGGCCATGTCGTAGCGGTACAGCTTGCGCGTGCGCGGCTTGCGCCACAGCTTCCTGGAGAAGCGGTCGAGTTCCTCGGCGAAGGCATCCTCCTGCGCATCGTCCAGCGTCTGCAGCCCGACCGGCTTGATCGCACTGACCTGCCACACGCGGTCGCGCTCGAACTCGATCCGCAACAGCGGACAGGGAAACATTTCGAACACCTGCCGCGCCAGGTCCTGCAAGGCCGGGTAGGCGGTCACGCCGAAGTACACCAGGATGCCGAAATCGGTGGTGTCGCGGCCGCCGGCAGGCAGGAAGTGGATCAGCTTCTGGTTGAGATCCTCGATGTCCAGGCCGTACAGCGAGCGTCGGCGCAGGTCGTTGACCGTGCGCACCGACGGCATCACCCGGTGCCCGCGCGCCTCGGCCAGCAGCGACACGTAATAGCCGGTGCCCAGGTACTTGTAGCTGCGGCACAGGTTCAGCACATGCGTGCGCTCCTCGTCGCCGCCCACCGGCGTACGCAGGTAGTCCATCGCGCTCATCACATCGACGGACGGATAGTACGAGCCCCAGTCCGAGGCTTTCTCGACAACGATGACCAGACGGGCCATGGCACCTCTCGGACATTGCGGCTATGACAGGAATGCCCGGCTCGGGCGGACGGCACATGCAAGGCGCGCAGTTTGGCACAGGGCCGGCATTGCACAAGCCAGGGCGCTGAAGCCAGAATAAATGCGGGTTGGCCGATCGAAGTCCGACAGACTGCTAGAGTCCGCGCGTGCTGTTCCATTTTTTCCACCCGTCGCAACACGCAGCGCACCGGAACCGAGTAAAGCATGCAGCCACCGCCTGCCACCGCCAGCGTACGCGTTCGTCGCGCCGAAGCCTCCGATCTCGATGACCTGGTGTCGCTGGAGCAGCGTACCTTCGATAGCGACCGCCTGAGCCGCGCGCAATACCGCCGCCACCTGGACAGCGACTCCGCCCGGGTGCTGGTGGCCAGCGCCGACCACCGCCACTTCCTTGGCAGCACCGTGCTGTTCTTTCGCCAGGGCAGCACCGTGGCGCGGCTGTACTCGCTGGCCACCCAGCCCGCGGCCCGCGGCAAGGGCATCGGCACCGCCCTGGTCGAAGCCGCCGAAGCCACCGCCCGCCAGCGCCGCTGCCGCACGCTGCGACTGGAAGTGCGCGCCGACAACGCCGCAGCGATCGCCCTCTACGAGCGGCAGGGTTTCCAGCGCATCGGCTTTCTGGAGAGCTACTACGAGGACGGTGCGGATGGATGGCGGTATGAGAAGCGGCTGGCAACAAACATGAGGTAATCTCCTCACCCGCCCAGCGGCTGCCCGATTTTTTGCCGGGTGGCCTCGTCCGGCCTGGCCACCAAAGCCCCGGTGCGCATCAGGCTGACCGTGTAATGGCCTTGGTCGACCAGCGGCAGGAAGGCGCCGCTGCCGTAGATCGTGTCCACTTCGGGCAGCCATTGCGGGTAGCGCTTCTTCAGATTCAACAGGTCGAATGCACCGGCCTGGTCGAAGCCGATCACCGTGCGCGGCGCCTGCATTTCCTGCGCGGGGTCGTCATAACGGCCGGACAGCCGATCGAGCCGGTACAGCGGCGGCACGCCGGCCAGCAGCGCGGGCAGTTTCCATTTCAGCACGACCGCCTCGAGCCGCCAGTCGTCGCCGGACAATTGCACCTGCTGCGTGCTGCCGTCGGGCCAGTTGAGGATCAGTGCCCAGTGCTGCGGCGACAGGATGCGCGCATCGATCTCGACCACCGGGGTTTCCTCCCCGAGCAGCCGGTAACCGCGCAGTGCATAGCCGGTGCCGCCCAGCAGCAGGGCCAGCGCCAGGGCGAGCAGGCACAGCAGCGCGCGCCAGCTGGCGGCGAGTCGGCGACCGCCCAGCAGATGCTGCCGCAGCACGACCAGCTGCACCAGCGCGACCAGCAGCGACACCGCCGCCAACACCAGCAGCACGGTCATCGGCATGCGCAACCATGTAGCCCAGTCCATTGCCTGTCTCCTCGCCGCGCCGGTGCGCGATCTGTCGGTGCATCATAACGGTGGCGGACGCGCCGGCATCGCTATACTGCTGCTGTCCCAATGGAATCCTGCCATGCGCCGATCGCTCCTGTTGCTGCCGTTTTGCCTGATGGCCACCATACTGGCCGGCTGTGGCCAGAAGGGCCCGCTGGTGCTGCCGACCCGACCCGCACCGGCCACCACCGCAACCACGCCGGCCGCACCGGCGACCGCCGCCAGCAGCGCCGTGCCGTCCGGCAGCCAGCCCTGACCGGTTGCGCCGAGCATGCCCTTGCGCTTCTCGAAAATGCACGGCATCGGCAATGACTTCGTCGTGCTGGACTGCCGGCATGGCGGTTTTCCGCTGAACCCCGTGCAGATCCGCGCGCTGGCCGACCGCCACACCGGCGTGGGTTTCGACCAGTTGCTGAGCGTGGAACCCGCGCGCGATCCGTCCTGCGCGTTCTACTACGGCATCTGGAATGCCGATGGCACGCCGTCGGGGCAGTGCGGCAATGGCGTGCGCTGCGTGGCGGCGTGGCTGCATCGCGCCGGGGCGCTGCCACTCGGCAACAGCGTGCAGATCGAGAGTCCGTCCGGCCCGGTGGCGGTGCGCCTGCTGGGCGCGAACGAGGTCACGGTGGACATGGGCGAGCCGATCTTCGAGCCGGCGCGGATTCCATTTTCCACCGGGCATGCCGCCGGACAGGTGGCGGACAGCTACCGCATCGACGTGGGCGGCGACGCGCTGGAAATCGGCGCCGTCTCGATGGGCAATCCGCATGCGGTGGTGCCCATTTCCGATCTGGCAATCCCCGATCTGACGGCCGCCGAACTGCAGCGTCTGGGCCCGCAGCTGTCCGGCCACGAACGTTTCCCGCAGGGCGCCAATGCCGGCTTCGTGCAGTTGCTCGATCGCGGCCATCTGCGGCTGCGCGTGCACGAGCGCGGCGCCGGCTGGACGCAGGCCTGCGGCACCGGGGCCTGCGCCGCGATGGCGGTGCTGCATCGGCGCGGCGAAGTCGATGACCGCGTGCAGGTGGATTTGCCCGGCGGCACGCTGCGGATCGACTGGGCCGGCCCCGGCCGATCCTTGTGGATGACCGGGCCGGCCGCGTTCGTTTTCGAGGGCGAATGGGCGGTTCCTGCCATCCCGGATGGAAATTCGGGTTGATGCGCGCGCACGTCCATCGCACACTCCAGCTGCAGGGCGCGCCTTTTCCGCACGCCGCCCATCGTTTCGGGGACATCCGCGCATGACCGCCACTCTACTCGATGACGCCACCCAGGCCCGCGTGGTCGCCGCCTACCTGAAGCACCACCCGCAGTTCCTTACCGAATATCCGGAGCTGGCCGCACAATTGACGATGCCGCGCGAGCAAGGCCCGGTGGCTTCGCTGGCGGCCTATCAACTGCAGAGCCTGCGCGAGCGGAACGCCGAACTGGAACGCCGCCTGGCCGAGCTGATCGCGATCGCCGCCGAGAACGAACGCCTGATGGAACGGGTGCATTCGCTCACCGTGGCCCTGCTGCGCGCCAACACCATGGAGGTGACCGCGCGCAGCGTGATCGCCAAGCTCAGCGCCGATTTCCACACCGAGGAGGTTCGGCTGGTGCTGTTCGGCGATCAGCCGCAATTGCCGCGCACCGACTGGCTGCAGCAAATCGCCGGCGGCGCCGACGCGCTGCCCGAATTCGGCGACTTCCTGCATCAGAACGAACCGGTATCCGGACGGCTATCGGCCGACAAGCTCGACCGCCTGTTCGGCGCGAAAGCCGTGACGATCCGCTCGGTCGCGTTGATGCGTCTGGGCGACGCCGGCATGCTGGCGATCGGCAGCGGCGATCCGGACCGCTTCCAGCCCGGCATGGGCACGCTGTTCCTGAAGATGATCGCCGCGACGATCACCGCCGCGCTGGCTCGCTCGCGGGACATGTCCTGAGCCGGCAATGACGCCCGCATCCCGGATCGACGACTGGCTCGCCCGCCTTGCCGGCGAGCGGCACGCATCAAGGCACACGGTCGCCGCCTACCGCCGCGATCTGGCCAAGCTGCTGCATTTCATGCAGGCGCAGCAGCTGGCGTCGTTCGACGCGCTCGACGCCAACCTGATGCGTACCTTCATCGCCGCCGAGCACCGCGCCGGCCTGGCGCCGAAAAGCCTGCAGCGTCTGCTGTCCTCCTGCCGCAGCCTGTTTCGCCAACTCAACCGCGAAGGTCTGCTGACGCACGAACCGCTGCTTGGCGTACGCGGCCCGAAAGTGCGCCGCAAACTGCCGCAGGTGCTGGATGTGGATGAAGCCGGCGCGCTGGTCCAGACCGACAGCGGCGGCAAGCTGGCCGTGCGCGATCGCGCGATGCTGGAGCTGTTCTATTCCAGCGGCCTGCGCCTGTCCGAACTGGTCGGCCTGCGCTGGCTCGACCTGGATCTGGACGGCGGCGAAGTGCGCGTGCTCGGCAAGGGCAGCAAGACCCGCATCGTGCCGGTCGGCCGCCACGCGATCGCCGCGCTGCGCGCGCTCGGCGCGGAAACCGGCATGCAAGCCGACAGCCCGATCTTCCGCGGCCGCGGCGGCGCGCCGATCAATCCGCGCACGGTGCAGTTGCGCCTGAAGACGCTGGCATTGCAGCAGGGCATCCCGAAGCGCATCCATCCGCATCTGCTGCGCCACACCTTCGCCAGCCACATGCTCGAATCCTCGGGCGACCTGCGCGCGGTGCAGGAGCTGCTCGGTCACGCCGACATCACCACCACGCAGATCTACACCCACCTGGATTTCCAGCACCTGGCCAAGGTCTACGATGCGGCGCACCCACGGGCGCGGCGCAAATGACCACTGCCCGCCAAGCGACTGCATGAACCTGATCGTAAAATCCCTGGTCGGCGCGCTGATGGTCCTGCTGATCGGGCTGCTGGCGCGCACCCGCAACTACTACATCGCCGGCCTGCTGCCGCTGTTCCCCACCTTCGCGCTGATGGCCCATTACATCGTCGGCAGTACGCGCGGCACGGCCGAACTCAAGGCCACCATCGTGTTCGGCATGTGGGCGGTGGTGCCATATCTGGCCTACCTGCTGGCGCTGTACTGGCTGGTCGACCGGCTGCGCCTGGTGCCGGCGCTGGCCGGCGCACTGCTGGTGTGGTGCATGGTTACCGCCGCCGCCGTATTGCTGTGGAACCGCCGCTGAGGCACGTAGCAGCCCAATGACACTTACTTAAGCGGGAAGCCCCGTTTCCGTCATTCCTGCTTTCGCAGGAATGACGAGCTTAAGTGCCATTGAGCCCGGAGCCCGGCTTGGATTCGTACCTGCGCGGCCCCACCTATGGCGGATTCACCGCACGCGGAGTTTTTCATGGAAGCCTTTCACGCCACCACCATCGTCTGCGTGCGCCGCGAGGGCCGCGTGGTGATCGGCAGCGACGGCCAGGTCACGCTGGGCAACACGGTGATGAAGGCCAACGCGTGCAAGGTGCGCCGGCTCGGCAAGGGCGACGTGATCGGCGGGTTTGCCGGCGCCACCGCCGACGCGTTCACGCTGTTCGAACTGTTCGAGGAAAAGCTGTCCAAGTACAGCGCCAACCTCACCCGCGCGGCGGTCGAGATGGCCAAGGAATGGCGTACCGATCGCCGCCTCGGCAAGCTCGAGGCGATGCTGGCGGTGGCCGACAAGGATGCGTCGCTGCTGATCTCGGGCAATGGCGACGTGCTGGAACCCGAGCACGGCCTGCTCGCGATCGGTTCCGGCGGCCCGTTTGCGCAGTCGGCCGCGCTGGCGCTGCTGGAAAACACCGAACTGGATGCGCGCACGATTGTCGAAAAGGCGCTGAAGATCGCCGCCGACATCTGCATCTACACCAATCACAACGTGTCGATCGAAGAGCTGTGAGGAGAGCGGGGAACGGGGAACGCGCTGTTCGCCGATGCCTGCCACATCCGTCTCCAGCCATGACGCTCCGATCAGTGCAGCGGCAGCGCGCACCACAAACCCGCCATTCCCCATTCCCTGTTCCCCATTCCCCATTCCCGCTTTCAAAGAAGCAAGCCATGAGCGAACTCACTCCCCGCGAAATCGTCAACGAACTCGACCGCTACATCATCGGCCAGCACGACGCCAAGCGTGCCGTGGCGGTGGCGCTGCGCAGCCGCTGGCGGCGCATGCAGCTGGAGCCGGGCATGCGCGAGGAAGTGACGCCGAAGAACATCCTGATGATCGGCCCCACCGGCGTGGGCAAGACCGAGATCGCGCGCCGCCTGGCAACGCTGGCCAACGCGCCGTTCGTGAAGGTGGAGGCGACCAAGTTCACCGAGGTCGGCTACGTCGGCAAGGATGTCGAGTCGATCATCCGCGACCTCGCCGACGTGGCGTACAAGCTCACCCGCGAGCAGGCGATCAAGCGCGTGCGCACGCAGGCCGAGGACCGCGCCGAGGATCGCATCCTCGACGCGCTGCTGCCGCGCCGG
>Ga0307375_10004490_pt1 | contig 13309 bp, 11 predicted proteins | sample TR1MG_FD_202531 | JGI IMG/M metagenome (GOLD analysis project Ga0307375, IMG submission 202531) | Soil microbial communities from Risofladan, Vaasa, Finland - TR-1 | ecosystem: Environmental > Terrestrial > Soil > Coastal area > Acid sulfate soil | place: Finland: Risofladan, Vaasa | collected...
ACGAGCAACGAGTCGCCATATTTTGCAAGGCGCTTCTTATTGATCCCAAAGTATGATGAGGTAAACGGCTCCCGTCCCCAGTTGCTATCTGGCAAGCTCCCCAAGGAGAGCAGTAAAACCCCAGCCACAATGGCCATGGGGCCGACGCTTCCGCCCAATCTGGGCCTAAAAATTGCCATTCCCATGACCATCAACGTCAAGGGCGCCATGATTTCCAAAACAGCGATGTATCTGTAGTAAGCAAACACAACGCTAGATACTATGAAAGATATGACAAAAAACAAAACTATAAAGAGTCCGCCATAAGTCATTCCCGGATTCGATGTAAGCGCTTTACGTAGGCGAACGAAATATAAGGGAATAGAGGTAAATATGGCCGCAAACAAATATGTCCTAAATGGGATTTCCATCCCGATTGGATGTTGCTGACGACGAACACAAAAGTCGAACGGTAGCTCTAAATATCCAACGAAACTACGCGGAAACCACCGATCATCATGTAGGGTATACGGTACAATGTATTGGGAACGAAAGACATTGCTGAAAAATGGGAACACTGGGTTATGGAAATTTTGCCATAGCAACAAGCCCACTTGACCATAAGTAACAATGAGGGATGCTGTTGCGGACACACTAAAAACGAGTATAAGGGACAATTTGTCCCTTAGCGGCAATTTCATAACAAAAGTCATTATTGCAATTGATATGAACGCTGCAACTGCGTATGGCATATTGGTAAATTTTAATCCGGAAGCGAATCCAATCATTATCCCGGATATGGCCACATAAAGGTTCCGTTGCCGCATGGTACCTGACATTACTGTTAGTTTAGTCAAAAGCAGAATAGCCAGGATAACTGGGGAAGCCAACAGCACATCACCCATTGTACCGCCCACTTCTGACCAGAATACGGGTCCAATAACTGCGGGGAGCGCGACCATGCTGGCTATGACAAAATTTGCCTTTGCTACGCCGGTATCAATTATTGTGAGCGTTACAAATGCAACAAAAGAAACAGACAATGATTGCAGTATCGATATGATGATGTTTACTTGGAGTGGAGATAGGCCTCGTATCATTACGTAATAAAATGTGTTTAGGTACGGATCTATGTAAGACTGTTCAGTTGCGATGGAACCCGATATTAGCCTGCCATGTGTATACAGATAACCATTATAAAAATGATAGTTTTGAAGATCCCAGTCTATGTCAGCACCAAGATGATAGGCAATCGCGCAAGTGATGAGTATAAAAACAACACTAATGCCCATGTATACCAGGATGTTAGGCCACGTACGAATGTGGTTTGTTTTCATAGATATATCTGATGTAGTCCTGTCAGTATAGGCGGGCCGCTAGTTAGAGGCGCCCGGAGATTGTTGTAGTGTATTGGGCATAGGCTAGCATAGTTAATAGGAAGTTTTAAGCAGTAGCGGTATCCAATATGAAATAATTAGATGGTACGCCCCTTACAAAACGGCATGAGCTGCGCCAAAGTGAGTGTGACGCGCCACTCAAGAGAGAGCAGGCAACCAGGAAGCTGGGAACGATTGGGATGGATCTGGCAAAAACAGTATTTGGGATCCCCTGTCGGCAATGGCCGCGGTAAGGGGGCAGTGAAAAAGCCGTTCAAACGTCATCAGATGCTCACCTTCTTTCCCTCCCTTCTACCTTGCCTTATCGACGTGGGGGCATGTGGCAGCGTCCATCATCGGGCCTGACAATTGACAGCTCTCGGACACACGGTCAAGAGAATCGCTTTGCGATTCGTCAAGCACTATCTAAAAAACTCAATATTACGCGGAGCACTAGCCTTTTACCTAACGGTTGATTTTGCGCAATCTGAATTAGCGGTTCCTACGGCGAGCGGAGTAGGACCCACATCGATGCGCTGGTACGTCTTATGTGGTGACGCTCGGAAAGCTGCGCTTAAGGATCGCTTTCAATCGGTGTGCGCTCTCTCGCCATGTTGACCATCGGAGGTTCGTAGGATCGGGAAGTCGTCCTTCTCGCCGGAGGTCCAGCCAGGTTGTTACAGCGCGTTCAATGTCCTCTGCATTATTCCCGGAAAAATAGTATGCCGCATCACCGGCCACCTCCCGAAATATGGGAATATCACGGGCAATGATCGGCAGAAGGTACTGTCCCGCCTCAATTAACGGTAAGCCGTAACCCTCCCCTTCAGACGCAGCGATGAGACACGTAACAGTCTGATAAAGTCTTTCGAGGTATTCGTCGCTAATTCCCTCCAGCCAAAGTAACTGATGATTGCGCTCTGAGAGGGAACGTAAGGTGCTCACGATTTCTGGCACGGTACGACGTTGGGCCGGCTCTACGGATTTCCAGCCCTCAAAGCCAACGATCACGAGGTTAACTGCTATTCCACGTTGCCAGAGTCGTTCGAAAGCGCCAAGGGCTTGTAGGTATCCTTTCCTGGGCTCGATTGTGCCCACCATGAGAAAGGTAGGTGCTAGCTTTAACTGGCGCAACGTGGCCTCCGCCTCTGCGGACAATCCGGCTGACGAAAAGGAGGTCTGGATGTCCGCCCCTAAATGGCAAAATTCAAGAGTAGGACTCTTATCGGAGGTATCCCGGTTCTTAAGGATCCAATCATAGACATCGCCTTTTACTGCGGAAGATATACAGACAAGCAAATCCGCGTTGTCACAAATGTTCGAAAGCCAGTTAGCATGGCTAGCTTCCGCCCATGCCGGAAAGAATTGGGGCAGGATTATTGGCAAAAGGTCATAAACCATAAAGCCTGTGTGTGCTCCACTGGCTCTCCAGTATGTATACAAGCCCTGCTGGGCAGTTGGGATTACGCCATCCGGAAAAAGATCGAGCGCAAAAAGTATGTCATCGCGCTCGGGCAGCACTAACTCATCTTCCGTGGGTACAAGTTGGAAACCTAGCTGTGACGAGAGGTATCTCCGCGCCTTTCGGATACGCCAATGCCCGTTCTCATTGGATAGATAGACAGGCTCCACGTCGTAGCCTATGGGTGGCCTCTGGAGTAACTCTTGTGTATAAGCGCGGGCCACGCGTTCAATCCCAGTTTTGAGGTCGTGCCTAGCGGTCGCCGAGATATCGAGATAGAGTTTGCGCTTGCGCGCGCGATGTATGCTAAAAATTAGGTTATTCGGAAAGGTGTCGGGACCGCCAACGGCGGATTCGTCATAGCCAACCCAAAAGCGCTCTGTTGCCTCCCTTTCGCGTTGTATTTCAGGACTACGCACGGCGCTTTCGATCGCATCGTGGTAGACTGTGGCTGTCTCATCGGGCGCATGATGTGCTTGAACGTAGCTGACTGCCATGGTAGCAAGATGTTTCCGAAGCACCGTGTCACTTTTTATGCGCTCAAGAGCAGATACTAAATCCCCTACAGGAAAATCGTCATCGAGCATCAGAAAGATATCCTTAGGATATTCGCTTACTGCCCCGTGCGCGTTGGCGATGAGTGGGACGCCATACGATAGGCAATCGAGGATCGTTCCAGAGACCTCGCCCTTGGAATATCCACGCAGCTGTACTGCGGCATCAGTGGCTTCTAGATAACGAGAATAAGTTTCCCGGTCAGCAAAGCCCGTTATACATATTTGTGCGCCACGATCGATGGTTGCGATCTGCGCGTCGATCGCACGCCCGTACGCGCCTTCCTCACGGCCCCCAACGAATACGAGTTTACAGGCCTTGTCCAGGCCGAGATTAGAGACGGCCCAAGCCTCGAGAAGTCTGTGATTGAGCTTGACGTGATCCATGAGGCCAAATGCACATACGACAAATTCATCGTCTGTTATGCCTAGTAAGCGGCGGGCCATAACCCTATCCACATTATTCGGCACGATCCGCTGGAGCTTCGCAGTGCGCACGGCGGATAGAAATTGATCACCGTAGTGAGATTCTATGAGACGTTTAGAGAACTGCGAATGCACAATAATGCTTTGAGAATAACATAGTACATCGGCATTACACGGAAAATCCTGCTTCGCCTTATCGGCCCCTTCGTTAGCGAAAATATTGAGGGCACGATAGCCTCCGGATTTCAATAAGGCTGCATGAAAGGCGTGTGGATAATTACCATGGAATTCCATCCAATGAAAAACGGAGCTAAGATAAACATCATGAAGTACAACAACTCCAGGATGCCTCTTGAGCAAGTCGAACATGTGGGCGTGGAATGGAGAATTCCCTATCTGATATACGATTCTGTCAAAATCATGAGCATGCGCATCGAACCACGCAACGTTTTGTACTGCAACATGCTCAATATGTGGGCTGGGCGCCAGTACACTCTGATCCGAGATGATCGTGATCTCGTAGCGTTGCGATAAGGACGGAAGGAGTTCTGCTACATAATCCGCGATCCCCGTTTGCTCAGGGGGAAGCGGAGTTACCATGGCTAGGCGAGGCATGGGCACCTTAAACACCCCCTTCTGTGAAGCCGTGCCCTGAGATTTGTGGGTGCTAATGTTGCGTTGCAGCGCATCCAGTGCGACGGTTGCTGTTCTGTCCCATGAAAATTTGCGAGCCTGCCGAAGGCCGTGTTGTATAAGCGATTTATTAAAGGTGGGCTCTGTGAGGGCCCTTACCATTAATTGGCTAATGGCTTTAGGAGAGGTTGGGTTAAACGTCGCATCAGGTAGGCCAATGACTTCGGGAAGGCTTGTGGTGTTTGAGGCAATTACAGCCGCACCGTGCTCCATGGCCTCCAGGGGCGGAAGACCGAAACCTTCATGGGTTGAGGGAAACACAAAAAGCCTACACGATGTGTACAGCGCAACAAGATCCGCGTCAGGAATGTGTGGCAACACACGTAGTTGGTTTGGGTCCAGACCAGAGTTCCTGGCCAATTGGTAGAGGTCTCCAACCCTCTGGTCGTTGGCTCCTCCGACAAGGACCAGTTGCAAGGTGGACATCAGGGATCGCGGTATCAGGCCGAAAGCGCGCACAAGTCCTTCATAATTCTTTCGAACTTCAAGATTTCCGACACTCATAACGAATGGGCGAGCAATCTCGTATTTGTCTCGGACGACGTCCAATCGTTTTTTGCTCACACGTGCTGGATGCGCACCCAGATTCGTAGCAGACGATATATTGACTATATGATCGGCAAGTTCCGGGATGGCGCCCGCGCACTCGCTCTTAGCGTAGTCGGAGATCGAGAGGAGTAGATCTGCCCGTTTTAGGGACTCTATCTTACGAGCGTAGTATGGCTTGAAAGATATCGGAAAATGTGGGTCTTGGTTTAGGTAGGGAATGAGATCATACAGTATAGTAGCCGTGTAGGGGCCGGTTCCGAGTAAGCCAACCGACGTGATTGCATCATCGACAAAGCCTTCGAATAGACTGGTGAGGAGGAGAACATCAGGGGCAATAGATGCCACCAGACGTTCACGTGCTAGTTCAGCTACACGCGCGCGTCTGGAATTAGCCGGATTCAGTTCGGCAACGGGCCCCTTAGCATCAAACACAATAATATGTTCGGAAGGGATCGTCTGTTTATAGTGCTCTAGCAATTCATCCAGGCCATCGGAAAATAGTCCATTAAGCAAAAGCATAACGGTGTGATTGGTGCGATTACGAATGATGGCATCGACGAGTGCGCGCGAGTATCGCCCAATTCCCCTGTAGCGGCTCGCTGTTTGACAACCTTGCATATCAATTAAGATGTTCATGTGGGTCCTGATGTTAACATATCATATGAAAATAAGAAAATGAATCGAGTATCTGTTAGTGATGAATAGATTGTATAATTCAATGCACTAGTAAATAAGTGCGTCTTGGTATTAATTGTACCGGCATGCGATGCTGAGAGCCTTGTCCCATTCAAGACGATACGTGCGATTCAGTCGGGCCCAGATCACGCGATCTGCTCGTATAGTCGCGCGTACGATCAAGCGCATATTGGGTCCGTTGTTCATGGAAGATCGACCTTGCCAGTTCCGTATGATATGACAGAATATCCAATAGTTGATTAGGTCCATTGGCTGACGGTTGACCGTAAGTGATACGCATGGATCGGTATGTCCAATGGGATAGGTAGCGCCAGGAACACCACTTTCGACAAGCGGCATCGACTGCTGCTGTACTTGTCGGCAGTGGTCAATGATTTATTTGTACCGGGATACTGGTCGCGGCTCATGCGTTCCACAGATTGCCGATGCCTTGAATTGCGAATTGCCCGGCGCCACGATCAAAGCCGACGCTCACCATGTATACGCTGCGCGCCAGGGAAAGCGAAGCGAGGGCGCGTAGTCCGCGGGAGGCGTAGGTCCGGGCGGGTGGCCGCAGGCCACCTGCAAGGACATCGACACGCCGTCCAGTCATTTGTGGGCGGGGTTGTCCCCAAAGGGGACAAGCTCGACCGCAGGACGGCCGCGGCATCCCGGAGCGGAGCGTAGGGATCATAGTTGCGCCGAGACGGAGGGCGCGAGGGCGACTTGGACGTCCCGTCGCGCATCCCGAGGGCCGGCGCACAATCGTATTCTGGCTCAAGACATGTACCATATTAGGCATATGCCTTGCCCAGTTTCGGATCAAGACAATCGTGCATATTAATCATCTCCAACGCCCGTTTTTTCTTGTGTCCGCCGGAATCAGTTGGTCACTTTACTGAATCTGCCGCATAACGGTATCTGTGTACTCAGATTTGATATTAAGGGCGGGATAAGAATGCCCGCTCCGGTTTTGGAATTCCCTCATAAAACAATTCATTGTTTTTGGCAAAGCATATACCGACCAAGTACTTGTTAGATGTTCCTGGCGAATTAGTGTTTTTGCCGGGCAACTCGTGCTCTCGTAGGTCCAACATAAGGCCGACCTTGGGTTCACGGCCCATCGGATTAGCTAAAACGTCTTGCGCCAGCGCCAATCACGGATCGGATTTACTCATGCATTTACGCCCATCGCCCGTTTTACGCCTGCGGGATGTTATCTTTCCTAACGGTCCAGTCCCGCCCGGTGCGCCGCAGTCTCCACAAAGGAATTATGACTGGTGCCACGCGAGAGTCTTGTCGGGAGATTGGCCGCATTTAAACCACCGCAGCCGCAAGTTCCGGCCTCGATCATGACTCGCCGTTTGGGCATCGAATGGCCCATCAATAAGGCGCACCGCATTGTCGCAACGATCAGTACGATTGTACGGACGACTTATTGCGTATGGGCACATGGAATCCCCCCCTTTTTATTAAATTGAGATATGTTATTTGGATCTAATGCCTCTAGGCATAAAATGTCAGAGTAGGCTTTTATAGAGTTTAGCCAGATTCGGCATAATTGTTGGCCACAAGTAGTTGTGTCGTGCAACCCAAATGGAATGATCTGGGAGGCTTACAAGGGCTCCTTCGATGCCTGATTGAATCGAGCGCATGGATGTTGGGTCGACGTAGGTAACTGCGTCTCCAAAGTACTCACGCGTTGAACCTTCTTGTGTCAATAGAACGCGCACACCACTTGCAGCGGCTTCGAGCGCGGCGATGCTTGGTGTTTCAAGCAGACTGGGCATCGCGAAAAATGAACAGCCAGCAAGAGCTGAGCGTATCAGTTCTGAGGCGTAAGGCAGTGGACCAACGATCTTGAGATGCTCCCCGGCTGCCTGCCTACACTCTTGCTCGTATTGGTGGTCGCGAACCTCGCCCACGATCACAAAATCCATCTCTGGGTGATTTACCAAAAGAGCTTCGATAAATAGCAACTGGTTCTTTCGTGGCTCGATATTGGCGATGTTAAGAACAAACTGGTTCTCTATATTAAACATAGATCGAAATATATGCGGATCGGCTGGAACGAGAAACTCGGTTTCTGCTCCATTGTAGATAGTATGGAATTTTGCACGCGGCATGCCAAATATTTTACTCAGCATATCCCCTTCCATATTGGAGTTGACCACTACTTTGTCTGCCAATTCAAGAAGGTTCCAGATCAAGGAGAGCGGATAATTAGACTTTGTCTCGGGTGTAATCCAGAGATTGGGACTGACAACTAGCTTGAGTCCTCGTTTTTTTGCGTAGTCAGACATTTCGACTGTGCCGGCCATTACTGAAAATGTGTGGAAAACCTGATAATCGTTCAGGTTGGGGTGCCACATATCGTATTTATGTGCCTGGATGCCCAGTTTCTGCAAGTGGTTCGCATATGCCAGTAATTGGCGCTCGCCACCGCCGCGAATATCCATTGCCCACGGGTAAGTGTAGTACAGAACGTTTGTTTGCGTGCCCATAGCTTACTTATGCTTGGTGAATGTAACAAATTGGTAACGGGCCTGGGCATCCGAATGTAAGCCGGGCGCATTGTCACGATTGGCGATCCCTGTTATCTGGTAACGAGTGGTATTCATATTTGGGTTCCTTTTGTGTGCCACCACCGCCGTTGAGAGGTGGGTTCCATCCCTTGGACAAAATCTCCGGATCTTTTTTGTGGATCATCCGCAGGGGTTATCAAGCGGCCTGTCCCAGAGACACTCCAGCATAAGCGTGTCATGGTGTCTGTCGGTATATCAACGCCTGATGATGACGTTTATGATTAATGAAATCGAAGGTTTTGGCAAGGGAGCCCCGCTTCGGGTGCGATTCATCGCCCTACGCGCAAAAGCGCGGCCTTAAGATGCGCCTCCTCGTATCTGACACTGCGCCAAAGATGATCCACTAAACACTGTGTTCCGCCCCCGGCCCTTGCCATTCATGCTGATCCTGATCTGATGGCGCTCCAGAAAGCCCAGGAAGGCTTCACTGGTGAATTGTGCTATTGAAAGAGCCATGGCGCCCCATAGCGCGCTATGGCTTCCTCCAAGGCGTCGACACAGAAGTCCGCCTCCGTCGTAGTCGGGAGCCGACAAGAAAGCGGCAGTAATTGGCCTTGGGTGCCGCAAATCGCGTCAAAGAAACACGGGGCGCTGTTTTGTGGCAGAGTGGAAGGTGGCGCCGCGGAAGACTGATAGACCAACGGTGCTTATTGCCCGCAAGAAAGTGTGGTCATGGGCGACGTCATCGACATCTGTTGGGTTTTCAGCGGATGGCTGCGCCCACGCAGACAGATGGGCCATGGTATCGACGTACTCCTGCGCTGCGCGCCAGGGAAAGCGAAGCGAGGGCGCGTAGTCCGCGGGAGGCGTAGGTCCGGGCGGGTGGCCGCAGGCCACCTGCAAGGACATCGACACGCCGTCCAGTCATTTGTGGGCGGGGTTGTCCCCAAAGGGGACAAGCTCGACCGCAGGACGGTAGCAAGCATCCCGGAGCGGAGCGTAGGGATCATAGTATTGCGCCGAGACCGAGGGCGCGAGGGCGACTTGGACGTCCCGTCGCGCATCCCGAGGGCCGGCGCACAATCGGAAGACGATCTGCTGGACAGCAGTCTCGAACTTGAAGGTTGTGAGCCAGTGGGCATGGGTCTTCGTCCATTTGACCTTACCTGAGGCGTAGAGACGACCTTGGCGCAGGAGAAGGGCGCTCAAGCGCTGCTTGGCTTAGGTGAAGAAGGGTCTTGGCGCCCTCCCAGGCGCGGGGTGAGATCCCGCACCGGCTCCTGTTCGGGGCCTGGGACCCAGCTGCGGTGAACTCGCCGGCCCGATGAAGGCGAGCGAGCGATTTGCTATCCCGCCGGTCAGTCTTGACGCGATCCCCGGGCTTCGTGGGGATGAGCGAGGGGGCGACCACGACACAGTCGTGACCGAGGCGGGTCAATTGCCGGGTGACCTCATAGCCGCAGGGACTGGCCTCGTAGCAGAACGACAACAACTCCTTGCCAGGGCTTAATTTCTTCACAAACTTCGCCACCGCCTCCGGGGTATTCGCGATCTCCCCGTGAGCGGGGTCTGTCCTGACCGGCCACGGCCACCGCGATTGTGTCTTTGTGTTGAATCCAAACCTACATATTTGCTAAACTTTGTCATGATATGAACACTCAATGTGGCTCTGAGCTGATGGTGGTTTACTCGATCTTAAGTTTAATCCACGTCGCTTGATGTCGGGCAGGTCAATACACGATGTCTTGGTTAATGAAGTGTCAGACGCGCCAGATCAGTTTAAATAAGTAAAAACATAGGTGTTTTATATGGATGCCAATGATTTTAAATCGTCAGACACGTTTTATTTCTACAATGCTTGCTTTAACGCACTTGAGCTAATAAAGCACTATGCAGTTAAGAACATTGTGCCAACACCAGGACTATTGACGAACGCCTTTGGTGTTCTCATAAACCCGAAATTCTTGTCTATCTTATCAAAAGATAACGAAGGAAAAGTCGAAGAACTACCGATACCAGCAAATTGGCATGCAGATATTGCGGAGTTTGGTGCAGCGTTGCGTGCAGTGTATCTCGCAGAAAAATCGTTCACAATGATTGAGCTTGGGTGCGGGTGGGGCTGTTGGATGAACATTACCGGTGTCGTGGCAAAAAGAAAAGGCTTAAAGGTCAACTTGATTGGACTTGAGGGCGATGCGGGACACGTTGAGTTTGCCAAAGAAGCTTTGAGAGATAATGGGTTTAGGTTGGATGAATATAAACTTTGGCATGGGATTGCGTCTAGCTCCAAAGGAACCGCTCTTTTCCCAATACAAGATAATGCGGGAGTGTCATGGGGATTAGAACCGATATTCGATTTAAAAAAATCTGATTTTAACAAGCTTCTTAAAACAGGTAAATATTGCTCATTAAATCAATACACCTTAGAAGAAATTTCAGAGGGAGTCGATCGGATTGATTTGCTTCATATTGATATACAAGGTGGCGAAGAAAATGTGGTTCCTTTAGGAATCCAATTCCTTTCTAAAAAAGTTGCCTATTTGCTAATTGGAACTCATTCTCGGCAGATAGAAGGCATAATGTTCAATTGTCTTTTAAATGCGGGGTGGGTGCTGGAGATCGAAAGGCCTGCATTATTAAATGTTGGGGGACCTTCCCCTATTGTTACCGTCGATGGTGTTCAGGGGTGGAGAAATCCAAGACTTCTGACAAATCCAAGACTTCTGACTTATGACGTTCAAGATTTTAATGGCTCACTGGAACTCATTGGAGATCTCAATGAAGCGAAGGAGAATGAAGTATTAATGTTGAAAGTCAGGATTTCCAATAAATCTTCGACAGATTGGGAAAGTGGGCATACTAAACCAATAAATATTTCCTACCATTGGTTAAAAGAAGATGGTAGCTGCGCCATTTATGACGGAGAGCGAACCGAGTTGCCTGAGAAGGCAATTCGGACTGGCGAGACGAAAGAACAGGCAATCAAAGTGATTTCTCCCGCATCCAAAGGGCGCTACAAACTGCATCTAACATTAGTTCAGGAAGGAGTCACATGGTTTGTGTCAAAGAACTTCATTTCGCCAAATATTTTTGTGAGAGTTACGTCGGAAAGTAATGTGCCAAGTCAATAGAATCTGTGGGCCACTAGTGTCCGGTTAAGAATAGAATAAATTGGCGCTATCCGAATTTCCCACGCTGTTAGCTTGATAATCGGCCTCGCTTGAGGGCCGGGCAAGTCAATACATGGTGTCTGGTTGAGCCTGCGTGAGATCCTATCGTTCCAACGTTATGTCACGACCAGTTTTCGAAGGCGCAATGGACGCGCGCTCCACGTGGGCAAGAGCACGGTTGCCGAACCTGAACTCAAGGCGATTTACGAGGCCTTGGGGCTCGATCCCACACCGAGGGAAACCCAAAACTGATCGTCTGATATCGCATTGATGTGGCAGTTGTACCGTCTGTCGTTTCTGAAATCGTAACCGATTGAATGGGAAATATATGTTTTACAGCATGTTAAACATGGCTTAAGGGGGTTTCGGGAGGGGTGGGATTCCTGGGCATGAGTGGGCGGGATAGGCCGGAAAGAGTTGGCGTTTGTGATGCCCCTTTTCGATCACGAGTCGCGCACGGATAGTACCGGATGCTTGTAATGAAACGGCATGATCGTGAGCCCTTCGATACTGAAGTCCTAACGCTTTAGCCGCCGCATAAATGCTGATGCCGGGTGTTTTGGCTACCTGTATAAGAAAAGCCCGCCGTTTGGTCGGCATGGTCCAAAAATCGGGCGTAGGTCGTAAGTTCCAGCCCCCTCCCACGGACTGGCTCCACGCCACATCGAAGCGCCCAGCCTGCCACAATCTCTCCGCGGGGAGCGCCGCCCTTAAAGAGGGCCAATCCTTCTGAAATCGCGAGAGCCCATAAAACCACACGAACTCCGCGGGCGTCATGCCGACCAGGGAATCCGGCAAATACGACCGGTGGCCGGCCGCGACTTGGTTTCGCCATTGCGGTAAAGACACGCAGCGATCCCAAAACACCCTTCGGCTCACTGTTTCCCAAGAGTCTCGATCCATAAAGGGTCTCCTAAGAGGGTTTCCGATGAGGCGAGAGGGGATCGTCTTCGCTTGGCCGTGTCTCGTCGTTTATCGTGATCATACCGATTTGGGTATAAAGCGCGTCCTGCAAAAAGACCATATCTTTGGCATGCGCCCATTTTGGCTCACAAACGATTTCTCGCAATTCATCGACCAAATCAAACCAGGGCATACAAGCCAATCCGTTTTCGAATGCCGCTATCGGAAATGAATAGGGCAACGACTCCATGAAAGGCCTGAGCGGACTCACCATCTGCGACAAGACATGGAGATCAAAAACATCCCGCGCCTTCTGTCGACCCCCTTCAAAGGAGTCACTCCCCGCCCCGTGTCCGGAAATCGTCCTCAGCTTTCTGTGGTATAGCCCCTCTACCGGTTCCGTTTGCACGACCACTGTACCCAAGGATTTCCTTATGGCGGGGAACACGTGGAAATACGCGTCCTCCATAAAAGAGACCTTGAGCCGCTTGTCCCCGTGTACCACATACCCATGAAGCTGATTGGCTCTATGGGGGTCATCTACCATATCGCGCACAGCATACTCAATGCCGGCTTTCTTGAGCGCCATCGCCAGTTTATTCGCGTTAAACCCTTCAGGGAGGAAGTAGTCCAGGTCGTACGAGATCCTATGGTCGAGCCAGCAGCGGGCGAGGGCCGTTCCCCCACACAATTTGGCGGGCAAGAAGGCGGGATCACTGAGGCCCTGCAGGCGATACGCCACGTCTTCTTGCAGCGCATACAGATCGGATTTTTGAGAATCCATCAGATTGCGTCCTTCACGCACTCCGTGCCAATGACATATATGTCATACTGAGAGAGTGGCAGGGCCCTGTCAAGAGGGTTCCCCGCTGGATACACGGTTCCGTCAAAGTCGCGTCATTGCGGACGATGCCTGGACTGCGGAACGTCCGAGGTGAGCGAGCAGGCCGTGTTTGTGGCTGGAGGTGCCCTGATGGCACCTCCTTTTGGTGTCCTT
>Ga0307375_10004493_pt1 | contig 13302 bp, 10 predicted proteins | sample TR1MG_FD_202531 | JGI IMG/M metagenome (GOLD analysis project Ga0307375, IMG submission 202531) | Soil microbial communities from Risofladan, Vaasa, Finland - TR-1 | ecosystem: Environmental > Terrestrial > Soil > Coastal area > Acid sulfate soil | place: Finland: Risofladan, Vaasa | collected...
CGTGCGCATCCGCCATGTCGGACACGACCTGCGCTGGGAAGCCGACCTCGCGTTCGACCCCACCGACGACAGCCGCGAACTGCTGCACCTGCTCGGCCGCATGCTCGACCGCCCACGCGGCCAGCCGTTGCCCGGCCCCGCGCATGCCACGCCGCTGTCGGTCAGCGTGACGCTGCACCGGCTGATCGAACGCACGCAGAGCAGCGGTTCGCTGTTCGCTCCGAACGAAGACCATCGCAAGGTCGATGCGGTGATCGACCGCATCAACACCCGTTTCGGCTGCAACAAGGTCTACTTCGGCAGCATGCAGTTGGCGCTGGAACACGATGCCGCCCCGATGCGCATCCCGTTCAACCGCATTCCCGACGCACCCAGCGAGAGCGAGGCCAGCCACGATGCGCTGTGGCTGCAGTCGCTGAACCGCTTCAAGGCGCTGGCCGAGACGGCGCATCGCGAGCGCGACGGCACGCGACGGCACGAATGATGACGGCCCGGCGCCCTCGCAGGATCAGGCGTCGGCAGGCAACTCGGCAATGGCGCGACAGGCATATGCCATCAGCGCCGGATCGATGCCGGTATGCTGCTGCATCATGCCGGGCTGCTCGCGGAACATGCCGTTGAGCGAATGCTGGATGCCCGCATCGCCGCCGGTGAACTCACGAAGCAGCGCGCGCCACTTCGCCGCCAGCGCCTGCACTTCCTCGCTGGCCGGATCCTTGTCCAGCTCCATCGCCGCCGTCATGCCGGCGATCACCTGCGGCCAGGCCTGCTCGACCGCGCGAATGCGCTCGGCGCCCAGCATCTCGCCACGTTGCCGGATCGTTTCCCGCTGTTCGTCACTCAGATAGTTTTCCATGATGGTGCTTGCCTCGATGGTGGACAGGAGTGTGTTGCCATCGATCACCTCGCCAGCGGCCAGCCGCTGTTCCAGCTTTTCCAGCCGGGCCAGCAGTTCGTGCTGGCGTGCGATCGTCTCCCGCAACCGTGCCACCTGTTGCAGCAACGCCTCAGCCAGTGTGGGCGCATCGGCATCGAGGCTGGCACGGATGGCGTCGAGCGTGAAGCCGAGCGCCTTCAACGAAACGATGTGCTGCAGCCGCCGCAGTTCCGCCCCGCCGTACAGGCGATAACCGGCACCACTGCGCGTCGCTGGCGGCAGCAATCCGCAGGCTTCGTAGTGATGCAGGGTGCGTACGGTCACGCCGGTGCGGCGCGCGACCTGGCTGACAGACAGCAGCTTCATGGTTTCCTCCGTTGCGGTTGAACGCAGTCTGCGGCCTCACGCGGCGTGAGGGTCAAGCGCTGCTGCCGGACATCCCGATCTCCGCATGCGCCTGGCCGTCGATGCCCGCGGGGATTCAACGCATGTCATGCCGGCACGGCACGCGGCGGGAACGGCACAAGTCGCCGGCCCGGGCTGGCGCCCGCGCAGAGGATTCCAGCGCATGTCCGGACACCTCGACAATTTTCAGCGGAATCACCTGTGGCAGTCCATCCTGCGGGAGCACGTCATTGCCGCTGGCTGACCTGCCGGGCCTGATCCGGCTCGCCGGTGTTGCCCTGGCTCAGCCTGCGGGCGCGACCCAGGGCATGGCGTGCGCGGCGTCCGTCGCCCAGCTGCTGGTAGGCGCGGGCCAGTCCGAAGTAGAAACGGGGCTCGCTGTCATACAGGCGGATGGCCTGTTTGTAGTGCTTCAACGCATGCGCAAAGTCACCTTGCCTCTCATCGTCCAGGGCGCGCAGGAACTGGTAGTAAGGATCCTTCAGCCGCACTTTCTCGAGGCGTCGTTTGAAGATTGCGCTGCGCACCTCATCGCCAGTGTTCTGGTACAGAGCCACCAGGTTGAAAAGCGCTCCCGTATTCACGGGATCCAGTGCCAACGCCTTCAGATAATCACGTTCGGCGGCGCGCGAGTCGCCCTGGCGCAGCTGGAGCACGCCGGCGTTGCTCCAGCTGTTCGCGTAGCGGGCGTCCAACTGCAGGGACATCGCCATGTAGGGATCCGCCGCGGCGGGCAATGCACCGGCCATCAGCTCGGCGGCACGGTTGTTGTAGTAGAGCGCCAGCAGTCGCTGGTCGGAAATGGACTTGGGCGGATCCCGCGTGAGCACCGAATCTTGCGCCACATCCACCGTGAAGCGTCCCTGGCCGATGATGACCCCCGTGTTGACGTGGTCGCTGCGATAGACGATGCCGTTCTCTTCGCGCCAGGCCAGGGTTTCCTCGATTTCCTGCGCGTAAGCCCGCAGGCCGGCTTCGCGTGCCAGCGCGACGGTCATCAGGGTGAACGTCAGGCAGTTGGCCTTGCGCGTCCGGTAGGCCTGCCCGACGGTCAAGGTGGCATCGTTCGCGTATCGCATGCCCAGGCCCGACTCCTGGAACAGGAAGTTCACCAGTCGCTGCAGCCGCAACATGCTTGAACCACCCGCGCTGATGACCTTTTGCTGCAGCTGCGCGCGCAACTCCGGCGGCACCGCCATGACCTGTTCCGGACGCGGCATCTCTGTTTCGGCCAGCGCAACCGGTGCCGGCGTAGCGGTGGAAGTGGAAAATGCCAGTACTGCCGCGAACACCCAAGTGACCACACTGAAACCCTCCGCGCCCTGGGGCGGGAACGTCTGGTTGCAGCCAGTCTAGACCTTTCAGCACGAGCCGGCGCGCCGCCGACCACACGGTCCGTTCCCGTTGCCGTGGCCATGAGACATGGCGCCTCAATCCGTGGAAATGCAAAGGCGACCCTCACCCCCTCGTGGCCCACCAGCCAGCCGCCAAACCCCCTGCCCATCCGCAGGATTCCCCGTTTTCGGCGACGCGAACATGCGCGCAAGAGCGACTGAAGCCGCCAAGCCACCCGCTGCCCATGCATCTTGCCGGCAGCGTCGCAACTCGACCTCGCCGTAAAGGCGATAGCCAGCGGCGCTGCGGATGCCGGCTGCAACAGGCCGATCGTCCCGCCGTGATGCAGGCTGCGCACGGTCAGACCGGTGCGTCGCGAAACTTCGCCGACAGTGAGCAGCTTCATGTTCCCTCCGATGCGGTGACGACATCCACGCCGCGTCAGAGTCAGGCCCCGTCCGGCGCTGTCCGCAAGCTGGCGTGCCGAAGCCTAATTTGAGAGCATGGCATCCGCTCGATGCACCATGATGCTCATTAGTTCGGGCAACGGGATTGATTCACCGCCGCCGTGAACCAATGATGGCTGCAACATGCTTCGGTGCATTGGACAATGACTGACTCCACAACCAGGTACTGGGATCGCGCGCAACGTTATCTGGCCAGTGGCCAGACAACCGCGGCGCGCATTGCGCTGGAGTCCCTGCTGCAACGCAGTCCGACCCATATCCCGTCGCTGCTTACCCTGGTGGTCATCGCGCTGGCGGAAGGTCGCGTGCGCGCTGCCACGATGCTTGCGCTGACTGCCGCGCAGCATCTGCCGGATGACCCCGTGTTGATCACCGACGTCGCCGATGCGTTGCTGCAGGTTGGCGAGCCGGTGGTGGCACGCAGCTGCATGGATCACCCTGCCCTGACAGATACCAGCGATGCCACCGTGCTGGCGCGATTGGCGAAGTTGCGACAGGTCGTGGGCGACCATGCGCAGGCGCTGACGCTGCTCAATCGTGCCGACGCCGAAGGCCTCAATACCCCTGAATTCAGGTTCGACCTCGGCCAGGAGTTGATATTCAACGGGCATTTGCCGGAAGGCGAAATCGAATTCGGCAAGAGCCTCGCCTTGAGGCCATCCCATGGCCTGACGGCGCTGGCGCTGGCGCGGCTGCGCAAGCAGACGCCGCAGAACAATCACCTGCATGACCTGCGGCTGCAGTTGCAGGGCGTGCAGCAGGGCAGCGAGGATCATGCGGCACTGGAATTCGCGCTGCACAAGGAACTGGAGGACCTCGGCCACTACGACGAGGCATGGGATGCGCTGGCGCGCGCCAATGCCGTCATGTACGCGCGTCAGCGCCATGACCCGGAGTACGCATGGCGTCTGTTCAACAGCCTGATCGACCGCTGCACACCGCAACTTCTGCAGCCTGAGGCTGTCGTGCATGAAGGCCCGCAACCGATTTTCATCATCGGCATGCCGCGTTCCGGAACCACCCTGCTGGAGCGCGTGCTCAGCAATCACTCGCAGGTGACCTCGGCAGGCGAACTCAATGATTTCGGCATGCAGCTGCGCTGGGCAGCCGATCATGCAAGCACCCTGGACGAATACATCGTGCAACGATTGCCCGATCTGGATTATGCGCAGATCGGGCGTCGCTATCTGGAGCGGACCCAGTGGCGGGCCCGGGGCAGAAATTTCTTTGTCGACAAGCTGCCGCGCAACTGGATGGCCGCCGGCATGATCCGCCGCGCGTTGCCCCAGGCACGCATCCTCAATCTGGTCCGCGATCCGATGGATGTCTGCTTTTCCAATTACCGTACGTGGGTCATGGGCGAATCGTTCCCGTGGAGCTACAACCTCGAAGCGCTCGCCGCGCACTACCTGCAGTACAGGCGGGTGATGGCCCATTGGCACACAGCGATGCCCGGGCAGATTCTTGATGTGCCCTACAGCGAACTGGTGCGCGACCCGGAAACCACAACCCGCAAGGCGCTTGCCTATTGCGGCCTGGAATGGGAGCCGGGCTGCGTCGACATAACCCGCAATCGGGCTGCGGTTGCCACTCTCAGCGTGACGCAGGTGCGTGAGCCGATCCACCAGCGGTTTTTCGAGGAATGGCGGCGTTATGAAACGCAGTTGATGCCATTGCGCGAAGCAATCACTGTCTGATACGGGCTCAACACGAGGCATGCTGTTTCGCTGCCGCCAGTCCGGTACCGGTCAGCGCCGGGACTCGGCCGGCAACGCATAGCCCAGGCCGTGGCGATCCCCTCAATGACTGCGAAGCACCGCCGTCCCGTTTCCAGCCCGGTTCGCCGCGCGCACCGCGTCGACGAAATCACCGAATGGAATGTCGGTGATACCGACCAAACCGATATGGCTGTTCTCGCCATCGAGCAGTCGGCCCGTCACTGGCTGGTCGACGTACTCGAACCAGTGCACGCCCACGATCTGCGGATCGCGCGCCGCGGCGGCTATGAACTTCGCATAGGCCAGGCCGCGCTGCGCTTCATTCCACACTGACACCACGCCCTTGCCGAACGGGCCGCGATCGTCCGACCCGAAGTGGAATTCGCTGATCAGCACCGGCTTGTCGAGCCGGCGCATCGCCACCGCGTCGAAGCCGTGCTGCGGCAGGTCGGCGTAGACGTTGAAGCTGACCACATCGCAGTACTTCGCGCAGGCGGCTGCCGCCTCGGGCGTGTTCACCGCGAAGCGACCGCCAAGGAACAGGTGATGCGGGTCGTGGCGACGGATCGCTTCGAGCACCGTGCGAAAGTAGGTGTCGGCATAGCGGCGCAGCCAGGCGCTGTAGTCACGGGCGATCGCCGGGTGCGCCTCGTCCGGCACCGGAGCAACGTAGCCGGTAGCGTTCAGCGCATCCCATGAGGTCAGCGCAGTGCCCCACGCCGATGCCAGGGTTTCCGGCGCCACGTATTCCTGCTTCAACATCGCGATGAAAGCCTGCTTGGCCGGGCTGTTCGCATCACCGGCCAGGGTACCCAGCGCCAGCCCCCAGCGCCCCTGCGGCCCGCTGCCGGCCCAGGCCAGTTCGTTGTCGGCGAAATAACCGAGCAGCCACGGATCGTCGCGCACACCAGCGCTTGCCTTGACCACCGCGCGATCGGTGGCCTGCACGAAGCGTGGATCGAACGGGTCGGGCATGCGGCCCCAGTAGTCGTAGCCCGTGGCGACGCTCGCGTAGCCACCCGCGATATCGATCGACCGCGTGTATGGCAGCCGATGCGCCCGGCCCAGCGCCGGATCGCTCCAGTTGCCAATCGTGTTGAAACCCCAGTCGCGCAGTCGCTGCAGCGTGCGCATGCGCCAGTCGGCAAGCCAGCGGTTGCCATCGACGCGATACAGGTTGGCCGCGTAGAAATCGAACCAGCGGCCGTGGTTGTCGCCGATGCCCCGGCTGGCGCCCTGCTCCGCCCGACGGCTGTCGCCACTGCCGTAAAAAGCCGTCCACTCGCCGAGGTCCGGCGGCAGATCGGCAAACATGAACTCGCGGCCTTCGACATAGCTGCGGTCGCCATCGGACGCCACCGCGTTCACGCCAAGCGAGAAGAACGCGTGGCCGTCGGGGGTGACCAGCTGCCAGCGGCCGTCGTGCTTGTACGTATGGAACCAGCCGGTCCTGCCAAGGCCATGGACGTCCAGACGTCCGCCGTATCTGTCCATGCCCGCCGGTGGCGGCAACTTTTCCAGACCGGCCTTCTCCCGCGCATGCGCGGCCCGCAAGGCAGTATCGGAATCGATCTTCTCCGGCCAGCGACCACGGACGAACTGCCCGTAACGGTCGACGATGTCGGCGTATGCGTCGTGCAGCGTGGGTTCGCCCGCTGCGGTATCGACGCGCCCGAACAACACGGTCTGCGTCGCCTGCGGTGCCGGCATGCCGAGCCGGATCGCGCTGACCCGATGCCGATCCAGAACGCCCGCGACCGTGGTGGCGAGCAGGATGCGCCGGCCGCCTAGATCGAACGGCATCGGCGGACCGGCCTGCATGCCCGATGCGCGCGGCGAAACGGCACGCAATGGCACGACCAGCGTCTGCGCGGGCCCCGCTGGCAGTGCGACCATCGCATGCAGCCGCTGCCCGCTGCCGGCACCATCGATGTCGACGGTGAGCGTCACCGCCCACGGCATCGCGTTCTGCACGCGCAGGCGCAACTCACCCTGGCCCGTCCAGTCCCACACGCCGCTGGCTGGCATCATGCTGATTTGCGGATGCGCCGCAGGCTGGAACGCATAACGCCGCTGCGCCACGCCGTCGCTGGCATGCTCGATCGCGCCGACCCGCCGCACATGATCGAAGCCGAACCGGGTCGCCGCCCCGGGACTGGCCATATCGACCACCTCCGGCACAGCCCGGGCCTGGCAGGTACTCAAACCGTACAGGCATAGCCAGATCAGTGCGCGACCTTTCATCATCAGCCATCGCCTGTCGAACCTGCGGAAGCGGCTTCAGCCACTCCCGGAAAAAATGGGCATCGGGATTCCGGCGTGGTTGGATGAGAAGACAATCCGCAACATCTTCGAGGATCCTGTGGTCGATTTGGAAGCCACGATTCGCCACGTCACGCCGCGCGTTCTCGCCCAGTGGTCAGCAACGACGAACCTTCGTCGCACGCTCAGGCCTGATACGCCAAGTTGAATTCAACGACTGGCATTCGCTTCGGTCAGGGATGTTGGCGACTGTACGGCATAGCCATCCCTCTGCAGTACTTTCAGGTAGCCATCGTCAGCCATTATCTGACTCATCGGGAGCAAGGCAACTGATTGGATGTTGTGTCCCAGGGCCGTCTCCGCTGCATTGATCCATGCTTGCTGAATCCGGTGTGATATGTCGGTCAGGCCTATCGTTTTGGCAAAAGCGGAGCTGCCGATGGCTGAAAGACAACCATCCTGCTGTTTGGAGGACAAAATCTTGCTAAGCGCAGGCAGGTTGCCGGTCGCCCAGGCGTTGGCCCGCTCGGTGGCCTGAGAAAAGTGGTGGTCGATCGCATCGATCGTGTCGCTGAGGCACTGCTGGTCGTTCAAGGGTGCTTTCTTGAACTCCTCCGCGGTGCGGCGTGGATCATTCAGCATCAAGGTGTAGAAAGTGCTGGTGACCGGCACCTTATTCCGCTCTGCGGCGGAGTAGACAGCCTTTTCCACCACGCTGCTGCCGGCAAGGCCCGACTGACTGAGCGCGGCACTATACAATTTATCCGCCGCAAAACTGGGCCTCAGACGATCAGCGCCCCAGCTGTGCAGGCCGCCTAGATACTTGTTCTTTTGCACCAACCAGCGGCTGTACAGGCCAGGCGACAGCACTTGTTGCAAGGTCTCGCCATCGGGAAGTTTTTTCAAACCGATCATGGAGGGGATCAGGAACAGCTGCCCCCAGAAGCCGACTTTCGCGCCAAAGCCCATGCCTGACGGTTTGAGTACCTGCTGGGATGAGGCAATCAAATGGTCGATCTTGGTTGAATCCCATTGCATGTGTTCGGGCAACGGGGAGGTGATTCCAAGCACCCACATCACGTGGCCGTTCTTGCTGACCTTCCACAGCGCCGGGCCTGGTAGAACGCCGGAAACCGCCACGGGCGCCAGATTCACTGCGTCGTTCGGTGAAGGCAGCGGAGAGGTCGTCTGAGCGAATGCAGTGAGCGAAGTGCATGTTGCGACAAAGAATGCAGTGACACTTCCGAAACGACTTGCTGTTTGCATGGGGTTTCCTTTTGATATCCATTCAATTCACTTGACGACAGCTCTGGCCATCGTGCCCGTGCACACGGGTGATCGCACCTACGCCGGGAGCCGCGATGTTGAGCGGACCGGCGCTCGGCACCGGTTGTCCGGAACGGTCTCGCGGCGGGTGTATTGACCGAAGAAGCGGAACAGCCCAATGGCGGCCCCTGGCGCCAGATCAGCGCGGTGAACAGCCAGCGCGAAGCAGCACCGCCACGGTGATGGACCCCAGCCATTCGCCGCGTCTGGCGTCGATGACTTCCTGGCGAACCAGCCGCGGTGACAACATGTGTGCATCCTTTCACTGACGGATTTTGTCTACTTCCCGCATGGGTCCATCGCATCGTCTTCACGGCAGGCATTGTTCATGGTCCGCTTCTGAACGGCGAGTTTCCATAGGAACTTTTCCGGGTTGCCGGTCGCCGCAAAAAGCCACGATCACACATCACTTGATGTGAGCAGCCGCACCGTGTTGTACGACACGCCCAATTGCCGCCGCAGCGCCGGTACCCAGCTGCGATTCTTGCGCCGGGCCAGCAGGCGGATCGCCGGAAACCACGTATGCAGCGGCAACCTGGTCTGCGCAAACAGCGTGCCGCGGGTCAGCGACTCCAGCCGCTTGCAGCGATTGCACGGGTATGCGTCGCGACGCCGGAGAAGACTGCTGGCCCGTATGACCACAGCCCTGGCAGCGCCATCCGCTCAGCCAGCGCGCCTTCGCCAGAACCTCGCGGCACTGCTGCTCGCTCCCGTATCGGTCAAGAAAACGGATCGCGCCACTGCGTGAACACTCGGCACTTCGTCGCCATTACTGGATCGCGCATGGCGCGGGTGAGATCCCCTGCAGTCCGCAGGCGTACCTCCCGCACTGCGCGCGATGGCATGTGGAAGTGATCGGGTCGCGGACCCCACGGGAAATCCGGATGCCCGAAAATCCGCTCCCGCAGGATTACGCGCGGGTGCGCGACCAGTGCCGCCAGCCGTAATACACCGGCACGCCCAGCGCGATGATGAGCAGACTCATGCCGGCGTCGCGCGGCGTGTGGATCGCGGTGGCCACGATCACGCCGAGCACGGTGACCACGAACAGCAGCGGCAGCAGCGGATAGAACGGCACGCGATATGGCGATGGCCGGTCGAAGAAATGCCGGCGATACCAGAACAGCGTGGCAATGCCGAACACATGCGCCAGCCACTCGCCCACCGTGGTGTAGTCCAGCAGCTGGCCGAAACTGCCGGACAGGGTCAGCACGATCGCCCACAGACCCAGCGCCGCCAGCGCGATCTGCGGTGCGCGGGTGCGCGGCTCGATGCGTCCGGCGGCGCTGAAAAACATGCCGTCCGCACCCATCGTCTGCAACACCCGCGCACCACCGGCAATCGCGATGTTGCAGTAGCCGAAGGTGGAACAGGCGATGCCGACCGCGATCACCGTGGCGCCGTGTTCGCCGAACAGGCGCCGCATCAGATCGGCCGCCGGAGCCTGACTGGCGGCCAGCCCGGCATGGCCCAGCCCGGCGAGGTAGGCAACGTTGACCAGCACATAGCAGGCCACCACACCGGCCATGCCCATGCCCAGCGCGCGCGGCAGGGTACGCTGCGGATCGCGCACTTCGCCGGCCAGGTCGTTGAGGTAATGGAAGCCGCCGTAGGCAAACAGCACCGGCAACAGCGCACCGAGAAATGCCCCGGATGGCACCGGATGCGCCGTATCCGTCGCCAGCACCAGGCCCAGATGCCCATGCGCCAGCACCAGCCCGACCACCACCAGCAAGGCAATCGCCGCCAGCTTCAGCACGGTGAAGATGTTCTGCACGATCGAGCCGGCGCGGATGCCGAACAGGTTGACGCCGACGATGAAGGCGATCGCGCCTACCGCCACCGGCTTGATGTACACCGCCGGCAGGCCGATCGAGGCACAGAAATAGTCGGCGAACGTGGTCGCCACCGCGGCCACGCTGCCGGGGTAGTTGATCAGCGCCATGGTCCAGCCGAACAGGAACGCCGGCAGCTTGCCGAACGCCTCGCGCAGGTAGACGTAGGTGCCACCCGCCTGCGGCCGCCGCGCGCCCAGTTCGGCGTAACACAGCACCCCGGCCAGTGTCAGCAGACCGCCGATCGCCCACAGCACCAGTACCTGGGCGCCCGACCCGGTGCGTTCGGCGACAGTGGCCGGGGTGCGGAAAATGCCCGCCCCGATCACGCCGCCGATCACGATCATCGCCGCGTCCCAGATACCCAGGCGGCGGACGTAGGTGGCGCTGGGTTCGGTCGTCATGGCGGCTACCATGCCATGGTACGCGGGGTTTCGGCCATACCCGGGTGATATGCGCGCTTGACTGGCTGACACCCGTGCCGCCCCGGCCATCAACCGTCCGATTGACAACCACCCGTCGCGCCGAAACACTGAGGACGATGTCGCATCATGAGCTGCCGGCTGTCGCGCGGGTCGCTTCTGTTCCGCCATCGCCTCCGCGGGCATGGCGACGGGATCCGCCCACCTCGCCCGGCCCACGACGCCATCCGACAAGCGCCGTTCCAGTAGCTGGATGTATTGCCATGCCCGCCCACCTTGCCGCTCGCCGGTTTGCCATCGCCACCGCGACCAGCCATCCCACGCTTGAACCGGATGACACCCATCTCCTCGCCTCGCTGGCACGTCTCGGCATCCGGCCCGAGGTCTGCGTGTGGAATGACCCGGATGTCGACTGGTCGCAGTTCGACGCCGTGCTGATGCGCACCATCTGGGATTATTTCAAGCGCTACCCGGCGTTCCTGAGCTGGCTGGATCGCCTCGATCAGCTGGCTGTGACGACGATCAACGACAGCCGGCTGATCCGCTGGAACAGCGACAAGCACTACCTGCTCGAACTGGCGCGGCACGGCGTGGCGATCATCCCCACGCAGATCGCGCCCGCCGGCGACCTGCATGCGGTGCTGTCAACGATGCCGGCGCAGCATGTGGTGATCAAGCCGACCGTCAGCGGCGGTGCGTGGCATACGCTGCACGGCACCGTCGGCGAGGCGGCGTTCGATCAGGCGGTGACGCAGCTGCCGGGTGGCCACGCTTTCCTGGTGCAGCCATTCGTGCCGGAGATCGTCAGCGATGGCGAATGGTCGCTGCTGTACTTCGGAGGCACCTTCAGCCATGCCGTCATCAAGCGCCCGGCTACCGGCGACTACCGCGTGCAGGGCGAGTTCGGCGGCAGCGCCGAGCCGGTGCAGCCCGATGCCGCAACCCTTGCCGCGGCCGATCGTGCACTGGCCGCCGTCGCCGCGATCGGACACGGCGACCATGCCTACGTGCGTGTCGACGGCGTGATCTGTGCCGGCCGTTTCCTGATCATGGAGCTGGAGATGATCGAGCCGTTCCTGCATCTGGGCGCACACCCGGCCGCGGCCGATCGCCTCGCGCGACATCTGGCGCAACGACTGGGGCAGCGCGACGAGTCGCCACGCAACGTCGACGCAGCGCCGATCCCGGCCGCAACAGCCTAGAATTCCCGCATGCAGGCCGCAGCACCCCGCAAGATCATCCACATCGACATGGATGCGTTCTACGCGTCGGTGGAGCAGCGCGACGACCCGTCACTGCGCGGCAAGCCGGTGGCGGTGGCGTGGCGTGGCGCGCGGTCGGTGGTGTGCGCGGCCAGCTATGAGGCGCGCGTGTTCGGTGTGCGCTCGGCGATGCCGGCCGTGCGCGCCGAACGGCTGTGCCCGCAGCTGGTGTTCGTGCCGCCGGATTTCGCGCGCTACAAGGCGGTGTCGCGGCAGATCCGCGAGATCTTCGCGCGGCATACCGCCTTGATCGAGCCGCTGTCGCTGGACGAGGCCTACCTCGACGTCACCGCGATGCAGTCCGGCCTGCCTTCGGCCACCGCCACCGCCGAAGCGATCCGCGCGGCGATCCGTGCGGAGACCGCGCTGACCGCATCGGCCGGCGTGGCGCCGAACAAGTTCCTGGCAAAGATCGCCTCGGACTGGCACAAGCCCGATGGGCTGTTCGTGATCCGCCCGCGGCAGATCGAGGCGTTCCTCACGCCACTGCCGGTCGGTCGCCTGCCCGGCGTGGGCAAGGTGATGGAGGCGAAACTGGCCGTGCTCGGCATCGCCAGCGTGGGCGAGCTGCGCGAGCATGCGCTGGCGGATCTGGAACAGCGCTTCGGTCGCTGGGGCCGACGCCTGCACGAGCTGGCGCATGGCATCGACGAGCACCCGGTGCAGCCGGAGCGTCCGACCCTGCAGATTTCCGCCGAGGACACCTTCGCGCACGATCTGCTGCTGGATGAGCTCGAACCGCATATCCGCCGACTCGCCGACAAGGCCTGGGCCGGTTATCTCAAGGAAAGCCAACGCGTTGCCCGCACCGTGGTGCTGAAGCTGAAGACGTCCGATTTCCACACCCTCACCCGCAGCCTGACCCCGGCGATGCGGCCGATGTCGGCCCGCGAAGTGGCCGACATCGCGTGCGCCTTGCGCGATCGCGTGGAGCGTGCCGACGACGACCGCTACCGGCTGGTCGGCGTGGGCCTGTCCGGCTTCGTCGACCGCGACAGCTACCAGGCGCAGGCCGACCTGTTTGATGCACCGCCGGGCTGATGCTTCCGCAGGAGCGCACCCTGTGCGCGAATACTCTTGGCCTTCGCCCGCACGAAAAGCATCGCGCACAGGGTGCGCTCCCGCGGGATATGGATCAGGCCCTGATCCAGTGCCACAACTCGCGCCATGAGGGCTTCTTGCCGTACATCAGGATGCCGGTGCGGTAGATGCGCGCGGCCAGCCACACGCAGGCCAGCAGGGCGGCCACCATCAGCGCCAGTGACAATGCCAGCTGCGATGGCGGCACCGAACTGAGCGACCAGCGCACCGGCATGGTGAATGGCGCGAAGAACGGGATGTACGACATCGTCACGCCGAGCGGCACGGTGGGGTCCTTGATCAGGGCGAACAC
>Ga0307375_10004494_pt1 | contig 13301 bp, 12 predicted proteins | sample TR1MG_FD_202531 | JGI IMG/M metagenome (GOLD analysis project Ga0307375, IMG submission 202531) | Soil microbial communities from Risofladan, Vaasa, Finland - TR-1 | ecosystem: Environmental > Terrestrial > Soil > Coastal area > Acid sulfate soil | place: Finland: Risofladan, Vaasa | collected...
GGACCCAAATGGAAGATAGCGTCATGATGTCTCCTACAGAACTTTGATCGACTCGAGGTACTCGACGATCTTCTGTGCGCCGTCGCCCTCATCTACGTACTTCTCGCCCGACTGACGCGCCTCGGCGACCACGACCTGGGTGATCTGCTGACGAGCGCCGGTGGTGCCAACCTCGCCGCCCAGGTTCAGGTCCGCCACGCTGAGCACCTCGACCGGCTTGGACTTGGCGGCCATGATGCCCTTGAAGGACGCGTAGCGCGGCTCCACGACGCCGGCGGTCACGGTCACGAGCGCCGGCAGCGGTGACTGCACCTCGTCGTAGCCGGCCTCGGTCTGGCGATCGACCTTGAGCGAGGACCCTTCGATGCTGACCGACTTAGCGAAGGTGACCGAAGGCAGGCCGAGCAACTCGGCGAGTTGCACCGGCATCGTGCCGGTGTAGCCGTCCGAGGACTCGGTGGCGCACAGGACCAGATCGGGGTTAACCCGTCGGATCACGGCGGCGAGCACCTTGGCGGTGCCCAGCGCGTCGGTGCCGCGTAGGGACTCATCGCTCACCACAATGGCCTTGGCGGCCCCCATGGCCAGCGCGTTGCGCAGGCCGGCCACGTCAGCGGCCGAGCACATCGACACCACGGTGACCTCGCCCTCACCGGCCTTGTCGACCAGTTGCAGCGCCATCTCGACGCCGTAGGTATCGGCCTCGTCGAGGATCAATTTTCCCGAGCGGTCCAGGTTGTACGAGGCGTCGAGCGCCTGAGGTGCAGCCGGATCGGGGATCTGTTTCACACATACGACAACGTTCATGAAAGACAATCTAGGTCATGGCGCCGGGTACCGACTCCGGCCGAAAGTCCCCGATCACGGCCGCGTCAGCGCCATCGCCGTGACGGGGTCGTCGGTGATGATGGCGTGCACGCCGAGCGCCGCCATCGCGCCAATATCGCGGGGAGAGTTGGGGGTCCACACATTCACCTCGAGCCCCAGGCGGCGGGCCCGCCCCACGGCCGTGGCCCCGACACGGCCGTGGGCTGGGTGCACCGCGTCCAGCCCGGCGTCGTGGGCGCGCACCAGCGCCCTCGTGGTGCTCTTGGACCAGTCGAGCAACCACCCCACCCGCAGTGAGGGCGCCAGTGAGCGCACCGTCACGCACGTGGCGAAGTCGAAGCACGAGAAGATCACCGCGTGGCTCAGATTGGCTTCGTGCACCGTGGCCACCACGCGAGTGGCGAAGTCGCCGCTGTCGTCGTAGGTCGGTTCGCCGGTGTGGCGGATGTTCTTGATCTCCACGTTGATCGACACCCCGCGACAGGCCTCGAGCGCCTCGGCGAGGGTCGCCACGTGGCTCGGCAGCTGCGCGGCGCGGGCGCGGGCGATCACCAGCTCGCCGACGACCGGATCGTGGTGGATGACCAGTTGGCCGTCGCCCGTGCGGCGCACGTCGAACTCGATGCCGTCGACACCGAGCTCGCGCGCGGCGCGAAACGCGCCCAGTGTGTTCTCACGCTCATCGGTGTGTAGGCCCCGATGGGCGAAGATCTCACTCACGAGGCGAGTCTGGCAGCCGAACGGGCGATGACCAGCACATTTCCAGAAATATTCGCTTCCTACCCTTGTTTTTCAACAGATAGTTCACTAAAATTTGATTCCCCCCCGACTACGGACGTGATGTCGGTACGTGCTCTGTGGCCGAAATGTAAAGGAATTGTCATGTCGTTAATTTGGAACCGGACCCACGCCTGGGACGACGCGGACTGGCGCTCAAATGCCGCCTGCCGCGACACCGAACCGGAATTGTTCTTTCCCGTGGGCACCACGGGCATGGCAACCGACCAGATCGAGTCCGCCAAGCGCGTGTGCGACAAGTGCGACGCCCAAAAGGCCTGCCTGGAGTTCGCGCTGGCCACCAACCAGGAGTCCGGCGTTTGGGGCGGCACCACCGAGGACGAGCGGCGCAAGTTGCGCAAGCAGTGGCTGGCCGCGCGACGTCGCTCGGCCGCCAACTAGAGCCGCACGCTCGTCGGCACCACGACGCGAACGTAGGTGCCGCCACCTCGTGCGGCGTCGACCGAGTTCATCTCGATCGTACCGTGCAGTTGGGCGCGCACGATGTCGCGCACGATTGACAGCCCCAGACTCGTGGGTGTCTCGAGTGAGAAATCCACACCCAACCCGCGCCCGTTGTCGCGGATCTCGGCGACCGCGTGCCCCTCGTCGCGGTGAAGATTGAGCGTCACGACGCCGACGTGGTCGTCGTGCACACCGCCGAACTCCGTGAACGCGTGCTCCACGGCATTGGTGAGCAGTTCGGCCAGTACCACCGCGAGCGGCGTCGCCAGATCCGTCGACAGGGTGCCCAACTCGCCGTTGACCACGATCTCCACCGGGTGCAGCGCCAGCACGGTGTCCTCGACGAGCATGACGAGCGAACTGATGATCTCGTCGAACACGACGTCCTCGCCGGGTTCGCGCGACAGGACCTCGTGCACCACCGCGATCGAGCGAATACGCCGCTCGGCCTCGAGCAGCGCGTTACGGGTCTCCAACTCGTCGCTTCGACGCGCTTGCAGGCGCAACAGTGACGAGATGGTCTGCAGGTTGTTCTTGACCCGGTGGTGCACCTCGCGCACCGCGGCCTCCTTGTTGAGCACCATCCGATTGAGGTGGCGCAAGTCGGACACGTCGCGCACGAGCACCAGCACACCGCTCACGTTCTGGTGATCGAGCAGCGGGACGCTCTGAAACAGGATCGCCACGTCGTGACCACGATCGATTTCCTCCATCGCCGGAATGGCGAAGGCCAGCGAGCGCTCCACGACGCGCACGCGCAAGCCCAGTTCGGGCAGCGACCGGCCCTCACTGGAGGCGTAGATGCCGAGTCGGTGAAAGGCGTTGGTAGCGTTGGGCGTCGCGAATTCAACCTGGCCGAGCGCGTCGAGCAGGATGATGCCGTCGCCCACGCGGGGCATGCCCGGTCCGGCGACATCGTCCTCGCGGAACGGGAACGTGGCCGCGGACACCATGTCGCACAAACGATCGAAGATCGACAGGTAGGCCTTTTCGTAGAGCGACGCCGGGCCTCGCAGTGGTCCTTGGAGCCGAACCAGTACCGCGACCACCTCAGAGTCGAAGCGCACCGGCACGCACCACACCGGCACCGGCTCGTCCACGTGCTCGAGGGCGACGTGACCCTCGACGCGCTCGCCGCGCTCGAAGGCCTGGAACACGAGCGGCCAATCTTCGCGGCGGTGCGTGGTACCCACGAGGTCATCGTTGATCAGCGTGGAGCGGTTGTTGGGTCGCAGTTGACCCAGCACGATCAACTTGGCGGGCGCATTGACGCCCTCGTTGGTCCGCGCCATCAAGATCATGTCCGAAAAGGACAGGTCGGCGAGCAGCGACCACGACGCGGTCAGCCGACCCAGGTGTTCGACGGCGGCGGCCCTCAGGCTCGTGCGCTGATTTGCGAGCTCGCCGAGGGTCGCCACTAGGAGCTTCTCAGGTCGACGAGGGTGCGCTGGCGAGCGCTGTAGGAGGCGAGTTGGTGCACTCCGCGGGCCTCGAGCAGTGCCGCGAGATCACTCGCGCGCTCGCCCACCCGCTCGTTGCGGTGTGCGTCGCTCGCGGTGGTGAAGGTCAAGCCCCGCTCGACGAACCGGTCGAGCAGACCCTCGGCGGGGTACTGTTCGCCCACTGGCTTCACCCAGCCGGCTGACGAGCACTCCACCGAGAGGTCGGCGCGCTGGGCGCTGTCGGCCATGCGATCCCACAGCGACGCCAGGTCGCCAGCGAAGTGACCGGCGACCTTGATCAGATCAGGGTGGGCCAGCACGTCCACCGCGTTCGATGCGGCGAGCTCCTCAATGGCGCGTGCGTAGTCAACCCAGCACTGATCCACGTCGCGCAGGCTCCACTCACGCATGTGCACCTCGTTGTCGATGTCGTCGAATTGCCAGGTACCGAGCCAGTGCACCGAACCGATGAGCACGTCGAAGGGGTACTGGGCGAGCAGGTCGCTCACCTTGTCCATCTCCCCCTCGAAGTAGTCGACCTCCAGACCCACCTTGACGGGAAGGCCCTCGTCCTTGGCGCGCTGGGCCAGGCTCACGTACTGCTCGAGCGAATTGCGCGCGTGCCAGTCGAAGTAGTTGGCCATAACAGTGCTCGTCGGTTCGTGCCCGAACTTCTGCCAGAACGGTCCCACCACGCCCAGCACGTCGCGAAAGCGGTGCAGATGCTCGGTCAGGGCCAACTCGTGGACGCCATGGCGCTGTGCTTCCTCGCAGTAGCCCGCAATCTGGTCGAGGTCGAACCAGACCGAGGACTCCGAGTGCGGCCACAGATGAAGGTGGTAATCAATCACTTCGCCCCCCCGGTACCGGGTTCTAGGCCGTTCCGAACCCGACGACGCGCTCACTGCCCGACGGGCCGAACTCCACGTAGGCCACGCGCGACGCCGGCACACCAACTCGGCGACCCTTGCGGTCGGTCAGCCACAGCACCTGGTCGTCGGCGAGCGCCGCTTCGACCTCGGCCATGACCTGGTCCTGATCGGCGTCCTCGGGCAACTCGACCTCGAGTTCTCTCATCGATTGCACGATCCCAATACGGATTTCCATAACGACTCCTCTGCCCGCAGGCGACGTACCCATGTTACGGCGCTCTGCCATGATGAGACACGTGAATGCCGGAAGCTCCTCCGAACGGTCCCGCCAGTGGGCGTCGACGATGGGGGGTTTCGACGCCTCGGGCCACGACCTCACCCTGGCCCATCGCGACTCGCACGCGAGCATCGGCCAGTGGACGTCGACCGGCCAACGGGTGGCGGGCCGCCGCGAGGATCGAGAGGCGCTCGCCGAGTCCGAGCTCGCGCTCGGCGCGACCCGCAGCGAGGGGGCCGGCAACCGGGCACGCGAGGAGGAGCCCGACGAGTTCCGCACCTGTTTCGAACGCGACCGTGACCGCATCTTGCACTCGTCGTCGTTTCGCCGTCTCGCCGGCAAGACCCAGGTCTTCATCTTTCCCGAAGACCACGTGCGCACCCGGCTCACCCACGCCCTTGAAGTCGCCCAGGTCGCCACCGGCGTGGCGCGCGCGATCGGGCTCAACGTCGCGCTCACCGAAGCCATCGCGCTCGGACACGACTGCGGCCACGGCCCGGGCGGCCACGCGAGCGAGGAGGCGCTCGACCGGTTCGTCCCCGGAGGCTTCGACCACGCGACCTGGGGAGCAACGGTGTCCCTCGCCGGGCTCAACCTGTGCCGCGAGACCCTAGACGGCATCGCGAACCACTCGTGGTCGCGACCCGCGCCATCCACGCCAGAGGGCGAGGTCGTCAGCTGGGCGGATCGCATCGCGTACGTGTGCCACGACTTCGAAGACGCACTGTCGGTGGGCATCGTCGCCATGGCGGAATTGCCCGAGCTCGTGCGCGAGCGTTGTGGCGCCCGTCGTGGCCAGCAACTGGGCACCTTCATCAACGCCATGATCACCACGACGCGCGCCAGCGGCGTCATCGGAATGGACGCCGAGGTCGCCGATGCCCTGGCGGCCTTTCGATCCTTCAACTACGAACGCATCTACCTGCGCGGACCCTCGCTCGATCAGGCATCGATCGTCGTAGAGATGCTCGGCGAGTTGGTCGAGTTCTTCTCGGCCCATCCCCAGCGAATCCCCGACGTCGCCGAGCGAGGCGATGACCCGGCCTCGCTGGATCCGGTGCACGAGTCGGTGGCCTACGTGGCCGGAATGACCGACCGTTTCGCCTGTCGGTGCGCGGTGGAGTTTCTCGGCTGGTCATCCGACCGGCTCCCGTCCACCCTGGATCGCTAGTTAGGGCTTGGTCGCCCGCTCCAAGTTGATACCCGGCGCGTCGCCGCCGCGCATCCACTCGAGGCGCTGCTCGGTGGTGCGAATCGCTGCGTGCTCGTGCGTGAGAATCCAGAACTTCTTGGTACGCACCGCGTCCTCGATCGCCGAGGCCACCTCGGCCGCGTCGATGCCCGCGTTGACCGCGGCCGCAGCCAGGTCACCGATCGCGCGCACCTCGGGCGCCTCGTTGTAGTCCGCGAGCTCCGCGGGCATGTTGCGTTCGGACTGGTAGATCCGGGTACGCACGAAGCCCGGACAGAGAACCGACGCTCCGACATCAGTGCCCGACAACATGAGCTCGTGGTACAGGGTCTCGCTGATGCCCACGACGGCGAACTTGCTCGCGCAATACGCGCCCATGCCCGGCACTCCGCCGAGTCCCGCCAGGGAGGCCGTATTGACCACGTGGCCCTCATTCTGCTGGAGAAAGTGGGGCACGAAGGCGTTGATGCCGTTGACCACGCCGTCCAGGTTGACCCCGAGTACCCAGTCCCACACCTTCTTAGGTGTGCCGATAACCGGGCCGGCCGCCACGCCGGCGTTGTTGAACACCAGGTGCGCGCCCTTGAACTCGCCCAGGGCGGCGTCGCGAAGTTGCACCACATCGCCCTCGAGCGCCACGTCGCACGCGACGCCGAGTACCCGCGCGCCGTCGCGCTTCAACGAGGCGACGGCTTCGTCAAGGGGCCCCTGCTCGACGTCGCCGAGCACGAGGTTCATCCCCGACGCGGCGAGACGTCGCGCGGTCGCCAATCCGATGCCGCTCGCACCGCCGGTGATGACTGCAGTCTTGCCATCGAGTTCCACAAAGCCCTCCATCTCGCCCACCGCGATCGCGCCTGGTCCCCGACACTAGATCCCGGCAAACGCACGATGTTCGCACGTGCTGGCATCAGGCGGACCGACGTCGGCACGTCTACATCGCGACCCGGCGCCCTCGTCTTCCCTAAGCGCGGGCGATCGCGCCGCGATTTATACCACTCGAATAGGCGTAATTCACCTGGCCAGCCCCCCAACTCTCCGACAGAAGTGCTTGCGATTAAACCACTGAGGTTGTATGTTTAGCGCACAACAACGCAGATTCATTTGCAACTGGGCAAAGTGAATCGGATCATGGTCATGGAAACACGAACGGGGGACCAAATGGAATCATCGGAAGCGAACGAACAGCATCAACGTGACGTGGCGCACCTCGCGTCACTGGGCTACAAGCAGCAACTGACTCGTGGTCTGAATCTGTGGTCGAACTTCGCGATCGGATTCACCTACCTCTCGCCACTGGTGGGTGTGTACGCACTCTTCTCCTACGGGCTAGGGATGGGCGGACCCGCCATGATCTGGACCATGCCGATCGTCATCGCCGGACAGTTCCTGGTGGTGCTGACCTTCAGCGAGGTGGCGTCGCAGTATCCGTTGGCGGGTGGCATCTACCAGTGGGCGAAGCGCCTGGTGGGCGAACGTTACGCCTGGCTCGCGGGCTGGATGTACACGTGGGCGCTGCTCATCACGATCGCTTCGGTGGCCTTCTCGGCCAACCCCTACGCGTCGCAACTGTTCGGCTACACCAACAACACGGCGAGCACGATCATCGCGGCATTGGTGATCATCGCCTTAGGTGCGGTCGTCAACCTGACCGGCGTGCGCCGTCTCGCGGTGGTGGCCAACATCGGCTTCATCGCGGAGATCTTCGGCACCATCGTGTTCGGCGCCTGGTTCCTCATCCACGGCACCCACCACGGGCTCGGAGTGCTCTTTCACAGCTACGGGGCCGGCGGCGACAACTACCTCGGCGCCTTCCTCGCCGCCGCGCTGTTCAGCGTGTGGATCTTCTACGGCTTCGAGGCGTGCGGTGACGTGGCCGAGGAGGTCAAGGACCCCTCGCGCAAGGTGCCGCGCGCGATGCGCATGACCTTGTTGATGGGCGGTGGCGTCTCGGCCTTCGTGACGCTGTCATTCATCTTGGCCACGCCAAACTTCCAGGACGTCATCAGCGGGAAGAACCCGGACCCGATTGGCACGGTCTTCGCGAACAACCTGGGCAGTTTCGGCACCAAGGTCGCCCTCGTCTTCGTGCTCACAGCCTTCATTTCGTGCACGCTCGCCATCCAGGCGGCAGCATCACGACTGGTCTTTTCCTACGCCCGTGACGGCATGATCGTCGGCCACCGCTCACTGTCGAGAGTGTCGCCGCGCTTCCACATGCCCCCGGGTGCGGTGGCCGTGGCCGTGGTGATCCCCGCGCTCATCTGCTTCCTCCCGTCGGCCACGATTGCACGAATCATCACCTTCTCGGTGGTGGGCATCTACGTCGGATTCCAGAGCGTCGTGCTGGCGTCACTCATCGGTCGCTCCAAGGGCTGGAAGCCGGCCGGCGCGTTCACGCTGAAGGGCTGGGGGCCGGTGGTCAACGTCGCGGCCCTCATCTACGGCGTGAGCACGATGGTCATCTTGAGCATCAAGACCCCGCCCAGTGGGCCCGGCTTCTTCAACCGGTGGTTGGTGCCGATCTCGGTGGGCATCGTCTTCCTCGTTGGTCTGTTGTACCTGCTCATCCTGCGACCCGAGCCCAAGGTACGTGAGGATGCCCAAGCCGACGCCATGGAGCACGAGATGGCCATGCGCGAGGAGATTCTGACCGAACGACCTCTCTTTCCAGGCGGCGACGAGACCAACTCCTAAATCGAAGCGCCACCCCCGGATCCAGCTCCCGGGGGTGGCGCTTCCCCACTCGGCGTCGCGCGATCACCGCCGACAGCTGGTAGCGCTCGCTCAACCCACCGCGTTGAGCGCCGCGAGGACCCACTCGCTCTCTACGTCGATGCGAGCGACCCCCAAGTAGTTGGCGTCACTCGAGGACGGCATCGATGGCAGCCTCGAGCCCACCGTCCACTCGCGCGTGTTGGTCAACACGACGCGGCGCTCGGCGTTCACCAAGGCGACCGCCGAGTCGAGGTCGTACAGGATCGGCAAGATCTCGGCTTCGAAGTGCTCCATGCGCACGTCGGCACCCACGACGCCCAGGAACCGATCGTCGACCGCCGGCGCCATCATCGTCACCACGTAGCGGTCGGCGCCGGTGTAGTCGAGGTAGGGGCCGTAGACGGTGCGCGCGTTGTCGCGCTCGGCGCGAAGAAACCACTCCATCTCCAGGTAGTCGTAGATGTCGACGCTCGTGGGATCGAAGTTGAGCCACAACGGCACGACGTCATCGTCGTCGTCGTGGCGCCACCATTCGATGAAGCGCGCCTGCTCGGCGAACAGGTCGCCCGCGGTGAGGATCCCCACGCCGTCGAGGAACGGTCGGCGTGACAACTGCTCCAAGATCACGGGGCGAAGTTGCACGAGGTGCTCGGGGGTGAAGTCCTCTCCTTCGGCGACCACCTCACGGTGCAACGCAACGAGGTGCTCGCGCACGCAGTCAACGCTCTCAAAGACCGACGTGATCACTTCAGCGATCTTGCGCGCGGCCAGCGCCAGTTCATCTCTCATGTCGCTGCTGGTGTCCTTGGTGTCAGCCATCACTTCCATCTCCAATGACTATGAGGGCGTGGTGCAACTCGGTGAGACGGCGGAAGTTGCTCTGCACGTGCTGCTCAGCGAGTAGCCGCGCTTGCTCCGCATCCTCGTTCGCCACCGCGGTGGCGATGCCCAGATGATCCCGCACTTCCTTGCCCAGGTCCAATTCAGGCTCCATCGGGAGCCACAGGAGATCGCCGATCTCCCCTTGGAGCGCAACCTCGAGGTGCATGAGACGCTCGGAGTGCGACGCCGCCGCCAGGTCGACGTGAAAGCGCGAATCAGCCCTGATCCGTGAGCCCAGCGTCTCGGCCTTGGAGAGTTGGTCGATGAGACCCAGCAGGCGGCGCACGTTTGCCTCCGAGGCCCGCTCGGCGGCCAGGCGTGCCGCCGTGCCCGCGATCGCCATGTGCTCGTCGGCCAGGTCGCGCAGGGAGGTGACGCTGATCTGGCGCAGCCGATCGCGCAAACCTCGAATCTGGGGACTCGCCGGCCGCTTCACGAACGTGCCGCCCGATCGTCCCCGTCTGGTTTCGACCAGACCCTGTTCGCGCAGACTGGCGAGGGCCTCGCGCAGGGTCATCGGCGACACGCCCAGCCGTGACGCCAACGCGGTCTCGGACGGCAACTGCTGACCATCGGGCAACAGGCCGAGCGAGATCGCCTGGCGAATTCGTTGTTCGACCTCGTCCGCACGTGTCGCCGTCATGAGCGGCAAGATGATTCCCTGCACGCCTGACACCGTAGGGGTAGCGACCTTCATGACTGGAATCCTACTGGAGCAACGCACGGTTTTCCCTGGCGAGCCCCCCGAATTCGAGAGGGCACGACGCGACCGCGGCGAGGTCCGCTCGCCGAACGTGGCGCGAGCCGCTCGCGGTACACAGTTCGTGCCCGGACCATTCGCATGAGTTCTCGCCAACCCGTTACGACGTCCCCGAAGGGAGTCGGCTGGCCACGAGTTCGCTCAGGTCCATGATCGAGACTTCCTCAGTCGCGTCACCGGCGCGCGACGCGTCCTCGAGCATGGCCATGCAGAAGGGACACGCGGTGGCTACCATCGTCGCCCCGACCGCGCGCGCCTGGTCCAAGCGCAAACCCGACACGCTCTGGGTCGCGGGCGCTTTGTAGAAGTAATTCGCGCCGCCGGCGCCACAGCAGAACGATCGGTCACCACTTCGTTCGAACTCCACCAACGTCCCCACACTCGCTCGCGCGACGACCCGCGGCGCGTCGAACACCCCCAGAATCCGTCCCAGATTGCAGGGATCGTGGTAGGCCACCGGACCCAGTGTGGCGGGTTCGATGGGCAGGCGCCCGGACTCGATCAGAGTGGCGAGCAGTTGACTGTGGTGTACGACCTCGAACTCCACCCCAAATTCGCGGTAGTCATTGGCGAAGGTGTTCATGCAGTGTGGGCAGTGCGTGAGAATCCGGCGTACACCGGCGCCGCGCAGCACTTCGACGATCTCCATCGTGCGCATCTGGAATCCGGCTTCATCACCCAGTCGGCGTTGGCTCTCGCCGTGGCACTGCTCGCGCTCGCCGAGCACCGCGTAGCTGACGCCCGCGTAATCCATGATGGCGAACATCGAACGCGCAATGTTGCGCGCACGCTGGTCGTACGAAGCCATGCACCCGATCCAGTACAGGTACTGCGCGTCGGGCTTGTCGAAGATCGTCGCGACACCGAGCTCCGCGAGCCAATCAGAGCGCTGATACGAGGGCAGTCCCAGCGGATTCTGGTTCCTCTCGAGGGCCGAGAGGACGGCGGCCTTTGGGTCGTCGAGACGGCCCTGCTCGGCGAGGTGACGTCGAAGGTCCACAATGACGCCGGGCTGGTCGATGCCCACCGGGCACTCCTGGCGACACGCGCTGCAGGTGAGGCACGACCAGACGGTCTCCTCGTCGAGCCGTCCGCTGGTGAAGACGTCAACTGCGCCGTCGCGGTCGCCGTCGCGCAGTTCAGTGCGCAGCGATTGGATCAACGTTCGTGGCGAGAGCGGCCGACCGGAGGCCGTGGCGGGACACACCGCTTCGCACCGACCGCAGTTGATGCACGAGTCGATCATGAAGCGCCGGTCCCACGGCAGCTCAAAGGGGCTGGCGAATCCAGCGGTCAGGTTCTCGAGGTCACCCTCCGCGTCGAGCACGGCCGCGAGATCGAAGGGCCGCGCCGTGAGGCCCGACGTCCGGTTCGACCCCAGGACCAGGTTGGCCGGCACCATGACCGCGTGGTCGAGGGTGGTCATCGCCGCCGAGGTCATGAAGGCGAATGCCGCGATCACGTGCACGCCCCACGCGAGTTCGTACCCACCGAGCACGTGTGCGCCGAGCAGGGGGCCGATGGCCAGAGCACTGAGGTGGCCCGCGAACGTCCACCAGGCCCACGACACGGGAAACGCCAGTTCCCGGGTTGCCTCGAGGACGAGGCCTGACAAACCCATGAACGCCAGCGAAAGATACGCCACCGCGATCGAGCGGCGAGCGCCGAGGCTAGTCGGGCGGCGCACGTAGCGACGCCACACCGCCATCGTCACGCCGACCAGCAGGCCCAGTGCGGCGCAGTCCAGGAGGAACTTCTCGACCAAGTAGAAGGTGCCGTGGAGGTATTCGACACCCACGAGCCTCGACGTCAGGTCGTGCTGCACGCCGATCAACGTCGTGCCCACGAGCAGCATGGTGAACGACCAGAAGATGAGCAGGTGCATCCCGCCTGCGAAGCGGTCACGACGCACCCTGCGCTGACCCACGACATCACCCAAGAGGGTGTTCATCACCCGACCCGGGTTCTCGCGCCACGCGCGCGCCACGCCCGTGACGAACTGGCTCGGGGAGATGTCGAGACGCGAGAGCTTCACCCACAACGCCGTCACCGCGGCGCCCAGGACGACCACGGCACCCGCGTAGATCGCCCAGTGCAACCACAGCGCCAGACCAGGCATGTAGACGTACGACGCCGCCAGCAGCTCGGTGACGAGACTCACCAGCGTGGCCCCGGTCGCGAGGCGCGTGCGAAGGCGCCGCGCGTTCGGCGCACTCGCGTCATCAGCCGCTCTTGGCTGCCAGGGCGTCGACGAGACGCGGCACGATGTCGTAGAGGTCGGCGACAATACCCAGGTCAGCCACCGTGAAGATGGGAGCCGCCGGGTTGTTGTTGATCGCTACGATCGCCTTGGACTCACGCATGCCCACGAGGTGCTGGATTTGCCCTGAGATCCCGATGGCCAGGTACAACTCGGGCGTCACGGTGGTGCCCGTGAGCCCCACCTGGTGCTCGACGCCCAGCCATCGCGCGTCTTCCACGATGGGACGCGAGCACCCGACCTGCGCGGCGAGCAGTGTCGCCAGTCGTTCGATCATCGCCACATCGTCGGCACTGCGCAGACCTCGTCCAAACGACACAATTCGCTGGGCGCCGGTAAGTGACGCCTCCTTGTTGAGCGGCTCGCGCGACACGAGGCGCTTGGCCACCGTGACCGCCGCCTCCGGCGCGAGGGGCTCCACCGGCACGCCGGCATCGGGCTGACACCGGGTCGTGGATGCGGTGAGCAGCGCCGTGGGGGCCGTCAGAGCCACGCTGGCCCTGGCCACTCCGCCATAGAGCAGACGCTCGGCGCGCAACTCGCCTTCGTGCTCCGCGAGAGCGGTGACGTCAGCCACGCTCGACGCACCGAGACGGTACGCCAGCAGCGGGAAGATCTCACGGAACCGTGCCGTCGCCGGCAGCACGACGAGTGAGATGGAGTTCTCCTTGGCAACCCGCGCGATAACGTCGGCGGCGTACTCGGCGACCTCCAGGCCCTCGACCGCCACCCCCCAACGCGCGTCAACCTGCAGGGCGACCGTGAGTGACTCCCCGGGTGCGCCCAGCACCAGCACGGCACTGCGCTCGCTCACCCCTCGCGCGAGCG
>Ga0307375_10004495_pt1 | contig 13299 bp, 17 predicted proteins | sample TR1MG_FD_202531 | JGI IMG/M metagenome (GOLD analysis project Ga0307375, IMG submission 202531) | Soil microbial communities from Risofladan, Vaasa, Finland - TR-1 | ecosystem: Environmental > Terrestrial > Soil > Coastal area > Acid sulfate soil | place: Finland: Risofladan, Vaasa | collected...
TGCGGCGGAACGGGATCAGGTCGCACATCTCGATATCGACGAACTCGCGCTCGTCCACCGGGATAGCCAGATGCGAATCGGCCCGCACGTAACCGTGGCCGGGAAAATGCTTGCCCACCGAGTGCATCCCGCCCTGCTTCAATCCCAGCAACAGGCTGTGCGCGAGATCGGCGATCGCCTGCGGATCGCTGTGCAACGCGCGGTCGCCGATCACGCTGCTCTGGCCGTAATCCACGTCCAGCACCGGCGTAAAACTGAAATCAACTCCGCAGGCGCGCAACTCGGCGGCAAGCACATAACCGGCCTGCTGCGCCAGATGGCGCGCGCGCTGCGGATGGCCGTCCCAGATTTTGCCGAGTTCGCGCATCGGCGGAATCTTCGTGAACCCCTCGCGGAAACGCTGCACCCGCCCGCCCTCGTGATCCACCGAGATCAGTAGCGGCGGAGTGCGCAGCGCGTGGATCGCAGCAGTGAGTTTGGCAAGCTGGCCGGGCGACTGGTAATTGCGTGCAAACAATATCACCCCGCCGACCAGCGGATGCATCAACCGCGCCTCATCCTCTGCAGTCAGTTGCGTGCCAAGCACATCCAGCATCACCGGCCCCAAGCCCATAAGTACTCCTCAATTTAATAAACCCAAAAATGAAATCTGCAGCAATCTTTTGGATTATAAGGTTTTTGCCGCCAAACCGCGCCGTAACCACTTTGGTGGTGGCACTTGTCGCAACAGAAGATATCGCGTCTAATTCAGACAACTCAGGTTTGCCCGGTGTGCAGGACATCTGCCAAATCGAACGCTTCAAAGGCGCCTTTGCCGGTATGTTATGGGTTTCTACCTTATGCTCGAGGTTTCCAATGAATCAAGCATTGCTGCTTATCGACATTCAAAATGACTACTTTCCCGGCGGGGCGATGGAACTTGCCGGAAGTCCTTTAGCCGGAGTCCAGGCAGGGAAACTGCTTCAGGCATTCAGGCAAGAATCTCTGCCTATCATTCATATCCAGCACATCTCTACACGACAAGGCGCAACCTTCTTCTTGCCAAATACAGGCGGGGTGGAAATACACGAGAGCGTGGCGCCCAAAACCGGCGAAACAGTGTTTCAGAAAAACTATCCCAACAGCTTTCGTGAAACGCCGCTGCTTGAGCATCTGCGCAAGCTTGAAGTCACCCAGCTTGTCATCGCGGGCATGATGACCCAGATGTGCATTGATACGACCACGCGAGCCGCTGCCGACCTTGGCTTCAAGTGTCTTCTGGCGCATGATGCGTGTGCCACAAAAGCCTTGTCATTCGACGGCAGCACAGTCTCTGCGGAGAACGTGCAAACAGCATTTCTCGCCGCACTCAACGGCCTGTTTGCACAAGTGCTCCCTGTGGAGGAAATATGCGCCAGCCTCTAACCCTGCGCTCAAGCGGGACTTCGCCACTGCGTGGCCCCGCCCATTAGCTCCACGCTGGCAGGCTTATGGATATCACAGAAGGATCTGAGCAGCGGCGGGAACTTGGTATAAAGCGATTTATCGCAGGAGACTTTCTAGCTTTTGATGGCGTTACCTTCTGAAAAGATCGCAATCAATTCTTGGTCGTCTCCTCATTTTCAGAGTTTGTTAATCCTGAAAGCTCCTCTCCGGAGGAAGCAGCTTCGAAGATCGCGCGATCAAAAGAAGTTCTCTCTAGACTCAGCGCCATGTACTCGGAATTTTCACGTGTCGCAGCATCACTGCCACACAAGTATGAGTTCTGCCATGACTGCGGAAAAAATGCGATCATGCTTGCCTATCTTGAGGTTGACAAGATTTTATGGAGGAGTCTGTCTTGAAACCTGCTAATCCTGCACTCAAGAGGGACTCCGCCCCTTAGCTCCACGTTATGTGTAATAGATGGAAAGCAAAAGGCGGGCTGCTCCCCATTAATTTTTGATAAAAACGGATAAAAATAAATATGAGTAATATTACAGAAAATATGAATGTCGGAAAAATTGATGACGCAATTCAGATGTTAAATACATACGCAAAGGAAGCCAGTTTAAAACCTTTAATATCGATATTGGAAGCGTTAAAACAAGACCCATGCAACGAATCACTTTCAGCCGAACTTACTGATACATGGAGAAATCTTGGTATATATCAAGGTACAGTTTTAACCTATGTGCCCTATTTCTATACTTTGATACCTGATGATATTTTTGGAGATAATTTAAAGAAATAAATGGGTCAGTCATTAAAGGAGGGGCATAGCCCTTTTTACCCAATGCTTTTAAAAACACATAACAAGGTGATTAAGCGGGACGATCAAACGGCTATCGCCTTTTGTCGCCCCCTTAGCTTAATCGTTAGACTCTTTCGTCGCAATGGATAGTCGCTCAACCACTCAGCAGTTCACAGGACTCGTCGCGTGGCTGGCTTTGGCGTTCGTAGCCGCTGCCATCGGCGCGGTTGCTTCCGTCCAAGCCGCATCCTTCTACTCGCAACTTGTTCGTCCGTCCTGGGCACCGCCGCCAAGTGTTTTTGGCCCGGTCTGGTCAATTCTCTACGCGCTCATGGGCGTCGCTGCCTGGCTGGTCTGGCGCCAGCCGAAGGAAGAGCGGCACGCACTTCCCATCGCCCTGTTTGTCGCACAGCTGGTCGTCAACGCACTTTGGTCGTGGCTGTTTTTCGCCTGGCACCTTGGCGCAGGGGCGTTCGCCGATGTGCTCTTCCTGCTCGCGCTGATTGCTGCAACAATCATTGCGTTCTGGCGTGTGCGGCCGCTGGCTGGAATCCTGCTGCTGCCCTACTTTGCGTGGGTCAGTTTCGCGAGTGCGCTCACATGGTCCGTCTGGCACAGCAATCTCGGGGTCCTGGGATGAGCGCCTCGGCTCCACAAGGCCTAACCCCTCCGTCGAGCGGACGTTAGAGTACAAACTTGGTATGCGCGCAATTTTTTTGGTCTTCCCCATCGCTTCATCCGCATGTGCGGGAGAATTCACGGTTGATGGAGTTGACGCGGAAAGATCCGATGAAGCTAAACAGTACGGAATCTGTAAGCACTTTGCAGTTACACCAAAGGATGCCGCGTTGTTTTTCTTGAGCGCTCGCCCGACAACTTATCAGAATGATAATTTGATTATTGGCCCTTGCAAAGCATTTGGCTCGGTTGCAGATGGGAATAACGCGAGATGGGAAATTTATATAGGTGGTGCTGGTGTAATTTATCGGAAGGGTGCTGATCCCCAGTGGTTCTACTGTGGTAAAAAGTGTTGTGCCACGGTTGGAAAGGAAATTTGTGGTTAAGCACTCTAACCCGGCATTCATGCGGGACGCGTCGAAGCGCGCCCCTTAATTTTTCGTTAGGTTTCAAAGGATCCTTACACTCATGGCTAGCAAAGAACAGATCACCCAGTTCATCGCCACTGAGTTCCCGCAAACAAAGTGCCTGATTCTGGAAGTCGGCCAAGCGGGTGCCAAAGTCATGCATCCGGTGAGTTCCGCGGAACTTAGGCCGGGCGGCACTGTGTCTGGGCCCGTGCTCATGGCCACGGCGGATTTGGCGTTGTACGTCGCGATCCTCGGTGAAATTGGCATCATCCCGCTCGCCGTCACTTCAAGCCTGACCATCAACTTCCTGCGTAAGCCAGTGGCGAGTCGCAATGTCGTCGGTGTCTGCAAACTGCTGAAGATCGGCAGAACGCTGGCTGTGGGCGAAGTCACGCTCTACTCTGAGGGCAACGACGACGCGGTAGCCCACGTCGTAGGCACGTACGCCATTCCGTCGGTACCAAAGGAAACGGCGAGTGGTCGGCGCAGTGAAACATAACACCTCGCTCAAGCAGCGCAGGCCGCTTAGCTCGAACGTTAAGCGTCAAACTTGCTTTACTTTTCGTGTTGAAGTGTCAATTTGAGATGGCATGACTCGTGCTTTTATAATTAAAGATCGGCACGACAATGACAATTGTGCGGAATTGATGCCCTAAATTGCACCAGAATACGTCGCGTATTTCACCTGTGTACCAAGATAGTGCCGATATGAATGAATATCGCAATATGTGACGCATCAACGCATCATTTTTTTGAGAACAAGGTAATGATGAAAGCAGGAATAATCAAGGAAATATGGCGTTACCCGGTTAAAGGCATGGCAGGGGAGCAATTGGAACAATGCGCTGTTGCAGCATCAGGGATCGAAGGCGATCGAGTCTGGGCATTACGCGACATTGCCCGGCAAGAAATTCAAAGCTGCAAATTTCGCCCCGAATTGCTGACATGCACCGCCAAGAGTCGCGGCGAACGATCTGACCAAAACGTCGATATTTTATTTCCGGACGGCACATCGCTGGGTAGCGATGATGCGTGTATCCATCAACGCCTGTCTGATCTGGTCGGGCATGGTTCAACACTAGAGCCGCTGCAGCCCATCGCGAATTGGGATTTTTTTCGTCGGTATAAGCCCGATGAGCATTCCTGGCTGGCGGAATTGAAAGACACGTTCACTCGCGAGCCCGGCGAGCCTTTTCCGGATTTCAGTCAATTACCCCAACAGGCCAAGGATTTTGTGACGGTTCCCGGCTCATTCTTTCTTGTATCACCGTTTCACATCGTCACGACTGCAACATTGAAGCACTTGAAAAACCTGCTCCCCCGAGCGGACTGGGATGTTCGTCGCTTTCGACCGAATATCGTTATCGATACCGTTGACAGCGATGAAGGACTTGTTGAGCAAGGCTGGATTGGCAAAAAGTTAACGATTGCTGATTCACTGATTGAATGCACTGACACTGCACCACGCTGTGGCGCCGTAACGCGCCGGCAAAATGGTCTCAGCGTTGATAACTCGATGCTCAGGACGATCGTCAAAAGTGCGGATCAAAATCTGGGCATTTATGGCAGTATCCGACTTCAGGGTACGCTAAACGTTGGCGATTCGGTGTATGTCAGCTAACACCTTTCCCTGATTCAATCGATAACCTGCGCTCAAGTTCGCTCCCTCCGGTCACCGGGAAGCGCCTTCGTCGCGCCATGCCAATTCTCAATGCTCATGCATGTGAAATTAATGCCTGCCGGAGAGGCCGTTGTCTTATTGAATTAATCAAACGCTGGCCCGCTCAGCCAAGCCCCCCAGGTTAGTCCTGCGTGTCCGTAAGTGCGCTACAATAATCCATGGACAACACGAACATTACACACTACAGCGGACCAGCGCGTATCTTGCACTGGCTGACAGCAATCCTGGTACTGGTCGCCTTCATCTACGGTCCGGGAGGTTCGGAAGAACGAATCTACTCTGCGGCACGCGATTTTGATCGGCAATTGCATGAGACTCTGGGTCTTAGTGTATTTGCGCTAGTCGTGATTCGGGTCCTCTGGAGGGCCCTCGACAAGCATCCGGAATCACCACCGGTAGCACGCTGGATGAGCATCGCCGCAAGTGTGGTGCAAGCGTCGCTCTATGTTCTGTTGTTCGCTTTGCCGCTCACCGCCATCAGTGGCGCCTGGCTGGAAGGCCATCCCCTCACCCTGCTCGGACACGTGTTAATTCATCCCCCACTGGCCGAGTCGCATGCACTCGGCGCAACGATTGCCAATATCCATACCTGGCTTGGCGACGCAATTCTTTGGTTGGCAGGAGTACATGCAGCAGCCGCGCTCTACCACCACTATATTCTGAAAGACAATGTTCTCCGATCGATGCTACTGCGACGCAAATGACACGGCACGAACATGGCAGCGTGAATTTTTGAAGTACGAGTCCCGTTTTACTGGCTGGCTTCTTGTTTCGTACTCGTCTTGTTAGCCTTGCTCGCACTACCTGTCTATTTGGGACTCAAGGCATGAACGCTTCCAACTCTGCGCCCAAGGGAGTTCATCATGATTGCAGTAATCTTCGAAGTCTGGCCTGTCGAAAACGGGGCAAAAGAGTATTTCGATCTGGCAGCCGAACTCAGGCCACTTCTGGAAGAAATTGAAGGGTTCATTTCGATAGAACGATTTGAGAGCCTGACAACAAAGGGGAAGTTTCTGTCACTTTCTTTCTGGAGAGACGAACAATCTATCCGCACCTGGCGAAACATGGAGGAGCATCGAACAGTTCAGAAAAAAGGGCGGAGCAGCGTATTCGCAGCATACCGGATACGGGTTGCATCCGTGGTGCGGGACTACGGATTGGACGAGCGCAACGAGGCTCCTGAGGATAGCCGTTCCGCACACGGCTAATCAATCGCTTTGCGGCGCCATTTTCTGCCCTTCCCTGCCCACCATCGTACTTCCGGTCTTTGCTCCGCATCTCTTGCTTACGCGTTGAACAGCACAACAAAAGCTGAGATACTGATATTTCATGCACGCTCTTCGAAGGAGGAACAGCGATGAAAAACATAGCCAGGTTACGGGACTTTATCCAGTCGTTCACACGGTTGATCGAATGCAGCGGCGGCGATGAGGAACGCATCTTCGCGGATGGCGGGAAGCTCCTGTCGGAACTCGTCAGCCACGATGACTGGCTGCCCGACGAGTTTGCCGAACCGAATCCGGAACGGTATCAGCAGTACCTGTTGTATTGCGATCCGATGGAGCGCTTCTCGGTGGTGAGTTTCGTATGGGGACCCGGCCAGACCACGCCGGTGCACGACCACACGGTATGGGGCATGGTCGGGATATTGCGCGGCGCGGAGACCTGCGAGGAATTCGAAACGGAACTTGCAACCGGCCGCTTGCGCGCAACCGGCTCGCATCAGTTGCCCTGCGGCAGCATCGATCTGGTGTCGCCTCGTATCGGGGACTTCCACAAGGTATCAAACGCGCTCGCCGATCGTGCGTCGGTCAGTATTCATGTTTACGGTGCCAATATCGGTGCGGTAAGCCGCCATACCTATGAGCCGGACACCGGCCGCAAGGAGACATTTATTTCCGGGTATTCAAAGAACGTGACGCCGAATATCTGGGATCGCTCGGCCGAACGGGCTATCGTCGACTAATTATGTTGCCCAAAAATGCGTTCCGGCGGATGTGAAATGGGCAGTTACATCGAAAGGAGATGTCATCATGAGCACTAACACCGTCCGGCTGCACCGCGTGCTGCGGGCTAACCCGGAAAAAATTTATCGGGCGTTTCTCGATGCCGACGCGATCGTCAAGTGGCTACCCCCCTACGGTTTCACCTGCAGGGTTGAGCATATGAATGCCTCGGTCGGCGGCACCTACCGGATGACGTTCACGAATTTCTCGACCGGCAACGGACATTCCTTTGGCGGCGTTTATCGCGATCTCGTGCACGGCAAGACGATACGCTATACGGACAACTTCGACGACCCGAACCTGCCCGGCGAAATGCAGACGACGATCTCCCTGAAGCCGGTGTCGTGCGGAACGAATCTCGGCATCGTGCAGGAAGGTCTGCCCGAGGCAATTCCGCTCGAGTTGTGCTATCTCGGCTGGCAGGAATCGCTCGCGCAACTTGCGCAACTCGTCGAGCCGGAGATTCCGGAGTAAGCAATGTCCAGGATTCGCGTACAGAGCTTCTCCATATCGCTGGACGGATATGGCGCCGGGCCGGATCAAAGTCTGGAAAATCCGCTTGGCATCGGCGGACTAGTGCTGCACGAATGGGCCTTTCCCACCCGGACTTTCCAGCGCATGTTCGGAAACGAGGGTGGCACGACCGGTGTGGACGATTACTTCGCCGCACGCGGATTCAGCAACATCGGCGCATGGATCATGGGCCGCAACATGTTCGGCCCGGTGCGCGGCCGCTGGCCTGACGAAAACTGGAAGGGCTGGTGGGGCGACACCCCGCCGTATCACACTCAGGTATTCGTCCTGACCCACCATGCCCGCGAGCCGGTCACGATGGATGGCGGCACCACATTCCACTTTGTCACCGACGGCATCCACAGCGCGCTGGAACGAGCCACCGTGGCGGCCAGCGGGCAGGATGTCCGCCTCGGCGGCGGTGTCGCGACGATCCGTGAATTTCTGCGCGCAGGGCTGATCGACGAGATACATCTGGCCATCGCCCCTATCCTGCTGGGTTCGGGGGAAAGTTTGTTCCATGAGTTCGATATGCTTGCGCTGGGCTACAAATGTGTCGAACATGTGCCCACACAAAATGCTACCCATGTCGTTTTAACCATGGCCGGGTAACTATTTTTGCGCTGGTGGACTGTCAGTCCGGGAGTGAATCAATCTTGAAAGCATTTTTTCTTTCCATTTTTTCTGCCGCCATCATTATTCAACTTGTGCTTATGCCTGCCCAACCGGCATACGCCGAGGATAGCGGCGGTTTCGGCAGCCGCCTGCAAGCCTTCAGGGAGATGATGGCGAACAAGCGGGCGAACGATGCGCTCAAGGTTAGCGAGGAAGACCTTGGCGCACACACGCAAAACGTGGTTCGGGACAGCTTCGATGGACGCGACATGATTCTTTATGTGCCCTCTCGGCTTCCCCCTGCAGGACAGCGCGGCATGGTCGTGGCGTTGCACGGTGGCGGAGGCAACGCGCAGTTCGTCAAGGATCACCTGAAAATGGATGGCGTCGCCGAAAAATACGGATTCATTGTCGCGTATCTGAATGGCACCGATGCGTCGGCACGGCTGCCCGGCAAGATGAAAGCCTGGGACGCGGGTAACGGATGCTGCGGCGAACCCTACAAGAACAAGGTGGATGATGTTGGCTACATCACCGCTGCGGTGCATTTTCTTGCCGGCAAATACGGCGTCAACCCGCACCGTATATACAGTATTGGCCATTCCAACGGTGCGATGATGACTGACACACTGATGTGCGAAACCGATTTGTATCAATCGGCGATCTCGCTTGCCGGCAGCCTGATGGCGGAAATGGATTCCTGTCCTGCCGCGCGGGGTAAAACCATACTCGCGATCCACGGCATGGAAGATGCCAATGTCCCGCCGGATGGCGGCAAGGGCAGCAAGGGTGTGGCCAATATAGCCTACAAATCCGAAGCCAATTCGCAATTGATGTTTGAAAGTTCCGGCGGGAAATACATGATTGAATGGCTGCAGAATACCGACCACAGTCTCGAACATATCGCCGCATCAATACAAAAAACCGAGGGTATCAGTCTGGCCGAAAAAGCGGCACGTTTCTTCGGGCTCGCGCAGGGGAAATAATTCCCGGCAAATCGGTATTTAGCGCTGCGATAATCCATCAATACTGGCCGCGCAATTTTTCCACTCCGGAGATAACCGACATGAACACAACTGAAAATCCAAGGCCGCCATTGCCGCCCTTCGACGCAGAATCCGCAGCCCGGAAAGTCCGCATGGCGGAGGATGCCTGGAATACCCGCGATCCGGAACGGGTCTCGCTCGCATATACCCGGGATAGTATCTGGCGCAACCGCGCCGAATTCTTGTCGGGCCGCGACGCAATCGCCCAGTTTCTCACCCGCAAGTGGAGCAAGGAACTTGATTACCGGTTGATCAAGGAACTTTGGGCGTTTCACGGCAACCGTATCGCGGTGCGCTTTGCTTACGAGTGGCATGACGACTCAGGACACTGGTTCCGATCCTATGGCAATGAAAACTGGGAGTTCAACAAGGACGGGTTCATGCAACGACGCATCGCCAGCATCAACGACCTTGCGATCGATGAGTCCGAACGAAAGTTTCATTGGCTGGCAGGACGTCGCCCCGACGATCACGCAACGCTTTCCGAACTCGGTCTGTAATCGCGACCCGCCCATGCCCGAACATTGCGCCAAACCGCTCCGCTTGCTTTTATCCGGGCTCTGATATGACACCTATCCCGACCACCATACAAACCAGAATTGCCACATTGACCGATGCCGATTCCGTCGCGCCGCTGTTCAATGCCTATCGCCAGTTCTACGAACAGCCTGCCGACCTGCCACTGGCCGCTGGGTTCATTCGTGATCGCTTGCTGAACAACGAATCCGTAATCCTCCTGGCTGTTAGCGAAGACCAGCAGATATTAGGATTTTGCCAGCTTTACCCGAACTTCTGTTCGATCGAGGCTAAGCCGGTCTATTCGCTCTACGATCTGTTTGTTCTGCCTGCAGCGCGCAGGTGCGGCGCAGGCAAGGCATTGCTGCAGGCGGCTGAAAGGCATGCCGGGAATAACGGTTTTGCACGATTGGATCTCACCACGGCGAAGACAAACCTGACGGCCCAATCCCTGTACGAGTCGCTTGGTTGGGTCAGGGACGATATCTTCTATGCGTATAGCAGACACGTTGCGGCTAATCCCCGCGCATCATAGCCAGCAGTTTAACCTGACCGGACGTATGTGATCAGTTGCACTCCAGCACCACGAATGCGACGGTCATGCTGCGCTCGTCGCTGATGGAAAGATGGTGGCCGGTGATGCCCAATTGCGCCAGATGGGTGCGCAGCGCCTCGTCGAATTGCAGCACCGGTTTGCCGTTGCCGTCATGGGTAATGCCGATGCGGCGCAGGCTGACCGGGTCGCGCAGCCCGCTGCCTACTGCCTTGGCGAAGGCTTCCTTGGCGGCGAAGCGTTTCGCCAGCAATCGCGCAGGATCGGGGGTTGATTCGAGACCGGGAAATTCCCGTTCGCTCAGGATACGCCGGGCGAAACGAAAACCATAGCGGGTCCACATCGAATCGATGCGGGCATATTCAACAATGTCCGTGCCAATACCAAAGATCACTGTTGTCCCGCCAGCAGCGCCTTCATTTTCCTGATCGCCGCTTCCAGCCCGATGAACAGCGATTCGGCGATGATGGCATGGCCGATGTTGAGTTCGACCAGATGGGGGATGGCGACAATCGGTTGCACGTTGTGGTAATTCAGGCCATGCCCGGCATTTACCTGCAGTCCTTGTGCATGGGCGTGTTCTGCTGCGCTGCGGATGCGTTGCAATTCATGATCGTGCTCAGGCACGCTGTCCGCATCGGCATATTTTCCGGTGTGCAATTCCACCACCGGCGCACCGGTGCGGCGCGCCGCATCGATCTGCTTTGCGTCCGGGTCGATGAACAGTGACACTCGGATACCGGCTTCGGCACAGCGCGCGCAGGCCGCCTTGATGTTGTCGAAATAGCGCACCACGTCCAGCCCGCCCTCGGTGGTGAGCTCTTCGCGACGCTCCGGAACCAGGCACAGGTCGTGCGGCTTGGTACGCAGCGCGATGTTGATCATTTCGTCGGTGACGGCGCTTTCCAGGTTCATGCGCGTCTGCAACATGTCGCGCAGCACCTCCACATCGCGGTCCTGGATGTGGCGGCGGTCTTCGCGCAGGTGCAGCGTGATTGCATCAACACCGGCTGATTCGGCCAGCAGCGCGGCCCGTACCACGTTGGGGTAACACGCACCGCGCACCTGACGGAGTGTCGCGACATGGTCAATGTTGAGTCCCAGTTTGATCATGAATACCTCCAGAAATTCAGAATTTCGGGGTTGTGGCTGCGACACGTTACTGGCGGAGCCAGCCGCTTGCGGGAGCAGCCACTATTCGCCTCTCCCACGCCAAAGTGCTGCGCACCACCGCGTCGAGGCGACAGCGCAAGGCGCACGGAGCACAGCGATAGAGACATATCGATTGGATAGGCGAAAGAACGAGCACCGCGCAACGCCGCGATGCGCCCGAAAAATGGGTTTCTGGAGGTATTCATAGTTTCTGCAACTCCTTAATCAGTTCCCGGGTATGCAATAGCTTGCCGCCGAGATGATGGTTGAGCAATATGCGCATCAGCTGTTTGCTCTGTTGCGCGGTGGCAGGATCGGCATATTCGTCCGCCGCCATGTCCAGCAGTGTCTTGCCGAACACCGGGAATCCGGCGCTGTCGTTACCGTCATCCGCCAGCGCCCCCTGCTCCACGACATAACGATAGCAGAGTTCCGGCTGTATCGGCTTGGCGCCGCCGGCTTCGCGATCCAGCACCAGCGCATAGCCCAGTTCCTGGAGCAGGTGCTTTTCGAAACAGCGCAGCGTGGCGGCGTGGTCAGCCTCATTGGCCAGACGGTACAGGGTGGCGCGGTAGTAATCGAACAATTGCTCATGCGGGTCGTCGCGCGCCAGCAGGTTGAGCAGCAACTCGTTCAGATAGAACCCGCACATCAGCGCCGTGCCCTGCAGATAGGGCTGTCCTCCCTGCCACTCCGCGCTGTGCAAAGTACGCACTTCACCCTTGCCGAACCAGCTTAACAGCAGGGGCTGAAAATTCATCAGCACACCGCGCAGGCCGGACCTGGGACGCCGCGCCCCGCGCGCCACCATTGCCATCCGCCCGTGCCGCCGGCTGAACACATCGAGTATCAGGCTGGTTTCGCGAAACGGGTAGCTGTGCAGCACGAACGCCGGTTCATCCTGCTGCCTGTTCCGTCCCGAAGAGATCATTCGTAATCCGGGATCATTCATAACCCAGGCTGCGCAACACGCGCTCGTCATCCGCCCAGCCGCTGCGCAATTTGACGAACACCTCGAGAAACACTTTACCGTCGAACATCTTTTCCATATCCAACCGCGCCTGGGTGGCGATCTCCTTGAGCTTTTCGCCCTTTTTGCCGATCAGCATCGCCTTGTGTGCTTCCCGGTCCACCAGCACGGCGGCACTGATGCGGCGCAGCCTGCCTTCCATCTTGAATTGCTCGATCACCACGCTGGTCGAATAGGGCAGCTCGTCGCCGGTGAAGCGGAATATTTTTTCGCGCAACATCTCCGCCGCCAGGAATCGTTCACTGCGGTCGGTGATGTCGTCCTTGTCGTAGATCAATTCGCCCTCGGGAAGGTGACTGCGTATCGCATCCCGCAACTCCTCGATCTTGCTGCCGAGCTTGGCGCTGACCGGAACGATTGCGGCAAACTTGAAATCCTGCGCGACTCGTTCGGCAAACGCGAACAGCTGACCCTTGTCCGCAACCTCGTCAATCTTGTTGATCACCAGCAATACCGGGCGGTTATCCGGCAGCAGCTTGAGCACTTCTTGGTCGCGCTCGTCGTAACGCAGCGCTTCCAGCACGTACAGCACCACCTGCACGTCGCGCAGACTGCTGGTCACCACGCGGTTCATGCCGCGATTCAGGGCATTTAGGTGTTTGGTCTGAAACCCCGGCGTATCGACAAACACAAACTGGCTGTGCTCATCGGTAAAAATACCGTGGATGCGATGGCGCGTGGTCTGCGCCTTGCGCGAGGTGATGCTGATTTTCTGCCCGATCAGGTGGTTGAGCAGCGTGGATTTACCCACGTTGGGCCGACCGACGATGGCGATGAAGCCGCTGTGAAACCCATCAGATTTTTGTTCTGTCATGTTGTGGCCGGTAATAGTTGATAGGCGGCTTGCGCGGCCTGTTGTTCCGCATTGCGCCGGCTGGTTCCGGTAC
>Ga0307375_10004496_pt1 | contig 13294 bp, 11 predicted proteins | sample TR1MG_FD_202531 | JGI IMG/M metagenome (GOLD analysis project Ga0307375, IMG submission 202531) | Soil microbial communities from Risofladan, Vaasa, Finland - TR-1 | ecosystem: Environmental > Terrestrial > Soil > Coastal area > Acid sulfate soil | place: Finland: Risofladan, Vaasa | collected...
TAGGATCAATTCCGCGAAACATTCCCCTATACGTATTATACGTAATACCGGTTCCTGGATCTATAGCGCCAGCAGTCGAACTATTGTGATAAACACTAACTAATGATGTATATGATTTATCAGGAGGGTATGGGAGATTCTTAATCATTATAACATTAGGCCATCCATGTCCTGGTAGGTTAGCAAATAATGTAAACCCATTTGATGATCCTATGCCTACTTGATCGCTAAAATCTACTGCTCCCGAACCAAGTGCATATTGCTTATCCATAATCTGCGTAGTAACATTGTTTACCAGATCATGCTGATAAAGTATATTATTGTTCCACCAATACTGTCTACCATTTAATGTAACTGGGCTTGCTGCTGATGTCACACCGAAGCTACCTGTGCTATATGCGGGATAAGGCGCAACTTGCCAAGGACGTGCAGCTGGCATCGTGCCAATATATGTCCATCCAGGTATTGGGTTAGTGACATCGGAAAGATAGTTAACATAATCTGTATAGACTGTACTTGAACTTATATTACCATCTGACCCAATACTTATGGAGGTTACACCTGTCAATATATCTATTACGCCTACCCAACCACAACTTAAATCTTGTCTCCAGATAGAACCAAATCCACTATATGACCAGCTAAGGCATATGCTTCCTTCAGGAACTGCCCTATATCCTCCAACTTGCACTGCTGGATTAAAATCATAAGTAGTCGTATCATAAAATTCTGCTACTTTAAAATAAGCACTATCTACCATAGGAAATGGTATGGAGGTAACTAATGTGTCTATATGAGTTGTCGATAATAAAGGTATAGAGAATTGCCTTATCTGTTTCCACACTACACTATCCGTAGAGTAATAAGCAGTCATACTACTTACTCCTCGTGTAGAAACTAATATATTAATATTAGCAGTAGTGGGTGGGGTTACAAAAACAACCTTCGTTATGGTTAATGATTTAGGAGATTGTATAACAAAAGATTGGCTAAAGCCAATAGCCCCATGACTTATTCCGACAACCTTAACAATAGCATTTGTAGATAAAGTATCTAAACTTATTCTTAAAGAATCTCCGGAAGTCTGTCCCTTAAAATTGTAATAACCATCATAAGAGATATATACATAGAATGAGTCTGAGGGATTTGGACTAACTTGTACGGTAATTGTATTTCCCAAATTGTAATATCCAGTAGACGGTGATGGGACAGACACCATATAGTAGTTAGTATCATAAGCTACCGTTTGTTTTGTATTATCAACTGACTGGTTTTGTGACATATTGTATTTATAAGAAAGAAACATTGTTCTACCAATTATACCCATATTACCTATACTTATAGATTGTGATGAACTGTTTGTTATTCTTTGTCCACTATTCCACAAACCATTTTTATATTCATAAAATTTCGCACTATCAGTGTATGCACCTTTAAGACTACCAGTTGATTCAAATAGTGAGTTTATTCCTTGATAAAATCCTATTATACCATATTGTGTGTTAGGTTTTGTAACTTTAGAAAATGTAGTCCCATTAAAAGACCAAAGCCCACCATTTGTAGCAGAACTGTCAGAACTATTAATCAAAAATAAAACTGAATTATCATTTATTTTTTGAACTCCGTAAAGAAAACCAGCCTTAGAAAATGTGGTTAAACTATCCCAAACAAAAGTAACAGAATCTCGTTTCCAGATAATAGTGTTAGAATCAACTGCTGTTGTTGTAGCATAACCAGCACCATCACAATATATCCAATTTGTTATAGCAAATAATTCTTTATTCATAGAAAAGGTTGACACCACAGCTCTAAAATATTGTTGTGTAGCCGATGCCAATGTCATTGGCACAGATTGTCTCGCAGACCAAGTATTTGATGCAAAGGAATATTTATACAAATATTGATTTCCAAAACTTGAGCCTAAATCAGAACCAATCATAAATAAAGTATCACCAATAATTGCAGGATAACCAGACTGATAGGGAAAAACCAAATAATCATCAGTAGGAACATTTATTGAGGTATAAGCACCCGTAGTATCATTATAATAAAGAAAAGTATTACCTCTTGTTCTTGAAAATCCATCCGAATAATAATAACTTCTAAAGTTATAAATCTTATTATTATTTATAAAATTAAAACCAAATTGATCTCCACTAGTTGCATCAAGCATTGTTCCCGAAGCTCCACCCTTTGTCGGAATTGTTGAAACGCCTTTATATAATTTTATCAAATAATTATTTGTTAAATATGTTCCAGATATTCCGATAGTTGAATATATAGTATCTCCCTTTTGCACAAAATTAGAGTTAATAGGATAATTCAAGGGAGTAATTAAAGAATCCCATTGTGCATAAAGTGGAAGTGTAACAAATAATAATATTGCTAATAGTTTCTTAAACATTAATGAGGCATCCTTATCCATAAAAATTTAAGATTTGCTGTACCACCAGCATGTCTTTTCACCCATACTCCATTAGTTACGGGTTTAACATATAGTCCGTCATTAAGATTAATAGTGTCAGTAGTATATGTCAAAAGGGGCTGTACCATGTAAATATCTGTTGGCGTAGCTCCCGTTATCGATACATTTACTAACGTATCTGTTCCAACAAAATTAGCAGTATCTGCTGTTATAGAACCCGCAGTTATGCCCATCGAAAGCGCTAAACCGGCAGTATCTACTCTTAATGTATCGTTCTGTATATAGAGATATTTACCCGTATATACAATAAGATTGTGGATCTCATTATCTATTGCTGTATCTTTAACATATGCCGAGTCATAAGCGGCACCATGTGCTCCAGGTATATAAGTAGGAAAGTCATAATACATAGTATGAGTGTCTGGCACTAACCAACTTACTCCTCCGGATCCAGTGCCACCGAATCCAAAGCCTGCCCATTTGATCTTACCATAATTAACATAATAGATATTAATACTATCACGCATCCTAACGCCTTGATTATATACAGAATCCCAATCCGATATAAATGTAGTATCTCCATCTACCCAGAATGTATATGGATTAGAACTAGTAGCGAATGCCTTAACATCGTTTAACGCAGAATTAAGGTTATTAAAGTAAGGGCTTTTATTTATGTAGCCACCTGCTATAAACCTCACATTCGTTGGAAAACGCAAAGCCTGAGCTGACGCTATAGTGGTCGCTATCGCTACAATAAGTAAAATCTTTTTAACTAACTTCAGCATCTTCACCTTCCTTACTTTGTTGCGTACTAACACCAATTAATATTTGTAACTGGTTATTGACATCACCATTATACATCTGCAACATATCTTGCTGGCCTAGATCCATATATGCTTCTCCGCATGCAAGGCTAGTTAACAAGTCTGTATGCTCTACTGGGATATCAAGATCAGTTGAGCCATTGTATCCTGTAATTTCTATAACAGATGCTATATTCTTTTTATAAGTAAACATAAGGTTTAATGTTACTCCTGGAGCTAATGGTACGGTATTATTTAACATCGTCCAATAGTAATTCTGATTATTGATATCTGGCTTATAGAATCCATTGTATCCTAATTTAACCGATAAGAATTCAGTTGGGAGTACATATGTGGCTCTTACGTAAGTCTCATCACTAGGTTGCTTACAGAATACTTCATGGACTTCAGAATAACCTGCAGTCTGTAAAACACCTGTAGCGTCCGTAGTTGCTGTAGTAATTACATAATAACCATTGAATAGTTTACCTACAAGATCTGGATAAAGCATTGTTACAAGACGTAAAAAACGCCTATAGGCCCGAGTAATATACCCGAGCCTATTTAAGGCGCTATACCTAAGTCCGTCAGCCGTTCCATCTGCTACCGGATCTTGTAACTTATAGCTTATGTCTTTACTTACTTGGTTCAGTATAGGAGTTGCCATAAGTTATTGTCTCTTATTGTTTAGGAGTTATTGTTACATCCGCACCACCATCAGAGCCTGGAGTATATGTTTCAGTAGCAGACGCTATTATGAAATAGTCTAACTCTGCTGTTGCAACTGCTGTAAATGCCACGGTTGTGACACCTCCAGTAACAGTAACTGCACCTAATATTGCGTGAGTATCCTGTATTCCAATTGCAAGAAACACTCCACGAGCCGGGAAAGAGACCGTTGCTACCTTAGTGGCAGTAGCGTCGATTCGACCAGCTATCATCGTGAATCCTGGTAGTACGTTCGGGTTAACAATCGCATCGATTACTTTACTTCTATCGTTCATGTTAACTCCTTATTATATTGTTAAGTTAGTCCCAATAAGCATATAAGCATACTCAGCACCAGCAGCATTAGCTGGATCGGTATTAACGACCGTAATGCCTGCAACTGGGTCTATCACTAGACTAGAGTAGGCTTGCGCTACTGAGCAATATGCGTTCATTGGAAAAAATATAGCTATAACAATATTTGTTAAGCTTGTTATTAATGTGCCTGTTGTAGCTCCATTAGCTATTGTAAATGTACCATATTCGTAGTACAATACGGGAGCTTCTACATCTGTAGAGGCAGAACCCATCAATCTAGCCGGCTTAACTGTTAGCTTGTTTACTGTTCCTATTGCTGCCATTATTGTTTATCCTTTTCTATTAGTTAATTAAGCCGTCTTTGTAAAGACCCAGTGAGCTTTAGGGTTGGTTCTCTTAAAGATAACCTGACCATAAACTTCACCTTCCATCTCGTGTGGATTACCTGTATCAACCGTTATGGCGTTGATGTCCATATTGTTCAAGTGTCCATACTGGAAGTGAGCTGGATCTATTACGATGCAATAATCAGCCATTCCATGTAATGACAGTGTATCTGACGCTGCAAACAATAATGTACCACCGTTTGTAGCTCTATACTGAGTTAGTTCTACTCCCCAACCGTTTGTAGCAGCTGGTAATATGATCTTATTATCGAGCATATTAGAGAACTTTGTATAGAAGTCAGCACCGCATAGTGCAACTTTTGTCTGATTACCATAATAGAACATATCCTTCAACTGAGTGTTAAAGTTTTTGGTATTGAATAAAGTATCGTCGTATCCAATCACATTTTCTTGTGGGATGAATTCTAAGATACCACCAGTATACCATTTACGTCTACCGTTCTCAGTTTCTGTTCTACGTGTACCAAATGTAGCAATAGCGTCAAGTTCTTTGTAGAACTCTTCTAAGCCACGTCTAGCATTACGTTGGAAGGTCTTTTCTGTAGTAAAGAATCTATTAACATTTTGTTCAGTTTCTGTAGCTGACCATTTTCTCATAACTATTTGAGCATAGTTAAAGTCATAATCATCAACATCACTGTATGTTAACTGATCGTCTCTACCTTCAGCGATTGAGTTACCAGCTTTCCATAAGAATGGATCTGTAATAGGAGCAGACCAAGTTCCACCAGCTACGTCGACCAAAAGATCAGCGTGTCCTGTAGGAGCTGTTCCACCAATATTACGTCTAACTTGAACTTTACAGTTGCCTGTACTTGAGGAATCGTCACCAAAGTTCTGAAGAACTTTAACTTGTTCCGGTAACCAGTATGCAGCAGTCTTCACGTTAGCAGCTTGCCCTGAAGCATTCTGCATTGTCCGACCTGTTGTAGAGTCCATCTTAACCCAAAAACCCATCAAGTTAAGAATATCTCCAGGTTGGAGCCTTCTACCATCTGAGTTAGTGACTGTAAGAATGTCATGAAGTGTGCCTGTTGAAGATGTAGAATCTGCAGTGAAATACATTCTCTGTAAACGTGCATATTCTAATCCCCATCTACTTTCGGTATCGTGTGCTACATAAGCCCCGTTTCGGCGAGCGTATTCCAAAAGCAAGCGCATTAAATTTGCACGACCTTCTGAAATTTTTGTGAGAAGAGCCGTACGTCTGTCGTACTCTCTAAACTCCGCGGGGATTGTATCAACGACCGGCTGACCCGAGTAGTAATTTATTACATAAGGATCTTGAGCCATTATCGTATTCTCCTTGTGGCTTTATGCCACCAGTATATTAGTAAATCTGTTGTTTAACCAAACAACTGGTCGATCTGAGCCTTCATCTTTGAGGGTACTAAAGGCTGACCACCAGGTAGACCTGCTAATGAAGGAGCAGTAGATCTGCGGGCTTCTAGAGTATCAAAAATAGTTGCCATATGAATTCCCTTTACAGAGGAAACCCATTTAGCGAACCTATCAAACTTGCCTTCATCCCATTTGCGTTGAGCAATAATTGCTTGCTTTTCCGCTAGGGCAGCCTTAGTCTGATCTTCTTTAACCTTTACTCTCTTCTCCTTAAGCTCTTTCAAACTTGCAGGAAGCCTTTTAGATTTTTCTTTCCAATCATTAAACATGTCTTTAGCTCTTTCATTATAGAGCCATGTAGATGAGCCAAATACATTGGCTTCATCCTGGTTAGGAGTAAACTCTTCCCCGAACTCTTTCTTTAAGCCCTCTTTGACAAAGGTTAAAGCGTCTTTCGGTTTGACTAAGTTTGGTTCTAACTCTGCTATAAAAGCATGCCTAGCTTCTTCGTCATCAAATAGTGAGTTGACAAATTCAGCTACGTTCTTATATTGACTAGCTTCACCTGCTACTTTTTCATAGTCAGCGCGAGCTTTATCTCTCTCTGATTGTAATTTTCTTAGCAATCCTTCCGGATCTTTAGGGGCCGGACCTTGCTGTTGACCAAATGGATCACCCTCCACGTACTGAGTACCTTGTGAAGTAGTTCTACTTGGTTTATTAAAGCGCGTATCACCACCGTCCAAAGAAGGGGCATTACTAACTCCACCGTTAAACAATGATTCTAAATCCGCTAATATTGGGTCGGCTCCATTTGTTGACGATCCGCCATTAGATGAACTCAGGTCACCATTCGATCCAGGATTCAGTAAGTCGATTCCTCCTAAGTCAATAGCGTTTTGCATATCTGCCATTAAAGTACCTCTTTTATTGGTTAGTGCTTGCAGCCCCAGTCGGCTGCTGGTTCTGATTATCTTTTGTTAATAAATCATCTGCAATGCTTAGTTTGGTTTGTAGTTCTGCATAACTTTGAGTTATCATTTGACTTTTGCCTATGAGTTCTTTCATTATCTGGACTTCAAGCGAAGCATTAATAAACTTATTTTCCATCTGTTTTGAAGTTTCCATTAACCTATTGTATGCGTTCTGTAAGTCTTGAAGTTTAGACTGAGTGGTACGCACAACATCTAATTGCTCTTTGAGGTTGTCCATTCCAGGGATTTCCGTTAGATCAATGGCGGTTTGTGTATATAGACTTCTCTCTGTTGGATCTGGAGAAGATTGTGCTATCTTCATCAACTCGGTACTTACCGCTAATCGTTGAGAAGGCATGTATTGCTGAGGTATACTAATCGTTAGATATCTGAATGATTTGATATCGTTAGCTATTTCTTTAGCTATAACTAGCTCGTTCAGGTTGCCCTTCTCGTCGAAGAACTGATAAGAATCGGGAGTGATATTAGCCGTGAGGTATTCGGTAAGAACTTGCCCAACTTCCGTGAGCGTTTGATTAACATGGGATGTAGATAGTATTATTCGCATCATAGCAGCGTTCTGATATTGCTGCAGTGAACTGAATACATCTACTCCTGCTTCTTGCGCATTGCCTTGAAGGATAGCGCTAATTCCTGTCGAATATTCCATCCCACTCTTAAGCATCTCTAGAACCATGGGGTAAAAGTTACTTAATTGCGTTACTTGGTCTTTCTCTGGTCTTAATACTTCATTGCCAACTTCTTTAGGGATGTACTCTTTTAGAACTCTTGGATTGTTAGCATAATCTTCCCACTTCTTGCGATCTTCTTCTGGTATCGCTCCCTTTGGAGCATTCCAGCCAGCATTGTTAGAAAGGATGCCATTTAATAACATTATCTGTAATACTTTATCGAAAGCAGCTTGCATATCATGGGTAAAGTGGATCATACCATATGATCTGTATGGTCGTCCTCCCCATTCAAAAAATACAGTTTTAAGCGGCCATTGCGTAATAGGAAGGACTTCCATATAAACTATAAAGTCCCCCATCATCAGTGTACGCTTTATATAAATACCTTTAAACTCTTGGGTAGCCGTTGTTAGTATAGACTGAGATGCTGGGTCTAAATTCTCAGCAAATAGGTATACCGTGTTGCCAGTATCAGGATCGGGAACAGCATACATTGTCGTGTATATCTTCTCATAGAACTCCCGTACGATCATTCTGTTGGTCTGATTATACATTGGGGTTGTGATGTTCTGTTTATCAGTAACTTCATTTTCCACCCACACTGAACTAGTGAGAGAGAGAATGTCAACTGGTGCACCGTCTGGACCGACAAGTTGAGATATTATATCTCCGTACAATTGCATGACTTTGGGAAGTGTATAGACGCGCTCTAGGAAGAATCCTTCCATATCTTCAAGATTCCTCTTCTTAGCATTTATGTCTAATATAACTTCATCATAGGGGACATTGGCAAGTGCAACGTTGAATAAACCAGATTGGTATTGGCTAGTGGGCATTATCATTATGTGACCCATGCCAGATATTAACATATCCTTAATCATAGCCTCGATCTCGAGGGGAGCGGTAGAGTTGTAGAGCACTGCTTCCTTCATTTTATCTAAGACTGCTGCGTGATTCTTGGCTCTACCGTCCATCGATAGGGTACGCATTGAGGGTTTAGTTTGGGCTAAAAGCGCTAATTTCTGGTTACAGATGGGGTATAAATAGTTAATTGAGACAGGTATGTTTGTTACTTCCCTGATCTTTTCAAACTGACTTGCTGTATATGTAGTGCCTGTATAATCTATATCGTTGTAATAGTATCCTTCTGATTTGACCGCCCTATTCATCCACTCTTTTCTACCGAAAACTGTATCGCTTTTCCATGACATATAGCGTTGTCTTATATAGTCAGGAACTCTTATAAATACTACTTGCATTCTGATCAGCCTCTCAAAAAAAATAAGCACTACAAAAAATAACTTGACTTATAAACTCTGTTACCCTATATTAGTAGCCTGAACTATTGTACTGTTGATAATTCAGGCCTATAGAATAAGTCTAATATAATATAATGCTTTATTTAATAAAAGTCAATACTAATCCTTAGCTTTTACTAAATTTATTAATATATCTTCTATTTCCCCTGGCGATTGGCTTTCCACAATCCTTTTCCTAATCTTCGTAACCTGGAACTTGAGCTCGTCTATTTGTTCTAGTTTGTTTTCTTCTAGAAACTCGATCTTCTCTCTAAGCTCCTTCTCCTGCTCTTCAATATCTTGCAGATCTATCATGATCTCCTCTTTGGTAGCTGGGATTAGGAATAAGTTCTCAAACGCTATATCGTTAGTGTTACCACCGGGAAACACGACCCTTGCAGTCCTCGAGCCTTGTGTGACGCTCTTTACGATGCCCTCTCGATTAGGCCCATTATTAACGCTAGCCAAAAGTTGAACTCGTCTACCAGCCAAATTTAACATTTGGTCTTTGGTAAGGTTCATCATGTTCGATTTTTCTCTAGATATTTTCATCTTGATCCTTTCTTTTAATTGATTAAAATAGTGGGTAGCAGAGGATTTGAACCTCTATTCTCGGGCAGAGGGCCCGCCTTCCTACGCTATCCATTAACATACTAGCAATCCACGCGGGAAGCCATTGATGGAAATGGATAATTCCGTGCGCTCCCATTAGAAGAGCTACCCATATAGTGCCTCCGCGCACCACGACGTGCACCCAGAGGCTTTGAAAATTATGTGATTCGTACTGATGGTTCCTCTACAATGACAATAGCGGGATGATCTTCGGGAAGTTCTGACACTTTCCCGGATGTATTCTTCACGGTATACTCTATACTTGTTTCCACGTTAATAGGCTCACCATTAACTTCAGTTATAGGATATCCTTCTATCTGATGATATGCATCTAACATCTTTACCCAGTTGTCTTTAGTAATCTCAATAGTGAGATATGTTTCACTTGGAGACAGCTTCTGAACGTCTGGTATTGTGCTATGCTTTGAGGTATAAGGATGGAATGTAAATATCGTTCCCTTAAGGGGTTCGCCATTAGCAAAGTAGAATAATCTGGATTTGAGCTTTGTCTTCAGACCATCTAATCTTTTCTTGGCTACTTGAATCTTCTTCTGAATAATGTCGAGCTTGTTCTCCCCAGCTTCAATTTCAGTTAGTAGATAACCATAATTATCTACCTTTTCTTTGACAGCTAGTTCTTTCTGCTGCCAAATCATATCAAGTCCACCTTCTACACTTCCACCTTCATTTTCCAGCCGTTCTTCAACGGCAAGTTTGTCTAACATTAAATTAAGCAGCGACGCGGACTGGCTCTTCGACTGGATATCGAGTTGCCCAGACCCATCCTTTGCCTCCTTCTTTGTCTTCGACGTACTCGTACGAGGCATCATTTACTCCTGGTTTATTTAAAACTAATTTAGCAACTAACCTTAATTTGGAGGGTTTTGGAGTTGCTGTTGCATTGGCTTCTTGGCAAGCTTTACATAGAGTTGTCTTTGTGCCGAGATCAAAACTCGATGGCTGGTGACACTGGGAACATTCGTCTACTAATAACATTGCGTGTCCGTCCGGGATCGCTTCTGCAATAGTACTAATGTCCTCTCTACTTTCGGCATGAACAACAGTAATCGCAACGGGTTCAATCGTTTCGATTTCTTGCTTTTTCGCATCTTCAATCTTACGGGATTGATTATAATTTTGATTATCTTCGCTACCGGTTAGCGGAAGTTTCTTGATTATAGTTTTGTTCGTGGGCGTTTCAAAGTTAATGCTTATCTGACTCGCTCTTGCTTTTTCTTGTGACTCGACATAATCTCGCATCTTTAAACTATCTTGAAAGTCTTTTATAACTCCTTTGATATTGTCCGGCGTGATGCGTTTAGAACCGAAGTCAAACCCTTGTTTATCAAGGATCTCTAAGACCTCTATGTCGCTATCTGTAAATGCATTCTTTGTCTGACCGACGTTCGTATATAAATATCCGAAACCTTCGTCCATAGAGAATGTATTGTACATTGGAGTATGAGGAAGATAATCGTGTCTATATTTATTATAGAACGCAATAAACTTTCTCATATTCTGTTTGAAATGGTTTGCTGATAAATGACAGCGGGTAGTGTGCTGTTCATAGTATCCGACGCCAAAATTGAATCCCTTACATCTTAAATGCTCAAGATCACATATATCGCTATATGTTCCAAAATCTACTTTCCACCCTACTTCTTTTAACTTGTTGGCGTATTCGGCGTTATAGTAGTTATACATAACGACGTCTGTTCCTCTGCGATCAAAGGAAAATATAAACTTATATTTCTTCCCTGGAGGAGGGGTAAAATATGCGGCGGTAGATCCTACCTTTTCTTCATTTGTAGTTAGCAGGTAGTCATATTGCAGACCCTTAGATGGAAGATAGTCTAATATCGCATAGACACCAGCACGATCATCCAGAGTTGGACAAAAGTATAGCGTGTCATCTGCTAACTTTAACATTGAGGTGTGAATCGGTCCCATAACAAAATCTAAATGCGCGACTGCCAATATATCAGAATTGTTGTTCTTATAAAAGAGTGGACCATCTATAGTATCAAGTCTCTGTCCGTATTGCTCGAACGAGTTGACTTTCATTCTACAAAATTTTGTAAGCTGCTTCCAATTAATATTGGGCAGCCCGGGAGTCTTAGGTTTAAATAATGGGTGTACTTTTGCGTACACACCTAAGTTCGGTTTCATGTTTGGATTTAACATTTTGATTCTCCATGTTTGATTATTTCAAATTAAATTATTTTAAGCTGCGACAGCATAAGCTTCGTGTCCTAATGCGTACATAAGCTCTACTCTGCGCCTATAATTGATTTGGTCTATAGCATCATCTATCATCTGCTGGTCGTTTGGCGGCCGGAGCTGTTCGCTAAATAGACTAAAAGTAGGTTCATATTCTTTTTCGTGTATCGGTACTTCTGACACGCTTTCGATTACTTTAGGGTCTCCAACAATGTATCCGTTGTTGTTTATGTAAAGATCTGTTTCTTTAATTGAGACATATTTATATGCTTTCTCAACGTACGCCGAGAAGACATGTGATATTGATTCTGTTGTTAACCCATATCCATTAAAGAATGTCTTAGTTGAATAGGTTTCCTCGGGGACGCCCCAAGGTTTTTTACCTTTGATAAAAGAATTCCATATCCAGGCTCGTGAAAGCCCAATATAAAATTTATCCTCATCTTCATAGAAGTGGTTGTCATCCCATGAAAGAGTGGTATTCTTTTTTTCAATAGGTTTGAAAAATCTGATAGCTTGGAATCTATCATCATTTCTCATGACGTCCAGCTGCCAACCTGGCAACTTTAAGCTTCCCATAACAGTTGGGTTGGAACTAAAGAAGCATGAGCCATGATCGCCAAAGTCACCTTGCCGCCAGTCAAACGTAGTGTTAATATCGAACCAATACTTTTGATCTTTCGGCACTTTAGCACGAGCAAGATTGCCTATTTGAGAAACAATTTGCGCGTCGAGGGATGTGTTTGTTTTTTTATAGAACCAATTATCGATTCGCTTTGGAAGAGTTCCTCGATCAGTCTTCCACTGCCAATCAATTTCAGTTTTTAATGTAGCGATTCCAATTGTCGTAAATGGGGTATCAATTTTCTTGACCTCCTCAAATACCATTACCATAATGCTGTCTATTGTGGCATCATCGAGTTTAATATTGTCTGAGTTTAAACCAAACTCTATTATCTCATTAGTCGGAATCTCTGTCATATTCTTCATTGTGATTTCTCCATTGTTTAGAATTTTGACTTTCTTCTAGTACTTGCGATAACTTATCCATCATCTTCTTCTTTTCTGTATCTTGTAGTTCTGTAAATACGCCAAGCTCTGGGTTAACTCTCATTGGATAAGTGAACGTTTCAGAGAACCTGGTCTTCTCGCCCAATAGATAATAATGATCTATCGGCAGTTTGTTGAAGCCGTAATACTTTCCTGGATAATATGAGAAGAGGATGTAAGAAGATAGCTGCTTGATCAGCCCTGACCATTCGAGATCCGAAACCGTCGGCTTCTTGGTTTTACGATATTCAATGCCTTTCTTTACTTGACTTAATATAATACCCACGGACTTGGTCGCTAATGAAAGCGATTGCAAGTTGCGCATGTTCTGCCCAACTTGGATGTTATAGTCTGAGCTGTTACCAACTGCTTTAGTAAATTCTAGTAATTGAATAAAATCAAGAAACCAGATATCAAATCTATGCGTCATCTGTATTCTGGCA
>Ga0307375_10004497_pt1 | contig 13291 bp, 11 predicted proteins | sample TR1MG_FD_202531 | JGI IMG/M metagenome (GOLD analysis project Ga0307375, IMG submission 202531) | Soil microbial communities from Risofladan, Vaasa, Finland - TR-1 | ecosystem: Environmental > Terrestrial > Soil > Coastal area > Acid sulfate soil | place: Finland: Risofladan, Vaasa | collected...
TCCACGTCCTTGGTGGCATTGGCGAAATCCTTCTTGGCCCGATAGGCCGCGGCGCGCATGAAATAGAGATTGGGCTCTTTGGGGTCGAGACGCACCGCCTCGTCCATCTCGGCCACGGCGCCAGCGTAATCGCGCGTCGCCGACAGGCCGATGGCCCGGTTGCCATGCGCGGCGACGACACGGTCGGTGTCGGTGGAACCGGAGTTGATGAAGGCGGTGCAGGCGTCCAGCACCTCCTGGATCGAGCCGTTGCCGGTGAAGCAGGGATTTACTTCGGTACTCCCGGCGGTCGTCTTGCCATGCGGCGTGGCGGGTTCGACCGGCTCTAGAATCGGAGCCTTCGCCGATTCGGCCGGAGCATCGGCGTCCTCGGCGGAAAGGGGGATGGCCGAGGCCGACAGAACGGCCAGCGTGCCGACCAGAACAGCGGCGCGCGAGACCAGGGCTGAACGCTTGAACAGATGCATTAATTCCTCCACTGCCTTTGAAAGCTTGTTTTGTCCTCCTTAAAGCCACGCAAGCGACCCGCGTCAACTGAACATCCATTCATGAAGTGAACGGCGCCGAAGTAAGGGTATAAGGGCGCCTGAGGCCGCCAGCGCTGGCCGACCCTTCACCCAGGCCCATGGGAGGCTTCCATGTCGATGCAGGCCATGTTGATGCCGGTGTTTGCGCAAGTGGCGCTCACCTTCGTGCTTCTGTTCTGGATGCAAATCCTGCGCTTGCGGGCGGTGCGGCTCGGCCGGGTTCCGGCCCACTCGGTGGCGCTGCGGGAGCCGAACTGGCCCGCCCGGGTCGTCCAGATCGCCAACGCCTTCCATAACCAGCTCGAGACGCCGCTCCTCTTCTATGTGCTCATCCTGCTGTCGCTGCTGACCCAAACCGCCGATTCCATCCTCTTCGTCCTCAGCTGGCTGTTCGTCATATCGCGCTTCGCGCACGCCTACGTCCACGTCACCTCCAACCGCATTGCCCACCGGTCTCCAATTTTTCTGGTCGGCGCCATCGGCCTTGCCCTGATGTGGATCATCGTTGCCGCCCGCCTCACCATCGCGTCGAGCGGATGACGCCGGGAGCGAGGGCGAGCGCCGCGATCGAGATCCTCACCGAGATCGAGGCGCGCAAGCGCCCGGCGGCCGACGCCTTGAAGGATTGGGGGCTCTCGCACCGGTTTGCCGGCTCGGGCGACCGGGCGGCCATCGGCAATCTGGTCTTCGACGCGCTCCGCACCCGCGCCTCGACCGCCTTCGTCATGGGCGAGGACAGTCCCCGCGCGCTCGCGCTCCGCACGCTCGCTTCGAGCTGGGGGCTAGGCCCGGACGGCGTGGCCGCTTTGGCCGATGGCGGCCGCTTTGCGCCCGAGCCTCTGACACCGGCAGAGCTTGAAGGGCTCAAGCGCGAGATCGCGCCGGACGCGCCGGCCCATATCCGGGGCGATTATCCCGAATGGCTCGCGCCCCTGTTCGAGCGTGGCCTCGGCCACGGTGCGGCGGCGGAGGGGGCGGCGCTGGCGACACGGGCGCCGGTCGATCTCAGGGTGAATAGTCTAAAGGCGACGCGGGAGAAGGTTCTGAACGGGCTTCGCCGGTTCGAGGCCGAGCCCACGGCTTATTCGCCCCTCGGCGTTCGCATCGCCGCGGGGTCAGGGCCCAGTCGCAGCCCCCATGTCGAGGCGGAGCCAGGCCACGGCAAAGGTTGGTACGAGGTGCAGGATTTGGGGTCCCAGCTCGCGACCCTGCTCGCCGGGGCCCAGCCGAAAGAGCAAGTTCTCGACCTTTGCGCCGGTGCCGGCGGCAAGACCCTGGGGCTTGCGGCCGCCATGGCGAATACCGGTCAGCTCTACGCCTATGATTCCGACCGGATGCGGCTTCGGCCGATCTTCGAGCGCCTGAAGCGGGCCGGCGCCCGCAATGTCCAGGTGCTCCAGGCCGGAGACGCGGAGGCGCTGGCGCAGCTCGAGGGTCGGATGGACCGCGTCATCGTCGATGCGCCTTGCACCGGGTCGGGCGTGTGGCGGCGGCGGCCTGACGCCAAATGGCGGCTGGGCCCACAGATGCTCGAGGCGAGGCTCGCCGAGCAGCAGGCCGTGCTCGACCTGGCGGCGCCTCTGGTGAAGCCGGGAGGCCGGCTCGTCTATATCACCTGCTCGGTCTTGCCGTCGGAGAACCGCGACCGAATCGATGCCTTCATCGCCCGCTTTCCCGAGTTCAAGCTCGCGCCCTGGCGTCAGCTCTGGGACGCGGCGTTGCCGGAGGCGTCGCCGCCACCCTCCGCCGACGGCTCGGCCGAGACGCTGCTGATGACACCCCTAAGCCACGGCACCGACGGGTTCTTCGTGGCGGCGCTGGAACGGTCTGGCTGAGCGCGCGGCGGCCTCTCCCGGGTGCGCTCGCGACCGCCGGCAAAAAAAATCGGCGGCGCCACCATTAGCACTTGAAATTGACATTAAGCTCGATGAAATGACTCCGCGCTTTTGACGGACGAGAGTCGGCGGTTGGCGCCACCATCGATCCCTCGAAAGCTTGGAGGGGAAGCATTTCCCATGAGCTTGCTACGTAGTGAGGCTGAAGAGCCTCCCAGTCGCCCGCAGGCGGCACATCAACTTCTTCCCAACCCACATCATCCCCTCAACCTTCTCTCCCCCGCGACGGTACAAAGTCTCGGCGTTCTGACGGCGCGCGCAGAGCGCTTCCCCGTCGGACCCCAGACACGCGCCTTCCGCAAGCGCTACTTTCCCGAGATCGACCCGGCCCAATGGAACGACTGGCGCTGGCAGGCCCGGGCGCGCATCCGCACCCTGGCCGAGCTTGAGCGCATCTTCGTGCTGTCGGATGACGAGCGCGACGCGGTCGCGCGCCACCAGGGCTCATTGCCGCTCGGCATCACGCCTTATTATGCCAGCCTGATGAGCCGCGAGGATTCGTTCGAGCCGCTCCGGCGCACGCATATCCCGGTCGGCACCGAATATCTGAAGGCGCCGGGCGAGGCGGACGATCCGCTGGGTGAAGACGGCCACACCGCGGTGCCGGGTCTGGTGCACCGCTACCCCGACCGCGTGCTGTTCCTGGCAACGGGATTCTGCTCGACCTATTGCCGCTACTGCACCCGCTCGCGCATGGTGGGCGAGCCTGGGGGCGACTATTCCTTCAGCCGCCCGCAATGGGAAGATGCACTCGACTATATCGCCGACCATGCGGAAATCCGTGACGTCCTGATCTCTGGCGGCGATCCGCTGACGCTCTCCGACGAGCGGCTCGACTATCTGCTCGGGCGGCTTCGGGCCATCAAACATGTCGAGTTCGTAAGGCTTGGCACCAAGGTGCCGGTGGTGCTGCCGCAGCGGGTCACGCGCTCCTTGACCCGGGTCCTCAAGAAGCATCATCCGCTATGGATGAGCCTCCACTTCACCCACCCCGCCGAGCTGACGCCGGAGGTTTCGGAGGCTTGCGCGAGGCTCGCCGATGCCGGCATTCCGCTCGGGAGCCAGACGGTGCTGCTCAAGGACATCAACGACAGCGTCGACACGCTGAAGAGCCTCTATCACGGGCTCCTGATGCGGCGCGTGCGGCCTTATTATCTCTACCAATGCGACCCGATCTCCGGGTCGTCGCATTTCCGTACCTCCGTCGATAAGGGGCTCTTGATCATGCAAGGCCTGCGCGGCCATACCACCGGCTATGCGGTGCCGACCTATGTCATCGACGCGCCGGGCGGTGGCGGCAAAATCCCGCTGCTGCCGGACTATGTGGAAGGCCGCGATGGCGACGATCTGATCTTGCGCAATTTCGAGGGCAAGACCTATCGCTACACCGACCCGGAGGGCACCGTCGGCACCGATCGGGCCCCCCGCGGCGAAAGCCTGTGATGCGTATCGGCCTCGTCTACGACCTCAGGGACGATTATCGCGCCCTCGGCTTCTCCGAGGAGGAGATCGCCGAGTTCGACAATGTCGACACCATCGACCAGCTCGCCGGTGCCTTGCAGGCGCTTGGCTGCGAGGTCGAGCGGGTTGGCCGTGGCCAGGCGCTGGCGGCGCGGCTGGTCGCGGGGACGCGCTTCGATCTCGTGTTCTCCATCGCCGAAGGGGTGAAGGGCAGGTCGCGCGAGGCGCAGGTGCCGGCGCTGTGCGAGCTATTCGACCAGCCCTATCTGTTCTCGGACCCGCTCAGCTCGGCCGCGTGCCATGACAAGGCCGTGGCCAAACGGCTGGTCCGCGATGCCGGCGTGCCGACGACCGCTTTCGCGGTGGCGCATGCGGATGCGGGGGAGCTGCGCGGCTGGGATCGATACCCGGCCTTCGTCAAGCCGTTGGCCGAAGGCACCGGCAAGGGCTGCGAGGCGGCTTCCCTGGTGCGCGATGCTCAGGAGCTTGCCGGCGCGGCGACCACGCTCATTGCCCGCTACGGCCAGCCGGTGCTGGTCGAGCCTTATCTTCCGGGGCGGGAGTTCACCATCGGCATCGTCGGCAATGGCAGCGATGCGAGCGTGATCGGGGTGTGCGAGATCCTGCTGAAGGAGCAGGCCGAAGCCAATGTCTATTCGCTCCACAACAAGGAGCTGTGCGAGGACCTGGTCATCTACGCCCGCGCCGACGATGCCGAAGCGCGCCTTGCCGGCGAGTGGGCGCTCTCCGCTTACCACGCGCTTGAGTGCCGCGACGCGGCCCGCATCGACTTCAGGTCGGATGAAGCGGGCGAGCCCTATTTCCTCGAAGCCAACCCGCTTGCCGGACTTCACCCGCAGCATTCCGATCTTCCCATTCTCGCCGCGCAGAACGGCATTACCTTTGTCGAGCTGATCGGCAAGATCCTCGATGCCGGGCTGGCGCGCTACGGTCTGGTTCGGCCGGCCATGGAGCCGCGGCGGAGACGCGCCTGATGGCCCTGAAGCCTCATGGCTTCATTCCCGTCGTGCACGCGGCGACCAAGGAACGTCCCGACGAGATCGACACGCTGGTGGCGGCTGAAGCCGTGGCTGGGGCGCTGGCCGAGCTCGGCTTCGCCACGGACATCGTGGCTGTCGACCTCGATGTGACGGACTTCCTGGCGCTGAAGCGCCGCGATGCCATGCTCGTTTTCAACCTCGTGGACGCGGTGAGGGGAGATGGCAGGCTCGCGCCCGGCGTTCCTTCGCTGCTGGATGCGGCCGGGCTTCCCTATACCGGCGCCCGCTCCGGCGCCTGGCTCGAGACCCTGTCCAAATTGGCGACCAAGTCGAAGCTCGCGCGCGAAGGCCTGCCGACGCCGCCATGGTCGGTCGATGGCGGTGGGCTTGATCCGGACCGCCTCGTCATCGTCAAGCCGGTCTGGGAGCATGGCTCCTTGGGCCTCGACGACAGCTCCGTGGTCAAACCTGCGGGCGCCGCCCGCATCATCGCAGAACGAACCGCGCGCTTCGACACCGAGCATTTCGCCGAAGCCTTTGTCGACGGGCGCGAGTTCAATCTGGCGCTGCTTGAAGGCCGTCATGGCGCGCGCGTGCTGCCGATGGCCGAGATCGTGTTCGAAGACTGGGCCGAGGGGCGCCCGCGCATCGTCGGCTATGACGCCAAATGGACGCCTGATAGCGAGGCCTATACCGGCACGCCGCGGCGCTTCGGGGTTGAGCGGGAGGAGCCCGCACTCGCCGCGAGGCTCAAGCAGCTCGCGCTCGCCTGTTGGGATCTGTTCGGGCTTGCCGGCTATGCCCGGGTCGATTTCCGCGTCGACGCCGCGGGCCAAGCTTGGGTTCTGGAAGTGAACGTCAATCCCTGCCTCAGCCCCGATGCGGGGTTTGCCGCCGCCGCGCGCGAAGCCGGACTGTCTTATCCCGAACTGATCGGCCAAATCGTCGACGCCGCGCCGCGAGCCTTGAAAGCCACGGCCTGACATGTTGCGCATCCGAAAAGTCGCTGACGCGACCACGGCGCCGAACCGCGCCGCGATCGAGGCGGCGCAGAAGATCATGCGCGAGCAGTTTCCGCTGATCCCGGACGCCGACATCGCCAAGATGTCGGACCAGCTCTCCAATCCGTTGAAGCATCGCTTCGTCTCGCGCCTGTTCGTGGCCGAGAATGCGCGGGACCAGACCCTCGGTGTGGCGCTTCTGCTTTACGCGCCTGACATCGGCTTCTCCTATCTGGAGATCATCTCGACCGCGCTCGGCCGCACGGGCAGGGGCATCGGCGCCACGCTGTATGAGCGGGTGCGCGAGGAGGCGCGCGCGCTGGGCACGCAAATCTATTTCGAATGCCTGCCGGACGATCCGGCGCTCAGCCCCAACCAAGAGATCAGGGCAAGCAATGCGAGCCGGCTCAAATTCTATGAGCGTTACGGTGCCCGGCCGATCGCGAATACAGCCTACGAGACGCCGGTGCAGCCGGGGCAGACCGACCCGCCTTACCTCGTACTCGATCCGCTCGGCTCGACCGATCTCCCGAGCCGGGACGCCGTCAGGAAGATCGTGCGTGCCATCCTCGAGCGGAAATATGGACTGCCCGAGACCTATGTGAAGATGGTGGTGGACTCGATCAAGGACGATCCGGTCCGGTTGCGCGAGCCACGCTACACCAAGCCCACCGCGGCGCTGAAGGGCGTGGTCAGGGCGAGCACCGAACCGCGCATCGCGCTCCTGGTGAATGACGACCACACCATTCACCACGTGCAGGAGCGAGGTTACGTCGAGGCGCCGGTGCGCATCCGCTCGATCATGGCCGAGCTCACCCCCTCGGGCCTGTTCGAGCGGCTGCCGACGAAGCGCTTTTCCGACCGCCATATCCGCGCCGTGCATGACGGCAGGCTCGTCGATTACATTCGCAAGGCCTGCCTCATGGCCGGCCCCAAGAAGTCCATCTACCCCTACGTGTTCCCGATGCGGAACGCGGCGCGGCCGCCGAAGGATGAGACGGTGCTGGCCGGCTATTACTGCATCGACACCTTCACCCCGCTCAATCTCAACGCCTATCTCGCCGCCCGCTCGGCCGTGGATTGCGCGCTGACCGCGGCGGAAAAGGTGCTCGAAGGCTCGGACCTGGCCTATGCGCTGGTAAGGCCGCCGGGACATCACGCCGAGACCCGCAATTTCGGCGGCTTCTGCTATTTCAACAACGCCGCGATCGCCGCGAATTTGCTCTCGCGCTATGGGCGCGTCGCCATCCTCGACATCGACTATCACCATGGCAATGGCCAACAGGAGATCTTCTACGCGCGCTCGGACGTGCTCACGGTCTCCATTCACGGCCATCCGAGCTTCGCCTATCCCTATTTCACCGGATTCCGCGACGAGACCGGGATCGGCCCGGGCGCGGGCTTCAACCTGAACATTCCGCTGGCCGAGCACATCACGCCGGAGCAGCACCGCAACGCCGTGGCGGAGTCGTTACGGCGCATCAGGCGCTTCAGTCCGGCCTTTCTCGTGCTGTCGCTCGGCTTCGACACCGCGCGCGGCGATCCGACCGGCACGTGGTCCAACCGGGCCCGCGACTTCGAGCAGCTCGGGCGCATGATCGGCGAGCAGGGCTACTCGACCCTGGTGGTGCAGGAAGGCGGCTACCGCGTGCGCACGCTCGGCATCAACGCCCGCAATTTCTTCGTCGGCCTCGTCGCCGGTCACTCGGCCGCGCGCAAGATGGTGCCATCGCTTGCGCTCGGGGCGCCGCCGCGGTTGCCCTCGCGCGACGCGCTCGAATGGCGCAGCGCGGCGATGGCCGACGATGTCGGGCGGGTGCGCGCGCTCGTCACCGCGACCGGCTTCTTCAACGCGGCCGAGGTCGAGATCGCGGGCGAGCTTGTGACCGAGCGCCTGGCCAAGGGCCTACGCTCCGGCTACCATTTCGTGCTGGCCGAGCGCGGCAGCGGCCTCGTGGCCTATGCCTGTTACGGGCCGATCGAGGGGACGCAAGGGTCGTTCGATCTGTACTGGATTGCCGTTGCGCCGGAGGAGCAGAGGAAGGGTTTAGGCCCCCAGGTCTTCGCCCGCGCCGAGGCCGCCATGCGCAAGGCCGGGGCCAAGCGGATCTATGTCGATACCTCCTCCTCCGACCGCTATGCGCCCACGCGCGGCTTCTATCAGCGCATGGGCTTTCAGGAGGATGCGCAGCTGCCAGACTTCTACGGCCCCGGCGACGGCAAAATCATCTACGTGAAGGAGGTCGCCGGTTTGGGCCAGCCACAGCCGCGCCATCCCGGCGAAAGCCGGGATCCAGAACCGAAGCCTACGAGCTAGAGCATTTTCAGCTTAATCTGGATCATAGCCTGCGGCAGCGAAGTAGTTGGCGCATTCCTGTGGGCTGAAGGCATCGATGAGCTTTCCGATCAGGCGCCAGAGGCCCTCGACGCTGCGCTCACCGGCCTTGCGCAGCAGCGCCTTGAGCTTGGCGAAGGCGTTCTCGATCGGATTGAAGTCGGGGCTGTAGGGTGGCAGGTAGAGCAGTCGCGCACCGGCCGCCTCGATTGCGGCGTGCACCTGGCAGCCCTTGTGGGCGGACAGGTTGTCCATGATGATGATGTCGTCGGGCTTGAGTTCCGGTACCAGCACCTGCTGCACGTAGGCGAGGAAGGCGGCGCCGTTCATCGGACCGTCGAGCACCATCGGCGCGGTCATGCCGGTAAGCCTCAAGCCGGCCACGAAGGTAGTGGTCTTCCAATGGCCTTGCGGGATGCCGGCACGCAGCCGTTCGCCTTTCTGAGCGCGGCCTCGCCGGCGGGCCATGTTGGTCGCCGCGCCGGTCTCGTCGATGAAGATGAGTTTGCTGGGATCGAGTTCGAGCTGGTCCTCGAACCAAGCCTCGCGCCGCTTCAGGATGTCGGGCCGATCCCGCTCCGTCGCGTGCGCGGTCTTTTTTTGAACGTCAGGCCGCAGCGGTCGAGGAAGGTCCAGATGGTGCCCACGCTCGCCTTGATGCCGCCCTCCGCGGCAAGCCGCTGTTGCATCTCTACGATCGTCATGTCCGGCGTCTGTTCGACCAGACCGAGCAGGAAATCGCGCTGCGGATCGAGCTTGGAGCGCCGCGGCTGGCCCTGACGGCGCGCCGTCCGCTCACCGCTCGCGCGCACCCGGCGCACCCACACAATCGCCGTGGCGATCCCGATCTCGAATTGGGCCGCCGCCCGCCGGGCCGGCATCCCGCCAAGCGCCGCATCGATCACACGATCACGCAAATCCTGGCTGTAAGCCCGCGCCATGGTCGCCCTCCATCCCCCAAGGAATAGAGGACTCGCACTGTTCGCGCGATTTGGGAATCCCTCCAGGAATCGAAAAAGCCTGAATCTGCTCTAGTGTCGCTGGATTCCGGCTTGCGCCGGAATGACACCGTCAGACGGGGACCGCTTCGATCAGCGTCAGTCCCAAGCTCGTGGTTACGACGCGCGAGACCGACAGCCCTGCCTGGGACAGCAGCGCCTCGAATGCCGCCAGGCTGCGCACCCGGCCGCCGGTGACGACCATCATGTGCAGGTCGAGCATTACCGCCGCATCGTCCGCTGCCGCCTGCTCGGGCAGCAGAGCCTCGATGATGACGAGCCTGGCCTGCGGCTTCATGGCCTCCCGGCAGCTCTCCAGAATGGTGCGGGCGGCGGCATCGTCCCAATGCTGGAGCACGGCCTTCAACAGATAGAGGTCGGCCTCGACCGGCACCTCGGCGAGAAAGTCGCCTCCGACCAGGGTCACGCGCTCGGCCACGCCATGCGACCGCAGAAATTTCTTGGCGCCGATCAGCGTCTCGGGCAGGTCGAACAGGATGCCGCTGATGCCGGGATGGGCCTGCAGGAGTGCGGCGAGCAGGCCGCCTCGGCCGCCGCCCACATCGGCGACCGTCCCCACCCCGGTCAGGTCCAACGCCTCGACGATGGCTCCCCCTTGAGCGAAGGTCTCGCCCGCGAGATAGGCGGCGAAGCCATCGCCGGCACCGAAGTTCTCGTTTCGCCACGCCCACACATCGGTGCCGAAGACGTGCTCGAAGGCGGGCGCGCCGGTTTGCAGGCTGTGCGGGAGGTTGGCCCAGGGCCCCCAATATTGCTCGGTCACGATGGCGACCTTCTCAGCCAGACGGGAGGGCGAGCCCGATTGCAGTGCCTGTCCCAGACTGGTCAGGGTGAAACTGCCGGCGGGGCCCTCGGCGCAAAGGCCGAGGCTGGCAAGGCCGCGCAGGAAGCGGAAGAGATGCGGTGGCGACAGGCCCGTCTCCGCCGCCAACGCATCGGCGGTCCAGGCGCGCGTGCCCATCCTGTCAGGCAGGCCGAGCTTGACCGCGGCATAGGCCAGAGCCGAGACGTGATAGGCCTCGATCTGGCGCCGCAGCCAATCCTCGGCGGTCTCCTCTTCACCCCCGCTCATGAACAGTCCCGTCGCCCCGTCCTCAACATCAGCGTCACCCCGGCGTAAGCCGGGGTCCAGTCTTTCTTTCTCCGCAGCGCGGGGCTGGATTCCGGCGTCCGCCGGAATGACGACCGGCGGCGATGTCTCCTTTATCCCTCCCCCTGATGGGGAGGGTGGCGAGCTCGGCTTTGGCCGGGAACGCCGGGTGGGGTGAGCACTCGTCCCCCACCCCGACGCCGCCATAGCGTCGTCGGACCTCCCCACAAGGGGGGGAGGTATAAAAGTAGAGCGCTCCTTTGAGGGGGCTTTTCCACCGCACCGGGACATCCCATTGCCGACTCGGGCGCCATCCGGTAACCAGCGCCATGACGGAGCATCCCGACAAAGTCCTGATCGTCGATTTCGGCGCCCAATATACCCAGCTGATCGCGCGGCGGGTGCGGGAGGCCGGCGTCTATTCCGAGATCGTGCCCTTCGACAAGGCCGAGGCCGCGCTTTCGCCCGTGCTCCCCAAGGCGATTATCCTCTCCGGCGGCCCGGCATCCGTGCATGAGGCCGGCACCCCGCAAGCGCCGAAAGCCGTGCTCGAGGCCGGCGTGCCGGTGCTCGGCATCTGCTATGGCGAGCAGGCTATGGTGGCCGGGCTCGGCGGCCAGGTCGAGGCCGGGACCACGCGCGAATTCGGCCGCGCCGAGATCGAGATCGTCAGTGACACGCCGCTGTTCCAGGGCGTGTGGCCCCTCGGCGCGCGCGCGCCGGTGTGGATGAGCCATGGTGACCGCGTGACCAGACTGCCGCCCGGCTTCCGCGCCGTGGCGGTGTCCAAGGGCGCGCCATTCGCCGCCATCGCCGACGACGAGCGCAAGCTCTATGGCGTCCAGTTCCACCCTGAAGTGGTGCACACGCCCGACGGTGCCGCCCTCATCGCGAATTTCGTGCGGTCGATCGCAGGGTGTCCGGGCGATTGGAGCATGGCGCAGTTCCGCGACACCGAAATCGCGCGCATCAGGTCGCAGGTCAAAGGTGGCCGCGTCATTTGCGGGCTCTCGGGTGGGGTCGACTCCGCCGTCGCGGCGCTGCTGATCCACGAGGCCATCGGCGATCAGCTCACCTGCATCTTCGTCGATCATGGCCTCTTGCGCGAGAACGAGGCGCGCGAGGTGGTCGAGCTCTTCCGCGGGGCTTACAACATCCCGCTGGTCGCGGTCGATGCCGGCGCGCGTTTCCTCGCCGGGCTGAAGGGCGTGAGCGATCCCGAACAGAAGCGCAAGACCATCGGCCGCCTGTTCGTGGAGATTTTCGAGGAGGAGGCGGAGAAAGTGGGCTCCGTCGATTTCCTCGCCCAGGGTACGCTCTATCCCGACGTGATCGAGAGCGTCTCCTTCACCGGCGGCCCATCGGTGACCATCAAGTCGCACCACAATGTCGGTGGCTTGCCCGAGCGCATGCGGCTCAAGCTGATCGAGCCCTTGCGCGAGCTGTTCAAGGACGAGGCGCGCGCCCTTGGCCGTGAGCTTGGGCTGCCGCCGGCCTTCGTCAACCGTCACCCGTTTCCGGGGCCGGGACTCGCAATCCGCATTCCCGGCGAGGTAAGCGAGGACAAGCTCGCGATCCTGCGCCAGGCCGACGCCATCTATCTCGACGAGATCAGGAAGGCCGGGCTCTACGACACCATCTGGCAGGCCTTCGCCGTGCTGCTCCCGGTGCGCACCGTCGGCGTCATGGGCGACGCGCGCACCTACGATTTCGTCTGCGCGCTGCGCGCCGTCACTTCGACCGACGGCATGACCGCCGACTATTTCGATTTCTCCCACGATTTTCTCGGGGCCGCGGCGCGGCGCATCATCAACGAGGTGCGCGGCATCAACCGCGTGGTCTACGACATCACCTCAAAGCCCCCCGGCACCATCGAGTGGGAGTAGGTGAGCTTTGGGGGCATAGCGACAGGAGACTTGATCCGGTGCGGGTACTCTCTCTGCTTCTGACTGCCGTCAGCCTGGTCGTCGTCGCCGCCTTGCCGGGCTCGCTCCGATCCTTTGCCGCGGACCAGCCATCGGGCGTTCCAGCGTGGCTGCGGGCCCATGTCGGCGACGGCGACGGTCAAATCTCGCCAGTGGTGTTGCAGAGGGCGCGGGCGCTCTACCTGCAGAAGTTAAGCGAAGGCGCGGTCAACAATCCTTGCTACTTCGCCATGGACGCCACGCGCCCGGCCGGATTTGGGCGCCGGTTCTACGTCATCTGCGAGGCCGACCGGACGTTTCGCGCGACATCGTCGGGACACGGCAACGGCCGCAATCTGAAAGGCATCGCGAATTTCGCCAACGGAATTCGGTGCGCCAAGAACTTCAGCAATGCGGAGGATTCCAAGCTGACGACCGGCGGCGACTATGTGACGGCCGAGACCAGACCGTCGTTCAAAGGCTATTATCGCGTCTCGGGAAAGAGCGTGGCCTTGACCCGCTCCTTCCTCCAGTTCGAAGGCGAAGGCGACACCGCCAACGCGCGAGCGCGCGCCATCGGCGGGCATCCGGCCGTGTTGTTGCGGGGCGTGTGTCTGCGCAAAGCTCCGGACAGCCCCTACGCGGACGACAAGGGTTACGTGCCGTTTGGAACGCTGGTGAATTATAGCGCCGGCCGCAGCAACGGCTGCACCAGCTGGACGCCGTCGGACTCGGCGAAAATCTTCGCGTTGGTGAAGGACGGGCCGACGACGCTCTATATCTATCCTGCATCGCGCGATATCGCGGCGATCGCGCAAGCGGTGAAGGCCGGCCGGTCGCCGTCGCGCGCCGGGCTCTATTGGAACGCCTCCTGCTTGAAGGAAATCGGCTCGCCGAGATTTTGGCCGAAGGAAACGCTCGAGCCGATCCTGGTTCAATACAAGAAGGATCATCCGGCACCGCCGCCGCGGCCGACGCCGATTTGCAAGGGGCAGTGAGATGTGTCTCAACGACGTGCGCGGCCTCAACCGCGTGGTCTAGGACATCACCTCCAAGCC
>Ga0307375_10004498_pt1 | contig 13287 bp, 12 predicted proteins | sample TR1MG_FD_202531 | JGI IMG/M metagenome (GOLD analysis project Ga0307375, IMG submission 202531) | Soil microbial communities from Risofladan, Vaasa, Finland - TR-1 | ecosystem: Environmental > Terrestrial > Soil > Coastal area > Acid sulfate soil | place: Finland: Risofladan, Vaasa | collected...
CTCATCAAGCGCTTCGATGACCCAGGCCTTCAGCTTTTCCATGCCGGCGGTCGTGATCTGCACGACCAGGACATCCCCGTAGCGATCCACGACCAGACCCGGCAGGCCATCGGCCTCCCCAAACACAAGGCGGTAAAAAGGATGGCTATTGAAACGCTCGCGCCAAGTAAGAGCCGCCTGAATACGGCGGGTCAGAAAATCGCGGTCAACCACCGTATGAGGGTCGGTACTCAACAAGCGCACGCTGATTAAAGAACGGGGGTTTACATAACCCATGCCAAGGACTCGACCCAAGGCGCTCTCGACGCACACCAAGTCCCCAGGCGATAAGGCCGTGAGCGGTGTCGCCTCGCAATCGATCTCGTTACTAAAAATCCAGAGGTGGCCGGCACGCAGCCTACGGTCTTCGCGGGGTTTGAGTCGGATCTTGGCTAATGACATGGCAAGATTATATAGGAATGGCGCGCGCAGCGGGGCGAATGAGTACAATACGCTTTTGAGGAGGCCCATGGACACGCCGCACCGGCATACGACCGCGAACCGCTTAGTCGACGAAACGAGCCCCTATTTGCTGCAACACGCCCATAACCCGGTGGCGTGGCAGCCCTGGGGCGAGGCCGCCTTGCGGCAGGCGCGCGCCGAAGACAAGCCCATCTTACTCTCGATCGGCTACTCCGCATGCCATTGGTGTCATGTTATGGCGCACGAGTCTTTTGAAGACGAGGCCGTGGCCACGGTCATGAACGCGCTCTATGTCTGCATCAAGGTAGACCGTGAGGAGCGCCCCGATCTGGACAAGATTTATCAAGCCGCCCATAACCTCCTGGCCCATCGCGGGGGCGGCTGGCCGCTGACGATGTTCCTGGACGCCGCCGATCTGACTCCCTTTTTTGGCGGGACCTACTTCCCCAAAACGGCTCGTTTTGGGCTCCCGGCATTCACAGATCTTTTGGTGCAAGTCGAGCGTTACTATCGGGAACACCGCGCCGATCTCGCCTTGCAGGCGCCGCGTCTACGCGAGGCCCTTGTCGATCAGGAAGGCCATGACGAAACCCATACGGGCACCCTGAATAAGGCGCCCCTAGAACGCGCAGTGATCGAGTTGAAGAAACAGTTCGACACGACCGACGGCGGATTCGGCGGGGCGCCTAAGTTTCCTCACCCGACGGGTATTCGCCGGCTCCTGCTTGCCTTCTCCGAGCAAGGCGACGCCTCGGCCCTGCATATGGTAGACACAACCTTACGAGCGATGTGTAACCGCGGCCTCTACGACCATCTCGAGGGCGGATTTTTTCGCTATAGCGTCGATGGGCAATGGCACATCCCGCACTTTGAAAAAATGCTCTACGACAACGCCCAGCTGATCCCGCTTTATGCCGAGGCGTTCGTGGCGACACGAGAAAGTCGCTTTCGGGAAGCGGCGATAGCGAGTGCCGATTGGGTCATACGCGACATGCAATCCCCGTCAGGGGGCTACTACTCGACCCTCGATGCGGATAGCGACGGTGAGGAAGGGGCCTTTTATTTATGGCAGCGTCCCGAAATCGAGGCCTTGCTGGACGCCGATGAACGTGCTGTCGTTATCTCCTATTTCGGGATTCAGGAGGCCCCTAACTTCGAGGGACACGCCTACCATCTCCTGATCGCAAACCCTCTCCTTGCGATCAGTGAACGCTTAGGCATCCCTCTCGGAGAGACCGAGAAACGACTGGACACCGCGCGCGCAAAGCTCATATCGGCGCGCGCGACCCGCACGCGGCCTGGACGCGATGACAAAATCCTGACTGCATGGAACGGCCTCATGATCAAAGGTATGGCCCGCGCCGGTCGATTGCTCGATATTCCGCGCTTCACCGAATCGGCGCGCGCAGCTTCTGCTGCGATCCAGAAAATTATGTGGAACGGTGGCCGACTAGCGGCCGTTACAAAGGATGGCAGGACAAGCCCTTACGGCTACCTGGATGATTACGCATTCCTGCTTGACGGTGTCCTGGAGCTTTTAATGACGAAGTGGCGAGACGAGGACTTGGCGTTTGCGCAGGCGCTCGCCGACAATCTCGTTCACGACTTTCGCGACGCCACACGCGGTGGCTTTTACTTTACCCCGGAAGGTCATGAGGCCTTGCTCTACCGGCCGAAACCGTTTTCCGATGACGCCCTGCCCTCCGGTAATGGCATTGCCGCAGCCGCCCTCTTGCGCCTAAGCCACCTCGTGGCCGAGCCCGACCTTGAGGCGATGGCGGAAGCCACCGTGCGAGCCGGTAGCGCCGACCTCACACGCTACGCCTCTATGCACGGGGCGCTCCTCGAAGCCCTGGAAGATGCGCTAGATCCACCGACCCTCATTATCCTAAGAGGCGAAGGCGAAGCGCTTCAAGACTGGCATAATCGCGCCCGGCGCAGCTTCGCGCCCAGGCGGTCCGTATTCGCTATTCCGAACACCGCGTGCAACCTCCCCCCGGGTCTCGCCGCGCGCGCCGCGCACGGGTCGGTTGTGGCTTACGCCTGTCATGGCCTGCAATGCGAGGCGCCCATCACAGACCCAGGCGCCTTTGATGACTTGTTAAAACGCACAGCGAGCCCTCATAGCTCACAAGAGGAGAGTTCCCCATGACCATGAGCCTTGGCGACTTCGTGGCCCAAGCGCGCAGCCGCATCAATGAGATCACGGCCGACGAAGTCGGCGTTTTTCTCGAGAATCATGAAACGGTTCTACTAATTGACGTCCGTGAGCCCGCCGAATACGCCAAGGGGCATATCCCCGGTGCGCTTTTGGTTCCGCGCGGAATCCTCGAAGAGGCCGCTGACGCCCACAGCAAGCGCCGGGTACCGGAATTGTGTGCGGCACAGAATCAGGTCGTCGTTCTCTATTGCGAATCCGGTGGGCGTAGCGCATTGGCGGCCGACGTCTTACAACAAATGGGCTTTACGCAGGTCTTAAGCCTGGCAGGGGGCTGCGTTCTTTGGGAGGCCGAGGGATTCCCTCTTATAGAGGCCGGCGCGGGGATCGACGACAGTCGTGTCGCACAACCCTCCCTTAAGACATAGGGGTTTATAACCCCAAGCCCACCGTTCCATGGACTCCAGAGACTCGGAGATACACTCAGCCTTTAATGACGGCCGCTACCGGGGCCTTTGGGGCATCCGCAAAAATCTGCCCTTGACCATTATGGCGGCCAAACCACTGCGCAAAGGCGAGACCCGCCGAGGCCGGGCCTGCCTGCAACGAATTCCTGCGGTTTTCGACAGCCTGCTCGTGAAAGTGGTCCATGTCCCGCGTCAACATCTCCTGCGAACGCTCCATCAAGCCGAGGTAGGCCTCAGCGTCTAATGGCAACTCAAGTTCGCGCCGGATCACCAAATTCGCACGGACAACGAGGGCACCAAAAGCAATGCTCGCATTCGCCCCATTGCGAAGCAGATTCGCCTCGCGAACTGAAAGCTCCTCTTTCAGGGTGCGCAAGCGCTCTATCGCGCTTTCAATCGCGTTTTGCGCCTCCCCTAAGACTTGGTTCTGAATACCCCAAAAAGCCGACTCGGTGGTCTGCGCACGGTCCATTTCGCGCATACGGGTCAGGGCCTCGTCACGACGGCCCCCGGCGGCCTCCAATAATTTTTCTTCGGCCTTGATCTCCTCCTTCAGGTACTTGACCGGAAGGCGCTCGACGCTTAAATCCGCGACGCCGTGCACGAAGAACTCATTGGCCTCGACAATCGCTTCGACGGTCGGAAGCGATCCGACAATGTGGACCTTGTTGAGGTCGCCACCAATCCCTTTGATCAGGGCTTCGTGCTGGGCGGTCGCCAAATCTTCGCGCGCAAACACCGTAAGGTATTCCTGGGCATGCGCCAGGGCCTCGGCCGATTTCAAGTACACATCGCGCCTAAGGGTCATCTCGCGCTCGCGATCTCGCATAAAGGCATCATGCCGCAGTCTCTGCGTATTACGCTCTGACTCACTCCGGTTTTGCATATACAAACCGCACAACGTGATAGTCGAACCGGTCGTGATGGCATAAAAAATTGCCGGAATGGATTTTAGTAGCACAAATACGGATTCTAATAGCATGCAATTATCATCCCTCAGCTGAATCGGTACCCGAAAACGGAAGCGAAATGCTCACGAAAACTTTCAGGATCAATCTGATGGTTCTGTGTCCCGGCGTGCTCGATCTTAAGCGAACCCAAAAGAGCGGCGATCCGACCGCTCGTTTCCCAGTCCAAACCCTCCGCCAGGCCAAAGAGCAGACCGGCACGATAGGCGTCCCCACAACCGGTTGGATCGACAAGACGCTGCGGCTTAACGGCCGGGATCTCATAAACACGACTGTCGGCGTGGATCTCCGAGCCTTCGGCGCCCTTGGTAATCACAAAGGCCCGCGTTTTGCGGCTCAGTTGATCGATAGTGAGGCCGGTCCGAGAGGCCAGCAGTCTGGCCTCGTAGTCGTTGACGCAAACGTAATCTGCCTGATCCACGAACCGAACGAGCTCTTCACCATTGAACATCGGCAGGCCTTGACCCGGATCAAAAATAAACGGGATCTGTGCTTCGGCGAATTGGCGAGCATGGTCTATCATGCCCTCGCGCCCGTCAGGCGACACGATGCCCAGCGTCGCCCCTTTAGCGTCAGCCACGCGATTGCGATGAGACTCCGACATCGCTCCCGGATGGAAGGCCGTAATCTGATTATCGTCAATATCTGTCGTAATAAAGGCCTGCGCCGTGTAGGTACCGGGAACCGCTACCACATGAGTGCGCGCGATCGCGTGGCTATCCATCCACTGCGCGTAAGGCAAGAAGTCCTCGCCAACCGTCCCCATAGGCAATACTTGGCCGCCTAGCTTCTTCAGGTTATAGGCAATATTGCCCGCGCAACCACCATACTCGCGACGCATATTCGGCACCATGAACGACACGTTAAGAATATGGAGTTGATCCGGAAGAATATGCCGTCGAAACTGATCCGGGAACACCATAATCGTATCAAACGCAAACGAGCCGCAAATTAATGTTGTCATGAAAATCTCCGAGACGGACTTAGCGTTCTTTCCCGGAAGCTTTATGGCATGAAGCATACCGGCCATAGCGCCGCCAGGAAATCCCCATTAGCCCAAGTGGAAGGAAAACCCGATAGATGGCAAAAAACGACCTCAACTAAGCATTTGCAGGACGCGGTATCCACGTCAGATTGAGTTCGCGCGCGGCACGCACCTCGTCTACTCGTCTCACGGGTAGTGTGTGCGGCGCGGTCTTCAAGACCTCCGGGCACGTTTGCGCCTCAAGAAGAATCTCGGCCATGGCGGCGATGAACCCGTCGAGATCTTGAAGACTTTCGGTCTCGGTCGGCTCAATCAAAAAGCACTCGGGCACCATCTGCGGAAAGTAGACGGTCGGCGCGTGGTAACCCTTATCCAATAGCCGCTTCGCCACATCCATGGCGTTGATGGACGTCGCGTCCTTCAGGCCCTTTAATGTCAAAAGAAACTCATGGGTGGCCCGGCGACCCTTATAAGCCGGTTCAAACCCTAGGCGCGCAAGTTTTGTGAGGAGGTAGTTGGCATTCAACACTGCGTAATGTGCGACCCGCGGCATGCCTTCGCGGCCTATCAGGCGCGCGTAGACATAGGCCCGCAGCAGAACGCCGGCATTCCCCATATAAGTCGATAGGCGACCGATCGATTGAGGCCGGGTCTTTTCGGTAATCCAGTGGTAATGGCCACGGGTTTCCCCGACGAGCGGGACCGGCAAAAACGGCAGCAGACGCTCACTGACTCCGACCGGACCCGCCCCCGGACCCCCTCCTCCATGCGGCGTGGAGAAGGTCTTGTGAAGATTGAGGTGGATCACATCAAACCCCATGTCACCCGGTTTGACCTGACCCAGGATCGCGTTCAAGTTGGCACCATCATAATAAAGGAGCCCGCCCGCGGCATGGACGCGTTGTGCGATCTCGACGATGTGCCGATCAAAGACACCGAGAGTAGAGGGGTTCGTCAACATGAGCCCCGCAGTCCTCGGTCCGACGGCCGCATCAAGCGCAACCAAGTCGATGTCGCCGTCGGCCTTCACCTCGATCTCCCGTACTTGGTATCCGCACATAGCCGCGGTCGCAGGGTTGGTCCCGTGCGCTGCCTTGGGGATCAAAATCTCATCGCGGCCGAGATCCCCGCGAGCCCGATGATAGGCGCGAATCATCGCCACGCCAGCGAACTCCCCCTGGGCACCCGCCATGGGTGTGAGCGATACACCGCGCATACCCGTTACGTCTTTCAATATCTCCTGGAGATCATAAAGGCAGGCCAGGAAACCTTGCCCAGTCGACTCGGGCGCAAGCGGATGCCGCTTAAGAAAGCCCGGCAACATCGCAAGTGCATTGGACGCCCGCGGGTTATATTTCATGGTGCAGGAGCCAAGCGGGTAGAAGTGCGTGTCGATTGAAAAATTGCGCTGGCTCAAAGCCGTGTAGTGGCGAACCGCCTGGAGTTCGGACACCTCTGGCAATACCATGGGTTTGCGACGCAACAACGATGATGGAATATCGGTGAGCGGTCCTGTCACGCTAGGCATCTGGGCAATGTTGACCCGACCCGGCTGGGATTTCTCAAAAATCAGCATAGACGATCACTTGGCGGCGGCAATGGCCGCAATGTAGTTGGGTTCCTGTGCGATCTCCGGCACGAGCTCTGCGTAAAGAACATTGTCGTCGCCATCGAGAACCACAACCGCTCGCGCGGTAATACCGGCGAGCGGGCCGTCTTGGATCAGCACCCCATAATCACGCGCAAAATGACGATTTCTCATCATAGACAAGGCCGTGACATGCGGAGTCCTTTCGGTCGAACAAAATCGCCCTTGCGCAAATGGCAGGTCCGACGAGACAATCAGCACCACAAGATTTTTGTCTTTGGCGGCATATTCATCGAACCGTTTTGTGCTGGTGGCGCAAACCGGCGTATCGAGGCTTGGCACGATACTAATAATTTTCTTTTTCCCCTTAAACTGATCCAGGGTCACATCACCCAACGCGCCATTAACGAGTCGGAAGCCGGGCGCCTTTGTGCCTACCTTGGGGAGATCTCCTGAAGTCGTACAGGGGCTGCCTTTTAGGGTAATTTTGGCCACGAGAAACTCCTTTATTTGTCATCCTTGTAGGCGCATGGGGGATCCAGGCGCCGCTTACTGACTATCCGTTCGAGATGTTCGGCATACCGATCAATATCTGTTTCGGTCTTTGTTTCCGTGGCACAAACCAGCAGACCGTCGGCAAACCCTGGGTATGCCTCCCCTAGCGGGTAGCCTCCGAGAATTCCCTGAGCCTCAAGGGCCCGCAGGACATCGACCACAGGCGCATCGATCCGCAGCACCGCCTCATGGAAAAAAGGCATATTCGGAAAGGCTAAGCGGACGCCCGCTATGGCCGTCAGGCGCGCCACTAATCGGGCGGTATTGGCATGCGACGCCAAGGCCACTTGCTTCAACCCCGCGGGACCCAAGAGCGCCATATGGATAGTGGCCGCCGTCACCAAAAGACCTTGATTTGTACAGATATTGGAGGTCGCTTTGGAGCGACGGATATGTTGCTCGCGGGCTTGCAGCGTGAGAGTGAAGGCCTCCGTACCTTGGGTGTCGACCGTCCGCCCGACAAGGCGACCGGGCATCTGGCGCACGTGTTCTCGCTTGCATGCCATAAACCCAAAATATGGCCCACCAGACGACAGCGGAGCGCCTAGCGGTTGACCCTCGCCTACGGCAATGTCGCAACCCGGGCCCCACTCTCCGGGTGGCGCGAGCAGCGCGCAAGCGATCGGATTGACAAGGCCGATCGCAATGGCCTGCGCGTCTTTGGCAAGGCGCGTCATATCCGCTACGTTTTCGAGGCGCCCAAAAAAATTGGGTTGCGGGATAACGAGTGCTGCGGCGCCTGCGAGCCGCGCCGTAAGCGCAACCATATCGGTCGTGCCGTCCTCCCCTACGGGAACGATGTCGAGCGTAATGGACTGAGCGCTCACAATCGTTTCGACGACGCGCCGATACAGGGGGTGAACGGACTCCGGAACAAGCACGCGCCGCGAGGACCCGTGAAGCCGCACCGCCATAAGAACCGCTTCAGCCAAAGCCGACGATCCGTCATAGAGGCTCGCGTTCGCCACCTCCATGCCAGTCAGGCTCGCGATCATAGTTTGAAATTCATAGAGCAGTTGTAATGTGCCCTGGCTGGCCTCGGCTTGATAGGGGGTATAGGCGGTGTAAAACTCACCGCGCGTCGCAATCTCCCAAACGGCGGCCGGAATATGGTGCTCATAGGCCCCGGCACCAATAAATGTAAGAAACGCGCCGTCGCTTGCGGCCCGCTCTTGCATCAATCGAGTGACCTCTTGCTCCGTCAAAGCCGGCGGCACTCGGTTCAAGGGCCCCGAGCGCAGCGCCTCTGGAATCTCATCAAAAAGTGTCTCGATCGAGCTTACGCCAATGGCGTCAAGCATGGCGGACGTATCCGCGGGGGTGTGTGGTATAAATGGCATGGCTACCCTTCAGAGGCGAGCAGAGTCTCATAGGCGGGGGCATCCAATAAGCTTTTTAGGATGCTTTTATCCACCGGACGCACTTTAAAAAGCCAGCCATCGCCATAAGGGTCGCGGTTCAGTGTCTCGGGTATCTCGGCCAACGCTTGATTGACCTCGGTCACCTCGCCTGCAACCGGCGCATAGACATCCGACGCGGCCTTAACCGATTCCACGACCGCACACTCCTTCCCCGCAATAAGCTGTGCGCCTATCTTTGGTAGCTCGACGAACACCATGTCACCCATCAGGTCTTGGGCATGGTCCGTGATACCGACCACGAACCCCTGGTCGGTATCACGGACCCATTCGTGGCTTTTTGTGTAACGCAAACCTGCTGGCACTTTACTCATAGATACCCCCCTTAGAGATCAACCAGCGCGCGTCCATGACGGACAAAAGGAGGCGCCACGAGGCGCGCTAGCGCCGTGCGCCCTGCTCGCCCCGCTACCTCACACACCTGCCCCACAGCCGCTGCGATCGGCACGCGCGCCAAACCGATACCGCGCCCGAGCGAAGGCGAAAACGTGCCGCTTGTGAGGAGGCCGTCGCCCTCCGGACAATGCACGACCTGCCCGCTACGCAAGACCCCGGAACCCTGTAATACAACACCTGCGAGCCTACGCTGTAGACCCTGCGCCTGCTGGCGCAAAAGGGCGGCGCGACCGATAAAATCACGCCCTGGTGCAAGGCTCACGGTCCAGGCGAGCCCTGACTCGAGCGGAGACACGGATAGATCCATATCGTGCCCGTACAAATTCATGCCCGCCTCAAGCCTTAGGGTGTCGCGCGCCCCTAAGCCTGCGGGCGCAATACCGGCGCGGACAAAGCCCCGCCAGAGATCCACAACGCGACCGGCATCCACGAGTATCTCGAAACCCTCCTCGCCGGTATAGCCTGTGCGCGCAATGAAGATGTCGCCGCAAATTGCGGCATGAAATGGCTTCAGTTGGGCAAACGCGGCATCTACCACAGGACCTAGGATAGGGCTTGCGAGTTCATAAGCCTTGGGACCTTGAACCGCGAGCATGGCAAGATCGGCGCGCGGACTGATATCGACGGTAAAGCCCTGTGCATGAGCCCGAAACCAGGCGATGTCCTGATCCGCAGGGCCCGCATTGACAACGATACGAAACCAGTCGTGCGCCAAGTAATAGGTAATAAGGTCGTCGAGCACGAAGCCCTGCTCGTTTAGCAGACAGCCGTAAAGGGCTTTGCCCACGACCGTAAGTTTATCAACATCATTTGCCAGCAGATAACGAAGGAAGGCCCGCGCATCGGGCCCACGCACCTCGACGGCACGCATATGAGAGACATCGAAAATGCCCGCACTTTGGCGTACCGCGTGGTGCTCGGCGATCTGGGATCCATAATGGAGGGGCATGTCCCAACCACCAAAATCGACCATCTTGGCGGCGGCCCGGACATGTTCTTCGTAGAGCGGAGTTCTGTGACCCATGGGAGATCTCGCAATGGGCTCGCCGGACCTAGTCTTCAGGTACCGGGACGAGCGCTTATAGATACCCCTCTGTCCCACAACCTGAGAGCTTGAGCCCCTTCGGTGGACTGTCTTGCAGTCTCTCTCCAGAGTCGACCAATAGCCCTGCAGTCCTTTTGCCGGTACGATTCCGGGCGGTTGCGCCGTTGGCGCCTCACTCTTATGCCGTGAGGACTCTCCCGCAGGGTGTATGTCGCGGGGCGACTATAGCAGTCGACCACCGCAAACGCCACGCTTTCGCGAAGTTAAGGAAAACCGCGCCCCTGAATATTGGCATCCACAAGACCTTGGCGTAATCTCGATCCGTGCCGCTCGGTCCGACCTTGTCCACGCAACTGTAAGACCGCCAGCCGTCTTTGCAAGATGGGGACTGGGGTCTACGCTTATACTTAAGAACGACTGAGCACCTTTGACACGATAATTATAAGAAAAGCCTAAAATGGGCGAAATAAGGAGAGACATCATGCGCCGCGCTATTGCTGTCGTGATCATGTGCCTTTTGTGTATATCGGCCTTTGCCAATAACGGATCGCGTACCTATACGTTTATTGCGCCCCCGCGCCAAGGGTCGAAAGCCGCCTCGGCCATCTATGGGAGAATCGCCCAATTCCTGGCGCAGGCTACCGGCACACCCATCGTCTTTCACTATATCAACAATTGGCTGACTTATACGGAGGCGGTCCGAACCAACAAGGCCGATATCTATTTTGATGGGCCGTCTTTTATCGGCTGGCGAATTGCCCATTGGCACGATAGAGCGGCCGTGGCTTTAAGCGGACACCTGAACTTCGTGCTCATCGCAAAGACCGGCGATCGGAGCGTCTCGCAGGTCAAAGATCTCATCGGCCGTGGGGTATGTGCCTTTTCGCCCCCCAACCTTGGCACATTGACCCTCGACAGCTGGTTCCACAACCCGGCGCGCAGACCCTATATGGTCGTTATCCACACCTTTCCTGAGGCCATCCATAGCATCATCTTAGGGAAGTGCGTGGCGGCCATCGTGCCCGTTCCCGTCTATAAACGCCTGGCCGCGAAATTTCCCGGCCAAATTCGCGTCGTCTATAAAGCCCCGCCACTGCCGAACCAAGGCTTTTCGATAAGCTCCCGAGTGCCGCCGGACCTGCGCCATAAAATTATTGCCGCGCTTTTAAGCCCTGCGGGCCTAGAAGCCACCAAACCCCTCCGCGATATGTTCGGGCATAAAGGCTTGACTCTATCCCAGGACAGCGCCTACCTCCCCGACCGGAAGCTTTTGGACGTCATGGTCGGTTTCTGATCCTTTCGGGCGGCGCCGGATGGGGCCAGCAAAACGCCGCCTTTGAACCGCGGTCCGCTACTCGTTCGGACCGCAGATCAAAAGGTTCGCGAACCTAGGCCCCGCTTTCGGACACACGGTCTTGCGCATTACGGGCCACTTTCGCAAAACGGGCTTGAAATCAATCACGGTTCTACCGGGAACCCGAGCGGAACCCTTACGCGCCCGCAGACGGCCAAGCGATCTCGGCCACAACCGGCGCATGATCAGAGGGGCGGACATGCCCACGCGCATTGCGGTCCACGTAACAACGCTCGCAAACATGGGCGAGGGGCGCGCTTAAAAGGATATGGTCAATCCTAAGCCCTTGATCCCGCCGAAAGGCCCCCGCCCTATAATCCCACCAACTAAAGCCACAGTCCTCGCCACCTATGACACGCAGGGCGTCTGTAAAACCCCCCGCCGTAATCTCGCGGAAGGCCGCACGTTCCGGCTCGCTTACAAGCACCGAGCCTTGCCAAGCCTCGGGGTCGTAGACATCCTTATCTTCTGGGGCAATATTAAAATCGCCCGCGAGTACCAGGGCCGGATAACAAGAAAGCCAACGGGCGCTTTGGGCACGTAGCGCGCGCAACCACTCGAGTTTATAAGGATACCGAGGTGAGTCAAGCGCCGTCCCATTGGGCACATAGAGGCTTGCGACACGCACGCCCCGGTAAGAGGCGGAAAGGGTACGGCACTGCTCATCTGGAAAACCTTCCAGGCCGACCATTACGTCGGTCAGAGCCCCGCGCGCTGCGATGGCAACCCCGTTATAACTGGGCTGGCCGTGGAAAACGACGTCATAGCCGTTAGCAGAGAAGGCCGCGACCGGAAAATCGCTATCGCGTACCTTCGTCTCCTGTAGGCACAAAACATCCGGCTTCGCGCTCGCGAGCCACTGCTCGAGCTGTGGCAGTCGCACGCGCAGTGAGTTTACGTTCCAGGTGGCGATTTTCATAAGTTACTTAAGTATTTATTTTTATTTAAGGATCTGGACCCGTGTATTGGTTATTGAGGGCAGTGCCAGGCGTATGGATGTGCGGGTCCCAACGATGCCATGTCGAGCCTCGCTTGTTTTGTGTGTCGATTGCTCCAGCCATACGGCCCCCTTTGGCTCTCTCCATCCAGGCAGCGTGCCCGGCAGAGATTCTCATCTCATGTCAATTGAATTTTATTGTGGTGGTTGCTTTGCATTGGCTTTCTGCTGAATTGCTCGGCATAGCTCCAGCAGAGCGTCGAAAGGTTCGGCGTCATCGAGAAACAAACCGTCATTGACCATGTGCTGATAGTCGGCGGCCAATTTAGCCAACGCGTCGTCATCAGGTACAAGCTGGAGCCCACCGGCGACGGCAGCGTGATAGTCGATGACATCGCCATGCGTGTTCTTTTCTGCAAAGAACACGCTCTTGTGTTCGGCCACCGCCCGAGCCAAAGCTTTGTCCGCGATGGCCGCATCGGCGAAACCGGCGGCATCCAGTCTCGTCACATCGTGCCAGTGACGCGCGAAGCGATCACCACCCCGGAACTCGCCTTGCATACAGAAAACGTGAATCGCCGTGGCCTTCTCCCAGAAAGTGCGCTCGGCGCGCATGACCTGAGGTGTCGCGGTCGGAAACTCCACTCCCTGCAGATGCGCGGCCGCATCGCAGCAGATGACGCGCGGTTCGCTGGGCTCGCCGGTCGAGCGGGCACCGAACTCCAACATGACGGCGGGCGCGACATAACCGGTGCCGGTGGCCAGCGGTGCGTAGTTGATGAACACTTTGTCACCCTCGGCCCGCACGGTTGCCGGTAGGCCATATTGCTCAAGGTCGTGCTTGAGACGTGGCATAATCTCGGCGCCGACCCAGCCCGACAGGCGCGCACGAATCTCCCGGCTCCACTTCTTCTCCTGGCTCTTGCTGACCGGCAGCGGGGCATCCGCATCGCC
>Ga0307375_10004500_pt1 | contig 13282 bp, 5 predicted proteins | sample TR1MG_FD_202531 | JGI IMG/M metagenome (GOLD analysis project Ga0307375, IMG submission 202531) | Soil microbial communities from Risofladan, Vaasa, Finland - TR-1 | ecosystem: Environmental > Terrestrial > Soil > Coastal area > Acid sulfate soil | place: Finland: Risofladan, Vaasa | collected...
CGTATCCGCCAAATTGAGGCCAAGGCGCTGCGTAAACTGCGTCATCCCTCTCGATCGGAGCGTTTGCGCAGTTTTGTGGACGGTGAGGTGACGATCCCGTCGTGACGGATGTTTTTTAGCGGTATGGAGCGTGGGGTCAGTGCATTCCACGCCTTTCTTCAGGGCCTGTAGCTCAGTTGGTTAGAGCAGGGGACTCATAATCCCTTGGTCCACGGTTCGAGTCCGTGCGGGCCCACCATAAAATCAATAAGCTAAGTGGTTTTCCTTAGCCATTTATGGATTCTCTTGAATAAACGCTGCATTTATGCTGCACTAAGTCTGAACTCAAGTGCAGCGCGGAGTGCAGCATGGCGACGATAAATTCACGGGAAGATCAAGACGGCATCACGATTGGCTGGCAGGCTATCGTCCGGCGGAAAGGATATCCATCCCAGACAAAGACCTTCCGGGCGAAGCGCGATGCGGAAGCCTGGGCCAGATCCATCGAAACGGAAATGGACCGTGGCGCCTGGAGGGATCGAAGCGAAGCGGAAAGTACCACGCTTGGGGAGTGTATCCAGCGATATCTTACGGAAGTGACCCCACGAAAGAAAAACAGCCACCCGGAGACTTTGAAGTTGGAGCAGTGGTTAAGGCGTCCTCTCTCAAAACGGTTCATGGCTTCCATCCGTGGGAAAGATGTTGCCGACGTGATCAAAGATATGGAATCGGAAGGCAAGGGCGGCAACACCATCCGGCTGCACCTTGCCGTGTTCTCTCACGTGTTCAAGGTGGCGAAAACCGAATGGGGGATGGAATCCATCAGTAACCCCTATGAGGCAGTGCGCAAACCTAAAATCGCAAAAGGGCGAGAGCGGCGGTTGGTTGATGACGAAGAGGAAAGGCTACTGGCCGCCTGCGCTGAATCCGGTAACTGCTGGCTTCATCCATTGGTTGTATTGGCCTTAGAAACGGCCATGCGATCCGGGGAATTAGTGGAAACGTGGGCACTCAACAAAGGGACTGGCAAGCGGGAGATGGTCAGCATCGGCCTGCAATGGTCAGATGTGGATCTGAAAAAGCGCACGGCGCACCTGCCCGAAACCAAGAATGACGAAGCCCGCGATGTGCCGCTGTCCAGCCGCGCTGTAGCGACGCTGGAAGCCCTACCCCGCAATCTGGACGGGCGGGTATTTGGAACCACGTATGATGGCACACGCCAAGCGTTCGTGTGTGCCCGCCGCCGCGCCGGCATCGAGGGTTTGCGTTTCCACGATCTCCGTCACGAGGCCACCAGCCGCCTGTTCGAGAAAGGCTTTAACCCGATGGAAGTCAGCGCGATCACCGGGCACAAGACGTTGCAGATGTTGAAGCGGTACACTCACCTGAGGGCGGAGGATCTGGCGAAGAGGATGGGGTAAATCACTATGCTTAAATTGCTTAAGCGGTTTCGCATATCTGATCGATGCCAGTGTCGCTTGGATACATAAAGGTATGCGGACAATGCACAACGGCCTGTTGATATGGCCAAGGCTCGCTCGTCAGCCCTTGCGTGATACACAAAGAGAACTTTTAAGTTTCCGATTGGAATCTTGCGCCTCCCTCTTCATGGGCCGCCAGCCAGGACTGGGTCAAGCGGGCTACTGAGCCTTACTCGAGCTTTCTTTGGTCCCCTGACGCTCCGCATAACGGCGCTGTGCGCTCACATAGTAAGCGCACAGCTTGAAGTATGGCTTCCAATGAAAAGGTTTTAGACCTTCGGTTAACCTAAGTGGGCACAGATGCATACGCAATAACCTGGTAGCGTGGCTGAAATATCCCGGTGGGCGGCTACCCGCTGGACCGCCACATCTCGACACCGCGCGGCAAAATCACCACCGATCGGAAAGATTGGCTTTTGCGAATCATGAAGTTATGGTTAAGAAACGCGTAGAACAGAAAAAATTAGTTCTCTATATATATAGAGAACTGGCAGAGGGGCGTTCTAATTAGAACTTTTTTAAAAGTTCTCTATATTCTATATATAGAGATCACACGGGCATCTTGTTCTATGTAGAACAGGGACCCAAAAAGGGTGGCGACCAGGATCGTCCACCACCATGTTGCTGGTGCATCACGCGGGAGATTGCCTGTGGTCCTAGCGAAAGACGTTCGGTAATCCTGATTCTGCGGGTAAGCCCTTTGGCATTCAGGCAGGAGTAGTCCAGTTACCAGTTGTTACGTCTTTCGTTTAACGGCCCTGCTTGCCATCAGAGTGATCGACCCCGCCTGCGGCGGCAGCCATTTTTTGCTGGCCGCCGCGCGCTGTCTGGCCGAACAACTCGCCCAACTGCGGGCCGCCGATGGTGCGGTGCAGCCGCAGGACTACCGCCACGCCGTGCGCGAGGTCATCGCCCGCTGCATCTTCGGCGTGGACCGCAATCCCATGGCCATCGAACTGGCGCGCACCGCTTTGTGGCTGGAAGGTTTTGAAGAAGGCCACCCCCTGAGCTTTCTTGACCATCACCTGCAAGTGGGCGATGCCTTGCTCGGTCTCACCGACCTCAAGGCGCTGGAGCACGGCATCCCCAAAGAGGCGTTCAAGCCGCTTTCCGGCGACGACAAAGCCGTCTGCAAAGCCCTTGCACAGGCCAACGCCGCCGGGCTCAAGCAATTGGAGCGAGACCTGCTCAACGGCCAACATCTGCTGCGCCTGGCCGATTCCGACGGTCTCGCCGCCATCACCTGGCTCGAAGCGCTGCCGCAAGACACGCCCACCGAAATCGCCGCCAAGGAGACCGCCTGCCACGCCTTTTTGCGGCAGGCCAAAAACAGCAGCCTCGCCCACGCTGCCGATCTCGTGATTGGTGCCTTTCTGCTGCCCAAGGTGGACACCACGAAAAAAGCAGACACCGACACACTGACGGGCCTCGCCCTGTTCGCCACCGCGCCGCCGCCTACGCCGCCTGCGTCGAGGCCCGCGTGCTGTACTGGCCGCTGGCGTTTCCGCAGGTGTTCGCGGCGGGCGGCTTTGACTGCGTGCTGGGCAATCCACCGTGGGAGCGTATCAAAATGCAGGAAGAAGAAATCTTCGCCACCTGCCACCGCGATGTGGCGGAAGCCAGAAACAAAGCCGAGCGCAGCCAGCGCATCCAGTGGCTGAGTGAGGGAATGCTGGCGCGCCACTTGTTCCCCGAACTGGAACACGCCGCGCCCGAATGCGCCGCCGAGCAGCGCCTGTACGCTGAATTCATCACCGCCCGTCGCAGCGCCGAGGCCATGAGCCTGTTCGCCCATGTCAAGGGCGAGGACGGTGGCCGCTACCCACTCACCGGCGTGGGCGATGTGAACACCTACGCCCTGTTTGCCGAAACCTTCGCGCAGTTGATGGCGCCCACGGGCCGCGCCGGTTTCATCGTACTCACCGGCATCGCCACCGACGACAGCACCCCAGGCGTTTATCATCCACATCACCCAGGGCGTGCGGCTGGTCAGCCTGTATGATCTCGAAAACCGCGAAGCGGTGTTCCCGGCAGTACATCGCAGTTACAAGTTCTGCCTGCTCACCCTGGGCCAGACCGAGCAGGCGGAGTTCGTCTGCTTTGCCACCCCCCCCCAGGTCAGCTAATTGGCCGACCCGCGCCGCCGCTTTGCCTTCACCCCCGAGGAGTTCCGCCGCCTCAACCCCAACACCATCACCTGCCTGGTGTTCCGCAGCGAGCGCGACGCAGAACTCACCAAAAAGCTCTAACGCGCCACCCCCGTGCTCATCGACGACAACTGGCCCGACGGCCGCCCGGCCCTTGAGGTTCTCCGCTTGGTGATCGAGGGACGTTATCGGTCAGAAGCGGACACACATCCACCACAACGGGGAATTGGTGCTGTAATCTTGTACTACCGTCAACCACGAGGCCTGCGCTTTCCGGTTTGGCTGAGTTGCCGTAGGCGGGGTAGCAGAGAGAGCGCACCGTGTCGGCGGGTGTGACGTTCGGCATGATAGGAAATTGCCGCGACTTGGGGGTGCCTGCTGCGCACCGCGATATCGGTGAGAAACAGATAGAGGATGCTGGCGCCAAAACGCCAGGAGCGTTCCACCGCCCGGATATGCTGGCGAATGCGACATAACGAGGCTTCCGCACTGCGTCGGCCCTGCCGGGCTTCGGCCCAGGCTTCCACTGCGCAAATGAAGTCCTGCCAGGGTTGCAGTCGATGGGCGGTGTTGACCCGCAGAATGATTTCACAACGGCGCAGGGTGTCGGCGCTGTCGTCGGTCCAGATGCCCATGGTGGCGCGCATCACCTTGATGAACAGCCACATGTAGAGATTACGGTCGGGTGAGACGAGGCTTTCGGCGCGATCGAAACGCGCTAAACCGCTCGGAATATCGTTTTGCAGGATGTCGATGAGCCCGAGGTACCCCAATGCGGCAGCCTGTGGTCTTACTCCCGTCACCAACTGCATTTGAGCAACCCACGCCTCCCGCCAATGGTCGAGGCAACTCCGTAGATAGGACTGTGCCGCGGACAGATGGTTGCGGTAGAACTCGGTCCACCCCAGGGCATAATGACCAATGGCGAGGACGGCTTCTCGTGGAACCTCGTCGTACGGCGTATCGATGATCCTGCTGGCGGCGAGCATGGCCTCCCGACTGCTATACTGCGAGCTCACAGTCGTCCATTGTCCATAGCGCAGTCCCAGGAGGGGCCACCCCCGGCGGCCGAGGGTTTCGCCGAGTTCCTCGAGCGCACTGGCATCGGACAAAACCCTCTCCGAGCTGTAGCCATAGAGTGCTCGGGTGGCGAGATAGTGATCGCAGAGGGGGGCATAGCGCTCTGCAGTGGCGTTCTCGAGGCACGTAAGTGCTTTTTCACTGTTGGCCAGCGCCTCGCGATAAGCGGCTAACTCCAGCGCGGTACGACTGGCGCGGGCAAAGAAGCGGCCCGCCGAAAGCGCGTCGCCACCGTCTAAAAAGTGCTGGGCGATGAGGGCGGGGCTGTGCGCGGCCTCACGGCTCAGATGTTGCGCCCAGCGCAGATGCATCCTTTGCATCTGCTCCGGATGCATGCGTTTGCCGCTTGCAGAGTGCAGAAGGTCATGACGGAAGCTCCAGGTCTCGCCCGCTTTCTCCAGGATTCCCCGCGACCGCAGTTGTTCGAGCTGGCGTTCCGCTTGTTGCTCGCTGATCTGCTCTGATAGCCGTACAACATCGCCGCTGGTCAGTCCATTCCCGATGATGGTGGCGGCCTCCAGGGTTTCCAGGCAGTCGCGATTCCGCTCGATTTGTGCCTGTAAAATGATATCCAGGGCACCAGAATGGGTCTGCAGATCCTCGCGTAGGAAGTGGTCATGGTTGCGCGCGATACTATCGAGATAGAGGGGGATGCCGGTACTGGCGCGATAGAAGGCTTGCAGTTGATCGGTCGGAACCACCACGGGCAGCAGCTTCTGCAGCAGCCGGATCCCTTCCTGGTCTGGAAGGGGATGCAATGGAAAAGTGGCGGCGGGATCAGCGAACCCCGGTAGCGGACCGCGGCTATTGATAAGCATGAGTACCGGGAGATGGGGCAAGCGCTGAATATAACGCTCCGCCAAGGCGATGGAGCTGGCATCTGCCCAATGCAGGTCTTCGATGACGACGATATGGGGGCCGGGAGAGATCTGCGCGAGCAATTGCAAAGCGCTCTCTTCGAGCAGGTGACGAAACTCCTGCAAGATAGGCTGGGTGTCGCCTGGCTCGGAAGAAACCTCCAACCAGTGAAACCAGATGCGCAAAAGGAGAGGGTCTTGTTCGCCCAAAGTCTGTAAATGTTGCCGTAGCACGCGCTGCGCTACCGATTTTTCCAGGCCGTCGAGTCGGAGCAAGCGTCGCAGAGTCTGGGCCATTGGGTACAGAGGTTGGTTGCGATGGGCAGCACTTGTCTGGTAGCGGATGATCGGAACCTGTCCCCAAAAAGGTTGCAGTACCTGTTGGAACAGCCAGGTTTTCCCGATCCCAGGCGGTCCCACGACCCACAGGCACTCTCCAGGATGGCCATCGAGGACCGCCCGTATCCTGCGCACGAGCTCCTGGTGGATTTTGCCGTGGGCGATAGGCGCGTTGAGATCAGGTGAAGTGTCCTCGGTGCAGGTACAGAGATACAAGGCGGTGCTGTCCTGGTCCAGTGTCTGGAAGACAAAGGGGGGGCATGGGTTCGGAAGCAAGACATACGCCGCCTGACCCAGGATCATACGCGCCCCTGCCGGGAGGTTTCGGGCGCTTTGCCGCAACGAACGAAACAGGTGCCCCACGGGTTCGCCGGTGTTGTTGTGAAGAATCCGACCATAATCGATGAGAAACACGGCGCCGTCTTCCTCGGGCCAGGCTTCGTGAAGTGCTGCCATCGCTCGGACGGCAGCGAGCGGTCCCTCCGCAGCCACGGTTTCGCCATCGAAAATCAGTTCCAGCACGCCGTCACCCGTTACACGGTCGCGTGCCGAGACCTGTCCGGCAATTTGATGCGCTACCGCGTGGTATTTTTGTATATGCGCTTGGATTTCTTCGTCCGAGGCTCTTTCCCAGGCCGGACCAGGGAAGATGGCGAGTACGGTGATGGCGATGCTACCCGGGATATCGGCGTCGATCTTCGGGGCGATGCTGGTCGTCCGTAGGGCCTGCAGTTCTCTGTAGAACGAGTTGATCGTCGCATTGGGTTTTTCGCCGCGCATCGTGGCCTTGGCGTTCCGGAACTGTTCGAAAACGTACAGGGCCTGCTGTATTTGATCTGCATCTGCCAGGATCTGCATCAGGCGCAGATGGGGGAGGTCGAGGAGCGGGCACTCCTGCGTCCAGCGTGTGGCCCAGTCCAACGCCACTTCCGAATTGGCAGCCGCCAAATGATGATCGACGAGTGCCTGATAGAGCTGTTGAAGACGACCTTCGGCAAGGCCGCGTAGCTTCCCGGCCCAGATCGTGAAAGGGCTACCGTCATTAACCTCTTCGCTGGCGAGAAATTCTCCGCGATACAGCGCGATGGCCCGGCTGCAAGATTCGACATCCTGGAGGTCAGCGGCCAAAAACTGAGGCAGATCGATCGCTTGCTGCTCGCCCTGCCGCCATTCGAGCCAGTCTCCGTTGTGCAGAAAGGGAGAGCTTTTCGCGGGAAGGGTCCGCGCGAGTTGGAAGATGGCTTGCCGGAGCTGGTTGCGCGCCTGCGTGTCGGATTCTGCCGAGCAAAGCTGTGTTGCCAGTTCCGCCCTATGGATACGACCAGGGTGCAGGCAGAGATAGGCGAGGAGCCGTCGTGCCGTACGGTGCGGTAACGGTAGGGAGCGCGCCTGCCAGCGTAGCTCCATGTCTCCCAAAAGGCGAATTGTGAGCACCGCTTCGTTCACTGCCACCCGTACGGCTCCAAATGTGTCTGTAATATTATGTATGATAACGGATTTTGGCGTAACGGTCAAAAAACGTAACAAACGTATCTGTTTTGTTACAATCCGCTCAAATTCATTAGCCGCCACGACCACTGCAAGCCGTCGCTCAGGAGAAAAAGAAACATGAACACAATCTACCGTGCACTTAATATTTAGCGGGAAACAGGCTATGCGCGATCGCTCGCCCTCATTCAGGCCTCATGGCCTGCGTCTGTCTTTGTGGTGTGCCGGTCTTCTGACGGCCCTGCCGGCCCTGGCAACGGCGTCACCGGCGCCTGCACCAGGGCAAATCCTGCAGCAGGTGCGCCCGGCGCCAGTCCTGCCCGAGGCCCCCGGCGCGGTACTGGCCTTGCCCGCGCCCGCAGAACAGACCTCTCGTTCCCAGACCCCGGTTGCAGTACGGCAAATCACCGTCATCGGCAACACCCTGCTTCCAATGACTTTCGTGCAGGCGACGATACGTCCCCTGGAAGGGCATACGGTCACCCTCGGGCAACTACAGCAAGCCGCCGACACCCTGACCCAGGCGTTGCATCATCAAGGCTATCCCCTGGCCTACGCCTACCTGCCCGCCCAGGAGATTCGTGCCGGACAGATTCATATTCAGGTGGTGGAGCCTCGTTATGACCAAATCCAGATTACTCCTGGATCGCGCCTGCGTGCAGGTACCGCCCAATACACGCTAGGGGTGACTCCCGGTGCACTGATCACCGGGAGCGCCCTGAATCGCGGCCTGCTGCTACTGAACCAGACCCCCGGCATCCGGGTCGCCGGTACCCTGATCCCGGGCACCCGCCCCCAAACCAGTTCACTGAACGTCACGGTCCACAATCGCCCGCTGGTCTCCGGCAGTGTGGGGGTCAACAACTACGGCGGCAACTATACCGGTCGGGTGCAGTGGCAGGGTGATGTCAATCTGCGCAACCCGTTCGGCTACGGCGGTGAAATCTCGGCGAATGGCCTGACCACCAGCGGCGGCCTACTGCATGCGGCGGGTCTGTCCTTCCTGTCGCCCAATCTCTGGAACGGACTCCGCGCGAATCTGTTTACCTCCTGGACCCACTATCGGCTGGGCGAGAACTTTACGGCGCTGGACGAAACCGGTCGGGCTATCCAGTGGGGTGCGGGTTTCTCCTATCCGATTCTGTTGCGTCCGGGGGCCTTGCTCAACAGCAGCCTGAACTTCATTCAGGATCGCTTCACCCAACAGTCGGGGATCGTCCCGAACAGTGCCACGGACACGCAGCTGAATCTGGTGCAATGGAGTCTCAGTGGCGCCCTGGCCGGAGGCGACGGCGTCAGCAGCGGATCCATCAGTGTCACGGGCGGCAACAAGGTGATCTTCGGAACCACTGCCCAGGCAGCCGATGCCGCCGGTCCCCGCACCGCCGGTCTGTTCTGGATAGGACAACTCCAACTGAACCGGCAGCAGGAACTCCCCGCCGGCCTGCGCCTGGATGCCCATCTGCTGGCTCAGGTGGCCTCCAAAAATCTCGATGCCAGTCAGCAGATGTACCTGGGTGGGCCGCAGGGCATTATGAGTGCCGCTGTCGGCAGCGGTGCGGGCGATCAGGGAGTGCTCGCCCGTTTATCCCTCTCGCACCGTCTGCCCTTGCCGATCCCCGGTCACCTGCGCCTGGCCGCCCTGTTACAGGGCGGGGTAGTCTGGCAATACCACGACTTCTATCCCGGTGCTCCGCAACCGAACCGGCTGGGGATGGCCGCCACCGGTATTGGTCTGCAGTACCACCTCCGTGGAGTCCAATGCCGCTTTGCCTGGGTCCATCGGATCGGTAATGCCGGCAATACCGCAGGCGCCAATCAACACAGTGAACTCTGGGCCACCCTGGTGGTGACACCCGGTGCCTTTTTTCAGTCCTGAGGAGTCGCGCACATGAACCACATTTATCGACTGGTCTGGAGTGCTTCCCACCGGATGCTGGTAGCGGTTTCGGAGATTGCGGGCTATCGCCGAGGCGGGGGCCGCAGCGGCATCGTGGGTGGAGTGACCACCGCACGTCGCCTGCCAACCACCTGTGCCCTGACCACCGGACAGGCGATACGCTATGCCTTATACGCCAGTGTGTTCTTCGCACCGGCAGCCTTTGCGGCGGGCCTGCCGACGGGGGGACAGGTAACGGCGGGACAGGCGACGATTCAGCAGGCCGGCAACCAGCTCACCGTCACCCAGTCCTCCAGCAAAGCCATCCTCAATTGGCAAAGCTTCAGTATCGGCAGCGGCGACACGGTCAACTTCCAACAACCCGATGCGGCCAGTGTGGCCCTGAACAATGTCACCGGTAGTGATCCCAGTGCGATCTTCGGGCATCTGAATGCCAATGGTCAGGTCTTTCTGGTGAATCCCAACGGGATTACCTTTGCGCCGGGGGCGCAAGTCAATGTCGGCGGCATCATTGCCTCGACCCTGCCGATCACCCAGGCCAATTTCCTGAAGGGCAACTACACCTTCAGCGGCAACAGTACCGCTGCGGTGAACAATGCCGGAACCCTCACCGCCGCCTCCGGCGGCTATATCGCGTTCATCGGCCATCAGGTGAACAACACCGGCAGTCTCATCGCCCCCGGTGGAACAGTCGCCCTGGGCGCCGGCAGTCTGGTGGATCTCACCCTGCAGGGGAATAGCCTCGTACACTTTGCGGTCAGTCAAAGCGCCCTGCAGGCGCTGGCCGAGAACGGTGGACTGATTCAGGCCAACGGCGGCACGGTGATTCTCAGTGCCGAGGCCAAAAACGCGCTGATGCAGACCGTCGTGAACAACACCGGCGAGATCGAAGCCGAGACGGTCGGTACGGAGAATGGACACATCGCCCTGTTGGGTGGAAAGAGCGGCACGGTCGCCGTCGGCGGCACCCTGGATGCCTCAGCCCCCCACGGCGGCAATGGTGGCCAGATTGACACCTCGGGGGCCTACGTACAGGTCAGCAGCAACGCCACCGCCACCACGCGGGCCACCGACGGCAACAGCGGTAACTGGACGATCGATCCCTCCAGCTACACCATCAGCAGTAATGCCAGTGCGGGCAGTACCAACAGCATCACGCCCACTCTCCTGGAGAGTGAGCTCGCCAATGGCAATATCACTCTCTCGGTAGGCAGTAACACCGGTGGTACCGGGAACATCAACGTCGATGCCCCGGTCTCCTGGAGCGCCAACAGTCTCATTCTCGACGCCTACAACGACATCATCGTCAACCAGCCACTCACTGCCAGTGGCACAGCGGGTCTGGAACTGCAGTACGGCCAGGGCAGCACCAATGGCCTGATCAGTGGCACTGCCGCCAGCGTCACCCTCAACGCGCCGATCAATCTGGGCAGCAGCAGCACCTTCAGCACCCAGTTCGGGAGCAAAGGCACCCTCACCGCGTACACCATCGTCGACAGCCAGAGTGCCCTGCAGAGCATCAGCAGTAACCTCGGCGGGGATTATGCTCTCGGCAGCAATCTGAGACTTACGGGGGATTTCAGCCCCATTGGGCCGAGTACAAACAACCGTTTCACGGGCATTTTCGATGGGCTGGGCCATACCATTGCCGGGCTGACGATTGATATGCCATCGAAAAATGGTGTGGGGCTTTTTGGATACAACAATGGCACGATTGAGAATGTCGGGCTGACCGGAGTGTCGGTGGTGGGCAACTACGGCGCCGGCGGCCTGGTCGGGGCCAACTCCAACGGCGGCAGCATCACGCATGCCTACGCCACGGGCAGCGTTTCGGGCAGCGGCGACGCCGTCGGCGGTCTGGTCGGGGGCAACGGCGTCGGCGGCAGCATCACGGCGTCCTACGCCACGGGCAGCGTCTCGGGCAGCGCCAACGTCGGCGGCCTGGTCGGGAGCAACTCCAGCAGCATCAAGGATGCCTACGCCACGGGCAGCGTTTCGGGCAGCGGCCGCAACATCGGCGGCCTGGTCGGGTCCAACTTCTACGGCAGCATCACGGCGTCCTACGCCACGGGCAGCGTTTCGGGCAGCGGCCGCAACATCGGCGGCTTGGTCGGGTCCAACTACCACGGCAGCATCACGGATGCCTACGCCACGGGCAGCGTCTCGGGCAGCGGCAACATCGGCGGCCTGGTCGGGGGCAACGTCGGCGGCAGCATCACGGATGCCTACGCCACGGGCAGCGTCTCGGGAAGCAACACCGTTGGAGGTCTGGTCGGGTCCAACTCCAACGGCAGCATCACGGATGGCTATTGGGATACGACGACCAGTGGCATCACGAAGGGCATTGGTAATAATTCGGGTACGGCTACCGGGCTTTCTACGACCAGTCTGGCGTTGGCCTTGCCCACGGGTTTCAGTAATACGGTCTGGGGCAATGGCGGGAACCAGACGACGCCTTATCTGCTGGTGGATGCGTCTTTTGATACGGTGAGTGGGCAGGTGTATCTGGGTAGCGATACCAGCACAACGCCCACGGCCTATGGCGTGATTCTCAATCAAACCCAATTACAGAACATCAACCAAAACTTAAGCGGCAAGTTTGTGCTGGGTACCAATCTCACCTTGGGCGGTGGTGGTACAAGCGGGAACTTCAGCCCGATTGGGTTTGGAAACAGCAGCAATACGGCTTTTACCGGCGTTTTTGATGGGTTGGGTCATACCATCGCCAACCTTAGCATCAATCTACCCGGCAGCTCAGCACCGGTCGGGTTGTTTAGCTATTTGGCTCAGGGTTCGGTTGTGCGCAATGTTGGTCTCGTTGGCGGCAGCATCAAAGGCAACGGTAATGTCGGCACACTCGTCGGCTACAACGCCGGTTCTGTGAGTAATGCTTATTCCAGCGTGAATGTGCTCCAGAGTGGGTCTAATGTTGGCGGCTTGATCGGCGGAAACTGGGGTTCGGTCAGCAATGTGTACGCGACCGGCAGTGTCGCCGGTTATAACAGCGTAGGTGGCTTGGTTGGTTTGAACCAAGGGTCATCATTGCAAAATGCCTATGCGACCGGTGCTGTTTCGGGCACGACATCTGTAGGTGGGTTGGTGGGCGGAAGCGGCCAGACGATTACCAACACCTACGCCACAGGCAGCGTGAACGGCACAAAAGGTGTTGGCGGTTTGGTAGGCTTTAGCTCAAACACCATCAGCAACAGCTATGCCACCGGTAAAGTGACCGGTACCAGCAATACAGGCGGTTTGCTCGGCTCAAATTACCTCACTGGCAAGGTGATCAATAGCTATTGGGATACCACCACCTCGGGCATTGCTTCTACCGGCGTGGGCATCAACCATGCCAACGCCAGCGATGTGAGCGTTACGGGCTTAACTACTGCGCAACTGGCGGCGGCCTTGCCCAGTGGCTTCAGCAGTACGGTCTGGGGCAATGGCGGGAACCAGACAACGCCTTATCTGCTGGCGAATGCGTATTTTGATACGGTGAGTGGGCAGGTATATCTGGGTAGTGATACGAGCACGACGCCCACAGCCTATGGCGTCATTCTGACTCAGACTCAACTGCAGAATATCAACAACGCACTGAGTAGTTCCTATGTGCTGGGTACCAACCTGAGTCTGACGGGGAGTGCATCCACGGTAGATTTTACGCGGATCGGGACGGGTTTCAGCAATGCTTTCACGGGCACCTTCGATGGCTTGGGCCATACCATTGCCGGGCTGACGATCGATACGCCGTCGGGCACTTATGTGGGGCTCTTTGGGGTCAACAAAGGCACCATTGAGAATGTGGGACTGACCGGGGTATCGGTGGTGGGCAACACCGCAGGTGGACTGGTCGGGTACAACTACGGCGGCCGCATCACGGATGCCTACGCCACAGGCAGTGTTTCGGGCACCGCCCAGATCGGCGGACTGGTCGGGGCCAACGACGGCAGCATCACGGCGTCCTACGCCACGGGCAGCGTCTCGGGCAGCGTCGTCAACACCGGCGGACTGGTC
>Ga0307375_10004501_pt1 | contig 13279 bp, 9 predicted proteins | sample TR1MG_FD_202531 | JGI IMG/M metagenome (GOLD analysis project Ga0307375, IMG submission 202531) | Soil microbial communities from Risofladan, Vaasa, Finland - TR-1 | ecosystem: Environmental > Terrestrial > Soil > Coastal area > Acid sulfate soil | place: Finland: Risofladan, Vaasa | collected...
CCGACACCTGCGCTTCCCGGCGCTCGATCCAATCCACCTCCTGCGCCTTCTGCATCGACGCGACGGCCGCGCTCATCGCCCCGGTGCACGACTGCGCCCGTCCGAGCGCATCCCACGCCATCCCGAAGTCGGGCGCGAGATGGGTGGCCTCGGTCAGCAGCGGGATCCCGGTGGCCATGTCGCCGAGGTTGGCATACGCGACGCCGAGCCCATACACGTCGAGACCGTTGCGGGGGCCGATGGCCAGCGCGCGACGGAAGGCGGTCACCGCGTGCGCGTCGTCGCCGTCCAGCTCCAGCGCGGCGCCGAGGCCGGACCACGAGGCGCGCTCCGTGGGCCCGCCGTTCTGCGCGGCGTCGGCGTACACGACGACCGCCGCGCCCGCCTTGCCGTTGGCCGCCAACACGCCGCCGATGAAGGTCAGACGCCTGGCGTCGGTGACCTTGGCGGCGATCGTGGCGAGATCGCGCTGCCCGGCGGCCGACTCCTTCCCCTCGTACGTCTTCTTCATGGCGTCGAGGAATTGCGCGGCACCTGCCGCGCTCGGCGCCGTGGCCGCAACGCCGGCAAGCGCCGGCGACCGGACCGGGCAGTTCACGTGATCGCTCGCGCTCGTGGCGGCGGCGGTGGCGGACTTCACGGAATCCGCCAGCTTCGTGGCCGCGGCCGCGCTCGCCTTGGCGCCGGCGATGATCGCGTCGCGGTGGCCGGCCATGTAGTCCTGGAGCTTCTTGGCCTCGGCCTGCGTGGGCACGCCGCCGCTCATCACCTTCTTCCAGATCGTCTGGATGTCGGGCGGCGCCTTCGACATGTCGGGCATGCCGGCCTGCGCGCGGGCCGGCCGGGCGCCGGCGGCGAGGAGCAGCACGAGCAGCAGGACGAGGCGACGCATCAGTGTTTCACCATGGCTTCGAGGGCGGCCCACGGGAGTCCGTTCACGATGGCGGTGAACACGCGCCGCCGGCCGGGTTCATCGTCCCCGTACGTCCTCGGGACCACGCCCGCGATTCCGTACGGCACGCGGAGCACGATCGACTGGGCGCGATCGCGAGGGAGCGAGCCGTCGAAGAACGCCGGATTGGGGACGACGAGGGCGTCGGCGTCGGACGGGCCGACGGCGACGAGGGAAGAATCGCCCGGCCCGTTCGTGCGCACGGCCGCCGGGCGCGCGCGATCGGCCGCGCTGGCCGCGTCGGCCACGCGTTGCAGGCTGTCGATGACGCGCTGTGCGGTATCGAGCATCGCCCTGGCCGTGACGCCAAACTTGGGATCGGCCAGCATGTCGGCCATGTCAGCGCGACTGTGCTTCAGCTGCGCGCGCATCTGAGCGACTTGCACCCGCCGGTAGCGATCGCGCGTCACCGGCACGAACGGCGGCGGCGCGCGGTCGGTGATCACCACGCACATGCCGTCGAAGCTGGGATGCCCGTGCATCGAGGCCGTTGGCTCCAGCCCCTCAACGATAGGCGGACCGCCGTCGGGCAGGGAATCGGCTTCCGTATAGGAACCCCCGCACCACCGATCGTTCACGAATGCGCGCAGGTCCACGGCGTCCACCTGCACGATGCCGTGCTCCCCGCTCCCGGCGTCGGCGTATCCGAAGATCCGGACCTCCCCCTCCACACCGGCGAAGTAGGTCATCCCCGTATTGAATCCCTTCGGCATGTCGCCGGCGACCAGCTGCAGCGCGACGTCGTATCCCAGGGGATGCGAGATCGCCGGATCCTGACGCAGCACCGCGAGCAGGCTCTCGGCCAGCGCTTTCTGCGCGCGCCGCTGCGCCGGATCGTGGATCCAGGTGAAGCCGTCGAACGGTTTCACGATCAGCCGCCCGGGCGTGGTGGCCGGTGTGCCCCCCGCGCCACCCTGCGCGGCCAGCCGCGACGCGGCGCATGGCAGGGACGCGGCGAGCAGCCCCGCCGCGACGAACGGCCGCATTCCGCGGCGCCGCAGTCTCATCGCTTCACCAACTCGACCCGCCGGTTCTCCTGCCGGCCTTCGGCGGTGGTGTTCGGCGCCACCGGCTTGGTGTCGCCGTACCCCTTGGTATCGAGACGCGAGCCGTCGATCCCGAAGTTCGACACGAGATACGTCTTCACCGACGCCGCGCGCTGGTCCGACAGCGTCTCGTTGGCCGCGGGGGCCCCCGTGTTGTCCGTGTGCCCCTCGATCGTGAGCTTGAGGTCGGCGTGGGCCTTCAACATGTCCGCGATGAGCTGGAGCGTCGGCTTCGACTCGGGCCGGATATGCGCGCTCCCCGTCGCGAACAGGATGCCGTGCGTGGCCACGCGGCCCTTCGCCATCAGCGCATCCCAGAGGATCGGCTTCCCGCCTTCGGCCACGCGGATGTTCGTGATGTAGAACGGGCTGGCTTCGTTGCCGCCGTAGGTCATGAGGATCTTGTTGCTGCGGCCGATGTTGACCCGGGGGGCGTTGGCGACGCGCTTGCCGTCCACATACACTTTCACGTATGGACCGTCGGCCATGACGCGGGCGTGGTAGACATGCCACCCGTCATACGGGATGGGCTCCGACGTGAAGTTGCCGACACCTGCGGCCCCCTGGAACACCACCTCGTCGTGGCCGCTGGCGCCGTTGGAGAAATCGATCGTCGGCCCCCAGGAGTCCATACTGGCGAGATCGGCTTCGAAGGTGAAACGCTGGGGCAACACGACCGGCAAATCGATTTCCAGACTTCCGCCGGCGCTGTTGCTCCGGTACCACCGCGCCCCCCGATAGTCCGCCACCTCGACATTGCCCGAGGTCGGAATGACCCGCTGCGGCGCGTCGCCCACCACGTCGTGCGTGAAGTCCTCGAAGAAGAGCACCGAGTCACCCGGCACGAAGTCGTAGTTGACGAACGCCTGCGGCGGGAGATCGCCCGCCGTCGTGCCCGACCCGGCCGCCGCGGTCTTCGGCGCCGCATTCGTCATCGCCTGCGCCGAATCGGCGGTCGAGACCTTGTTCCCCTGCGCGTCGGTGATCACGACGGGCTGCCCATTCGCCTCGGCCGCCGCGATGCACTCGGTGTTGGTCACGACGCAGGTCGCGTGGCGCACGGCCTTGTCCATGGTCGAATCGGCCGCGGCGTTCGCCGCACTGTCCACCTTCGCGGTCACCTTTTCCTTGAGCCGCTTCCAGATCTGGGCGTGGGCGGGCGTGGCCGTGCACACCAGCGCGATGAGTCCAACGGCGAACAGTGGGATGGGGCGACGCATGAGTGGCTCCTTCGAATGGAAACGTGGGTGCGGCACGCGCAGGCGCGCGCTCATCGGTTGGAGATCCCGGAAAGGTGACGGGTGCGGAGCACCGCGCCGCTCACTTCGGCCGGACCTGGATCGAGATCGTGACGGGTTGCGTGGTCCGCGTCGACTGGTTCCCATGCGCGTCCGCGTCCGTGACGGTCACGACGTATTGGCAGACCAGTGTGACACCGGGCTCGAGATTGGGTCGCGGGTTCACCTGGTAACTGGATGCCTTCGTGAAGTTGTTCGGGCTGTCGCAGCCAACGGAGGCGTCGGTCTGGGCGCGCGGGGGGTTGAGCTGAGTCGAGGTGATGGTGTAGTAGGAGGAGGAGATCCGGGTCGGGTCGTCCGCCCACCGCAGAACAAACGGAGTGACGGGATTGGTCCCGCACCCGGCCGGAGTCGTACCGGCGCCACACGGGCTGGTATAGGTGATGGATGCGGTCTTCGACCAACTCTGCCCGTTGCTCGTGGACAGCTGGAGTGTGCCTTCCCACGGGCCGCTCGGAAACGGCTGGCGGCCTCGCACCAGCACGGGCGGCTTCGCGATGCGGTTGGCGGGCGGGTGCATGAGGGCCGATCTCGACTGCGCGGCGAGCGGCTGCACCATCGCGGACACCGCGAGCGCGACGGCGACCGCACCCAGGTACGTGACTCTACTCTTCATACTCGGTTCCTCCGGGAACAGGTGATTGAATCGAGATGGACGTGTAGCCGAGGGACACGCGTCGCATCCCGCCGGCGGTTTCGACGCGGCGGACGAAGCAGCCGGTCAGGTGCTCGGTGCGAAAGGCCGCGCCCGTGCCGTCGCGGAAGACGAGGTCGCACGTCCCGCTGCGCGGGCGGCCGTTCGCCGTGAACGTCGCCAGTCCCGCCAGGTCCTCCGCCGCGCGGCCGGCGTGGATGGTGAGCAGGACCTCGTCGTCCCGCTGCTTGGCGCCGGCGCCGGCCCCGAGGCGTTGTTGGGCCCCGGCCTGGCTTCGGCCGGCGCCGGCGCCGGGCACCGCGGCCGCCACGACCGTGTCCGGACCGAGCGCCCGACCGGATATGGACAGCGTGACGGTGATCGACGCCTGCGCGGCCAGGCCCGTGGGCGCCGCCAGCGCCGCGACCAGGGCCAACCCACGGGCCACCTTCGCCACGGAATGCATGGGTCAGTCCGTCACCGGGGCGGGGGCGGCCGCCGCTCCGTACAGCGGACGGATCTGGAAGAGGATGTACAGACTGATCAATCCGCCGAGTATCCCGCCGACGATCGCCCCTTGCAGCACCGACGAGACGATGGTCACGAGTCGCGCGTAGAAAATCAGCCGCCAGCCGCCCATGCGGCGCGCGAACAGCCCGGGCAGGGCCAGCACATCCAGCACCAGCGTCGCGATGACGATCATCATCGTGAACCCCAGGCCGGTCGCACCCGTCGCCGCAAACGGCAGGACCGCGGCGCTGAGCCCGAGCGCCAGCAACACCACCGGCAGCGACAACACGAGCAGGACGACCGCGATCCACGGGGCGAACCGGACGATCACTTCCCGCGCCCCGTCCGGAATCTGGAAGGGCGCTTGCTTCACCAGGTAGTAGTCGAGGAATCCGATCAGGTCGTTCGGGGCTTGGTTCGCCATTTGGGTCTCCTTACGAACGGGCAAGGCGGTGGCGCTGGTGGCGCACGGACGCCTCCAGCAGACGGGCGGGCGGCCCGAGTTGCGGGCCAACTGGCGGGCGGTAAGTTTTCCGGACGGGCCCAGTTTGCCGTCGCGCCATCCGCGAGGTCTCAACAAGTCAACATGCGCCTGGACAAGCACTTCAGACTCAAGACGCTCGGCCAGCTCGCGCTCGAGACTCAGGTGGGTGACGTCGTCACCCCTGCCGCGGTCCGGCCGCGCCACCTGGCGCTGCTCACCGTACTCGCCGTGTCGCCGCGCGCGCCGCGCCGCGATGTGCTGGCCGCGATGTTCTGGGGCGAGGAGACGGACACTCGCGCCCGCCACTCGCTGAGCAACGCGCTCTCGGCGTTGCGCGCCGCGCTCGGCGCGTCCGCCATTTCCGCGCGCCGCGACGAGGTGGGACTGAACCCGGAGCTGCGCCTCGCGGTGGATGCCCTGGAGTTCGCCGCCGCTGCCGAATCGCGCGACGATGTTCGTGCCGCCGCCCTGTATGGCGGACCATTCCTGGACGACCTGTACGTCAGCGACGCGCCGGGCTTCGACGCCTGGGCGGCCCGCGAACGGTCCCGGTACGAGCGCCTCTTTCTCGCCATGTGTGAGCGCCACGCACCGGCACTGCTGCGCGCCGCCGCGTGGGACGATTGCGCGGCGCTCGCCGAGCGCTGGCTGCACGCGGCGCCCCAGTCGGCCGTCGCCTTCACGACGCTGCTGCGCGCCCGCTCGGGACCGGGCACGCCGTCGGCCCGCCGGGCGGCGCTTGATGACTACTCTCGACTCGGCGATTGGCTGGCCCGGGAGCACGGCCTGCGGCCCGACGCGGCCGTGGGCGACGTCGCCTCCGAACTCCGCGCGCAGTTGGCGGCCGGTGAGCATGCGATGGCCAAAGATCTGGCGGAGATACGCGCCATCTCGCCTGCCCCCCCAGCGCGGTCCGGCCCGGCTGCGTCATCCGAACCGCCCGGCATCCGGCCGGCCGCCGCTTCAACCCGGCGCTGGATCCGCCCGGCGCTGGCGGTCGCGATGCTGGCCGTGGTCGGTGTCGCCGCCCTGGTGATCGCCCGCGGCCGTCGGGAGGCCGCCGCCGCACCGGCCACGCACACCGTCGTCGCCGTCACCGACATCGCCAACGTTCGCGGCGACACGGCACTCGCCTGGCTGGAGGATGGCCTCCCCCAGATCATCAGCGACAACCTGGCCGGCGAGGGACCGCTGGAACCCGTCCCGCCGGTGCGCGTGCGCGACGTGCTCCTGCGACGCGGCGGGCCGCGCGGCGCGCCGCTCGACGCCTCCGATGCCATGGACATCGCGCGCCGCGTGGGGGCAACGTGGGCCGTGCGTGGCGGACTCACCGGCGGAAAGGACGTCTACATCCTCGATCTCGACGTGCGCGACGTCGCCACCGGCGCTTCACTCCAGAGCTTCACCGTGATGTCCGCCGACCCCATGCAGCTGGGCCGCCTGGCCGCGGCACGCCTGCTCGACCTGGCCAGCAGCACACCGTCGGGGGGAAGCGAGGCCCCGCGGTTCGTGGGAGCGGCCACGACACGCCCCGAGGCCTACCGGCACTACGTGGTGGGCCTGACGGCGAGCAGCGAGCGCCGGGGATCCGACGCCGCGCGCGAGTTCGACGCGGCCATCGCGCTCGATTCCGGATTCGTCGGCGCGTTGAGCGCCCGCCGCGATATTGCCGCATCGCGCGGCAACCGCGCGCTCACCACCCGGCTGGACTCCCTCATCGCCCGCCACCCCGACCGGATGTCGGACTGGGATCGTCTGGTCGGCGAGATCACGCAGGCCAACATCAGCGGTGCGGTGGACCGATCGGAGGCGCTCGCCGAGCGGCTCGTCACGCGCTATCCGCGCGATCCCCGGGCCTATGACGTGCAGGCATTCGTGCTGTCGACGCACGGACGATGGCCGGCGGCCGACTCGGTGTATGAGCGCGAACTGTCGCTCGACTCACTCGCCATGGAGGCGGGCAACGGACCCTGCGCGCCGTGCGTGGCCTACGCGGGACTCGTGGGCCTACGCCTGGTGCGCGGCGACCTCGCCGGTGCCGAACAGTCGGCGCGGCGGTGGGTGGCGCTGCAGCCGGGCGTGCCGGGTTCGTGGGAAATGCTGTCCATGACCCTCGAGTTCTCGGGACGGGCCGAGGAGTCCATCGAGGCCGCGCGGCGGGCCGCGTCGCTCACCAGCGACCCCGTCCGCACGGCCGACCTCGGACGCGCGTTGCTCATGGCAGGCCGCTTCGATACCGTCGATTCGCTGGTGCGCGTGTTGCGCCGCCGGCCCGGCGGCCTCCCCGACGCCACCGACCTGGCGGCCACGCTCGCCCGTGAGCGCGGGCAGTTCCGGCGCTCCATCGCGCTGCTGCAGCCCGTGCTCGCCGCCACCGGCCTGGAACTCGTGCAGGCCGACAACCTGATGCGCGTGGGCCGCGTGGCCGACGCGCGCCGGCTGTACGAACGGGCCGGGCACGACGGCCTGCCGCGCGACGTGGAAGCGATGAGTGCGGAGCAGTCACGCGCCTTCACCTGGGCGCACGCGCTTGAAGGCGACGCCCTCTGGCGCACCGGCGACACCACGGCCACGCACGCGCTCATGGACTCGGTGCGCCACGTGGGCGCGCGCAGCTACTACGGCCGCGATTGGAGACTCTACCACCACCTCGCCGGCCTGCTGGCGCTGTCGCGCGGCGACACGGCGACCGCCGGGGCCGCGCTGTCGGCCTCACGCTGGGGGGTCGCGGGATGGACGACGACCGTGGTGCAGCTCGGCGCGGTGCAACTCGCGCAGGGGAATGCCGCGGGCGCGATCACCTCCTTCCGCCAGGCGCTTCACGGTCCACTCGACGCCATGGGGCGTTACGTCCCGCGTACCGAGATCGACGCCTGGATGGCGCGGGCGTTCGCGCGCGCCGGCCAGGCCGACAGCGCGCACGTGTACGCCGCGCTGGTACGCGAGGCGTGGAAGGACGCCGACCCCGAGGTGCGCGCGCGCCTGGCGGCGCTGCCGAAGTAGGCGGTCAGTGCCCCAGCGCGTGCCAGTCGGCCAGCGCTTTCGCTTCGGTTTCCGGTGAGATCGCGAACCGCGGCTTGGCGCGCCGCGCCTCCGGCACCGTGGGCCACCAGGCGAGCGTGTCGCGCAACGTCTCGGCCAGCGGTCGGAACGTGAGCCCGGCGGCGATCGCGCGCTGGTTCGCGATGGACATCATCCCGTAGTCGTTGCCGCGCAGCAGCGCCCAGGGAATCGCTTCCTCGATCTTGTGCGCCGCCAGGAAGTCGTAGTCGTCCACGTAGGTGAGCGTCACCTTGGCCCCGAGCGCCTCGACCGCGGCCGGATAGAACTGGCCGGCCGTGTACGGCGCGGCGGGTCCGGCGGCGTTGTATGCCCCGTGCTTGCCGTCCTCCACCAGCCGCAGCATGAACGCCGCCAGATCGCGCACGTCGATCATCTGCATGGGGTCGTCGCGATGCCCGGGTGCCAGCACCTCGCCGCCGCGCGCCAGACGCACGGGCCAGTACGGGAACCGGTCGCTCGTGTCGCCCGGCCCCACGATGTACGTGGGGCGCACCACGATGCCGCGATCGCCAAACACCTTGAATACCTGCCGCTCGCACTGCGCCTTGGCCACGCCGAACGTCTCCGACCCGTCCTTGGGGTCGTGCCGGTCGTAGTGCACGGCGTCGGTCTCGTTGAGGCCGCGGCGCAGATACGGGTAGTACACGCCCGTGGACGACGTAAACAGGTACGCGCCGGCGGCGTCATTGAGCAGTTCGGTGCTCAGCTCCACCCAATGCGGGTTGGTCGCGGAGTCGTCGATCACCGCATCCCATCGCTTGCCTTCGAGCGCCTCGAGCTTTCCGTTGCGGTCGCCGATGAGGCGGCTCACGCGGTCCGGCAGGTCGGCGTCGTGTTTCCCGCGCGTGAAGATCGTCACGCGATGCCCGCGCGCTACGGCGCCGCGCACGAGGTGCGGTCCGATGAACCCCGTGCCGCCCAGAATGAGCAGGTCCATCGGCGCCGCGGAGCGGCCGCGCCGCCGGTCCATGGCGCCGGCGGGCAGGATGCGGCCGGCCGCGAGCAGAGCGGCGCCGGCGGCCGCGGTTTTCAGGAAATCACGTCGGGACTGCGTCACGATCGTCCGCCTGGTTCGGGATGTCTGGCTTGAACGGAACTGGCCGCGGGCCCATTCTACGAGGCAACCGAGGGCCACGGAAGACTCAGCCTCGACGCCGGCGTCCACACCGCGCCGATGGATGGATCCCATTTGTCGGAGGCGGTGATCGATCTGCTCGGGCACGACTGCAGCCGACACGAACTGGCCACCCGGTCCCGGCCGCGGTAAGCTAGGCGCCGACCACTCGCCCGAGAACTCCATGCGCTGCCTCTCGCTCGCCCTGCTGTTCGCGTTGACCCTGCCTGAAGCGGCCACCGCTCAGACGGCCGCCGCGCCCCGTCCCGCGGTCGGGGTCGGCCGTCTCGACTCGCTCCAGTCGAACACGCTGCACGAAATGCGACGGCTCCTCATCTACACGCCGCCGTCGTACGACAGTTCGCGCTACGTGCCGGAGCGCTATCCGGTGCTGTACCTGCTCGACGGCGATGCGCACTTCCAATCGGTCGCCGGGCTCATGCAGATCCTGAGCACGGGCGTCAACGGCAGTTACGTCATTCCGCCGATGATCGTGGTCGGCATTCCGAATACGAACCGCATGCGCGACCTCTCGCCAACGCCTTCCGAATACGGCGTGGACGGCAAGTCCATCGAGCCGTCGTTCAAGGGGAGCGGCGGGGGCGCCGCCTTCCTGCGCTTCGTGAAGGACGAGTTGATACCGCACATCGACTCCACCTACCGCACCGACGGGTACCGGATGCTCATCGGGCATTCGCTGGGCGGCCTGATGGTGATCGACGCGCTGTACACCATGCCCGAGACGTTCAACGCGTACGTGGCCATCGATCCGAGCCTCTGGTGGGACCGGCAGGTGCTGCTCAAGCAGGCCAAACCCTACTTCGAGCAGCCGGGGCTTGCGGGCCGGACGCTGTTCGTCGGCCAGGCCAATACGATCAGCGCCACCGACACGACCGTGAATCTGCACTACAACTCGATCCTGGAATTCAACGCCGTCCTGCAGGCGTACAACCGCTCGGGGATCCGCTACGACTACCAGTTCTTCCCCGACGACGATCATGGGTCCGTCCCGATGATCGCCGAGTACGACGCGCTGCGGGAAATCTTTGCGGGCTATCACGTGGACGTCGTGCGTGGTCTCGACGACCCCACCTATTTCACCATGCACTTTGCGGAGATATCGCGCCGGCTCGGCGTCACGATGCGCGCGCCGGAAGCGATGGTCGATCAGCTCGCGACGTACGCGCTGACACGCGATACCACCCAGGCGTTGGCCCTCCTCCAGCTGAACGCGGACAACTACCCGGACAGTCCGCACGCGTTCACGGCGCTCGGCGACGCCGCCGAGACCCACCGGGAGACGGCCCGCGCCCTGGCGGCCTTCCGGCGCGTGCTGCAGCTGGCCCCCAGCGACGCGCACGCGCGCCAGGAAGAGAAGGCACTCGGCACGCAGCGGTAGTCCGCGTGGCGCGGCACGTCTACCGCCGCGCGGGAGTGGCAGGCACCACGTCGCCCGCCAGCACCTTGGTGGTGAACGTCGCCACCGCGTTCCAGAAGTACGTGAACTGTCCGATCTGGCTGAACGGATCGAGCCCGCGCACGGTGAACCGCAGGTGCATCGGCTTGGTACGCGCCCCAGGGGGCAGCGCGCCGTCCGGCGTCAAGGACGTGAAGTCCCAGACCGCGCCCTCGACGCTCCGCGACGAATCCGCTCCGGGCTCCGTCACCGGGCCGATGTACGAGCCCACGTGCAGGACGCGCACGCCGAGCGGACCGCGGATCGTGGCGTTCCCCTGGTTCTCGAGCACCAGGTCGAAATCCAGCGTGTGCGTGTCAAGATCGTACGAACGGTCGAGAAACTCCAACCGCACCTGATCGCTCACGTCGGATCGCGCGGCGAGTTCGGCACTGCCGTTCGGCACCGCGGTGCCGTCCACGGTGAGCGTCGTGGTCCAGAGTTGCGGCGTGCCGTGCGGGTTGGCAATCCAGAGGGGATGGAAGCGACCCCGCGCGTCGGCGGCGAGGCCCATCGTATGCCCACCATGGAAATCGAACCAGGGAATGGAGAGCGTGTTGGTCGCCTGCGGGCGGAGCGCGTAGTCCCCGTCGCCGAACAGCGGCACTCGCCCTCCGCGCGCCGGATCGTAGTCGACCGGCGACGCGGCGACGCTCGGCGTGAAGGTCTCGCCGCCGTCGAGCGAGGCACGAAAGCGCAGCGACCAGCCGAGGTTGTCGGCGTGGTCGCGGCGATCGAGCCACGTGATGCCCACGGCGCCCTGGCCGTTCACGGCGACCGTGCCGTGGATGTCGTCCGGCCCGTGGAGCGCGTTGCCCGCCTGGCGCGGTGCGTCGTCGTCGATCTGGCGAGGGCGCGCCCAAGTCTTCCCGCTGTCAGCCGAATACGAGAGGAGCACGACCGACCGTCCGGCAGTGTGCGACTCCCAGGCGGCGTACAGCCGGTCGCGGAAGGGCCCGTCGGTGCCATCCACGGCGAGCGTGGTGTAGTAGCTGCCGTTGGGTTCCAGGTCCACGAACCAGGGCGCGACGGTCGACGTATCGATCTGCAGCGGCCAGTTGAGCCGCGGCGCGCGCACCCGCACGAGCCGGATGAACCCCGGCTGGTCGATGCGAAAGTTCGGCGCGGCCGGCCCGGGCGGCGGCGTGTATACTGGAACCGGAATGGCGAGGGTTCCGTCGGAGAGGATGGCGCCCGACCCGACGTTCACGACGTGCACGCCCTCCCCCATCGAGACCGTCTGACCGAGAAACGTCTTCCCGCCGTCGCGCGAATAGCTCACGCGGATCGTGTTCGGCGTGTCGCCGATGCCGTAGAGGTACACCCCGCCCTGCTGCGGTCCGGGACGCCGGTTCACGACGATGAAGCTCCGCTCGGCGTGCTTGGCGTGGGCGATCGTCGTCCACGTGCGTCCGCCGTTCTCCGAGCGATCGAGCCGGTCGTAGCTGTCGGGATCGTCGGGGCCGCGCCCCTCGGACAGCGCGTAGGCCGTCTGTCCCGTCCCGAACCGGCAGTCGGGATCCCAGCTCACGTGCCGGTCGCCGCCGCTGGTTTCCAACGTCCGCTGCCACGTGCGTCCGGAATCGGTGGAGGCGTAGGTGACCACGTCGCTCGTCGGAGACTGCAGCGGGTACACCATGGAGCAGGCGACGAGTTCGCTCGCGTCGGCGGGATTTGCGTCGATCTCGACCTCGCCGTGCGGATCGTCGGGCATGGCGGCGCTCACGTGGACGCTCGGGCCCACGTGCACCATGGCGGTGCTGGGGCGACCCGTTTGTGCGGCAACGGACGAAGCGGTGAGCAGGCCAGCGGCGCAGGCGAGGCGGTATGCGGGATTCCGCACCGGGACATTCTCCGGAACTCGGGGTGAAACGCAGGGGCGACCGGCGCCCGGTCGCGGCGCCCGTGGGCGCGAGCGAATGTACGGGCCCCGCCGATCGAGGGCGAGCGACGTCCGCGGATGTCCCGGGGCCGATGTCGGGACCCCATCCTGCAAACGCAAAAGAAGCGACCCAACCGAACCGGCTGGGTCGCTCCTAGTTGCCCCTCCTGGGATCGAACCAGGACTCTCCTGATCCAGAGTCAGGCGTGTTGCCAGTTACACCAAGGGGCAGTATTCCCCGACACGCCATAGCTGAGCGCACCAAGGCCACCAAAGTTACTTTTCAGGTGAGCCAAAGGCAACCCTGCAACCCGCGCCCGCCACCCGAGCTTAGTGCCTCTCACACCTATACTTACGCGCCCCACCCGCCGCCCGCTCCGCCGGGCCGCCACCACGGCCTCGGCGCTCGCCGTCGCGCTCGGCCTCGCCGCCTGCCGCGAAGCCGCCGTCCCCTTTGCCGGCACCGGCCCCGGCGGACGCGAACGCGTGCAGCAGGCTTTCACCGCGCTCCATCAGCGCTACGGCGACATCCTGCACGGCCCCAAGTACGAATATGCCCGCCACCGCCTGTCCAGCACTGCCCTCGTGCCCTCGCGCGTGTTCGACGACACCGCGGTCTGGACCGCCATGCCCAATCCCGCAGAGCGGCGCCTGGAACTCGGCGAATTCGTGAATCCCGCCGGCATCACCGAGCAGGAAGCCGAGGTCAACGCGCCGTGGCCCGACCACCTGGGTGACGCGCGCCACACCATCGACCTGCGCCGCCTCCCCGACGGCGACTACATCTGGGACACCGACGCCGCCATCGCCATGGGCACGATCCGCGCCCACGACGTGGCC
>Ga0307375_10004502_pt1 | contig 13277 bp, 16 predicted proteins | sample TR1MG_FD_202531 | JGI IMG/M metagenome (GOLD analysis project Ga0307375, IMG submission 202531) | Soil microbial communities from Risofladan, Vaasa, Finland - TR-1 | ecosystem: Environmental > Terrestrial > Soil > Coastal area > Acid sulfate soil | place: Finland: Risofladan, Vaasa | collected...
TTTTTGTGGGCTCTAGCTGACAGATTTCTGGTCGGAACAGCCATGGCCGCCACATCCGAAAGCGTCTGGTTACCGCGGTCCCAATCGGCCACGCGCGACCCGCATTCACTACAAACACCCAGGCCCACGCCGTAATCGACGCGTAGCCAAAAACAGCCGTCCACGCAGGCGCGATAATCGTCGCACCCGCATTCGATACAAGTCGCTTTGTCCATGTCGCATCCCTCCTGTAATTCAGACATTTACGCCACTATCCTTTGCCATTTGTTTCAGTCCTTTTTGCCTAAATTTCGAGACCTTGTACATCTTGGTGATATTTTTCCAACCGTTCCTTTAGGCGCGCTAAATGTCCGCACACCGTTTCTCGTTGCGCGGTTGTAAGATCGGTCCTATCGAGAGCGGCGGCCCAAGCGTTATAGGCGTTGATAGCCGCCGCGATTCGTTCTTCTCGTGACGCGGGCTTCGTTTTCATGCCACCATTTTCCGTTCTTTATCTCGGTCCTGATAATTGGCCCGAATCAAGGCCTCAGCCGGCGGCGGGGACACGGAATTGCCGACCATGCGCACTTGCGCCGATTTGCTAAACGGCCGTCCGTGGGCGTCCTTGTCGATAATGTAATCGTCGGGGAAGCCCTGGGCGCGATACAATTCCCGGGGCGCGAGCATGCGCAGGCCGATATCCACGATCACGTACGGGGTGCCTTGAATGGTGACTGTGACTAACGCCAACCGGTCCTTGGTGGTGATGGTATCGGCCGGGTCGCGCAGGTCGCCCCATTGGCCACCTTCACTGTAATAGCGCATCAGGAACGCCGCGACGCGTAGCGCCCCTTCGGTATCTTGGGGCGACAGGGTGCACTCTACGAGCGCACTTTTGCCGCCCCCGCCAGCCGTAGTCGTTCCCAACGGATCGCGGGCGTCATGGCCGACACTGTTCCCGAATTGACGCGACAGAAAAGCCGCGACCAGGGCGTGATGTTGTCCACCTGCGCTGATGGTCTGCAGGGGCTCCTGGACGTCTCGGGCGTCACAGTTGTGACGCAGATGGGCCAAGTGCGCGGTCACCAGTTGTTGTTGGCTGCCAGTATTCGTAATCGTAGTCATGGGCTCGCGGGGATCGCGCCCAACGGTCGTGTTGAATCCTCCGTTCGCTTGCATGAGGTAGGCCGACGTCAGGGCCAGTTCGCCGCGATGGGCGCCGGTGACGGTACGAAGGGGTTCTCGAATATCGTGAACTCGATCGCTGCCCTGGTGAGTCACAGGAAGCAGTGTCGGCGCGCAGACCGAAAAAGCACCGCCTTTGGGTGAAGCGGTAATGGTTCTAAACCTCCCCATGTCTAAAGACAGGGGGTTCTAAGGGCGAACCCGCTGGGGTCTCCGGGCTCTCGTCTTGCGACTACAGCATCCCGGCTGTGACCAGCGGCAAACCCTCTACCACAAACGACCGGCTCTGACGGTGTGACCACCGTGATTTGGCCCGAAGGCTCGATCTTCGCAGGTTCGGAACGCAGCCACCCCGTTTGCAGCAGCACAGGTTTCTGAGCCGCCCACATTGTTTCAATATGGGATGGGTGGTGCGTGTTACTCATTACGCAGCGTGCGAGGAATGCCGAATACACGTCCCGTTGCACAACTCCCGACCCATCACCCAGAACATGCCACCGCTGACTGAGCGGCTTCTTTGTGCAAACTTCGGTGGTGTGATCGTACTGCGACATTTTCAGCGACCAGGTGTGCAAATCAACCAATTTGCCGCCGGCACTTTCAGCCTTGCGACGCAATTGTTCAACAAACATTCCTGGTGCTCTGACTTTCACGCTCTTACCATAATTTTTCTGGAAGGCGATATAAGACAGGGTTTCAGACTGGATAACATTACCTAGCCCGAGAATCTGGTTGGCAAGCTCACCATGCGAGCGTTTGCGCTCGGCGGCAAGCTTGCGTTCTAATTCTGCATATTCGGTGCGGATTGCCGTGTAACGTTTCGATGGTGTGAACTTCTGGCCTTTTTTCCATGTCCCGTTAGCGTTAAAACAGTGCGGGTTCGTGGCCCGTTTAGACCTGTCCATGGCGCGTTGCAGCCGGCGGGTTTCTTTCCATGGCTGAACGACGGTATCGCAGAATTTCACCAGCGAGGCGGAATGGTCACCGACCACGGCAATGGTGCTCGGGCCGATGTCCAGGCCGACGATCTCGCCGCAAGCTTGCTCATGTTTTACCGGGGCGACGCCTTCCTGCATGAGTTGCACAAACCAGCGGCGTGAGCCGTTCATGTTGCGCCACAGTACGCGGCAATACTTTGTATTATTGGTGAGCGCTTGGTGCAAATATGGGTCTTGGGTTTTAGACGGCAACAAAGCGGGAAGCGTGAGGTTGCCAAACTCGATACAGCCTGTTTCTGGCTTCCAGATGATGTTGGCCGCGTTGGTGGTTGCCTCAAGCGAATGTAAGGGGCGGTTGTTGCCCTTAAACCGTGGGCGACCACGTTTGCCAAAGGCGTATTGTTGCATGGCCGCAAAGACCTGCTCCGCAATGCGTTGGGTGACGTTAGAACCGAGTCTATCTTTCCAGCCCGCCTCATTCTTACAAGTCCGGGCAAATGTGATGATGGCCGCACGCGTTAACCCGGCTTCTTTCGCGAGCCGCTGGAATTCGCTGCCACGCAATTTCTTGTCGGCGATGGCGCGGGTGAACTGCCAATCTTTCGACTGTTTCAGCAGACCATGACGGCGCAGCGCTTCGCCTAATGTGGCGTTGTACAAACGCTTGCCAGCTTCCATACGCGCAACCAATGTCCGGTCTTCACCGGGTTTGACAACCAAGGGAATGGTAAGCGCAAAGGTGGGCGTGGCGGCGCGTTTCATTTGTGTTTTTGTTGCTCGATATATTGTTTAACGACTTCAAGCGGTGCGCCGCCTATCGTCGATACAAAGTAACTATTCGTCCACAAAGTCGGAAGACGGGACTTTATCCACTTAAACTCTTCGCGAATCAACCTCGATGATCTGCCCTTCATGAGCTTAATCAGCTTGTGTATTCCGAACTGAGGATCAACCTCTACCAGCAAGTGCACATGGTCTGGCATAACCTCAAGCTCCAATATCTCAGACATGCATTCAGTAGCAACGTCTTGTATAATTTCTTTCAAACGCACGTCAACGCCTTGTACCAAAACCGAGCGCCGATACTTCGGACACCATATAACATGGTATTTGCAAGAGTAAACCACATTCAGGTTGCTCTTGTATTTTATGGTGTAATCGCTCATTTGCTAATTATACAGATGCGTGATATATAATACAAGACAAATCTCAGTCAAAATCAACTTCCCGCTTTCCTCCCCATGGCTAAAGCGAGGGGATTCTCGCGGAGATGGGTTGAGGGGATCTTCCGCGGAATGGCAAGTATCCTGGCCCGCATGATACCTGGCAATCGGCACGATAAAGGGGTCACCGCTTTCCAAGACGTATTTTTGGATACCTTTGGCAATCCGGCGCAACGTGGCATCCGCCAAAGGTTTCGGGCGTGTAAAGATCGACGGGCACGGCAGGGACCAATCCATGCACTCAGCGGCAGCACGCCAGCGTTGACGACGCGGGGAGGCGACCTTGGCGTGCGTGGGCGTCGGCCAACAAATGGGCTCGCCGTCGCACCGCGCAGCCAAGAACAAACGCTCGCGCGTGGTGGGCGCGCCATAATCGGCCGCACAGAGCAGGCGCCACTCGACCCGATAACCTAAGGATGTCAGGGCGCGGACAAACGCTTTCCAGGTTTGTCCTGTGCGCTTGGGGTCGGGCACGAGGTATTGTTCTGGAATCGGGACGCGTTCTCCGGGGCGGGCTACCGTGCCATCGAGCTTGATGACGAGCCCGGTCTGCGGACAGCGCTTGGCGATCAAGGGGCCCCAGGCCTGGATTTGTTTGACGTTCTCGAGTGTGATAATGCGTGGGCGGACTTGCCCGGCCCAACGGGCCACGACCCAGGAGAGGGCGCGAATCTTTTTGCGGCGGGGTTGGCCACCCTTGGCCTGAGAATGGTCAACGCAATCTGGCGAGGCGTGCAGGAGCCCCACAGAGTGTCCACGAACGGCCTCTCGTGGGTCCACTTCAAAAATATCGCTCACGTAATGCTTGGTCGCGGGATGATTGACGGTGTGCATCGCGATCGCTTCAGCGTTGTGATTGATGGCCACATTCACCGCAAAGCCGGCCTGCTGGATGGCGCAGGACATGCCGCCCCCGCCGGCAAAGAGATCGACAATCAACTCATCAGAATGGGATTGCGCTACTCGCATGCGATAGCCTCCAGGAAACTCTGGCTATCGTATCGGTTACTCGGGAATTGCAAGCGGCGATTAGGCGGCTCTCAGGGGAGCCTCTCTTTAGTTTCCGCAATGGAATTTCTGCACAGCGGAACGACAACCGCTTTCCAGAGGCGGTGGCTCATGGGATTCCCATAGAAGCGTGAGAGGGCCGCCCGCCGCAAGCGCAAAATGCGCGCGTACCATCTGGTGCATGGCGTCTTCGTAAGCGCTTGGAGGGGTTTTAAGTCCCAAAGCGAGACTGAGGATTTTCGCAGTCACCGCAACAATGATGGCGGCGCGGATCCAGAACAAGAACGTCCCCAGGCCATGGGTCAGAAAAAGATGCACCATGTCCTTGTATTGGCTGTGGGCTACAGTAGCCATCCACACAACAACCCAAAAAAGTACCAAAGGGACCAATAACAACATTTGACCGGCAGAAATCGTGGTCATACGGATTAAGTGGCGCGCCTGGCGTAGAGCTGTCTGTCGATCACGCAGGACTGACAGGAACAGTGCAGCATACTGTGCGTCAGACAGGGTTCCGACGGGAACACCACCCATAGTCACCGCCCAATAGGAGGGTGTTGTGGTCCGGAACGCCCGTTCCGATAGAGCCCGGTCGCGTCGACTGGTCAGATACCAATAACACAATGCTGCCAAAAGGATGTACTCAGGCATCATCTGGGGCACACCAAAGACAAAATCGGCGATGACCAATACGACGGAGACAATCGGAACGGTTCCCGCAAGCGTAACGGGCAGAGCGGATTTGCGAAATGGCGACATAGCGCACCTCTGAGAAGTGGGACAGCTTATAGAGTAGATCAGCGCCCAGCAGCGTCCGGCGCGAATAGCGTCAAATAAAGCACTGTATTCGCCCGAAACAGTCTTTATGCGCGGGCGAACGTAACAGTGTCCGCCCTATACGTTGGCCGCCGATCCTCGCGCCGGCGACGATCCGGGTGCCTATGGTCGGGCGGAATCAAGAACCTGCGCAATGGTGAAAAGCATGTCCGCGTCTGTCGTTGTGCGCTTAAGCCAATCGAGATAATCCGCCGGCAAATCCGAGAACGGCTCACCCTTATGCTTCCCAAATGGCATTCGCGTAATCAGGTAGGGCTGGTCGGCATACTGAACTAATTGGCGTAGCCCACGCACATCAGGAAAACTGGTTCTGGCAAGCTCCATCTCGCGACACAGGAGGCTCGCGGTGACAATGGCGTCTCCGGCCGCGCTATGGGGATCCGTGCGCCCGCCACAGGACGCCGCGAGAGAAAACTGCGGGTCGATCTCCAGCCGGTACCGGAGTGCCTGATTACTATAAGAAGGGAGGTCGGGTAACAGGTGGTGCGCTAGGCGCATTGTGCAAAGCCAGGGGACGTGAGGATACCGTGCTACCAAAGGCTCAAGGAAACCCTTATCGAAAACGGCGTTGTGGGCAACAAAGACAGCGGGGGAAAGCCCTCGGCCGGCCAACCAAAGAGCGAAAGTCTCGAGGACTCGCGTCAAAGGCGGCGCGTCGGCGACATGAGCATCTATGATGTGGTGAATGGCGCTCGATTCCGGCGGAATCGGCTGCCCCGGGTGGACGAGCCGCGAAAAGGCCTCGATGGGTGCCCAGCCCTGCTCGGTAGGAGTCACGACACAAGCGGCGAATTCGACTACCGCACCGGCCTTGGGGTCAAACCCCGTAGTCTCCGTATCGATAACAAGAATAACGGGAGAGGACATCGCAGCTATCGCTCCGCATTAATATGTAGCTATCTTACGACGGCCTACAAAAACGCAAGTGTACGCAAAAGTGCCCCGGACGAATCCGGGGCCAAGCTCAGAAAGAAGGGCAGGGAGGAGGGCCCCTCTTTCCATACACACTGTCAAAATACCAAAATGGCGTGTCAGGTAGTGGGCGAATAGCGACCGATAACGGGGGCTATTAGATGCCGGAAACTAACAGACGCGGTGAAAATGATCGCCTATCGAGCCGAGACTGCCATGGTTATCCTATTGCGGCGCTACCTGAATAAGGAAGATGAAGCCCGAGCGCTTGTGCGCGAATGGTTTGTCTCATCCGGCGACATCGAGCCGGACAATACCGCAGGGACCCTCACCATCAGAATTCACCGAATGGCCAATCCGGTTCATGACAAGGCGATTGCAGCACTCCTAGAGGAGCTCACAGGGCAAGCCTTTCGCCACCCCGAGACCGGGGCAAAATTGATCTACACTTTGGTGTGAAGTGCCAAAGCCTCTTCCGCCGGGATCAGGAAGTCTGAAGTTAGGGTCCGGCGGATCATGGTCGCCGTGCAACAGAGTTGTTAAAAAAAGGCGATTTTGCCCTCTCCATTCCACCCTGCTCACATGTTCTCATCAGAGGTGGCGCGAGTAGCCGTGATCGTCAGGTGCCCGGTCTTCTTTGGGGTACAGGGGAGGTTGCGAGACCCGTGCGGATAGTCATGGTTCGGATCCCCACGCTCTCCTGAAGTGGCCCTGTCCGGCGGATTGCCACGCGATAGACGCCACTGACTTGAATTCCGAAAAGAGGATCATCCCCCCATCCCAAATTCTGCGTTATGCGGGCAAGCGCCCGGCTCGTATAGGGCGTGGTTCTGCGCGCCCGGCTCTGCATAAAGGCGCGTATACGCGCATGCGAAATGCCCAAAAGACGCAAAACGGGCGCAGGTACGCTATTGATGTTGATGTATCCGCCATACACGGGGTTCCGGGTTGTCAGTGCGGCAAGTCGCCAAGCGACGCGAGCCGGTAGAGGGCCCGCTTGGTGCAGTCCTGTGTAGCGTGCCCGCAACTGCTGCAAAATTGTCTGGATGTCGCCATGACGTCCCGCAAGGGTGCGGGCCAGCGCCGGAAGGAGCTGTGGCTGCCAGCCGGGCGCTAAGAATCCTGCCGTATCGCGAATAACGAGGGTGACGGGCGTCGACCCCAAAGTCACCGTAACCGAACCTCGTCCGAACTGTCCCGCTCTGGCGAAGGCGGCGGCATGACGCACCGCCCAGTGGGGGGCACCGGGCGGCAAGGTCTGCCCGCTCAAAAGCGCCGGCAGGAACAGGCGCAGACTTTGCAGATTGGCTTCCTGCTGAGGCATTTGACGCAGCCGCCAAAGGAGCGCGGACTCTTCCGATGCCATGCGCTCGGTGGCCACGAGCACGATGCTGGCTAACACGAGAAACCACAGGACCGCAAGAAGCACAATTCCGCGATGGGTCGTCATGGCGCGCCTAGAACATAAAGAAGTGGCGGCAGACGCGGGTAGCCGAAGCGCGCGGTGATACGAACGCGCACTGCGACAAGCGTTGATGCGATGGCAAGAGAGGCGGGCCCAAGAGTTCGGACCTGGGGCGTCCAATAGAATGGGCCCGCCGCTTGGGATGGGAGAAAAAGGGCGGCGAAACGGACATTCTTCACGTTTTCGAGCACGACACCGTGAAACAGTTCCGCGCCTTCGTGATGATTGCGCAGGGCGGCCCGCAGCACCAACGACAGCGTCCGAGCAGACGGGTTGAACGTGTATCGATAGAAGTAGCGGCCGGGAGGCAGTGCCCGGTACGCCGCGCGGGATTCGAATAGGAAAACGTGGTCGTCAAGCGTGAGGTGCCGGAAACTCGCGCCGGTAATCTCATGGCGGAGCTGGCTATTTAATAACAGCAACTGCCGGACCCAGGCGTCTTTGGGGCCCAGATGCGCGCGCGTTGCGATGGTTTCCTGCAAAAAGGCGGCAAGTCCTGCCATCAGCGCCACGGTCAGGGCCATGGCGATAATGAGCTCCAGAAGCGTGAAGCCCTGTTGCCGTTGTCCGCTCATCGTTGCACCCAGAGGACTATGGTGCGCCCATGGGGCGCCACGAGCAGGATCTTTTGCAGACGCCGCATACCCGTCGGGTCGGGCAGCACGAGGTTTGCGAGTGTGCGCCTTTGAATCGTCACCGAGCCAAATCGAACAGGAGTGGCCAACGACCCGGCACTTCGCGCCGTGGCCTCGGTTAACGCGACAGCGTCTTGCAGAGCTAGGTCTTGGCGCAATTGCGCGTGGGCGCGGATAGCGCTTTGCAAAAGATTGGAGGACTCTTCGAGCATCACCGAAGCCGCGGCCACGAAAATGGCGAGCGCCACAACCACCTCGAGCAGCGTGAAGCCCGCCTTCCTAGTGCGCATGCGAGAAAATCGCCACGTTGATGGCGCGCTTATTGTGGTGACGATGAAACACGATACGCCCGGGACTGGCGCTGCCATCGGGGTAGAAGAAGAAGCGGCGCATGTCATGCGGGCCGTAAGGCACGTTGGCGGAAACGGTGACGCGCACTGAATGAGACACGCGGAGCGGCCCCATGTGTAGCCGGCGTGCGGAGAGCGGTCCATGCAGACGGATGGTGCGCGTGCGCGGGTCTATCTGGAGTTGCTCAGTGACGCCATGGGTGATGGCGACCGTCCGGGCGAGCTGGATGAGGGCGTCAGTGTGTCGCGCCAGCAATTTGAGGCTTGCCTGGCGATGGCCCAGAAACGGTAAGCCCACCATCGTTATGACGGCCGCTACAATCGCCATGACGACGATCAGCTCAAGAAGCGTGAGGCCGGTTTGGCGCAGGGGCAGCAAGGCCTTGGGTGCTCCAGGAGGTGATGCGCGGTCCGTGCCCGGATCCGGCGCTCCAAAGATCATAAGCCCCATGTTTCCCTGGGCTGCGGTAATGGTAAGGGTGTCCCCAGGGGTCCAGGGGTACGCCGCGCGCCAGATAGGGACCACTCCAACCGTGGATTGCGGGAGGTCTTTGCATCAAGGCCGCAAGGCCTGCGGCCGTGGTCGGATAACGACCGACATCGAGCCGGTAGTTGCCCAGCGCCGAACCGAGGAGGGTGATCTGCATGGCCGCGGTCTTCACGCGGGATTGATGAAGGCGTGACCAGAGATCGGGTCCGATCAGGCTCACCAAAAGCCCAAGAATCACCATAACCACAATCAGCTCGAGCAGGGTGAGGCCGCGTTGAGCCCGTATGGAAGCGTGAGTTATGGACATCAGAAGATCTCCCAAGGTTAGACATGGACGGTATTGAGCGCAAAGACGGCGGCCAGGATTGATACCACGACCGTACCGACCAGTAAGCCCAACAGCAGAATCGCGATCGGTTCAACTAAGGATAAGGCCCGCCGGATCGTGCGATCGACCGTGTCTTCCAGGCGGTCGGCCAGCGTTAAGAGCACCTCGTCCATATGTCCCGTCTCATTCCCGATCCCAATGAACTGGCGTACGAAAGGCGGCAGGAGGGTTAAAGGGGCAATCGCTTCGGCGGCGCTGTCACCGGCCACGAGGCGGGCATGCCAAGCCCGTAAGGCGGCCCGCAACAGGCTGTTCCCCGGTACCGCGCAGACACTCTCCAAGGCCTGGGTAAGCGGAATGCCACCGGCAAGCAATGTCCCCATCGTCCGGAAAACCCGACCGAGTTCGAGGTTGATCACGGTGGCCCCGAGGCCCGGTATACGCAAGAGCAGGCGTTCGCCCAGCGCCCGGCCGGCCGGGCTACGCCAAAGCCCTAGTAAAAGGACGAGGAACCCGGCGAATCCCAGGAGAAGTGTGGCGATCTCCCGATGTAAAAAGCCGGCCACAGTCATCAACACACGGGTCGCCTCCGGCAGCCGCACCGAACTGCCGGCAAACATCGCCGCAAAGCGCGGCACGACATCGACGAACAAAAAGAGCAGTGACACAAGCATGACCCCGATCAGGAGCGCGGGGTAGAGGGCGGCATTGATGATCTCGGCGCGCACCTGAGCGCTGCGCATCAAGGCCGTCCGCAACCGCGCGAGCATCGGGCCTAAATCGCCCGTGAGCTCGCCGTTGCGCACGAGACTCACATAATAAGGGGGGATGCCCCGCACCGGTGTGAGCGCCTCGCTCAGACTCAAACCCCCGCGGACATCGTGTAGGGTGTCTTCAATCAAGAGGCGCGCCGCAGGCGGTAGACTTAAAGATAAAGCGACTGTCAGGGCTTGTTCGATGGTAAGCCCCGCCTGCAGAAGGGAGCTTAAGACATCGGTGACCGCGAGCAAGGCCGGCCGATCAATTGTGCGTCCGAGGGTCAGCGCGGGCGCGCGTTCGCCTGCGGGGAGCATGATCGTGAGGTCGGTTGCCAAAAGTCCTTGCTGGTGCAGCCGATGGGCGGCTTCATCGCGATCGCGGGCCTCGATGGGGCCGGTAAAGACCCGTCCGCGGGCATCCACCCCTTGATAGAGCCACTTAGGCATGGTGTGCCCCTAAGGTCGTCTCAGGGGTTAAGACCGGCTCCTCGCGACCGATCACGCGCACGACCTCGGCTGCTGTCGTAAGACCCATGGCGATTTTGTCGCGGGCCTCGTCTGCGAGAGTGCGGTGGGGGAGCGTTAATAGCGCGGTTGTGTAGGCGCTGAGCGGCGCAGCACTTCCGAGGAGATCAAGCAGGGTGGGGGTCATGGCGAGCGTCTCGAAGAGACCGATGCGACCCCGATAGCCGGTCTCATCGCAGGCGGGACACCCGACCGCGAGGACAGCAGGAAAGTCCGTTGCGGCGGGCTTTGCGCACGCGGTACAGAGGCGACGGACAAGGCGTTGCGCAATCACGCCTTTCAAACTCGCCGCGAGCAGGGTGGGCGCGATGCCCAATTCCTGGAGGCGGGCGATCGCTCCTAAGGCATCATTGGTATGGAGTGTCGACAACACGAGGTGTCCGGTGAGTGCGGCCTGGACGGCAATCGCGGCCGTTTCACTGTCGCGAATCTCGCCGATCATGAGGACATCGGGGTCTTGACGGACAAGCGCACGCAGCCCCTGGGCAAAGCTTAATCCGAGGTCGGGGCGCACCGCGATCTGGACTGCGCCAGTGAGCTGATATTCAATGGGGTCTTCTAAGGTGATGATCTTGCGGCTGGTGGCGTCCATCTCTTTCAGGGCGCAATAGAGCGTCGTGGTCTTGCCGCTTCCGGTGGGCCCCGTGACCAAAACGAGCCCATGGGGGGCAGCGATGGTGGCTCGCAGCCAGGTCTCGTCGGCCGCGTTCAGTCCCAAATCTCCCAAAGCCACCTCGCCCGAACGGCGGGTCAAGAGCCGAATGACAAGCGTCTCCCCGTGTAATCCGGGACTGGTGGCGACCCGGAGGTCGACGTCTTGACCGAGGATGTGGGCCTGGAAGCGTCCGTCTTGCGGAATGCGACGCTCCGCAATGTTCATGTTCGCGAGCAGCTTTAAGCGCGAGATCATGGCGCGCTCCAGGGCCTTGGGGGGCGATTCGCGCTCCCGTAGGACGCCGTCAATGCGAAACCGCACGAGAAAGCGTCGTTCCTGGGGTTCGAGATGAATATCGGACACCCCCGCCTCTACGGCGGCTGCCAACAGCGCACTGACGCGCGCCACAATGGGTGCCTCCAAGGCTTGATCGCGGAGCGCGCCTTCGCTTTTGACATCCAGTACATCCGGATCGGGGCCCGCCTTGTTGGGCCTGTGGAGGATCGCATCCACGGATCCGTAGAGCTGGTCTAGCCGTCCTAGTATCCGATCGCGCTCATCATAGAGCGCGCGTACCGGTTTCCCGGCAAAGAGCGCTAAGGCTTTGAGGCTCACGGTGTCTTCGGGGTCGGCCATCGCGACCACGAGCTCTGTGTCGCAAAAAGAGAGCGGCAAGATCGCGTATTCACGCAAAAACCGCAGCGACAATCCTTCCATGATCACAGGTGTTGTCGGGTAGAGGATATCCATCAGGGAGGTCCTTCCGCGAAGAGCGGTATCGGACGCGGTCGTTGCGTTTGAGGGTGGTGGATACTGATGATCGCACTCACCCCATAAGTGCCGTTTTGTACCCAGAGGACGCGATGGGGGCGGATGGCGACGAGTTGCCACTGATCGAGGAATGCTCCCATGGCCCGCCAGCTTTCGTGGGTCACGGTCCCCACTAAAGCCTTGAGATGTCCGGGCGATCCGGCTACGCCAAACAGGAGCAAGCGCGGATCGCGTTGCCGGGGAAGCAGGCGCCAGTGCCTCGGGAGTCTGCCATGGGCAGGCGCTCTCGGGACCGGCGGAAATCGGCGATCAGCGCGAAACGGGTCTTGCGTCAATATCAGTGCTGGGGACTGTGTTCGTGTCGGGAGCGGCCGGTTCCAAGCCAGACCCGCGGGTGCGGCCAAAGGGCGCGGGGGCTCTGGTACCGCAGGTAAGGGGCAAACGGTGGCGATCAGGGCGAGGATCAGACCTGCTAGGCCCAAGCGCATGACCGTCTGCCAGATCAAGGCTCGCCACCCTGCGGGCCACATTGGTGTCCATCCGGTCAGATGATGGCGGAGAGCGTCGGGGAGGATACGAAGCCGTATAGGCCCACCCATGATCTTTGCGCTCAATGGGGACGCGCTAAGGCGCGGCTCGTGTGGGCGGGGGGAGTGCCGCCTGCGGGTACGGGCTTTTTCGTAACGCTTGGTGACGGGGCCTGGATAGAGGGCAGCCGTCCGGGATGGCCGATAAGGCGCTTTAACAGGGCCATTTGTTGGCGTAGACGCACACTTAAGCGGGTGAGCGCGTTGGGGCTTGCCACGACATGTGGGGTAATGAGCAACAACAACTCCTCTTTTTGATGAGTGGTATCGACTGTGGAAAAGAGGTCGCCCAAAATCGGGATATCCATCAAGAGCGGTACACCGACCCGATTATGGTTCGTGGTCGTCGAAATGAGGCCGCCGATCACGGCTGTGCTCCCGTTTTTGACCGTAAAGGTCGTTTGTGCGGTGCGGGTGGCGAATGTTGGGGCTTCGATATTGGCAACCGTCGTCGCTCCCTGGACGCTGCTCACCTCTTCATAGATCTTCATGGTGACGCGTCCGTCGGCATTGACTCGTGGGGTGACACCCAAAAGGACCCCCGTGCTTTGGTATTGAATGGTGTTCGCGGTCGCGAGCCCGGTCGAGGATGGCGCGGTCGTCGTGAGACTGGCGACCGGCACCGGTACTT
>Ga0307375_10004503_pt1 | contig 13276 bp, 16 predicted proteins | sample TR1MG_FD_202531 | JGI IMG/M metagenome (GOLD analysis project Ga0307375, IMG submission 202531) | Soil microbial communities from Risofladan, Vaasa, Finland - TR-1 | ecosystem: Environmental > Terrestrial > Soil > Coastal area > Acid sulfate soil | place: Finland: Risofladan, Vaasa | collected...
CCGCGGTACGCCGATCGGTGCGAACGACCTGTGGATTGCTGCGCACGCGCGCGCGGCCCGATTGACTCTTGTCACCAACAATGTCCGTGAGTTCGAGCGCGTCAATGGCCTGAAACTGGAGAACTGGTCAGAATGAGCACGTTGCTGTGGAGTGCGGGGCGGTGATCGTGTTCCTGATCGGCCTGGTATCCGAGCAGATCACGGCGCTGACGTACAGGCGTGATGCGTGATCGCCGCCGGGCATGGCCGACTTTTATTGGTCTAGACTTGCACCGGCAAGTTACCGTCGAGGGTCCGCATGCGACTGGACGCACAACACATCGAACGCTTGAAACGCCTCGCCGTCGAAGAGGCCGGGCCGCACGCGCGACTGCGCCTGTCCGGCTCGCGCCTGTCCGACGCTGCGACCGGCGGCGATGTCGATCTGCTGCTGGAGTCGACCGTGCCGGTGGCGGAACCGGCTGTGCTGGTAGCCCGCATGGCCGCTCGCGCCAGCCGCGTGCTGGGCGGGCGCAAGGTGGACGTGGTGCTGGCCGCACCCAACCTGAAGCGCTTGCCCATTCATGAGGCCGCCTTGCAGGGCGGCGTTGTGTTGTGATGCTCGACAATGACCTGCTGAACCGGCTGCGTTTTCTCGCGCGCAGCGCAGATTCATCGTCATGTGTGCGCTGCTGTGGAGCGCGGCGGTGATCGTGTTCCTGATCGGGCTGGTGTCCAAGCAGATCACGGCGCAGACGTATCGCCGGGATGGGTGATTGCCTTGGCGCTCCCAACCAATTTCAGCAAACAATAGGCAGTCATGAGCCGCAAAGTCGCCCATAACGTCCTATGGAACGTGACCGGCACACTGGCTTCGCTTGCCGTGGGGTTGATCGCGCTGCCGGTGCTGCTGCATGCCATGGGTGCGGCACGGCTGGGCATATTTACCCTGGCGCTGGGGCTGATCGGCTTTTCCGGCCTGCTTGATCTGGGCTTGGGTCGTGCGCTCACGCAAACCGTATCGAGTGCACTTGGAAGCGGGCGACCGCAGGCGGCGGTGGCCGCACTGGTCTGGCATGTACTTGGGCTGCTCGCTGGCCTCGGCAGCGCTGCGTTCGCCTGGGAGCTCGCCACCAAGCATCGCCTCGGCAAACTGGGATTGCCAGGGTTGACGCTGCAGCGCTACGAATCACTGCTGGCGGCAGACGGCTTTGCGCCACTCGCGATCACCACTGGGCATACTTTGCTGGCAGGCAGCTACACTTAACCTCATCCTGATCCGTTTGACCGCATGCTGGCGGCGCAGGCGGAACTCGAAGGCCTGCCCATCGTTAGTCGCGACCCGGCAATGGCGCAGTTCAACGCGACATTGCTGTGGTAGGCGATGCACAACGGATCGAACATGTCATCCAGGGGTGTCGCATGCGGCTGAGCATCGAATATATCGAACGATTGAAGCGCCTGGCCATCGAGGAGGCTGGACAGCATGGCCGGCTGCGCCTGTTCGGTTCGCGGCTGGATGACGCTGCCACCGGCGGTGATGTCGATCTGCTGCTGGAGCTGCCCACGCCGGTAGCTGATCCGGCGCCGCTGGTGGCCCGCATGGCCGCGCGTGCCAGTCGTGTACTGGGTGGGCGCAAGGTGGACGTGATACTGGCTGCGCCCAACCTGAAACGTCTGCCCATTCACGAGGCCGCCTTTCAGCAAGGGGTGCTGCTGTGACACCCTCGCGCGTGAGCACATGCATGTGGAGCGCGGCGGTGATCGGGCGAGCGTCCGGGCAGATCACCTCGTTGGTCCATACCGAGGACAACCTGAGTTGAGTGCTGGCACTGTATTAGCGTTGAGGGTCGCCCGGTATGTGCGCCGCACTCCGTTGCACCCGCAGTGGCTGCTCGGTAGCAACCGGGGCACTGCCGGTTGGGTTGCTCGTTCAGCCAGTGGCTGTGTACTGGACATCGGTTGCGCGGATCGCTGGATAGAGCGCCATCTTCCGCCTGATAGCGAATATATTGGCTTGGACTATCTTGTCACCGGCAAGCACATGTATGGCTCACGGCCCGACGTATTTGCGGACGCAAGCAGCATGCCGCTCGCTGATGAATCAGTGGATACCGTGGTCATACTCGAGGTCATGGAACATCTGCGCAAGCCGCGTGAAGCACAGCAGGAGATCGCCCGCGTGCTGCGCCCGCAAGGGCGTCTTCTGCTGTCCATGCCGTTCCTCTATCCGGTCCACGACGTTCCCCACGATTACCAGCGTCTGACCATTCATGGGCTGATGCGTGATGTCGAGGCTGCCGGGTTGCGCGTAGACAACGTGGTGCCGGCGCTAGGCTCTGCGGAAACTGCCGGTTTGATCTGTTGCCTTGCGTTGGGTGGCATGTCCTTGCGCGCCGTGCAACGGCGCAGTCCAGGTTTGCTCCTGCTACCGTTGCTGATCGCCGCGATCCCTGTCGCCTGGCTCGGCGGACGGCTGCTGCCGTCCTGGGACGCTATCACTGCCGGTTACCAACTTGCGGCGAGCAAACCATGACTTCGGCCCCCGTGCTCGTGCTGGTCACCACATCATTTCCGATCAAGGGCGATGGCAGAGAGGCGGCTGGATCGTTCGTCGGCGATATCGCCGAGGCGCTGGCGCGGCACGTACCTGTGCGCGTTGTCGCTCCAGGGCCACAATCGATTCGTGAAATGTGGGCGCAGGGTGTCGAGGTGTTCCGTTACGCATCACCGTCCAAACCGATGTCCACTCTCAGGCCATGGCGACCCTCGGAAATACGCGACACACTACGTGTGTTGCGTGCGGGTGCCGAAGCAACCCGACACGCCGTGCAGGCAGGTTCAGCCGCGCACATTCTTGCTTTGTGGGCGTTGCCATCCGGGCATTGGGCACGACGTGCGTCGCGCGCCACGGGTGTGCCGTATTCGGTGTGGGCGCTGGGCAGTGACATCTGGTCGCTGGGGCGCATTCCAGGGGTGCGCACGGTGTTGCGCAGCGTGATTCGCGGCGCAGCACATCGTTATGCAGATGGCTTGCAGCTGGGCCAGGACGCCGCTCGAATCAGCGGTCAGCCATTTGAGTTCCTGCCCAGCACGCGTCGGCTCGATGGGCAGCGTACGCGGCCGTTGGCTTCGGTACCTCCGTATCGGCTCTTGTTTCTCGGGCGTTGGCACCCGAACAAGGGAATTGATCTGCTGCTTGACGCGCTGGCATTGCTGGACGACGACAGCTGGTCGCGGATTACCGAGGTTCATATCGCCGGCGGAGGCCCGATGGAAAACTTGGTGCGCGAGAAAACTCGCGTACTGCTCGCAGCGGGTCGGCCGTTGCGCTTGAGTGGATACCTTGATCGCGGGCAAGCCACGGTTGCGTTGGAGGAGGCAGACTACCTTTTGCTCCCTTCTCGTATCGAAAGCATTCCAGTGGTGTTTTCCGATGCGATGAAGCTGCAGTTGCCGGTCGTCTCGATGCCAGTGGGCGATTTGCCTGCGCTCATCACCCATAGTCACGTTGGTGTACTGGCCTGCCGAGTCGATGCCGAGGCCTTTGCGAAGGCATTGCAGTCAGCATTGAATCAGCCACCCATACATTTTTCGGCAGGCATGGCGGAATGTGCCCGTCAATTCTTGATCGATACCCGGCAATTGTGCATTCAATTGGGCCTCATAAAAACAATCACAGCGGAGGATGCTTGAGCAAGCGCGGCTACCAATACGATTTCTCCAAGGATAACGCGGCGATGCACTCCTCGGACGGCCGCAGGCGCAAGGCATTGACCATGCTGGCGGTGTTGCGCGACGCACTGGGTGCCGACGGGCTTGCCGAAGCGCGAGTATTGAACGTGGGCTGCTCTACGGGCCTGATCGACGAAGTGCTGGCCGAGCAGGTGGGATCCGTTGTCGGCATCGATATCGACCTAGGCGCGGTTGATACTGCGCGCGCGTGCAGCACGCGCGCCAATGTGGAGTTCCGTCTCGGCGATGCGATGGCCATGGATTTCCCAGGCGATAGCTTCGATGTGGTGATCTGCTCACAAGTTTATGAGCATGTGCCCGATCCTGCTCGGATGATGGCCGAGATACATCGCGTACTCGCGCCGGCCGGTGTGTGCTATTTCGCCGCGACGAATCGCTGGTGTGTCATGGAGCAGCATTACCACCTGCCATTCTTGTCTATCATTCCGGTGAGCTGGGCACATTATTACCTTAGATGGTCTGGCAAGGGGCAGTACTATCATGAGCGGCATATGACTCTTTCCGGATTGCGTCGACTAACATCCGGCCTTGTCATCGATGATTACACTCGACGGATACTGGAAAGCCCTGCACGTTATCATGCCTATTACATGATTAATTCCAGGAATAAAATTATTATCGCCAGTTTGCTGCTGCGTTTCGCATATTGGGCATTACCTGGATATATATGGATATTGCGTAAAAGACAATTGATCTAAAAAAAATTTAACTGTTCATCATGGAATAATGGTCGATGCGATGATTTCTCGAGTACGTCATGCAATATTTCTTGTCATCGAGAAATTTCTTCGATGGTGCATCTTGCCGCGATTGCGTGCGCGATTGCTCGGATTGCTCGGAGCAAAGATTGGTCGAAATGTGCGTGTCAGTGAGTGCCAATTCATCAATCTTGGCAGTGGATTTTCCAATCTCAGGCTGGGCGATGATGTTTACATAGGCCCAGGATGCCTAATCGACTTGGAGGGGCAGGTGATTTTGGCAAAGGGGGTCACCTTATCTCCGCGAGTATCGATCATTACCCACAATGACCCTGGTTCATTTCACCATTCGCCGTTAATCCGCCATTTTCCTAAAACCGTCGGGGGTGTTCGGATTGGAGAATATTGCTGGATTGGTACAGGATCGGTAGTGCTTTCAGGTGTTGAAATAGGTGATCAATCCGTGGTCGGCGCCATGACGCTTGTCAGGCGCAGTCTGGGTGGCGCGGCTGTGTACGCCGGAATACCCGCACGTATCGTACGCCCGGTCGATACTGCGCTTGATTGATCCGGGCTACTGGTCGGGCATCAGTGAATGTATTTTCTGGATGCTCGCGCTGGACGGATGATTTCAGTGCCTGCGACGATGACGGCCGCAAATATGTCGGGCAACGTTTGTGCAACACGCACAACTATAGCAATAGCCGCCAGAGACTGTGCATCAGCGGAAATATTGAGCATCGTGGCGAAAGCAACAAACGCCAGTTCCCTGACGCCCAGTCCACTGGGAACTATGATGGCCATGGTGCCGATGACCCATGCAAGACATAAGCTTGCGGTGCCAATCAGAATGTCAGCGACGCTGTAGTTTGTAACGGCCATCAACAAGATTATTACGGAGCTGGCTTGCACGAATGCATGCAGCATGGCCCAGGTGAACAGGCGGCGGATTTCGCCAGGCGTGGATTTGTCCGGGCTGGTTTGTGGGCTCTTGCCCAGCCGCCGGGCGATCCAGTCGATGAAGCGAGCCAGCCATGCGGATGTGGCGACGCGGGCAGCAATAAGCCACCCAATGACTGCAATCAATCCAGCCACAACAGGGCGATGACCGTATATCAGTAATGCCAACCCTGTCGCGCTCAGCGTCATCATGTAGAAAATACTGGTATCAATGCCCGCCAGAAACATGGTTCCGATCCGGGAGCTACCCAAGAGCTGAGCCTGGATGATAGCGCCCCAGATATTTCCCGGTATGTACTTGGTAACCTGCACTACCAACTGCAGATAGCAGGTTTTCCAGATAGGTACATCCATGCCGTGTTGCTTGAGAAAAGTATTGAAGGGTAGTCCAGTCAGGTAATTAGCCAACAGGGCCAGTAAGGTGGACAAACCTAATAACCAAAGATTGGTATGGGTCAGGATGTCGGCTATGGATGTCCGATAGCTCCAACTGGCAAAAAGAAGTGCACCGATCGCCACCGCGGCCAAGGTGAACCTCATAGGACGGCTACCGAGGAATCGGCCAAAGCGTGTCGACGTGGGAGATGCTTGCACTGACTGATATTTCAGTTCTTTGCGAGGGTTGCCTTCACGGTTTCGATTACCCGATCAATCTCGCCGCCACTCAGTTTGGGAGATATCGGCAAACTTACAGTCTGTCGCCCGATTCGCATCGCATTTGGCCACTGCTCGGCTTTCCAGCCAAATCGTTGCTGATAGTAGGGATGCTCAGCGATGGAGACGTAATGCACGCCGGTGCCAACACCTCGGTAATTCATGCCATCGAGAAAACCATCGCGACTGATTCCGCAGCGCGCCTCATCGACCATCACTGTATACAGATGGTAGGCATGCTTGGTATCAGACTGTGGCTTTGTTGGCAGGTCAAGAGACGTATCGCGAAGAGCCTCATTGTAGCGGCCCCAGATCTCCTCGCGTCGTTTCCAGTTCTGTTCTACTCGCGCCAGCTGATGGATGCCGATGGCGGCTTGCAGATCCATCATGTTGTATTTGAAGCCGCACTCGATCACTTGGTAGTGCTTGTAGCCAGCATCGCTGAAGCGATGCCAGGCATCTTTGCTCATGCCATGCAGGGCAAGCATGCGGGCGCGGGCGATCAGTGATTCATCACGGCCTACTATCATACCGCCCTCACCCGTGACCACGTTTTTGGTGACGTAGAAGCTGAAACAGCCAAAATCGCCAAACGTGCCGGCTTTCTGGCCGTGGTATTCCGTCTCGATGGCGTGCGCGCAATCCTCGATTACCATCAGATCGTGTTTGCGCGCGATGGCCATGATCCGATCCATCTCGCATGGCCGGCCGGCGAAATGCACTGGGAGAATCGCCCGCGTGCGTGGTGTTATCGCCGCCTCGATGGCAGCCGGGTCGATGTTCTGGGTCTGTGGATCGACGTCCGCCAGAACTGGAGTCAGCCCGGCATGGAGAATCGAGTTGACCGTGGCGCAGAACGTCAGTGGCGTGGTGATCACTTCGGAGCCGGGCTCCAGGCCCGCTGCCACCATGCTGACGTGCAACGCGGCGGTACAGGAGTTGAGGCCTGCCACCTGGCTTGCCTTCAGGCCCTGATAAGTGGCGAAATCCTGCTCAAAGCGAGCTACGCGCGGGCCGGTGCCCAGCCAACCCGAGCGCATGCAGGCTTCAACCTCCGCAATCTCGGCCTCATGGATGTCGGGGGCGGCGAAGACAAGGAAATTGGGCTGGTTCATTGAACGGTTGACGTTGTCGGGACAGGAGTGCGTAGTATGCAATAGAGCGGTGATGACTGCGCGTTTGGTCATGCCATGTGTACTTCCGTGAGGCGCGCCAGTGCAGACAGCATGTGAGTCGGCTTTATTCGATAGCGGTTCCGAGTCACGCCAGCCAACACCCGCTGTCGCCGCGCCGCGCCCTGGCACTGTTGCGCCAGATCCAGCAGCACCAAGTCCATATCAACGACAAGCCCGTCAACGGCACCCGCCGGATAACCGAAGATCAAGGCGATCTGTTCAAGGCCCTCCAAGCTAAGCGCACCCTCCAAAAACCACGCCTTGTAGCGGCATTTTTGCCGTGCTGGCATCAACGCAATCAATCATTTACGGCTCCAACTGCGGAACTTGAGGGTGCCGATCATTTGCAGAAGCGTGAGCGGCGCCAGCATGGCTCGTACGCCGCCGCCGCGCATCAGGTGCGAGATGCCGCCAGCCGTCATCAGCTGCGCCAGCCATCCGGCTTCGTGTGCAGTCGTGACCATGGTCGCCGCTGCAGGCAGCTCGCCTGGGGGGGCCCAGATGCTGAGTTGCACATCGGGGTTGCGCGCGAGTGCCTCGACGAGGTGACGCATGAATACGCCGCGCCAGTCGGCGGCGTCGCGCGGATACGAGGTGCTGAGCAGGAGAATGCGCATGTTCAGATAGTCGATCAGACGGCCCTCATCGCAAACCCGGCAGCTTGCGCAGTTCGGCCAGGCTGTGATCAAGTCGGTCGCCGTAGTTCAGGGTGGCCAGTTGATGCAGCGCCTGCTCGGCCTCGGCCGTGCGGCCCTGCGCTGCCAGCATGCGGATCAGGGTGATTTGATAGGCCGGCTCATCCGGGCTGACCTTGACCGCTTGCTGGGTCATGCGCAACCCCAGTTGATGATCCTCCAGCACGTTCCAAGCGTAGTCGCCATACATGGCAAGCAGGCGGGCATCGGGATCGGGATGTGACAGCGCGGCCATGAACGCCTCCAGCATGCGCGCCTTGGGCAGGTCGCAGTGATGTTCGTGCGCACATTGGGTCAGTGCGGCCAGCGAGCTTTCGTCCTGCACGGTGGATTTGCGGGCCGTGAGTTTGGCGATCAGGCTGTCCCACCATGCATCCTTGATGGGCAGATGCATGCGCGCATTCATGAAGATCAGCGCCTGCTCGGGCAGGATCGAAGCGTCAGGCAATGTCGCCGCCTTTTCCAGTGGGGCGTAGGCGAGCCGGGTGAAGGGCGAGTTCGGGTCGTAATGCGAATAAACGATGTAAGTACGCCCCAGCTCGTATTCGGCACGTGGCGACTGTGGCGCGCGAGCGGCCAGATCTGCGGCCAGCCGCAGCGGATTGCCCCAGGCGTAGGCCGTGAGCGCGGTCAATGCCGCCCAGCTCAGCAGCAAGCCGGCCAGCAGCACATGACGGGGCAGGGCGAATGGCAAGGCATCATGGGCCATGGCCTCATCTGTAGGAGCGACTTCAGTCGCGATGCTCTGCCGTGGTACGACAAAAGGCATCGCGACTGAAGTCGCTCCTACAGAAAATCGAGATGGCGCGGCTAGCAGCGGAATTACCGCCAGCATCAGGCCGAAGCTGGCGAAATAATTGCGATGCTCGTAGATCAGCTCCAGCGGCAGGATCGTGCCGGTAAGCAACTGGCAGCCGAGAAACAACGCGATGCCGAGCGCCGCCAGCGGCCGACGCGGGCGCAGCCACAGCATCAATGCAACCAGCGCGGCAAGCAACACGATGCTGGCCAGCGTGGTCCACGGCGCCAGCAGTCCGGTCGAGATAGGGAAATCGTCGTGATAGAACGACAGCGCATGGGGCGTCGGCAACAGCGTCCAGACGATGTAGTCGACGACGATGCGCGCCTCGCTGAGCAGGCGCGTGCCCAGCGTGAAATCCCGTGTGGCCCAGGTTTCCGGTTGCAGGATGCCCGGCAGCAGCCACGCCAGGCCGAGCACCATGGGCAGCGCCAGCACCACGAGGAACAGGGCCATCACACGCCGATCAACTCGTTGCTGGTGCGCATCCTGTGGGAGCGGCTTCAGCCGCGATGCTCTGGAGTCAGATTTCGGCGAGTCTTTCTCCGATACCTCGCATCGAGGTACCGACTTGAAGCGAAACACCGCCCATTCGATCAGCAGCGCATACAGCGGTAGCATCACCGCCGTTTCCTTGGCCAGGATGCCCAGCACGGTGGGAACGGTGACGCTGACAAGGCAGAGGATGAAACCGCGGGTGTTGGGCGAAAAGCGCCCCCACCTCCAAAAGCGCCCCCACCCCAGCCCTCCCCTGCGAGCAGGGGAGGGAGCAAAGTCGGATGCGGCGTTGCTGCTTGCAGGGGAGGGAGCAAAGTCGGGTGCGGCTTCGGTGCTTGCAGGGGAAGTGGCGAAGCCGGGAGTGGCTCCCCGGCTTGCAGGGAAAGGGGTGAGGTCTGCGGTATCGCGTGCTTTCTCCTCCCCCTGCTTGCAGGGGGAGGTCGGGAGGGGGGGCTTCTCCTGCAGTCCAATCCCCAGCATCCGCCTCCGCCCGGCGACGTAGCCGATCAGGCCCGCCAGCACGAATAGATTCGCCATGCTCTCCATGCGCTGCACCACATACAGCACGCCGGTCAGGTTGATCGGCAACAGCAGCCAGCCCGCCGCGATCAACGCGGCGACGATGCCGTCACGCTGATTCAAGCCCGTAGGAGCGCACCCTGTGCGCGAATGCTCTTCGCGAACATTTCGACAAGAGCCATCGCGCACAGGGTGCGCTCCTACGGGGGACGGGTCGGGTGGGACAAGGGTGGCGGTTAGCAGCAATGCCCGGGCCAGCAGAAACACCAGCAGTCCATTCAACAGATGGATGACCAGATTGGTCAGCTTCATCCAGTACGGATCGAGCCCGGTGGCGAGGTAGTTGGCGGCGAAACTCAGCGAGGCCAGCGGCCGCTTGAACTCGCTGGACGGTGACGATAGCGCTGCACGCACCAGCGATGGCAAGCTCGCATCATGCGGTTGCACACCATGGTTGTCGACGATGTTGGGGTAATCGTCGAACAGGTAGCCGCCGGACAGGCCGGGCCAGTACACCGCCGCAGTAACAAGGAAGGCCGCAGCCAGCAACCAGCGGTGCGAGGTGGGGCGTATAGCTGCAAAAGGGCGCATCTGAAGCCTGTGTCCGGACCGTTAGAAGGTATTGCAGTATTGGTGTTGCGGGTCTGTGCGTTTTCGGCCTTTTTGATTCAAAGGCGCGGTTGCATGCGCCATCGACATCACCAGCGTCGAGCAGTGTACGCGCCGACAAACAGGCGCGATCCGCCTTCGCCATCAATCCGGCGGGTGGCCAGGGATGGCTCACATCCGGATTCCTTCATGGGCGATATTCTGAAGCAGGGCGGGGTCGGAGTAGTTTTCCGGATGGTTCCACTCGTCCAGCCACACTGGCAAAGGCGAGATATTGATGCCAGTTTCAAGCAGCACGTCGAATGCCACATCGGCCATGGCCAACTTGGTCGGCAAAAAGCGCTGATGCGGCCCATTCAACAACACGGCCAGATCGGCATCGCTGTCAGGGCGGTGGGTACCTCGCGCGCGGCTGCCGAAGAGGATCGCTCCCGCCGGGTGGTAGGCGGCAGCGATCAAGCCGAGAAAGCGGCGCACGGCATGTTCAGTGTCCTGGTCAATGTCGTTCATTTCAGTACGCTCCAACAACCTTGGGCGAATGCGATCCATTGAACCACAGGCAACGAACGCTGGCACGCCCCGCGTGCACGTCCGGAGTTCTGGCTGATTGCAACAGGTTGCCCTTACGCAGTCGTCACCATTGCGGCTCAGCTGGACCACGCCGCAGCAGGTCGCCCGTCATGGTTCGACGGGGACGTATCGAGTGAAAAAAGGGGGGGGCTTCATAAAGCGTGACGGGTCCGGCCAAGTTGAGTCAAAGGCGCGCCTGCCAGTGGCGTGGGTGACGTCGGAAATGCATGCAGGCAACGATCAAGATACCGCCAGCATCTTCCACATAGATCACCCCATAGGGAAACCGGCGCAAGGCGGCACGGCGAGCTTCGGCCCATACTTTCGGGTGAAGTCGGGGGTTGCGTTGGAGCGCGGCCATCGTGGCTTCAAAGCTGCGCAGGAATTCGCTGCCAAGACCGGGCGCACGCGATTCGTACCAGTCGATGGCTCGGTCAATTCGGCGACCGCTTCCGGCCGCAATACGGCGTGCAACATCGATCAAGCCAGTTGTGCCCACAGATGGCGACGCACATCGTCCCAACTCACCGCGGATGCGGGATTTTTTGCATGTTCCTGCAGGCGGCGGTCAAGCTCGTTGCACTGTGCCACGCTAAGCGGTGGCAGTGCTGCTGGCTCTGCAGTGACGCTATCCCACAAATCCTCGGCGAGCTGGATACGCTCAGCCGGGGTCAACGTGAGTAGTTGCTCGGAAAGAGAGGCGTTCATGGCGTGATGTCCCGTATGCGCCATTGGCGATGCGCGGAATCGAGGATAGCGGAATTGAGGATAGCGGAATTGAGGATAGCAGAGCACCGCAGCAAGGATGCCCCAGTCCCAGGCCCATGCGCGTGCGTTCGGGGCTTTTGCCAGTGGTAACAGCTTGTCCTTACGCCGTCGCCATTAGCGATATATCTCGCGCCGGTTGCCAATCTTGATCACGAGTACGCGCAGCACATCATCCTGTATTTCGCACACGATGCGAAAGTCACCTGCGCGGTAACGCCACAAACCGCCCAACGGCCCCGTCAGGGCCTTGCCGGTGCTGCGCGGGTTCGTCGAACTGGCGATGCGTTCACGCAAAAACGCCGTGATGCGCCTGGCGGCTTGTCGGTCGAGCCTGGTCAGCTCTTTTTTGGCCGACGCGGTCAGTTCAATCTGCCAAGCCAAGCTCGTGCTCCACATCGTCCAGCGTGAAGACAGCTTCCTGGCCCTTGCGGACACGTTCCAGGACGTCCGCTGCAAGGTAATAGTCTTCCATGTCTTCCAGCCCGCGGTCGATGATTTCGCGCAGGTAATATGCCTTGGTGCGCCCTGTGCGTGCAGCCAGGGCGTCCAGCCGCTTTTCGGTTTCAGGTGCCATCCGAATCGAGGTAGCCATCGGCGCGAGCTCTGTGTGAATGCCTGTATTCATCGTATCATGCACGTTGATGAACAGGGGCAAACGGGGCAGGTTCGTTGCCAGTCAACGGTCACCGAGGCGTTGACCGTGCAGGCCGAATTTTCATGGCGCATCCGTTGCCTGCTTTGCGGCGTCGGCGTGCAGTGTATCGCGCAGGTGGGCGATCTCCCTGGGCCAGTAATCCTGCTGCCGCAACACCCGGGCATGCAGCCATGGCATGCCGAATCCGGGTTTCATTTGATGATTGCGCTCGGTTTCGTAGTGCGCCAGATGTGCCAGACCTTCGCGCGGGTAACCGGCGGAGCCCAGCAGGGCGGCTTGCTCCAGCGCGGCACCCGGACGCACGTCCAGATCCAGCGCCGCATTGAAATCGCGCAAGGTCGTTGTCGGGTCGTGTCGTGCCAGGGCGATGCGGCCCTTCAGATACAGCAGATCCTGGCGGCGGCCATAGATGTCGGTCAGCTTGCCATTGGCTAGACCCGCATCGAGCAGGCGGTCGAGCGCATTCAGATCGAGGCCGCGGCATTGGCCGGCAACGGCCATGGGGATGCTGCCGTCAAACCAGTGCGTCAGCAGGCTGCCCGGATCGCGCGTGTTCGAGATCGCGTAACGTGCCTGGGCCAGATCGTGCGGCCCCAAGGCGCCCAGCATGCAGTGCGCGCCGATCAGGTTGAAGGCCAGCTGCACTTGATCGGGATTCGTGCGCAGCAAGGTTTGCAGGCGGGCGATGGCCGGCCGTGGTTGGCCGGCGGCCATTTCCAGCAAGGCGGCATTGGCCTGCGCGCGCGGCGAGTCGGGGTTGAGCGCGGCCCACAGCTCGCCCTGGTCGTGGGTGTTGCCCCACAACTGCGCGCGGGCGTGGGTCATCAGCCCCAGCCCCGACAGCAGCAGCACAGCCAGCGCACCCCTGGCCCAATCCGCACGCAACCCGCCATCCCGTAGGAGCGCACCCTGTGCGCGAAAAGCTTTTCGAGACGTCCCCA
>Ga0307375_10004506_pt1 | contig 13272 bp, 13 predicted proteins | sample TR1MG_FD_202531 | JGI IMG/M metagenome (GOLD analysis project Ga0307375, IMG submission 202531) | Soil microbial communities from Risofladan, Vaasa, Finland - TR-1 | ecosystem: Environmental > Terrestrial > Soil > Coastal area > Acid sulfate soil | place: Finland: Risofladan, Vaasa | collected...
ACCCGAGCTGTCATGTCATCAGCTCCAGAAAATGCAAATTCTCCATCTGGTGTTACAGCAACTGTCCATACGGGACTGGTGTGACCTACTAATGTAAATAGACACATCTCAGTCTGGAGATCCCAGACTCGGACTGTCTTATCTTCAGAGCATGAGATAACACGTGTGTCATCGGATGTTATTGTTACGGCGTTTACATTGTCTAGATGACCCACAAGAATATGAACGCATTCTCCCGTCTGAAGATCCCACACTCTAATTGTTTTATCCTCAGAACCAGAAAGTGCATATTTTCCGTCTTGTGAGACTGCTACTGACCAGATGACACCATTATGCCCTGTCATTGTACGAATACATTTACCCGTCTGGATGTCCCAAACACGAAGTGTCCTGTCATCAGAGGCGGTAACTGCGCGTGTTCCATCCCCTGTTACTCCCACTCCATTCACACTTTCAGTATGATCTGTTAATATATGAAGACAATCCCCTGTTTCAAGATCCCATATACGCACAGTGCAATCATCAGAAGCAGAAATGGCACGTGTCGCATCTGGGGTTATTGTTACTGCCCAAACAACTCCACCATGCCCCTCTAATACTCTAAGACATTTCCCTGTCTCTATATTCCATATTCTTACTGTGTTATCATCCGAACTAGATACCATATGAATACTATCTTTCGCCACTGCCACTGAACGTATAGGAGCTGTATGCCCTTTAAGCGTGCGTTCGAGACTTATCAAGAAATCGTTAAAAACGAGTCTATTGGATCCTTGAGACCTCTCTGCCATCAAAAGCCTACCTCTTAACGATAGAGTTAAATAATATTGGTAATATTTTCGGTTTCCTACCAAAATTGAACTTGATGGTTTAAAATAATCCTATCTCTTTATAAAAATAATGTTACTATGCCTCTTTTTACTCGATCAGCATTTGGAAATCCTTTATTAAATCAAGACTGAACCTTTGATTTAATAATTTCCTTCACTATGTTTTTAGTGATACGAAAAAAGGGCTAAACATCAATTTTTCTATTTAAAGAATAAGAATTCTCATCAATTATAATTCGTTCATATTCTTCATTCATCAGGTGGGATGAAAAGATGAAATCTGCCGTTGATCTATTACAGGCGACTGGATTATTCCATAACACTGCCAGTCTCAAAAGCGCTTTAATATCTGGATCATGGGGCTGACTCTCAAGCGGATCCCAGAAGAAAATGAGAAAATCTATCTCCCCTTCAACGATCCTGCTTCCGATTTGCGAATCCCCTCCCAATGGGCCACTTCGAAATGAATATATTTCTAATCCTAATTTATCAGTAATAATTTTTCCAGTGGTGCCTGTTGCGTAAAGATTATGTCTTTTTAGATTATCTTTATTAAATGTAACCCATTCCAATAGTTCTTTCTTCTTGCGATCGTGCGCAATTAGTGCTATATGTTTTGCCTTCTTCATATTAATCCGTGTCATTTTTTCTTTCCTTCTTATTATATACTAAGATACTTTTACATAAAAATAAAAAAATGAGTACAGATAAAAAATATATTATGGTAAAAAAGGAAAATGATGAAAAGCAAGAATATCCTGAGTCACTCGATTATATTCCCGAATTATTGAAAAATATGAATAGTTATTCAGAGTTGAAAACTTATCTACTGAAATATCTTGCAATGATTAAGGAACAATTTATAATTAAGAAAAGGATGGCAGAAAAGGAAGCCTTTCACAAGATCAGTTTTATAATTAATATAATTGTTTTAAATCAATATATGCTCAATCTTGAAGATTTTCATGTGATAATGGATAAAACTAAGCAAAATACTATCTTTAGTTGCTATATCTACGATCTTAAAAATGATATATATTATCTTAGGGATTATGAAGAATTAATTAATAAAATCATAGATTTAGGAATTCCTTATGAAAAGTTGATCGAAAACATAGCCTATTGGATAAGACATAGTGGTTTTTATATTTTGAGTTTTGAAGAGCTTCTTAAAAATTTATTTAAAAAGAAGAATTTTAATTTAGAATCTTTTTAATATCATAAAATCCTCGAGAATATGGTTCTAAAAAATATGAACTTACCGAATCTTCTGCAACTAAATCAACTAATTGAAATCATTAAATGAAGGTTCAAGAAAAATAGATTTTGATGAATAATCCAATTTTTTCCTAATTTTTTATAGAAAAAAATAGTTATAAAAATTCAAATAGCGATTTATATTCTATTTTTCTTATTATTTATCAGGAACAAAATAAAAATCGGTAATTCTTCCCTCTCTCTCATTTTTAGGTTTAAATTGAACTCTTACTCGTGTGCCTTTTTTGAGATTTTCCATCTTTTTATCCTCCTGTTTCATAACAACGGTATGCCGAATTGCCATATCCATTTCGTCCATCTTAATAAAAGCAATGGTTAATGGAACTTTATCTCCAAAATTACTTACGGCGAAATATATTAGCGTTCCTGCCTCGATCTCACCCTTCCCGCTTAATTCCACCCACTCACATGATGCATAACATTTTTGGCAATTCAAGCGGGGTGGGAAGAAGCCAAACCCGCATTTAGTGCAGCGGGTTCCAAATAATTTTTCATTATCCCGAACTTCCTTGAAGAACTTCGTTAACTCGCCAACACTATAGATATAATGAATATCCATGATGTCTGGTCTTTCCAAGAATTCTCCTTCACTTTCCTTTTCGATAGTTTCTATGAACTTCTTTTCCTTCTCATCCAAATATGTCATTTATTTCCTCTCCATAACTAATACACAGCAATAGGCCGTTATAGGTCCTCCAACGCTATGTAGTAATCCCTTCATGGCACCAGGGACTTGGCGGCGCCCTTCTCCACGTAGTTGCCGGACCACCTCAGTTCCCTGATAGATTCCAGTGGCGCCAACTGCGTGTCCTGCCCCAATTAACCCCCCCGAAAGATTCACTGGGAGTTCGCCACCTTGCTCGACGATCCCTTCATCAATCAATTTATGCCCTTCCCCATGTTTTACGAAACCGCAATCCTCATAACTCAAAATTTCCTGCCCCGTAAAGGCATCATGAAGTTCAGCGACGTCCAGCTCTTTTAAAGGATTCGTAATTCCTGCCATCTTATAGCATTGCCTACTGGCATAAACATTTGATGTCAGCGACCAAAGATGTTCTCTCAATCCTCCGAAGTTAGAATCGTTCCCAGCCCCAATCCCAGTAATCCAGATTGGTTCCTTCCCACTATTCTTACAAATCTCCTTAGCTTTGTCCTCGGAGGCAAGAATCATCGCAGCAGCCCCCTCACTGTACAAGCAGCAATCTAATTTCTTAAACGGTTTGGCAATGTAGCGCGATTTTAAGACATCATCAATCGTTACTTTCATTGGACTTTGCGCATAGGGGTTACCAATCGCATTCCCATGGTTTTTAACAGAGACCCGCGCCATAGATTCTTCGGAAGGGTTACCAAACTCTTCTATATGTGCAACAACGGGCAATACATAGGACGCAGCAGGAAAAGAACCCAAGGAGCGCACAAATTCACAATCTGCGCTATAACTGATGGCTTTAACAAGTTCAGGGGTCCGCTCTTTAGATACTGGATCCCAGCAATCGTTCGATTTTTCGACGCCTAAACATAAAACTACATCCGATAAGCCGCTGGCTACTTCCATATAAGCGGTCCGAATAGCATAGCCTCCCGTGGCACCTCCCGTGGTTACTCGGGTACCGGGTTTTAGAATCATTCCAATATAATCATGGACAATGATATCCGGCATGAACTGGCGTTCAAAAAAATCATTATAAATTCCATAGACGGCAGAATCAATATTTTTTATAGTTAAATTGGCGTCTTCGAGGACTCTCTTCGTCGTTTCATATGCCATTCGATAATAAGTGAAATTTGGATGCCGAACCCGGAAGGGGAAAGCACTTATTCCTATGATCGCTACTCGTTTAGGCAATTTTCATCACTCAATCCTTAGTGAAATATAAATTATATTTTATTGTTTTAATATTTGAATACTGTACTTCGACCAATGCCCGTCGATTTGATTTTCGAGGCATCAATTTTTTGGGCGGGCGTTTCATGATTAACGTCTAAATAGACGCCTGACAGAAAGTCTTCTAGCGTCAGGTCCAAATCAGAGGGCTTAAGAAAATCCCCGGGTGGGTAGTGTTTATCAAAACGGATATTGGGATCTTTACTTTTCATATTAGGATAATTACTATTAATGGTTTGAATTGGAAAGGGAATGCCCTCATTTTCAATTTGATCTTTGTAAATCGCAAAGAGTTCAGGAACCCGGGTGCGAATAATTTCCAAATTATGAGGCTCAAACGGTTGCACATAGAATTCCATTTGTGTAGTCAAGGAAGCAACTATTTTACAAAATTCACTGCGGCCTTTATAAAAAAACATATTAAAGGCTGAAGGAAAGGGGTGTAGGCTGAAGGTATAATCGGGTAATCCATAGCTATCCTTGCTAGCTCTCCCATCGAAGGTCTCTCCAATGCTTTCATAGTTAGAAGGGATACACATCAGATTGATAGCCCAGCTCGAAATAACCGTTCCCACATAATAGTCCGATTTAGCCCATTGAGGTGTTCGCTCATTGCGGACGTCTTTTAAGACTTCCATGAGCATATTTGCTGATTTCGGTAAGGATTTCAATCGCTGGGGTATTTCTCGCAATTTATATCCATATTTCATATGGCGGCGATCCAATAGTTCGTCTTCTTGCCTCACCATATACCAATCGACCGGAATACCATCCTCAATATGACAATTCAAGAGAATTAACAATTCCGCATTATAATCATGAACCACCGCGAAAGTAACATCCATGCTATCCCCCCCAAATAATCGTTGCGTCCCAATTACTAAATCACTCCGAATAACAATGGATGGGATCATGATAATATATGAAAGCACCTTATCCGGCTGTGTAATTTTCCCATCTAACACGTCTTTGACGGTATAAATTGACTCATTTAAGCGCGTTTCAAAAAAATCAAAAATTGCCTTATCCCCCATCGCCTCATAATTATCGACCCCCTGCCAGCCTAATTTTTTATACACGCGCCACAGGAATGAGAGCAGGGGTAGAAAGGGTTTAAGATATAGATCATCGGGCATTTCTCCATATGTATGAACCATAAAATCCCATCCAATTTTTAATTGTTCTTTCTAGGGAATTTCATATTTACTTATTATAAATTTCATTTTGCCTTTTTATTTTTTTAAGAAAATTAAAAAAGATTATGATTTGACCTATATAATAAATCTTATTAGAATTATAATCAACTGGGAAAAAGTAATCTATAACATCATCGAACCGAGTGGGAAATCAATTTATTTCAGTAAAAAATTCTTAATAACGAAGATTTATTCGTAAGAGTGCTTTTCGTATTGCTCTTTTGCTTTAATTTCTTTCCCAAGAAGAATATAAATATCACCTTTAAGCCATTTCGAGACAATATTCACATAACCTTGTTGCTCTAAGCGTCGCACGGAAAGATTTACGAAGGTACGGAGATCATAAACGATCTTTCCTAATTTTTTAATTCGAAAAGCAATTTCCACATCATCACTGTGTGGGAGTGATTTATATCCGCCACATTTTATAAATGCTGATTTCCGAAATGCTGAATTCGTTCCCGCAGTTCCATACAAATTGAAAAGAGTTATTCCTTGAATAAAGCAGCGTAAGATAAAATAGGTTAATTTCGATTTCCAGGATTCTTCAATGGGACCATCTGGACCTGTGACTGCAACGACTCGCTCATCCCGAAAATCTTCAAGAAATATTTCTAACCACTGATTGGGAACGATGCAATCTGCGTCTGTAGTGGCAATAAAGTCAGCCTTTGCTGCAAGAAACCCATCATTCCGTGCTCCTCCTATTCCTTTACGCTTCTGAATAACAATTCGAGCTCCCAACTCTTTAGCAATCTCCTGTGTCCTATCAGTTGACCCTCCATCTACCACAATTACTTCGTATTCCTCGCGTGGGATCGTCTGGTGATTCAACTTCCGTAATGTCCGTCCAATAATTTTTGCCTCATTATAAGTCGGGATTACCACACTGATTCGAGGTTTCGTCATTATTTCCACCAGTTGAAAATGGGAATTCTTATGATATATATCATTCCTCTGAATTTAAAGCCTATAGAAAAACCTTAAAAATAATTTTTTTCAATGTAGAGTACTTTATGAAATTCAGTGGCGGGTGGGATCCCCTCTTACCGCGATCCGCCACATAAATCAAGAAATCCCGGGTAAAGAGGTTTGAGTTATGGCATATTTTAAAAATAGTTTAAGTTATAAGATTGCAATTATAGCTATTTTTGGAGCATTATACGCTGTTTTAGTTTATACATTTGCGCCTATTTCATTTTACTTTCCACAAGTACGAATTGCAGATTGTCTCATTCCTCTATCCTTTATTTTTGGATTATCATGTGCTATTGGATTATTTGTTGGATGCTTTATTGGTAATTTTATTGGAGGCTTAGGGCCTATTGATTATATCGGAGGTCCTATTGCAAATTTTATCGCCGCGTATGTCGGTTATCAGATAGAAAAACGAAATAAATCCCAGGGAATCAAACGAATTCTTCGAACTCAGCTGGCAATTACTGTTCAAACGTTAATCAATTCCTTTATCGTTGGAAGTTATTTAGCATTCTTTTTTCCCTTTATTTTCGAAGATACCCCATTCTTAAATATTCCACCAATTGTTATAGGATGGCTTACGATTCTCATAGGATCTCTCATTTCAATGAATTTCTTAGGATTTTTGATCTACGAAGCTCTTCGAAAAACAGGTTTATATCAAGTTGAAGAAAAACCAGTTAATCTCACGGTTGCAGTAGAATTCATCACCCGAAAAATCTGCCAAAAATAAAAAAAGGAATATAAGTAAGAGATACTACACTTTAAGGGATAAATCCAAGCAAAAAGGAAGGTTTTTTATTTTAATTATCTTTATATAGGCTGCGGATGCTTCCTCGATCTTATCTACAAAATGAATTGTTCCTAAGTCTGGTCTAAATTTAATGAACCGGGTTGGCTTTTCAGATTTCCTAACAAATATTACGAGCGGGAGTCCATTTAAATTATAAAAATCATGAATCACAATCCAGACAAAATATAGATGCTCATTATTTCGTTCTAAGTGATAAAGCTCAAGATCTCCATTACTTCTTGAAACAGCCATTTGCAATAAATCTTCAAGATCTTCTACTTCTATGATTTTAGGTTGTGGAAGTTCCCCTAATTCTAGGGGCATTTCGGTATGTTCAATCTTCGAATTATTTAATATATCCATTTAGATCTACCACTTAATTATGTAAATTTTGCAAAATAATATCATTTTTTACTTTCTAAAAATTGTTTTACATTAGTTGGTAAGAAATTATCATATAAAAACTTTTATTTAAATAACAATTTATTTGAATAAATCTCGTCTCTTCTCTCTCTATACAAAAAATATAAAGCTAAAAACAAGAATGTTTAACGCGCGCGCAAATATATATGTATTATCTTTTTATTTTTTATTCTCTAATTTTTCAAAAAACCCATTAAATCAATATTGCCTATAATAAAAAAAATTACAAAGATTCTCTTCGTTCAAATGAAACCTGAGCGGTTTGCTCAAAATTGAAATATTATATGTAAGCCTCAAAAGAATTTTTTCACAGTTCTATAATTTTTTTAATTTAGTAAAGAAAATACAATTCAAGTCTTATTCTAATTCTAGAGACCTCTATGAGTAACCTTTAAAAAATGGGACAATCACTATTGATTAAAAAATTTGGTAAGAAGTAGGTAGTGAAAATGGCTAATATTGAATCGATAATCAGTCAGCTTTGGAGTATAAATGAAACCATATCCGCAATAACAATATTATCGGTTTCGAATAATTCAATAATATACCAATCTGATAATTGGGATGTAAGCCCAGATCTTCAAAATATTCTGGGAGCTTGGAACGGTCAAGGGGCATCAATTGAGGTGCAAGGAATTCGATATTCGACATTACAATGCACCCCTGAACGATTAGTATGCACAAATGTACGAGGGCAAGGGCACATTGTTGGTGCTAAAGAAGGAAGTGTTATGGGTATTGCTTATCTACTTCCTGATGCAAGTGTTGGGGCATCTTATATGGACGTAGCTCGGGTTGTGGGTGAAATTAGTAAGCTTTAATTGCTCTCTTTTTAAATTATTTACATTCTTTCTCTTTTCATGCTTTATTTTGAATTAAAAAAAAATTGAGAAAAAGAATGAAGTCTTCAAGTTGAAAATAGAAGTCCAACAACTATCAATATGATAATTAAAGCCGCAATAGCAATCAGAAAGATTTGAAATTGCCACGACATAGGTACTCCGGGTACGGGCGTTGGCGGTGGTGGTGGCGGGGCGGGGCTTCCTGAACATGATCTATAGGCATCTACCCTACCAGCACCTTGGGTATTGGGATCATAATTCAAATTTTTCGCAGTTTGCATCATTTTTTGTTTAATCTGACTTGGCGTTAACGATTTATCAGCAGATAGCATCAATGCAGCGACCCCTACACAATGAGGTGTTGCCATGGAAGTGCCGCTGGCTTGAGTATAAAATTCATCAATAACTTGCCCAAGACTTGTGTTTTTAGCACGAGTTGCAATGATATTTACACCAGGAAGCAAAAGATCTGGTTTAACTCGTCCATCTAAGGTTGGACCCCTCGAACTAAACCATGCAATTTGATCAGCTTTATCACTAGCACCAACTGTGATTACTTTCTTGGCGCATCCTGGAGTGCCTACCGTGCTTGAACCCGGTCCTGCATTCCCTGCCGCCACACAGACTACGATCCCCTTATCCATTGCAGCATCAACTGCCAGACTTGTGGGATCTGTCCCATCACATGAAACTTGCACATTTGCGCCTAAACTTAAATTCATTACATGCGGTTTCTGTTCCGTTGCCCATTCAACTCCTGCTATCACTCCTGAAAAGGTTCCGCTTCCACTGGAATCGAGTACTTTCGCAGCAATCAATTCAGCCTTTGGTGCAACACCTTTATATTTTCCATTTGAAGCAGCCCCGGTTCCACAAACAGTCCCCGCAACATGCGTCCCATGCCCATTTCCATCAAAATATCCTTCTTCGGTGAAATCTGCTGATGCTTTCAATTTACCTTTTAAATCAGGATGGTTCCCATCTACTCCCGTATCAACAATTGCGACCAGAATTCCCTGTCCTTCTGGTCCAGTTTCCCACACTTGGGGTGCATTTATCAGCGGAACACTTTCATGAAGAAACATTTGGACTTTCATATCTTCCCAGATCTTCGTTACAATTCCCTCATCGGAGAGAGCGAGAAGCTTTTGAGAGGTGGTTTCAATCGTTACCGCGTTGATTAATTTATGCACGAAAACCACCTTTAAACCTTTACTCTTGGCTTCTTTTGCATAAGCCACTGGATCATCTACAAAAATAATGGCTTTCTGATTGGTATCAATTCCCTTGGTTTGTTGTTGTTGTAATTTTTCATAAAACCCGATTCTCGTCGATTCAGTATCTTTCCCTCGTAATTTGGGGACTTTAGGAAAAAACTTCTCTTCTTTAGGCATTTTCCATCACCATTACTACAAAAAAAACCCATCTTGAACTCTTAATTGTTTTTCTATCTTTAATTCTTTAATTGTTTTTCTATCTTTCTATCTTTAAATATAACTTATCTGCTTAAGTTAATTTTAAAAAGATGATAAAAACACTTATAGTTATCTAAGCAAATACCTTTCATTAATATAACTGAACTTATGGAAACATTTGATAATAATAAAATCACTTGAAAGCAAAAAATCACGGTATAATATAAAAATGGATGGGAAAGTGAAAAGCATGGATTTATCGCGAAAAGAACCAGTCGAAGAAATTATTAGTAAATTAACTGCTGAACAGAGACGATTACTTTATTTAATAGGGCTCTATTCTGAAGTAGAAGGTGAAGTTGGTAAGCAATGGCTTAAGGATCTTTCATTAAAGGGAATTCTTGTAAAAGGAGTTAGAGAGAAAGTATTCGATTGGGATTATGCGCCCGCCAGTATAATGTATAGGAACACCAGGAAAGTAATCAATATATCCCAAGAAGGACAAAATGATCTGAACACTTTACGTACTTATGGTTTGATTGCGAGATTAAGGTTAGGAACTAGTCGCCATTTTTATTTTAATGCCTATGGCTTGACCGCTGAAGGAGTCGAGGTATTTTCGGCAATTCCACAGGAAGATCGAGAACCCATAGAAAAGTTAATTTCTTGTCCAAAATGTGGAAAGTTATACGAAGTTATTCCCGAAGAAGATAGCATTTATCTTACTTGTGAAAAATGCGATATCCAAATAAATACCGAAGTTGATGATATCGAAGCTGTAGCTTATATGTGCGTTCCAAAATGGCTCAGAATGAAAATCGAAACAGTATGGAAACCCGTTACTAGGAGAGAGTGATAAAGCATGAATCCAGACGAAGATCAGTTAACAACAATTAAAGATGAATTAGAAGAGCTCATCTTCCTTATTGATCCACATATATATATTTCCGAATACATTCCTTTTGGTTCAAATCATATCATCGCTTTTAATGATGAATTAGATAGTTTGGGTGCGGTTGAAGGTGGGCTTCTTACTTCATTGATCGATCTCGAACCTCGAAAATCTACGTTTTTGGTAAGCGATGACCTAACTAATGTAAAGGTTACAAGGTTTGATCCTAACGATTTCATTCAATTTGAGGCAAATATTTCCTATGAGAATGTGGGTGGTGTTCAGCAATTAGAGGATTTCGGGGTCCATGTTGACACCTCCGGTCGAACTATTTACGGATGTCAGTTAGTAGAAACTGTTGGAAAAAGAGATAAGCATTCTCTAGATAATATTTCAAGAGTTATTGCAGATCTTGTATCAGATTCATCCCGCATGATGCATAATTTATTATCGACCTACCAGCGACGCCTTCTAGATCTCGTATATTACGGGCGCCCTGATGATCGCAACAAGTTTAGTATTATCACTGCGAGAAATATTGATCCAAATCAGAAAGCTAATCTCTATGTTGATGAACTTTCGTATCAAAATGAATTAAATCAAATAGTCAAACAAGTGTATTATGGTAAAGATCTCAAGGATGGCGGGAAATGTTTCTTTGGATCCGAAGGAATGATTCTGGTATCAAAAAATATAGAAGCATACGATGAACTGATAGCCGTGATTGGATTCTTCCAAGGTCTGGATATCTTTCAGAAAAATTATTTCTCAAAAATGTTTATGTTATGGGATGAGGTGCGAGATGCACGCACATTGGTAGATAAAAGCGGGGTTGATCCTAATGCTATTGGAGAGGCCCAAGTTATTCTTTCCCGTGTATCTTCTGCTGTCGTTTTAATGAATGAATTACTACAATTTATGCAGACCGCCGTGAATAACATAACCTATGAATTCCAAGATATGCAACCTTTATCTGATGAACAAGAAGAATTAGCGCATTTTGTTCAATTACGTGATACACTAAAAAAAGCCACCACGCGAATTGAAGACGCTAGCCTTATTGTTGCCGGATTAAAAGATGAAATTGACGGTGTCAATGGGTTAATTAATACTCTCAGCGAGCGCCAGATGCGCCAAATGAATGAAGCCCTCAAAGACAGTATTCAGAGTATGGATGATATGACCCGATCCTCCGAACGAACAGGGGTTGCCCTGAACATCCTTGAAGTCGTTCTGACGGGTGCAATTGCTTTCGATATCATTATGCTATTTGTAGGACAGTACGAATGGGATCCCCTTAAGCTATGGGTTCAGGGTCATATATTTATCTGGGCCTCCATTGCTATCTCCCTATTCTTCCTTACTGGTTACGGTATCCTAAGATTGATTAGGCATCTAGAAAAGAGATCGGAGCCTAACTTACGTGTTTCCTTAAAATTTGGCATACCTTTCCTTTCAGAGAAATTTAAAGCATATATTGCATCAAAACCTGTGAAACAACAAACTATGACAATTCGATCTGGGAGCCGCATCCACGAATATACATGGGATGATGAGGATTCCGATAAATGGCAAGGAAATGATGCGTCTATTAGTATGTATGTGGATCTTGCTCATACTATGTTGCTTTCGATGACTGTAAATATTGATAGCCCCAAAGAAATTTCTACAAGAGATGCATCTCAAATCATAATGAATGAATTAATTGACGCTGGAGTCGTTCCCAAAGAAACGCAGCATCTCTTAGATTAAATTTAGATCGAAGTAAAACTAATAATTTTTTTTTTATTTTTTAATGTTTTTTTTGAGATTGAGATTAAGAAGAAAAATTTTGAATTAAAAAATTTATAAGAACTGGTGGAAAAAGTTTTCTGCTCACATCGATTTTTTGTAGAACTATGTATTATTTAGGACTTTCTCAGCAATAGTGACTTCTAATGGAGTGGAAGTTGTAAATTCTACCTGGACTGGAAACTTATATTCATGGATATCTCCCCTAAAATTCTTTAGGAGAATGTGTTCTTTCGTTAATTCCACGATTGGATTCGGAATAATCGCGATTTTACCACCACCACCGGGGACATCAATGACGAAATGAGGAACCGCTAAACCGGACGTATGGCCTCTAAGCCCCTCAATAATATTTAAGCCAGTTTCTATTGGAGTTCTGAAGTGATTGGATCCTTGGATATAGTCGGTTTGGAAGATGTAATACGGTTTTACACGCATGGTCAATAGTTTTTGGTTCAACTCTTTAAAGGTCTCAGGATTATCATTGACATCTTTCAACAGAACGCTCTGATTCCCAAGCGGGATACCTGCATTCGCTAACATACTACATGCGTTCCTTGCTTCCGGAGTGATTTCCATCGGATGGTTGAAATGCGTGTTAATATAGAGCGGATGGTATTTTTTCAGCACATTACATAGATTTTCTGTGATTCTCTGGGGCAAAGTACAGGGCGTTCGTGTTCCTATACGAATAATTTCTAAGTGAGGAATGTTCCGTAAGTGCGATAGAATGAAGTCTATCTTCTGATCAGAGAGCAAAAAAGGATCTCCACCTGATAATATGACATCCCGAACTTCAGGGTGATTTGCGATGTATTCAATGCCTTTAAAAATCTGATTCATCGAAATCTTCAGTTTCTCCGTTCCAACTTTCCGCTTTCGGGTGCAAAATCGACAGTACATACCACATTGCGATGAATCAGATTTTTAAAGGCATTGAATA
>Ga0307375_10004510_pt1 | contig 13269 bp, 5 predicted proteins | sample TR1MG_FD_202531 | JGI IMG/M metagenome (GOLD analysis project Ga0307375, IMG submission 202531) | Soil microbial communities from Risofladan, Vaasa, Finland - TR-1 | ecosystem: Environmental > Terrestrial > Soil > Coastal area > Acid sulfate soil | place: Finland: Risofladan, Vaasa | collected...
CGGCTTGCCGAAGTGCTTGCAGCTCGTCTGCCATGTATGCGTGGTCACTGCCGAAAGAGCCATACTCGTTTTCGACCTGGATGGCCAGGATGGGTCCGCCATTCTGCAGTAACAGAGGCTGCAACACGCGGGAGAGTTGGCGATACCAGGCCTGCACTGCCGCCAGGTAACTGGGTTCCGTGCTGCGCAAGTTCATGCTGCGAGACTTGAGAAGCCACGATGGATAGCCGCCCAGATCCCACTCCGCGCAAACGTACGGGCCCGGCCGCAGGATGACAAACAGCCCCTCCTGTTGCGCCTCTCGCAGATACTCCGCCAGGTCGTTCTGTCCGGAGAAGTCAAACACACCGGGCCGCGGCTCATGCACATTCCAGAAGACGTAAGTGGAGATGGTGTTGAGCCCCATTGCGCGCGCCATGCGGAAGCGGCTGCGCCACTGGGCACGCGGGATGCGCGTGTAATGCATTTCTCCGGAGATGATTTGAAAAGACTTTCCATCCAGCAGAAAATGATGGCCGGAGATCTGAAATGTGTGCACGGCTGGCACCGTACGGGCCGGCGCTGCAGATGCAACCGCGCCGCCTAAGACAATCAATGCGATCAATAGAGCCCATTGCACCGGATGGATTTTGCTTCGACTCTCACGGCCAGTCATTCCAGCTCTCCTCCCATTGCATATCGCGCTCTTGCGGAAGCCGCGAGTCCGCGAAGCGTTCGCGCGGGCTTCAGACAAGAGAATCCGAGCCTCACCGCTGCGTGCCTTCCGATGTGCCTGATCCCTGCATCCATCCGCGAATTCCATCCCGGACGTATGCCTTGATGGTTGCATACTCACGCAACAGCTCGGTGGCATCGCCCGCTGGCCGAATGCTATACCGGCCGACGCTTGCGGGCACAACGAAGGTCTCCGCAAAGTGGAACTCCATCGGCTCAAAGGCGCCATCCGGACTCTCCACGATCACGCAGTCGCCTTCCACCAGGTTGAGCACGTGGACGGTCCCGCGAGTGTGGTGCTCCACGCGAGCCGTGAACCAGTGGCGACGCGTCTCAAGAAACTGCAACTCGTGCAGGCCGGTGCGCTCCTCGCGCCAGCCCGCGCCGCTGGCCACCGGCTCCACGCGGTTGATCAGCGACTGCTTCACCCACTCCGTTCGGCGATCCCAACAGATGTTTGCGGCGCCGTGTTCCAGATGAATGGGCCGCGGGACGCCATCCAAACCAAGCCTTCCCCAATCCCACAGCTTGAACGTGAAGATGTACGGCGTGGCACTGATCTCAAGCACCATGCCGTTGCGGCCTGAGCAATGCACGGTGCCGGCAGGAATGAGAAAGTGATCATGCTTTCTTGCCGGGAACCGGTTCACGTGGCGCTCGACGTCGAATCTTGCCTGAGTGTTCTTCTGCGCATCACGCAATTCCTGCATCATACGCTCGGGTTCAACGTCTTCCCGCAGGCCTAGATAGACGCTTGCATCCTCACCGGCATCGAGCAGGTAGTAGCTCTCATCCTGCGTGTAATCCATGCCAAACGCGTTGCGGATGTAGTCGCGGAGCGGATGCACCTGCAGCGAGAGATTGCCGCCGCCCATGGTGTCAAGAAAGTCAAAGCGAATGGGAAACTCCGCTCCAAAGGCGGAAAAGACCTCCTCGCCGAGCAGGGCGTGCGGGTGGAGCAGCACCAGATCCATTGCCGGCACTTCCACGCGATGGCTGCCGAAGCCGAGCAGCAGGCTGTTTTCTTCCGGCACGCAATCAAAGCACCACGCATGGTTTGGCTTATCCTTAGGCAGGTCGCAGATTTCCTCCATCCAGTGGCCGCCCCAGGGGCCCGGATCAAAAAGCGGAACCAGACGAAATGGGCGGCGCGTTGCAGCCGCAAGCCCAGCGTGAAAGCTTACTCCCGTGATGAGCTTCGGCGTTTCGGCATCGTTGGTATCCAGCAGAAAATCGATGGAAGTCAGCAGTCCGCGCTTCAGACGGTCCGCCGCGGGCCAATCCACGAAGTAGCTCCGCTTGTACTTGAGCGATGCGCGCTCGTCCTGATTGTGCGCACCGAGATTTCCAATGAGGCTGCGACGCTGTCGCTGCTGAATCTCCCAACGCGCCATGTCGGCATACACCAGCACATCTCGGTGCTCGGTGACCAGAGACGCTCCTGTGCCGATGACGAGCACGTCTTCCTTCCGCGCCGCGGCGAGCTCGCGTTGCACGGTCCGCACTTTTTCAGGATCCAGAAAATCCGCAATCGTCAGCTGGCTCCTTCGGCCGAAAACAGGATCGTCTGTGAGCAGCGGATGTAACCTGGATTGCAATGCATCTTCGTCGAGGTAGCAGGACTCCGCGCGCACGATCTTGCCGATGGCGAGCTCTTTGCCCAGCGCGGCAATCATGCTTTCAAGCAATACGCCCGGATAACACTCAACGCACACCACGCAGGCGCGGTGCGTCATTCGATTGCGAATTGCCGCAGCGACACTCGCCCAACTGACGTGGCAGTCCGCACTGTTATCCGTCACGCGGACGAAGGGCTTCTTATCGTACACGGTGCGGCTCCGTCGGTTGCTCTATCCGAGCGCGCCGACGCGCAGGATGAGGACTCGGCCGGTTTGCACCGGAGGAGGCGCGCAACCGCTGATGCCGGAAGAGAGATCCGTTCATGTGTCCCTGCGCTCCACGCGCACCGTTACCAGATCCCATGCAGCGACGGGAATTGTCTCTGCAATCAAGCGGATTGGCTGCTCGCTCAGGTTGCTCTGCCACAGGCGCGGCGCGGAGCCGTCAGCCCAGGTGAGCCGTGCCTGCTGGTCCTCACCAGAGGCGCCAAAGAGCCGTACGATCCACGCTTTTCCATCCTCACTCGGCTTGCATGCCAGCGCCAGAATGCTTTCGGGCTCCAACCGCAGAAGAGGCTCCTGCACGCCAGCGGTCCGCGCCTGCGAAAGGCGCAGCGGTTGCGACAGGCCGATGGCAAGCCGGCCGGCGGCGGCGCCATCAAACTCCGCGTGCGGGCGTAGCGCATAGCGGAACTCGACTTTGCCCTGCTGATACGCGCGATAATTCGTGCCCCAGTGATTGTTCATTGCCCAGGAATAGAACCGCTGCGTGGGCTCAATGTGCTTGCGCCAGATTTCGGGATGGGTTTGCGAGCCGAGCATGGTGGCAGTAATGCCGCCGATTTCCACGAGCGGCGCATCCAGAGTGACCCAGGTGACACCCTTCTCCGCATTCGACACATCTATCCAGAGTCCCACTGGCAGCCAATTCTTGTCCGACCCCGGCAGTTGATCCAATTCGGGACGCATTTCCGCGAGGGGAATGTCCATGCGGATTTGCCCCTGCGGAACCGCGAAGGGAAAGGCAAATTGTACGCTCTCCTTGGCGCCGTGCTGAGCGAATTCTCCTCCCGGCCCGCCCTTGCCCGGATGCGGATTGAGCGCTGCCCGCTGCTTGTCCACGGTGTTGCTCAGCTCCACGTGGTCCGCGCCGGCCATCAGGCGAACACGGCGCACAAGGCTGTTACATCCGGGAGCCTGTGACTCCACGCGCACCGATGCCACCAGCGGGCCATTTTCCTCAACCACGAGCGTTGCGCTTCCGCTGCTTTGAATTTTGGAAATGTCTTTGCCCTGCAGGAAGAGGTACTCATTGACCGCTTCGCCTCCCGCCGTGTCCACCAGATTGTCGCCGTGCGACGGATGCGCAAGCTCCACAATGTTGCCGCTCTTTGCGTCCAGCTTGACGCGAACGAGACCATTCTCCAGCACGTTGTTGTGAAAGCGTACATCCTTGGCGGGAGCGTGCGCCTTGCCGTGCGAAATGTGGAATCGAGCGGATCCAAAGGCCGGCACTTCAGCCGCGAGAAACGCCAGCTCGCCGCTCGCCAGCCGCTGCGAAGGCACGGCCTTGCCGTGACCATCGCGCACATGATCGCCGGCCGCGGAAAGCTCGCGGGAGACAAGCACGACTTCTGTGCGCGGCCAGGAGCTGGCATTGTGCACGTCCACGGCAGAGGTATTCCCGGAGCCGGCGTAAGAGCCGAGCACGGCCTCCAGCAGCGCGCGCGAGCGGCGATCCGCTTCCACCGCAAAGTTGCGCTTGAATTCCCACTGGCTGGTGACGAAGGGATTCTCTGAATCCGAGACGCTGTTCCACGCGCCCCACGTGTGCTCGGAATAGAGCAGCACGTCTCTCCACGCCGCATGAAAGTCCGCGGAATGATAGGTTCCCGGCGCCAGCATGGCCGCCAAAGTTTCTGCCTGCGCCAGCCGGTCCGAGGCGTTGCGGCTCATGCGCGTTTCCAGGGCGGACGAGCCCGCTCCATCTTCCCAGTACGGAGTCAGGTCGCCCTTGAATTCCGGAATTCGACTCCCATACCGAGCATCGAAGGCGCGAAACGCATGGCTTGTGCTGGCGATGGTGAAGCGCGGCCACTCGTACTGCGTATTCCAGTCCTTGATGAACTCCGACAGCTCCGGATCCGGTTCAGCATTATCGCCGTGTCCTGACCAGCGGATGCAAGAGATGTCGTAGGGAAAGTTCACCGTATCCAGACGATCTTGGTACTTGCCCACCCAATCCGCGCCGAGCTTCATCACGTGCGACATGGCGTAGCCGGTCCAGGGAACCCACACCAGGACTTTTTCCTTGCCGGAGGGAGAAACCCACCAGAAGGGTTTGTCCTGCCACTCGATCATGAACGTTCCGATGCGGTCAAAGAAGTTTGGCGCCGCGGAGAAGTAGCGGATTCCAGCCTGCGCCATGGCGCTGACGGTTCCCCAGCTGAAGCCGGGCACATCGCTCAGCATGGCGGCATCCACTGGCACGCCGCATTGCCGGCCGACTTCCCCGGCGTAACGAAACAGCTGTACCAGTTCCTCGGGGCGGCAGAGGCCGGTGAGCTCGTTCGCATACATGCCGTTGAGACCGACCCAACCCTTGCGCACCGCTTCAATCAGTTCCTCGCGCTCCGCCTGCGACTTGCGCTGCATGTAAAGGTCCGCGCCCCACAGCACCTCCAGGTTCCAGACAAAGCGCGCACCCTCGGGGTAGTCCGCAGTTCGCCGGGCAAGCGCGATGCCCTTGGAAATGTTGGCCATCTGCTTCTCTTCCACATTGGCCTGCAGGTCGGTGTAACCCAGGTCGTGATGCGAGTGCGGCAACACGTACACCTCCACCTTGCGCACAGGCTGCAACGTTACCTCTGCGCGATGGGATTCGCCCGCGACCTCCACCTCCACTGCGACCTTGCGCGGCGCATCCACCGACGCCACCAGCACATCGAAGCTGCTTTCTCCTGCGGCAAGCGTCCGGCGATCGACTTCCCTGCCGTCGAGGCGCGTCACCGCCGCTACGCCGGATGCGGCGCCGGGCAACGTAATGCGAATGGGCTGGCGTGCCATTCCGCCCTTTTGAACGAGCCCGCGAATGGGCACCGCAAGCGAGATTCCAGAGGGTGCGCCGACCGGCTGCAACATGGACCATGCGGACGGAGCGCAGAGCGTGCTCCCCGCCACCACAGACAGACTCTTCAGAACATCGCGTCTCTTCATCGTAGGATCACTTCCCTTGCGTTTGCAGTGCGAATTTTGCGCTAAGTGGGGCACGCGAAGAACCACCGGCCCACACCGTGTAATTTCCTGGCTCCACTGCCCAGCGTCTTTCTGCATTCCAAACCGCAAGCTGCTCCTGCGGGATGCGGAAGGTAACCGTCCGGGTCTGTTGTGGTTCCAGGTGAATGCGCGCGAAGCCTGCCAGCGTGCGTGCTGGGGTTTCCACGCTGCTGACGTCCTCGCGCACGTAGAGTTGTGCAACCTCATCGCCGGCACGGTTGCCTGTGTTGGTCACGTTCACTCTCACCTGAATGTCGCCCTTGCTGCCGGGATGCGGCGGCTCGGCGACAAGATGGTCATAGCGGAAGGTCGTGTAGCTCAAGCCAAAGCCGAACGGAAACAGCGGCTGCCCGTCGTCATCCACATACTTGTGCACGCGCGAGGGGTCGAAGTTGTAGAAGTCCGGCAGTTGCCCGGTGCTGCGCGGAAAGGTCACGGTGAGCCTTCCGGCGGGATTGTTGAGGCCGAAGAGCGTCTCCGCAATCGCCTGCCCGCCGAACTCCCCGGGATACCACGCCTCAAGAATCGCCGGGATATGCGCTTTGGCCCATCCGATGGTGAGTGGCCTGCCGTTCTGCAGCACCAGCACGGCCGGCTTGCCGGTGGCCGCGACAGCCTCCAGCAGCGCCTCCTGGTTGCCCGGCAGGTCCAGGTTGGAGCGGTCGAATCCCTCGCCGGAGATGCCCTGCCGCTCACCGAGGCCCAGAATCACAACATCAGCCCAGCGAGCTGCTGCCACAGCGGAGGCAATGTCTGCGCCAGGATTGAAGGTCACCGTCGCTTGAGGAACAAGTCTTCGAATGCCCTGCAGCATGCTGATGTGAAGACCGTTCGACTCCTCTTCGTAATCGCCGTAGCGCGCCACGTTCGCATTGGGTCCGATGACGGCAATTCGCTTGAGTGCGAGCGAGAGCGGCAGCAGATGCCCCTGGTTCTTCAGGAGCGTCATGGATTCGCGCGCCGACTGCAGCGAGATGGCCAGGTGCCGCGGCGAGCGATGGACTTTTGCGTTCAGCGCGGGATCCACGTAGGGATGATCGAAAAGCCCGAGCGCAAACTTGACGCGCAGAACGGAGCGCACGGCTCGATCGACATCGGCCAGCGGCAGTGAGCCTTCTCGCACGCAGTCGGCAATGGCGTTTTGAAACACCGCATGACTGAAATCGTAAAACTGCATGTCGACGCCGGAATGGATGGCCATGCACACCGCATCTTTGGGCGTGGCGGCCACATGATGCGCGCCGTAAAGCCGTTCGATGGCACCGAGATCTGAGAGCACAAAGCCATGGAAGCCCCATTCCTGGCGAAGAACCTGCTTCAGCAGGAAGGGATCGGCCGTGACCGGAATGCCGTCGATTTCGTGATACGCCGCCATGACGCCCATGGCGTGCCCCTGGCGAATGGCCGGCTCAAATCCGCGCAGCATCACCATGCGCAGTTCGCGCTCTCCCATGTGCACGGGCGAAGTGTTGGTGCCGCCCTCCGGCGAACCGTGACCGGCAAAGTGCTTGGGCTCGGCCACGAGCGTGTGGTCCGTCGCCAGGTTGTCTCCCTGCGCGCCATGTACATACTCGAAGCCCATTTGCCCGGTGAGGTAGGTGTCTTCGCCAAAGTCTTCTTCCACGCGGCCCCAGCGCGGCTCACGCGCCAGGTCCAGTACGGGGGCCAGAATCATGTCAACGCCGGTGGCGCGCGCTTCCGCAGCAATCGCGGCACCGGTGCGCTCTGCCAGCGTGCGGTCCCAGGTTGCGGATAGGTTGAGCGGCGCGGGAAACACGGTTCCCGTGTTGAAGCCGTGCAGACCCTCTTCGATAAAGATTGCAGGAATGCCGAGACGATTGTGCGCAATGACCCATCGCTGGATGGTGTTGCTCTGCTCGGGTGTGGGGTACAGATCGTGAATGCCGCCGACGCCGAGGCTGCCCCACAGCTGCTCAGCCTTCTGCGGCTCAAAGGCCGCGTCCGGAGCCGCATGCGTGTCATCCAGCCGACGGTTCACAAGAGCTTTGGCTCCGGAGTACAGGTCAAGCTGGCGAGCCTTTTCTTCCAGCGTCATCCGCTTCAGCAGGTCGTCCGCGCGCTGCTCAACTGGTGCGTTGGATTGCCGGTAGAGCGGGATGGATCTTTCAGGCGCATCGGCAGTTTGTGCCCGGGCAGGTGCAATGCACGCTGCAAGAGCCAGAGCAGCCAACAAGACTCCGCGACCAGCCGAGAAGCACTTGTGGTCTGTACTTGAGGCCTGTGTGTTTCCCCCAGCGGCGGGCCTGGGCGGGAACGTACTCCCCTCACTGTGAACTGCTGCCAATGCATACTGCTCCGCGGGGCACGCGGCCTGGATACTCTGATGAGAAACACGCAACGGATTCTCTCCTGGCACAGGTTCTGGTTCTATTTTCGAAAGCGAAAGGCGCCGCGCGGCTGCATTCCGATGCCGGAGATTTCCGCGCAGGAACCCGCAGAAACTATATTCCTGGAAACGATACCATTCAAGGAAAAAGCGCCTGCTACGGGGCTCATCCAAAATCTGCGTGAAGGCTCCCTGCACTCAAATCATATCTGCCATGCAAGCAGTGCGCGAGAGCCCTGCCTTAGCGCGGAGGATTCGGCGTCTGAGGTGAGGAATGCGTGCTGTTGAGCCTGGCGCAGATTTGGAATTCCTTCTCCGCGCGCTCCCGCAAGCCTTCCTTGCGATAGATTTGCCCCAGCTTGAAATGTAATCCGGAGATGGAGGGAGCCAGGGCCACCGCAGCCTCCAGCTCTCCTTGCGCCTTTGGCAGGTTCTGCTGTGCGGCATACACCTGTGCCAGCTGCTCGTGAATCTTAGGATTGTCCGGCGCAAGCTGCACCGCGCGCTCAAGGTAAGGCAGTGCCTGACTCACGTCGTTCTCACTGGCGAGCAGTGTACCCATATTCAGAAAAGGCTGCGCGTCGCCGGGCTTGTCTCCTTGCCAGTCGATGGCCATTTGAAAGGCCGCCTTTGCCTCGTCTGTCTGGTTGGATTCCTGCCGGGCGAGGCCGAGATTGTCCTCCGCCTGAACGTATCTCGGGCGCAGCGTCAGAGCACGCTGAAAGCACGAAGCCGCTGCCGCAAAGTTGCTCTCGTTGAACTTGGTCCGGCCCAGCAGATACCAGGCATCCGCATCGTCGGGCCGTGCGACCACCACCTGCGTGTACCACTTGTCCGCGTCGCCATAGTCGCCAAGCATCACGTAGTCTGAGGCCACGACCTTCAAATCTTCTGCACCCGGATGCTGGAGTGCGGCTCCCGCCGTGAACTCAGCCAAAGACTCCTTTGCGCGCTTTTCGCGAAAAAGCACGTACCCCAGCAGAAAGTGCGCCTCCGCAGACGAAGGATTCGCCTTCAGGTAACTTTGCAGCGCCTCTTCAGACTTCGCGAGCTGGCCGCTCTTTGCGAGCGAACGCGCCTGCGCCAGCGGGTCCGGCGGCGGCTGGCCATGGGCTACTGCTGCCACCAGAACCACGAGCGCGAGAGCACTGAAACGGATTGACAGGTTCGTCGTTGTCACTGGCTCATCCAACGCACTGGCCCGCGGTAAGGTTTGGACAATGCGCACCTGTGCCTAATGGGCCGTACTCTTGATGGTGCCGGCATCACTGGCCTGTTTGGCGACGGCCGCACTCGCTTCGCGCTGCAGATTGCCGTAGGTGACCATCTCGTTTTTTGCCTCGGCGGATTTTCCCTGGGCGCGATACACCGCTGCCAGAAGGAAGTGAATCGTGGGCTCCTTCGGGCTGTCCTTTTCGGCCATCAGCAGGTCGGGAAGCGCATCCGTGGGCTTGCCCAGCCTCACCAGCGCCCGCGCCCGGTCCACACGCGCCTGCATGAGCGTGGGGCAACGCTGGATGGTGATGTCCAGTTGCTTGAGCGCTTCATCGCTGGAGTCATTTGCCTCCAGAATCGAATTGGCAAGCTTCCAGCGCGCCAGACAGTTGTTAGGATCGTTCTCCAGCTCTGCCCGGAACTCCGTCTGCGCCGACTCCCACTTGCCGATATACCAGTAGGCGTCGCCCATGTGCATGTGCGTTCCCGGCAGCTTGGGCGCCAAGTCAATCGCCTTTTTGTATTCCACCAGGGCAAGGTCATAGTTGTGCATGCTCTGATCAATTTCGCCGGCAATTTCGTGCGCGACCACGGAGTTGGGATCAATCTGATTGACCTTGGCCAGCGCGTTCTCAGACATCTGCAGGTATGTCTTGCCCAACAGGTACCAGGCTGCCTGGCTCTTCGGATTTCGCGCGAGAAAATCGCGAAGGTGCGTGGAAGCCTCCTCCAGCCGTTTGGAGTTGATGAGGATGTGCGTGAGCATCATCTCCACCTGGTCATTCTTTGGATTGGCACGCAGCGTTTCGCGCAGCAGCGGCTCTGCCTTTTCGTCTTCCCCCAACTGGAAATAACTCATACCGAGCAATGCTGCGGCCGTGGGCATGTTGGGATTGATGGCCAACCCGCGCTTCAGCACCTCCGCAGCCTCGGTGTACTTCTGATTGTTGAAATACAACATGCCGAGATTGTTGTAAGCGGGGGCAAGATGCGGCGCCAGCTTGAGCATGGCGCGATACTTGGCAATGGCCGTGGCGGTGTCGCCGCTGCGGCTGGCTGCCTTGGCCTGCGCATAAAGCTGCTCCACAGCGGGCGTCACTTCATTCGCGGCCTGCGCGGCACCTGCGGAGCGGAGAGGAAACACAAGCAGCAGAGCTGCCAAAATCAGCAATGGACCGTACATCCATCGCGCGCTGCGCTCGGGGGTCATGATACGTCATTATAGTTGATCTCTCGCCTACCCGGCGCACATGGGACGGCGGTGACCACCGTGCAGAGTTGCAGGGTTGGTGTGGGTCCGGCAAGTGAGAACGCCTTTTGCCAAGCGAAGATATCCATAGTGCACTGAGACGCATTCGCGTCGCCAAAAATGCAAAAAAAAGACCGGGCTGCCGCGAAGCAGCCCGGAGGTGTTAGGAGGCACACAAGAGTTTCAAACTCTGCTGCCAGTTGGTACTGGCAGGATCAGAACTCCAATCGGAAGCTGACCTGGCCCTGGCGGTTCGAAATATTCGAACCTTGGGAAATCGCCTGGCCAAAAGTGCCGTTGCTTGCGTTGGTGTCAGGACCGTTGAACTGAGTGCGGTTGAATGCGTTGAAGTAATCCACAGAGAGGATGCCCTGGAAGCGCTCACCCATGTAGAAGTGCTTCTTCGCGTTCAAGTCCTCCATGGCAAGTCCCGGATACCGCAACGCGGCGTAGTTCCTTTGGGAGGTGCCAATGACGTACTGCGTTGGGGTCAGGGTAAAGGCGCTCTGGCTGAAGATCTGCGAAGTGCCGCCTTTTCCCAGGAAGTAATCCCGCTCACGGTTATAGGACGCCGTGCCTAGACTGACGGAGCTATTACGATCCGGACGGTTGAAGCCATTCGGGAACGGAGAGCCATTTTCGTTTACGCCGAATGCCGTACCAGCTTCATAGTCCAGGATCCAACCCACCTGCCAGCCACCCAGAATGTTGCCGGTGACGTGGTTGTTCAGGTACTTCTTTCCGGGACCGATGGGAAGCTCGTATGTGCCGCTGGCCTTGAGGGTCTGCGGCTCATCCGCGCCAGAGACTGCCCATTCCGGCTTCTGGTTGTACTTGTTGATGCCGCCCGCGGTAAAGCTCGAGAAGCCGCTGCTGGTGTTGTCCCACAGGCGGGACAGAGTGTACCCGGCGAGGAACGACAGACCGTTGCTGAAGCGCTTTTCCAACTCGATCTGCGCGCCCTGGTAGTAGGTTGTTCCGTACCCTTCAAAGTTATTCATGATGTACGAGTACTGCGGGTACGGTACCAGCGCCTGAGCCACCGTGGCTGAACCGCCGAAGTCGTTCACGAAGTTGGAATACGGGAGCAGCCCGCCCAGTCCGTCTGCAGCGGCGCAGCCGTTGCCGCCACCAGCCGTCGAAAAGGTGTCAGTCAGCACCGAGTTCTGAGGTGCATTTGGGAGGGTTGCCGCCTGACAAGCGCTGATCACATTGCCATATTGGGCGTCATACTTCGGATCCATCTGGTCAATGCGATTCAACTGGCTGGGCAAGTGAATGATGCGGTTGCCCACCCAGGCCACCGTAAGGAACGTGTTGTATGGCAGCTCGCGCTGCAGGTTCAGGTTCCACTGTTGGCTGTAAGGCGCGTAACCGTCCTTCTTGCTGAAGGCATTGATCTGCGTTCCGGCTCCGAGCCCAGAGTTGAAGGCTGTGGCTGTCGGGTTAGGCAGAATGTTCGTGTCCCAACTGCCGTAGGCGGAGTTTGGTCCACCAGTGCTGTTGCGGGTGAACGATCCCACCAGCAGGTTGCCGTAGTTCACGGCCACCTTGTTGGTGCCATACTCGTATGCGCCGCCGTCCAGGAAGGCGATGTTGAAACCGGCCTGCACAACGGTCTTGTTGTTCAGCTTGTAGGCGAAGCCAAGCCGCGGACCAAAGTGGTGCCAGTTAATGGCCGCACGATTGAAGCCAGCGCACCCGGTGCAGCTGCCGAACTGGGTGGCAGAACCCGGAATGTTGTCGAACGCCGGACTCGATCCCGGCTTGTCCGGGTTGAAGAACACGATCAGGTTGTTGTTCTCAGTGAACGGAACCATGACGTCCCAGCGAAGTCCCAGGTTGACGGTCAAACGGGGAGACAGCTTGATGTCATCCTGGATGTACGGCGAGAAGGCCAGGTTGCGCAGGCGCAGTTCCTGCGAGTTGCTGCGGTTGGCCGAGTCGGGAATGCCGAGCAGGAAGCTGGCAAAGGCACTGCCGTCTGCTCCAAAGTTCGGGTCATTCGAGTTCTGAACCGAAGTCGTCCGCTGGCTGAAGTTGAAGTGCCCGCCCTGCGTCTGCTCTTCGTTGTCGTCCTGGTAGGTCCGCCGGAATTCAGCACCGAAATTAAAGGTGTTGCGTCCCTTGCTCCACAGCCAGTTGTTCACGATTGCGATGCCGAGCTTGCGGTTGATGGACCGCAGCCATGCACCACTGGTGCCCCAGCTTGTGGGAGCATGCTGTCCATCGAACGAGATGTTCGTTGGAATTACGCTGCCCTCAACTGCCGGGAAGTTGTACTTGGTCTGGTTGTACTGGTTGTTGATTTCACCAACCCAGCCAAGACCAGCCGTCATCACCAGGTGGGGTGTGAGCGTGTTGGTGTAGTTGAGCAGGAACACGCTGCCCAGGGCCGGCTCATACTTCATGCTGTTGAGCGGATTCGGCTGGATGACCAGCGGATGATAGTCAAAACTGTAGTTGCTGAAACTGTTCCGCCACTGGCTGTAGTGCAGGCTCTGGGTCGGCGTCAGGTTGTAGTCGACGGTGAAGCCCCACACATGCTGGATGTGCGGATTGATGAAGGGAGCGAAGCTCTTGTTGCTGTCTAGCCCGCCGATGCCGCTGCCCGGGCGATCCGGATCCGGAATGGAGGGAATCAGGATGGCCGACGTGGGGCTGATGCGGTCTGGGCAGATGACGTTGAGGCGACCGTTGCACTGGAACTGCTGGCCAGTGGTCGGGTCGTATATGGGAATCAGAAGGCCAGTGCTGCCATCAACGTAATCAGAGAAGTCGCCGGTCTTTTCCAGTGCCGTGGGAACGGTGGAAATGTCGGTGTCCTCATTGTTCTGCTTGTACCACTC
>Ga0307375_10004511_pt1 | contig 13265 bp, 17 predicted proteins | sample TR1MG_FD_202531 | JGI IMG/M metagenome (GOLD analysis project Ga0307375, IMG submission 202531) | Soil microbial communities from Risofladan, Vaasa, Finland - TR-1 | ecosystem: Environmental > Terrestrial > Soil > Coastal area > Acid sulfate soil | place: Finland: Risofladan, Vaasa | collected...
TGATGCTGACGTATCATTGATTGTATAGCCAAAACGACCTGCGCCGTAAAGACCATTTTCTGCAACGTCTGTTCTACCAAAATTGGTGTTGTTTGTTAAACTGTTGTTACTACCACCGAACACTGATGTGCCGGCTGTAAATCCTGGCTGAGTCGTACCTTGAGAGTACTTAAAGTCAAGATAGAAAACAAGTCCTGCAGGAAGGTTCATTGGCTGTACGCTAACGAATTCTTTTGCTGCGATTTCACCGAAAATTCTACGAACTAATGGAAGAGCTACGCCAGCCCATGCTTCTGCGTCTGTTCCACCAGTCTTTGTTGATTCTTCGATAATCTCTTTAGACTGATTTTCTAACAAGATAGCCATAGAACTAAGTTCTGTATCACTTTCAAGACCTTCTAAAAGACCTGTTGGCTGCCACTTATTGACAAGACCTCTGGTTTCCTCTAAAAGAACTTTATAAGGATTACGACCTTCTTGTAATTTTTTTAATGAAATAGGATTACCCATTTTTGTTTCTCCTAATTAGTTGTTTAAAAATTATTTCTTTTTTGTTTTTATTTTAATGCCTGCTAATTTTATTAATCTTGCGGCACCTTCTTCTGAAACTATGCCTTCTGAAATCACCTTTGTAGGTCTCGTTGATGCCACAGGTTTAGAAGCACCACTGTTAATAACTTCAGTTATATTTTTTATAGACTTTTTAACTTTACCGTCACTCGTTCTATTGCCAAATGATTCTGCAATTGTTGAGTAAACAAGTTTAACTTCTCTTAAAGATTTTGCTCTATCAAAACTTTCGATAACTTTCATTTTCTGAGAATTTGATAAGTTGTTTGATTTGAACAATTTACTTGTAAATAATAATTTCGCATTCAGTAAGTTTACTTCATTCAATTTCGATTTTAAGAATTTAATTACTTGTCTATGTTCTTTTAAATCTTTACTTAATCTTGAAACTTTTGTTGAAAGTTGCTCATTCATTGTTTTGAATGGATTAGAGCCATCTGGAAGTTGTTCTGGAACTGATGCTGTTAAATCAGCTTCTTCAAGTTCTCTAAGAATTTCATCAAGATTAATCTCTTCATCATCATCGTCTTCGTCGTCATTTTCATAGATAGCGTTCTTTGACATTTGATTCAAATCTTTACTGACTCGACCCTCACCCCCTTTTTCAGAGCTAAAAGGTTTGCCTCTATCTGGACTTGTCTGTTCACCGCCACCTGCGTTTGGACCTGTTGATGTAAGATTAGATGTTACATCTTTATCGGTTTTCATACCGGTATCTGTATCTGTACTACCATCTTCTTTAGCTTTTTCCATTCCATCACCTTCTTCAAGTTCTTCTTTGTCTTCGTCATCTTCATCTTTATCGTCAGATTCGAAAACAGGTTCCTCGATTTCATCTTCTATATCAGATTCGGCTTCGAGTTCTTTGATGATTGATTCAAGGTCAAGTTCATATCCCTCTTCCTCTACATCACCATCTTGTGGAATTTCAACTTCAGGCTCAACTTCGATATCTAACTCTGAGCCAGGTTCTGCATCAACTGCAACTGGTGCAACTGGTTCTTCAACCGGAATTTCTGGTTCTTCAACCGGAATTTCTGGTTCTGCAACCGGAATTTCTGGTTCTACTGGAACGTCAACTTCTGCTTCTGCGCCAGGTTCAACGTCAATATCAACTGGAGCATCAATTATTTCTTCGTCATCTTCTTCTCCTTCAACTTCATTTTGCAACTTAGCTGAAATCATAGATTGAAGACGAGGAGTAAATGCTTCCTGCATACGTAAGCGAGCATTTGCCAATGCTGTTTCACGAACTGCTTTAGCGTCTGCTATTGCGTCTTTTAATAAATTTGATTTACCCATTTGTGGTTTCTCCTAAAAATTATTTTTGGGAACTAAACTTATTTGAAAGTTTAATGGTGTGTGTCTATTGATTTGGACATTACATTGTGAAGTAATGTATTTTACATATGGATACATATAAAAAAGAGGCGAAAACTTTAAAAAAAGAACGCTTTTTACTAAAGTTTTTTTAAACTTTTATACGAATTTTAAAAAATTGCTTTCCAGAGGTCTTTTACTGATGGATGATACTGAACTCCGACATTAATATCTTGATTTATTAAATCAAATTTACCAAAAATTCTAAATTTATTGAATTGATATTCAAGACCTATAGGTAAATTGAATTCTTTTGGTAGATAAACTCCATTTTCTTGTTGTATTTCAGTACTAACTTCTGTTAATATATGTAATCTATCAAAGAAATCTTCTTCTTCTTGTTTCTCTAATGAATTATTTTTTATTAAAAGATACAATGTAGAATCTATATCTGTTCTTGCACTATCTATGAGAGCGCCATCAATATAAATTTTTTGTCGTATTAAATTATTTTCTTTATCAAGATATATTTCACTTTCAACTTTTAATGGGTCTATTCCAATTTCAATAGAATATGTTCCTTCTGCTGTCAATTTGAAATATGTAGTATGACCATTATATGAAACTTTGCCCTCACGACCTTCAAAACGAACAATTATTGTATTTCCTGTCGTGTCCACATATCCATCTCCGTGATGTTTTAAAGAATCTATTACTATTTTATATTTATTTTTTAATAAAATATATTTATATTCTAAATTATCATTTTCAGTTGTGAGATTTTTAACATTAATGGCATAGTCCTGCAAAGAATCTGCCTGCATTGTAATATAATCTTGTAATGCTGCTTCATTCTGTACTTGTACAGCAATTGTATTTTCTCTGTCTTGTATAATTCCATTTAAATATGAAACATACCAAACAAGACCACCAACAAAAAACAACAATATTGCTGTGATTATTAAAACATATTTTATTTTGATTTGCATAACTTACCTTTTAATTATCTTCTGGGTCTTTACCATTACCATTTTCTAATTGCTGTGCGAATCTTTCCTCTCTCTTTTGCCATACCTTTGCTATTGATGCTACACCATTTGAAATTCCATAAATAAATATGACACCTTGAGGAATTTCTGGAAATGCTGAATTTGCCATTACTAAATATAAAACACATCCCCACATAACGAGATTTGAAATAAACATAGTAAATATAAAAGCAACTCTATTTGAAGACCAAAAACCATCACTTGCATCTTCAATAAACATAGTTTGGAATTTCTCCCAAAATGATTTTGTTATATTTGTATCAGGATTTTTCTGTAATGATACGAATACCCCCATTAAAACTAATATCAAAACAACAAATAAAAATGGCACCAACATAAAATTCTCCTATTGTCCACCAGTTTCTGCACCAACGATTGCACCTAAAAATTTAAATATTGCCGGCATTGCTGTTGAAAGTATATACAATATTACTAAAGTATAAAATACAAATTTAAATATACTGCCGGTATTTTCTGCCATTTGTCCTTTTTCGAAAAGCCATGATTTAAATGTTTTCGGTCTATTTTTCATCAAATTATCTACATCACTTTTAACTTCTTTAACACTTTTATGTAATTCTTTTACATTTTCGTCAACAGATTTTAAAGTTGGTTTTATATCATCAAGATATTGATTTAATAGTGTATCACTATCTCTTTTTAATTTTTTAACATCAGTATAAATCATCTGATAAAATATCTTATTATCAATTTTTATCCATTTGCCTGGGTCATCTTCTAAAATAATATCGCCATTTGGCGATGCAAGACTTTTACCATTCTGTTTATTTGACAATCTATTTAATTTATCAACGAGTTCATCGGCCAACTCTTGAATATCTTCTTTTTTTATGTCATCGCTCATATTCTATTTTCTGCGTCCTTTAGTTCTTGTATTTTATATTTATTTCTTGCTAACGCCTTCAATTTTTTTTGTCGTTTTTTTGTTGAAGGTTTCACATACGCTTCATTTTCAAAAATCTGAAGCATTAAGTTTGAATTTTTTACCTTTTTCTTAAATCTTTTGAGTGCCTTATCAATATTATTATCTCTAACATCTATTCCAATTCCTATTCCCTGTTTTGGCATAAACCCTCCTAATTTATCTTGTTGCTTTAATTTTTCTTTCTATACCTTTAATATCAGAACTTTTTGGTCTGGTAGTTTTTGCGTCATCTCCCTGTTGCACTACGGCGGTAGCAGTTGCTAATTTTTTTGTGGTATTAGCATCACTTTTTTTGATTTTATTCATAATATCTTTAGCATCTTTCGGAGCAATATCTTCATCATCCTCACCGTTTAATTCTTCTGCTAATTCTTGGATATCAAAATATCTATTTAAGATGACTCCCATATCTTCATACAATCCGGTAAGTCTCTGTTTAGATGCCTGTGCTTCAGTTGCGGCTTTACTGAATTGACCTGATAGGTTTTTTAATTCTTTAATGTTACGATTGACTGTAACTTTATCAAATTGATTTTCAGTCTCTGCAAGTGCTAACATTCCAGCATTCTCGGACATTTCAGCTAAATCTTTAGCAATTTCAATTAAGTCGTTCTCATTATAAATTGCTTTTGCATATTTATTATATTCTGCAATCCTTGTAAGAATTTTCGCTTTTTCTTCCGTAGTAAGAGGTTTTGGTTCCTCTTCTTTATTTAGCCACGATTCTTTTATTACACTTTTTAACTTCATTGGTTATCTCCTAAAGATTATTTTCTTCTGAATTTCGTTCTATATTTTCTAACTCTCATGTTCAAATCACGATAAAAATCGGTCCACAAATCATCTACAAGTCGCTCTAAATTATATTGATTTTGTTTATCTTCTTTAAAATCAACATTCTGCATTCCTGTTATCAACCATTTTACTAACTGTTTATTAGCATCACGTAATTCTTCCATCGATATCTTATCACTTGAAACCATTTGGGACATCAATACCTTAAATGCTTTCTCAAAATTTTCTTTCTTTATCGTCAAAACCGGTGGTAAATTTACATCTGCCATTATCTATAACTCTCCGTACTTTGTTTAACTATATCTATATATTCTGCATCGCCATTTATTGCTGATGCTAATTCTTCATAAGTTCCAGTCCACTCAAGTCTTTCAATATATAATATCTTTTCACTTCCTGGACTTGGAACTGACCATATACTATCAAATTTTCCATTTATTATAACTGATGCATAAGGTCCTTGGTACTTATCAAATGGGTTCATTTTCTGGAATTTTACTTTTCCTCCAGTTAATTTTTCCATTGTCTTAATATCATCTTCTATCGCTTTTGCCCACTCATAGTCGTCGCCGCCTGGTTGAATATCATGTTGTCCCATCTCACCAGTTTCATTTAAATTTTTTTTTTTATTTAATTCTTTTATTACAATCTCTCTGATTTTTTTTCTGAGAGTTTTTATTTCTTTAGATTCTTCAAGTTTCTCTGGCTCGCCCATTTCAATCGTTACTTTCTTCACATATGTTCCACGACCTTCAAGTGATTTCTTTATCTGTCCCATCAAATATGTATGATTAATGTCTGCGTGAGATACACCTTTTACTTCTAAATCTGCACCATAGCAATTAGTTTTAAATCCATCTGCTGATTGCTTGCCGTCTTTACCACGTTCAATTGGCTCTTCACCGTCAGATTTCTTCATGACTTTAACTTCATTATCAACTTTAGTTGGTTCTGCAGTAGTCAGAGTTTTATTTTCAGGACCGCCATCAGTCACTTTTTTAGCAGGAGGATTTTTAGATTTAGTTTTCTCAGTATGCACACTACCCTCTTTTGCTTTAGTTAAACCACTCGTTGGTTTACCATGTCCTTCTTCTTTAGTTTCTTGTAAAACTTTCTTCTCTGTTAAAAATTGAAGAACTTTTGCTCTGATGTGTTCTCTTAATTCTTTTTCTTTCATGGTATTCTCCATTTATTTTTCTTCTAATATTTTTTCAAGTTCATTGAACTCTGCTTCAAGTGATTCTAAGGCACCTTTTAGTGCAATAAGATTTCCTTTAGCTGGTGCTAAATAACTCTGTATATCATTTGAATCTGCAGAGTTTTTTGTAACATTTATATCAAAATCATGTATTGATTGTGCAAATCTTCTGACTGTATCATTGAGTCCTAATTTGCCAAGTCTCATTTTTATATTAAAAATCTGATATCCTACTTTACTTAATGTCTGTTTCTGCTTTGCTAATTCTGGGTCATATCCTTTTTTAATTTCTGGCTCTGGTTTATCTTTAGGACCAGGAATTGTTTGACTTGTTGGTTTCTGTACAACAGGTTTTTCAACAGGCACATTCTTCACAGGAACTGGAGCTTTCCTAATAGGTTGTTGCTGTTTTACAACCTTTTTAGGAACAGGAACCTGTCCGGGTATCGGTGCCTCATTTAAAGAAGTTAAATACTCTTCTATAAATTCATCAACAAATTTATTTATTTCTTTTTCAGATATAAGAGATTCCATTTTATTCCTTCTTCAATTAAGTTGTTTTAAAAGTCGTATTATATATTTAACAAGGTCATTTTTTGCAGGACCAATCATCTGTGGTTGAGTTGCAGGACCAAGTTTCCAATCATTCCATGCCTTTTCTATGAGTTTCCATCCCTCGTCAAAATTTGGGTCCATTACTATCAGTTCAACAAATCCATCATTTTCATCTTCTTTTAATACACTTATAATTTCTTCTCGTATTATTTTTCTCAAATCAAGTTTTGTCTTTGCCATTATTTATTTCCTTCCACGCACTGGTAATTCACATTTTTCTCCACAATCATAATTCAAGCTTGAAAAAATATCTAATATAATTTCATTTACTTTTTGAAATTCATTACTTGCCCGAATAGATGGATTTACACCTTCCGTCAACACACCTTCTGTTACTTGTTCCATAAAACTTCCTTGAGTAGATGGATTTGATACCATATCCCAACAAAGAATTTCGAAATCTTCTTGAACTTCAACTGCGCCATTTCCTAATTCACGAACTGAACCCAATCCTCTCGAACTAATACCTACTCTCACTCCTGCTTGGAATAATGATTTCAAAATATTTCCTGCTGGAGTTGATAACACTTCAACTGTACCGACCAAGTCATCACCTTCCCAATGTAATTCAGTAATCAAATGCGATGCATTTGTTAAATTTATTACAGAACTTTCTGGATGGTCAAGCTCACCTAATGAGCGTCTTTCTTGTACAAGTTGCATATATTTCTGTGCTTCTCTTGCTAAAATTTTCTTAGGATAAACTCGTTTATTTTGATTCAATGCATTGGCTCTCTGTATAACGCCTTGTACTAATACTTTTCCTGTATTATGTACGGATTCCGCAATAATCTCAGGTCTCACTTCAAACGTCAGCACATCTATCAATAATTTCCTATTACTATCCATTCAAATCTCCATTTTTATATTAAATAAATATAAAATTTTTACAGATTTACGATAAAATTGCTATTAAATTTGCAATAAAAATCATCATCCAATGATTCTATCGTAAAAACATATGTATTCTTTGGTTCTTGCTTTATTTCTATAAAATAGTCGTCCTCATACTTGTGGAAATCTATACCTGCTTCAAAGTCTTTCCAATACTTTTTAACTAACTGTATAATAGTATTCTTTATTTTTTCTTCCATTTCTGGTCTAAAACTGGTTAAATGAAATTCATTATCATCAATTACAATATGTTTTCCATAATATTTATATTTATCAAAGTTTATATTATTCACATAACTTTCAAATTTCGTCAGTCTATCTTCTGTCGTTGCTGTTAAATTTTTTAGTTTCATTTTATCACCATGTTTTTTTTCTTATAGTTAATCCCTGTTCTTTATACCAAGCCGTGACGTCCTTCTGACTTGCAGAATGTTGGAATTTTGGATTATCCTTATTGTTTGCAAAGAAATAATCAAATATTTCATTTTCTGTTGCGCCTGTTATAAATGATTTTGGTTCTTTTGCATTATAATGTTTAACATTTAATGAGCCATCATCGTGTCTCGGTTCAACAACATATTTTGTAGAGCTATCTTCTTTTATTTTTTTTTTACTTTTTTCCATTCCACATTCTTCTGTCGGTTTTGGTCCAAAATGAACCTTCATTACTTTTCCTTCATTTGTTTTTACAAATGCTTTGAATCTTCTGTGGTCACCTTCAAAAATAGTATTTAATTTTACTACTTTACCTTCATATATTCCTTTTAATGCAACACCTTCATGTAAATTTTTCTGCTCATGCTGAATCAACATCATTAATTTTTTAATTAATGGTTTTTGAGTGCAAGGAATATCTATCTCTGAATCATCTGAAGGTTCTCCATGTCCCTGACAAGATGGTGGTGCTTCCTGTTGCTGTAGTGCTGGAAGTTGTGGCGTATCACCAAATGTCCATTCGCCTGCTTTTTTAATTGCAACTCCCTGACCTGGTATAGGATAAACCATACTACCATCTGTCTCATTTGCATATGGAAATTCTGGTGTATTTCCAATCTCAACTTTAGGAACTGGCACTGCTGTTTCTTTGGGTTGCGCTTCGCCTGTTAAATCCATTACAGCTTTTGTTAAATTTGATTTCCAATCTCCTTGTGGAGTGAGATTTTTAATATCATCAGGAACAAATCCTGCTTTTTCTACTTTTTCGAATTCCATTTTTTGTTCTCCCGGTACGGCATCTCTTTCACCGTAATGAATTGATGTTTTTGGTACTATATTAGTATCATAATCTTTTTCTTCATTTTTTATATTCTTTACATTTGCATAAAGATTTTTATCTTCGTCCCATTTCCAATCTGATTCTTTGAATCCACCTTTCTTTTTTGCACGTTGATATTCCTCTGATGATAAAAATGAAGCCTTTAAATTTATAGGTCTTTTTGGTTTTTTATAAAAATTATAATTTTCCATTTTTATTTCCTCCGTTGGATATCCATATTTGCTTGCATCTGTAAATTTTTTCTTTTTAGTTTTCTTGCCTGCTATTGGGTCCATACTTCTTGGACCACCATCTATTGTCCCATCTGCTGATACTGGCATTCCAAGTTGTTCCTGTGTTGAAATATAATGTCTATCTTCATCAGGTATCTCATCATAATGAATAGAATTTTTAGGAACACTTTTATTTCCAACATATGGTTTTCTTCCAGACACATCTGTACTTGGTCCTGGTTTATCAGTTTCCCAATTATCATCATTATGAAAATCTGACTCGTCAGGAAATCTTCCTTTTTTATAGTATATAGAAGATTTTGGTGTTTTGAATATAGGCTTTCTTGAATTGCCTTTATACATTCCATTTTTTCCTAAAAATGACGCATCACCTACAGTTCCAGTTGGACCATTTCCTGGGAAAGTTACATCCAATTCTTTCAATCCAAATTTTCGATTGTGTATAGAAGTTTTTGGTATATTTCCTATATCAACATGAGATTTTTTTCCGGCTCTTTTTTCTTCATCATCATAAAAAGCAGGAGTTACATTATCATCTTCATCCCTTTCATCCGGTTCGCCATGAATAGATGATTTTGGAACTTTATATACAGACCGTTTTACGCCACCTTTCATCTTTGCATCTGGTCCGAAAAATGATGCATCACCTTTTGAACCCATAGTGACTTGACCATTTGCTGGCATTATATTTATTCCTGCATATTCATCTAAAGCTGGCTCAAATAATTGTTTAGCTTTATCAACATCATATGACATAGAAATCTTTTTACTTCTTGAGTTTTTCACGGCATCTGCATAATCATCCCACATAACACGAACAGAAAATGGAGAAGCAAGTGTTACAGTTCCTAAATCTCCAGTTTCTTTATTTCGTATTCTTTGTTTATCTCTAAATAATAAATTAGATTCTGGTATCAAATTTTTTAATTTCATTGATTCGTTTTTTCCATGAACAGCAACAAGCCAATCTTTGCCACGTTGATATGGCAATTCAACAACATTATTTAAATGTTTTTTATCACCTTCAAAAATCTTAGTAACATATAATACAATTTTACTGCCATGCAAATCTGAAATATATCCAAGATAATCATAGTCCATTTTATTTGGATTAGAACTATTTTTACGTTGATAACGAACATAATCATCTTTATAGATTTTTTGTCCATTATCTCCTTGCGCTAATCCCATCTCTTCTAATTTCATTATATTTCCTTCACAATAGAATCTAAATTCATTTGTTTTACTAATTCGTCTGGAATTTTATATGCATCTGACGAACCTATTGGTAATGTTGAACCTTTTTTAATTAATTCTAAATACCAACCACTACCTTCTTGCCCCCACTTTTCTTCTGGCCAATATGTTAATTGTCCTGTTACATCTATTGCTATCTGTGGGTCAATCACATTAATATTATATTCATCAAGATTTTCAGTTTCAGATATCATTTCTTTAACAATCTTACGAATATATTCTCTTAATTTTTGTTCTACATGTTGAGGAAGACCTGCTTCTTTTGTCTTTGCAAATTTATCTATATCAGATGATGATACATTTTTTGCAATATCTGATGCTGCACCAGATACTTCATCTGGACTCAACTCACCTTTTTTAAGTGCTTTTGCAACACCAAAAAGTCTTCTTTGTGCCTTAGATTTTGCTGGCATTATTTTTCTCCTAATTGAAAATTCCTGATTTCTGTAAAAATACATCCACATTCTTTTTAATGGGATTTATATCGAGTCCCAAATCAAATGTTATTATATCGGCTGATTGTTTATATTGCTTTAAATGCATTGACAATATACCATTCATTTCGAAAATATCAAAAGGTATATTCTCATATGTAAATTCATCAACTTTATATTGTTGAACTTCCTGTAAATCTAAAATTTCTCGTATTCTTTCTTTAATATCACGAAGACTCATTTCTGATAATAATCCTTCATTTGCAAAAGAAGTTTTTTTCATATAAGCTTTTTCGGTAAGCTTATTAATCAATTCTTTAAATTGAATAGTATCTAAAACTCCTTCACGAGTAAAAGTATATAGCATTTTCATTGCAGTTTTGAAATCAGCACGTTCTATTTTCTTGACTACCATATCATAAAATTTTGGAGACATCTCTATTAGTACTCCTCTAATTTCCTCATTGATTAAATTATTTAAATAAGATTTCTTCATATTTTTGGTTTTATTCCTGCTGCACTATAAAATTTATCTCTGAGAAATAATGGATTATCTTCTTCAAACATATTTGCCAATTGAATTGCAATTTCATCTTTTGTCTTTGCAGTTTTTAATATGTTTGCTACAGACTGATAGTGTCGTCTTGAAAATGCTGCTGATTCTTCTATCTTATTGAATTCTTCGTTAATCATCTCTTTTATGTTTATTTTACTCATTGTTTTGTCTCCACACACTTTTATGAACATATTATTTTTTTATTTTCAATATCTATAACTAAAGAATTAATAGTAATTGTATCACTGTCAATTTCTTTTTCTGTTTCCAAGTCAAACTCATTACAATCAATTTCGATTTCTTTATCTTCTGGGTCTCCCCATATAGTAACAAAAACACTGCCAATAGCTTTTTTTGCATTTAAATATATACCTTTTACTCCCCAACTTCTATATTCAAATTCAATGGAAAAGATTATATTAAAATCAGATGCATGTGAATCGTAATTATCATTTCCTACAACAGATTTTTCACCTTGAATTTCAATATCATCATTGTCAATTTTAGCTAAAAAATCATCATCATTGAGATGCCCTCTATCAGGAAACATATTATTATCCAAATCTTCTGGCAAAGCAATTTCCATGACACTCAATCGATAATCTTTCCATTTTCCTAAATTAGCACTGCCTGGTTTTTTAACTTTGCTCACCTTTTTCTTCATTAAAATTCTCCTTATTTCATATCATTTAATGATACCATTAAACGAACAACTTTTTCATTTATTCGTTTTAATGATTCATATGTTCTTTTACCCAATTTCTCAGTATCAATATTATTTTCTTGCTTTAATGCTATTGATTTTTTTACAAGATTTTCAATCTCAGTTAAATTATTTCTAACATGACGCATCGATAAACCAAGTTTTTGTTCAGCAGTTAATTTTTCATTTTTTAAATAAAGTGTATCAATATTTTCTTTCAAATCTCCTGTATCTCCTTGGTCTTTTACTGCATACGATTTATCTACCAATTCATATCCAAGTTGCTGTGCAATTCTTTTCTGTTTCTTACTAATACCTTTCTGTCCAGTAAATGCTGCAGGAGTTTCATATCCTGCTACTCCGCCTGTTGATGATGTTTCTGTAATTCCCATATCATCATTATTCGCAACATATACTCTATAGTCTTTATCAAATGCTGGATTTCCAGTTTTCTTACCATCAACTTTTAGAACACCCCAACCAGGATTCTTTGTCATGAAATCATTTGCGGCGTCATCGTCGTAAAATACATTCGCATCATATGTTCTACCATTTAAACTAACTTTTTGAGTTATCTCATCTACTTTTTTTTTAGGCGTTTCTTGTTTTGATGTCCAATTAGTATCTACATAATCAAAGAATTCTCTTTTCTTTTCGTCTGGAATTGATGCGACACCACTAAATCCAAATTTTGCTAATGCTTGGCTGAAAAATCTATCATAAGCACTTTTTTCTGCACGTTCTTTTGCTGCTTTTTCTTTTGCTGCCAAGTCTTCAGCATTTGGTACGTCACCTTCTTCTGCCTCGCTTTGTATTCCAGCTAAATAATTTTGGTCAGTCTTAAATAAATACTTATCTTCATCTGGCTGTCCATAAGGGTCACTTTCAAACAAGTTTTTGCCTCTCTCATTTAAAATTTCTAAAATATATTCTCTGATATATTTACGAAGTTTTTGTTCTTTCTCGTTTACCATTTTATTCTCCTGAATATGTTCAGTTTTTTTTCTTGTAAAAAATTGATTAAATACTTTCTTAGCCCATATATCAACTAAATCATTATATATTGTTTCATGTGCTTTCCAATCAGTAGTTGTTTTAGGTACTACTGGGGTTAGTCCTTCTGCGCCAAGAAACTCAAAAGCTAAATCTTTTATCCACTGCTTGATATCGTCATCTGTTGCATCATCTAATGGTGCATCATTCTTTATATTTTTGACTATCTCATTCTTTTTAGAATTTAACAGATTTAATACCTCTTGCTTGTCATCAATACCTTCAGTTGCTAAATTTGACGGCATTCTTGTTGGCATTTTAATATCTTTTTTCAATTTGTCTTCCATATCTTTTTTATTAAGCATCAATGTCTTGCCATTTAATGTGGCATTTTTTGTTAATTCTTCATCTTCATATGCAAATAAT
>Ga0307375_10004512_pt1 | contig 13257 bp, 7 predicted proteins | sample TR1MG_FD_202531 | JGI IMG/M metagenome (GOLD analysis project Ga0307375, IMG submission 202531) | Soil microbial communities from Risofladan, Vaasa, Finland - TR-1 | ecosystem: Environmental > Terrestrial > Soil > Coastal area > Acid sulfate soil | place: Finland: Risofladan, Vaasa | collected...
CAACTGCCTCTCGGTCGTGCCGGTCGAGACCGAGTTCGGGCGCAAGCGCGCCATCGACCAGTCCTCCTGCAACAAGGACTTTTCCTGTATCGCCGGATTCTGCCCGAGCTTCGTCACTGTGGAAGGAGGATCGCTGCGCAAAGGCAAAGGCCTAGCCGCGGACGCCGCGGATTGCGCCGATCTCCCCGAGCCGGTGCTGCCGGATCTTGCAGCGCCCTACGGCATACTCGTCGCGGGCATCGGCGGCAGCGGCGTGATCACGATCGGCGCCTTGATCGGGATGGCGGCCCACCTCGAAGGCAAAGGGGTAACCGTGTTGGACATGACCGGTCTCGCGCAAAAAGGCGGGGCGGTAATGTCGCATGTACGCATTGCCGCCCGCCAGGACCAGCTGGCTGCGGTGCGCATTGCGACGGGCGAAGCCAACACCGTGCTCGCTTGCGACATCCTGGTCGCTGTCGGCGACGATGCCCTCGCCAAGACGCAAGCCGGGTTCACCCGGGCGATCGTCAACACGGGCCAGGCGATTACCGGTGATTTCGTGCGCAACCCGGACCAGCCCTTCCCGCTGGCAGCGATGCAGGACCAGCTGCGCGATGCGGTCGGCGCGGGCGCGGCGGATTTCGTCGATGCCACCCGCCTCGCCTCGATCCTGACCGGCGACGCCATCATGACCAATATGTTCCTGCTCGGATATGCCTACCAGAAGGCGCAGCTACCGGTGTCGTCCAAAGCGCTGCTGCGGGCGATCGAACTCAACGCAGTCGCCGTCGAAGCGAACCAGCGGGCTTTCCTCTGGGGCCGCCGCGCCGCTTTTGACCCCGAACGCGTCGAGCAGCTCGCGCGCGCGCAGCAGCCGGTCCTGCCGCAGCACCGGCTGTCGCGGGATCTCGACGAAGCCGTGGCGCGCCGCCGCGACTACCTGACCGGCTATCAGGACCGCGCATATGCGCGCCGCTACACCGAGCTGGTGGCGCGCGTACGCCGCGCCGAAGACGCGCTTCTACCGGGCAGCGTCCTGCTCACCGAGTCGGTTGCGCGCAGTTACTTCAAGCTGCTCGCTTACAAGGACGAATACGAGGTCGCCAGGCTTTACACCGCTCCGGAATTCGCGCAAGCGCTGCACGCGGCTTTCGAGGGTGAGTTCAAGCTGCGCTTCCATCTGGCGATTCCGGCGCTGAGCCGTCCGCACCCCGCCGGCGGCGAGCCGGGCAAGCGCAGCTACGGCCCGTGGTTGATGTACGCGTTTCAACTCCTGGCGCCGCTGAAGTTCCTGCGCGGCACGCCGCTGGACATCTTCGGCTACGGGACCGAGCGCCGACTGGAGCGCCGACTCATAAGCGAGTATGAGGCAATGGTCGACGCCCTCCTGGGCAGCCTGCGTCGAGACACGCTTGCGCTGGCCGTGGAGATTGCCGGCTTGCCAGAAGGCATTCGCGGCTACGGCCCGGTCAAGCAACGCAGCGTCGCAGCCGCGCGGCAGCGGCAGGACGAACTGATGGCCGCCTTGCACCATCCGCCGCAGGCTGTGGCCAAAGCGGCGTAATATCCGGGAATGCGCATGGGATAAGCAGAAAACCATGAGCCACTCGAGTATGCTCAAGAATCGCCGCAAGACGCAGGCCATAAGCAAGCAGCTGCGCCGGGCGCGGAAGCAGGCCGGCCGCGACTAGACTAGATTGCGAATCGTTATTGTCATAACTCAGTAGCCCTTACGAAAGAGTGTGCCCTGGCAAGCAGAACAGGTCGGCACCACGCCAGTCGCCTTCAACTGTACCTTGTGGCCACAGCCCGTGCAGGTGAGCGTACCAGCCGTGGTGACCTCGCCCGTCCGGTATTCCAAGGCGCCTTCAGCTTTGGCCGATAGCGCGGACATGGCCCCGCCGGCGGCATCCAAAAGCTTGGCTAGAGAGGAAAGCGCGCCGGCGCTCAGTCGTGCAGGATTGAGACGCTCCTTCGCCTGCTCGCCCATTTGGCGCATATCCGCCGCGGTTTGGTCAAGGTCGCGCCGCAAGTATTGCTTAAAGAGTTCGCCCTGCTCGGCACTGAACTCGCCAGCCGCCGCCAGTTGCTGGCGCGACAGTTCCATGGCTTTTTCCCAAGCCTCGCGACCTTTCTCCTGCCCTTGGTCGAAGATTTCGCGGGATTTTTCGGTAAAGCGATCATAGAGGGCCGAGGCTTTGTTGGCGCCGTTTTCGTTTTCGGATGCCGGGTCTTTCGGTTCAAATTTCGGAGTCTTTGTCATGATCATCTCGCTGCTTACTCGATGCGTATGGTGTAGAGCATTTACAACAATACGCCCCTACAACGCGATGTTCTGTTCGTTATCGCACATTGGCCCAAGCGGCATAGAAATGCTGACGCCGTTAGTCCCAATTCATGAAGTAGTAGGTGTGCAGTTGCCCGCGGCACCCGGGTCCGCTTTCGAAAAGTCCACACCACCAGGAAAATCATTTGCAGGCAACGCTTCTGTGCGTTATCGCACAGAGGGTTCCTTAGAGATGGAACATCATTGCCTGAGGTGCTAATCATGCCTATCGCTGCGCAGAGATGACCCCGGATACCGAAACCCCAGTTGCCGCCAAGGACCAAGCTTCGAGCAGCACGCCGCGGCACGCGCCGAGGCGCTGGCTTAAATACGGCCGCCCCACACTGGTTCTTGCAGTGTGCGCCCTGTTCGCAGCAGGCGGCTACTACGCATGGCGGACATGGTTTGGACAAGGCCCCACAAGCACGGCCCTGCTGACGGAGGTGGCGCAGCGCGGGAACCTGGAGGATGCGATCACCGCGACTGGGACGCTGCAGCCCAAGGACTACGTCGATGTTGGCACGCAAGTCTCCGGACAACTGAAGAAGCTGCTAGTGGACGTCGGCGCGGTGGTCAAGGCCGGCCAGCTGCTCGCGGAAATCGATCCTTCGGTCTACCAGGCCAAAGTCGACGGCGATCGGGCGCAACTGCTGAATCAGCAGGCGCAGCTCGCCGACAGGCAGGCGCAGCTGGTGCTCGCGGAGCTGCAGCTCAAGCGCCAGCAAAACCTTATGCGCGAGGACGCGACTTCGACCGACGCATTGCAGATCGCAGAGGCGGCGCGCAATTCGGCGCTGGCCCAAGGAAATTCGATCAAGGCGCAGATTCAGCAGACGCAGTCCACGCTGCGCGGGGACGAAGCGAACCTCGGATATACCAAGATCTACGCACCGATGGCCGGGACCGTCGTGTCGCAGGCGGCGAAGCAGGGCCAGACCTTGAACGCGAATCAACAGGCGCCCATCGTCATGCGCATCGCGGACTTGGCCACAATGACGGTGCAGGCCCAGGTTTCCGAGGCGGACGTGCCGAAGCTGCACGTCGGTATGGATGTCTACTTCACGACCTTGGGCGGCGACAAGCGCCGCTACTATGGAAAACTGCGCCAGATCCCGCCGACGCCGACCGTCGTGAACAACGTGGTGCTCTACGACGCCCTGTTCGACGTCGCAAACCCAAACCAGGCGCTGATGACCCAGATGACGGCGCAGGTGTTCTTCGTTTCCGCGAGCGCGAAAGACGCTGTGCTGGTGTCACTCGCGGCGCTGCGCCCGGTGGTGTCCACAGCGGACGCGGGCCGCGCACATCGCGCCGCGGGCATGGACCCGCGGTTCCAGTTCGCCAATGGCGTCGCGCTGCTAAGCGTGGTCGGCGCCAACGGCAAGGTGGAGGACCGCGAAGTGAAAGTCGGCGTAATGAATCGCGTCTCCGCTCAGATCGTTTCCGGCCTCGAACCCGGCGAAAAGGTCGTAATCGGAAGCAGGACGCCCGCAAAGGCTGCCGCTGCTCCCGCACAGACCGGCAGCGCACTGGTGCCGAGCGCGTCCAGGGGCGGAGGCCACTAGTGAAGCCGGCGCCCGGCGTACTTACGCGCCCCGGAGAGAGCGCTCCGGCGGTCGAATCACCGCCAAGCTCCGGCCCGCCGCAGGTGCCACTGATCGAGCTGTTGGACGTGACCAAGACGTACCGCAGCGGTGAGCTCGACGTCGAGGTGCTGCACGGGGTCAGCCTTAAGATCTACGCCGGCGAGTACCTCGCGATCATGGGAGCTTCGGGGTCGGGCAAAACCACGCTGATGAACATCCTAGGCTGCCTCGATCGCCCAAGCTCCGGCAGCTATCGTTTCATGGGCGAGGATGTCTCGGGCTTCGAGCGCGACGAACTGGCGCGGCTACGGCGCGAGGCATTCGGCTTCGTGTTCCAGAGCTACAACCTCATCGGAACGGCGTCCGCGCTGGAGAATGTCGAAGTGCCGGCGGTCTATTCCGGGATGCCGCCGGCGGAGCGCAATGCACGCGCGAGGGAACTGCTGGTCTCGCTCGGGCTGGGCGAGCGGCTGCAGCATCGGCCGACCCAGCTCTCCGGCGGGCAGCAGCAGCGTGTCTCGATTGCGCGTGCGCTGATGAACGGCGGGCGCATCGTGCTCGCCGACGAACCTACCGGCGCGCTAGACAGCAAAAGCGGCATCGAGGTCATGGCGCTGCTTCGCGACCTGTCGCAGCGCGGGCACACCGTGATCCTCATCACCCATGCGCTGGATATCGCCGGCCAGGCGCAGCGCATCATCGAGATCAGGGACGGAACCATTGTCAGCGATCCTGGCCCACAGCTCTCGGTACTGCCGGCGGCAGCCGATATCGCGCCCTCAGCGGATGAAGGCGGCGCTTCGTTTGTCGGCGGCGCGTTGGAGGCGGCCAAGACCGCGGTACGCGCGCTGCGCGCCAATCTTTTCCGCACCGCGCTCACGCTGCTCGGCATCATCATCGGCGTTGCCTCGGTGATCGGGATGCTCGCGATCGGCGACGGAGCCAAACAGGTTGTACTCGATCGCATCAGCGCCATGGGCACGAACCTGCTGCTTATCCGCCCGGACCATCAAAGTCGCCCGGGGGCGGGCGGGACCGTGGCCTCGCTCCTACCGGAGGACGCGGAGGTGATCGCCACGCTGCCCAACGTGCTGGCGGCCGTGCCTGAGCTGGGCGGTAGCGTCACGGCGCGCTTCGGCAATTCGGACTACCAGACGCAGGCGACCGGAACTTCCGCGACTTTTCCGGTCGCGCGCAATTGGCCGGTCAGCCGCGGCGTGTTCTTTTCGACCGAAGATCTGAAGAGCTATGCTGCGGTCGTGGTGTTGGGGCAGACGGTTGCGGACAGTCTGTTTTCGAAGGGTGTCGACCCCGTCGGCCAGTATGTCGTGCTCAACAATGTCCTGTTCCAAGTGATCGGCCTGATGGCGGTGCGCGGCGCCTCGCCCCAGGGCCAGGGCCAGGACCAGGACGACGTGGTGCTGGTCCCGCTTACCACCGGCGGACTGCGCCTGTTCGGCCAAAGTTTCCTGCGCAGCATCACCGTGGCGGTGGACGACGTTGCGCTCATCGACGAAACCCAGGCCGCCGTGACCGAACTGCTGCAAGCGCGGCACCAGAGCACGGATTTCCGCATCCGCAACATGGCTTCGATCCTCGACACCGCCACGGAAACGCAGAACACGCTCACGGTACAGCTCGGATCGGTTGCGGCAATCTCGCTGCTGGTGGGCGGAATCGGGGTGATGAACATCATGCTGGTGAGCGTGACCGAGCGCACGCGCGAAATCGGCATTCGCATGGCCACCGGCGCGCGCATGCGCAACATCCTGCAGCAGTTCCTCACGGAGGCCCTGGTGGTGTCCCTGCTCGGCGGGGCGATCGGCGTGGCGGTCGGGCTCGGCGCAGCTGCGCTCATCGGAGCCTTCGGCACGCCGGTCAAATACTCGATCGGTCCGGTGTTGCTCGCCTTTGGCTGCGCGTTCGCGACCGGGCTGGTGTTTGGCTATATGCCGGCGCGTAAGGCCGCGTTGGTGGATCCCATCGTGGCACTGGCGACGTGATGAGAACGCGACATGCATTCGCCGCGGTCGCGCTGGCGGTGCTGGGCGCCTGCGCAAGCATCGGCGATGCACCGCCGGCCTCGCCTCTGGGAGCCTCCGCAATGCCGCCCGCCTGGGCCGAGATCGGTGGCGCAAGCGCAGGCACCGATACACTTGCGCCGGCGCGCAACTGGTGGAGCGGCTTCGGCTCTACGGAACTTACTGCACTCGTCGCCGCCGCACTGGGAGCGAGCCCGGACATGGCGATCGCTGCGGAGCGCGTGCGCCAGGCCGAGGCACAGGCGAGCATCGCCGGCGCATCGCTGTTTCCCGTATTGAATTTCAGCGCCGGCACCGGACGTCGCGGAACGCGCGCGCCCGGAGGCAGCTGGAGCGGCGAGAATTCTTCGAGCGGCGCCCTGAGCGCGAGCTACGAACTCGACCTCTGGGGAAGAATCTCATCCGGCCTGCGCTCGGCCGAGGCATCGCTGCGCGCCAGCCGCTTCGATCAGCAAACGGTGCGGCTCACGCTGGCAGCGGGAGTCGCGAGCGCCTATTTCCAGGTGCTGTCGCTGCGCGGACGCATCGAGACCGCGCGCGAGAACCTGGCGATTGCGGAACGCGTGTTGAAGCTGGTGGACGCGCGGGTGCGCAACGGCGCCGCCTCGAAGCTCGATCTCGCGCGGCAACGCGCGACGGTGTTGTCGCTGCGCGCCTCCATTCCGCCGCTCGAATTGCAGGAGCGCCAGACCTTATACGCGCTCGCCATACTCAGCGGCAGGCCGCCAGAGGGCTTCGAAGCCGCAGGCGCGAGCGTGAGCGCGCTCATCGTGCCGCGCGTCGAGCCCGGACTTCCGGCGGACTTGCTCGTGCGCCGGCCCGACATCGCCAGCGCCGAGGCGCAGCTCGCCGCGGCCAACGCCAACGTCGCCGCGGCGCGCGCGGCCCTGCTGCCCAGCATCTCGCTTACCGGCTCAGCCGGGCTCGCGAGCAATGTGCTGGTCAATTTCCTCAACACGCCCACTGCGGCATTGGCGCTCGGCGCGTCACTCATGCAGCCGATTTTCGATGGCGGTCGCCTGCGCGGTCAGGTCGACGTGGCGGCATCGCAGGAGCGCGAACTGGTCGTGAGCTACCGCAAGTCCATCCTTGCCGCGCTGGCCGACGTCGAAGGCGCGCTGGCCGCAGGAGGCCGCACGGCGGAGCAGGAGGCTTTGCAGGCGCAGGTCCTGGAGCAGGCGCGCATTGCGTTGCGGCTCGCCGAAATCCGCTACCGCGAGGGCGCAGACGACGCCCTGACCGTGCTCGATGCGCAGCGCACGCTGTTCGCGGCGGAGGACCAGCTGGCGCAGATCAGGCTCGCGCGGCTGCAGGCCTCGATCAGCCTGTACAAGGCGCTCGGCGGCGGATGGGGGTAAATGTTTTTTCGCTACGGGATATTCGGGCAGCAGGCGTTCGAACTCGGCAGCGGGCAAAGCCGCGAGAAGATGGTTTTGCTTAGCATTGTGGGTCGCGGTCATCAGGGAGTGCCAGAGTCACTTGCTACTCAGCATGGTGTGCATCGACTCTACCAAGAAACTCGTTCGCCGAATTTGGGTCCAATTCGGCGTGACGCCATTTCCTCAAACTGGGCAATTGAATAGTGCTAGCATGATTCTGGGAGTCAATACGAACAGAGGAATATGAGAGGCGAAGCTAGTGATGACAAAACTGAGTAGCGAAATCGATGCGGATGAACTGCGCCGCCGTGCCGAACAAATGGCGCAATGGCTGCTGACTCATCCGCTCCAAGGCGAAGTCGACGCGCAGAGACTATTGCATGAATTGCAGGTGTATCAGGTTGAGTTGGAAATGCAGAACGCGGAGTTAAGGCATGCTCGGGCAGAAACCGAAGCGGCATTGAATCAAGCGAATCTCCTCAACGAACAACTGTCACAGCGTGCGCAAGGCAATACTGTTTCCCGTAAAACTGGTGGCGCCGCTCCACAAACGAAGAGCGGGATTCGCGTCAACGAGCGCGAGGACATGAGGGCTTCGCTAAAAATTATCGCCGAAATATCTCATCAGATTCGACGGTCAGGCGTGAGCGCGGTACAGGCGCAACATCTAGACAAGATAGACGCGGCGAGCCAGCATTTGCTGGAGACCATCAAGGCCGCCATCGACCGACCCTAGTGCAAAGCCGGTTAGTTCGCTATTGCGTAGGTCGCAGCAAGCGCAGGAGTCAACACCGCGGATGGCGTGATCGGCCGGCTAGGCAATTTCTGCCCGGCGCGCCGAGCGGCGTGCCGCCCGACTCTTCACGTCATTGCGTGACGATCGCGCCTTGCTCCGACCGGCAAGGCTATGCATTGCGCTTTCTCAACTCCGCCTCCAACATCTTTATTTCGGTGATGTCGATAAAGGTAATCACGACACCGTCAATCACGTTTTCCTGGGTACGGTAGGGCATAATGCGCACCCGGTACCAGCGTCCATCCTTGGTTTGAACCTGCTTTTCATGAAATACCAGGGTACGCAGCACTTCCTCGGAATCCCCCTTTAGTTCCACATAGTCGAGATCGGTAACTATATGGGACAACGGTCGGCCCAGGTCCCCCGGTATCAGCTTGAAGAGCTTGGTAGCGTTGGGTGTGAACCGGCGTAGATTCAACTTGCCGTCGAGGAACACGGTGGCAATTTCCGTGCTGTTAAGCAGGTTGGCCATGTCGTTGCGCACCCACGATAGGTCGTCCACCTTCGACTGCAGTTCGGCATTGACGGTCTGCAATTCCTCGTTCATGGACTGCATCTCTTCCTTTGAGGTGGTCAGTTCCTCGTTGGTGGACTGCAGCTCTTCGTTGGTCGACTGGAGTTCCTCGTTGCTGGACTTGAGTTCCTCGACCGTCGTCTGCATCTCTTCATGGGTCACCTGCAGGGCTTCGCGGGTTTGCTGCAACTCCAGGGTGAGCGCATTTTCTGCCGCGGCTGCAGCTGACCTGGTCTTGCGCCTGCCGCCAGGGGCAGGCGGGGTGGCGATATCGTTGAACACCACCAATACCCGGCCGCGTAGCGGCTCGGGTTTCTCGATGCCCTGCACCGTGACATCGACGCTCTGCGTGCCGCCGTTGGCGCCCACCTTCAAGCCGCTGAGATGAATCGGCTGCGGTTGCCGCAGTGCTTTGCGTATCGTCCCGGTAAGCGCTTCGCGCAGCCCCGACCGCGCCATGGCGTAAAGGTTGATATTGACTCTGCCGGCGGCCGGCTCCAGGTATTTTCCGGTGCGACCGCTGATGTAGAGGATGTCGCCGTCGCTATTGACCAGCACCGCGGCGGGAGCGTAGGTTTGCTGGATCAGTTGATCGGTCAACAGTTCCAGGCTCTCTGCTGGGTTCGCTGTGTGGAGTGTTTCGCCTTGGGCAGGCGCGGCTGCAGTGCCCCGAACCGGAAACTCCACTCCGGCATGCGGCAGGGGCGGGTCGGCGCGTCGGTAGATTCGCGCCTTGAGATCGAGCGGAACGAAAAGCTGGGTCAAATTGCCGATGGTTTCGGCGCTTCCCAACAGCAGGATGCCGTCGCGATTCAAAGCGTAGTGGAACAGCGGCAGGAGCTTCTTTTGCAGCTGCGGGCCCAAGTAGATCAGCAGGTTGCGGCAGGTGAGAATATCGAGCTTGGTAAACGGTGGATCGGTGATGACGTTCTGCGGCGCGAAGACGACCATTTCGCGAATTTCCTTGCTGATCCGGTAGCCGCCGTTGTCCTCGGCGATAAAATGACGGGCGAGCCGCTGCGGCGAAACGTCGGCCGCGATGTTTTTCGGATACACGCCCTTGCGCGCCTTGTCGACGGCGTCCGAGTCGATGTCGGTAGCGTAGATCTGCAAGGAGTAGCGTGCCTTCGGCTTGACCAGATCGAGGGCTTCTTTGAAGACGATGGCGAGCGAATACGCTTCCTCACCGCTTGAGCAGGCAGTCACCCAGGCGCGCAGCCCCTTGCCGGCCGGGTACTGCGCGAGCAACGCCGGAAGCACATCGCTGCGCAGGATCTCCCACGCGGCAGGGTCGCGGAAGAAACTGGTGACGCCGATCAACAGCTCCTTGAACAGCAGGTCGAGTTCCTGCGGATTTCCCCGAAGGTAGCGCACGTAATCGCCGATTCTGGCGATCTGGTGCAGGGCGGTACGCCGCTCGATGCGCCGATAGAGCGTATTTGTCTTGTAGAGCGAAAAATCGTTGCCGGTGCGATCACGCAAGAGGATCACAATCTTTTCCAGCGCGCTCTGTGCTTCCGTTTCCAGTCTTGGTTCGATGGCCGTCTTGCGCGGAGCCATCTGGAGGTAAGCGACGATGCCTGCGGGCAGCTTCTCCGGTGCGGCAACGATATCGGCCAGGCCGGCTTCGATGACGCTCCTTGGCATGCTGTCAGCCTTCGCGCTGGCGGGGTCTTGCACAGCTGCCAACCCGGCTTTTTCTTTGATGGCGCGCAGCCCAAGCAAGCCGTCGGACCCCATACCCGAGAGGATGACACCCACGGCGTTGGCTTGTTGATCGTCCGCCAGCGTGCGCAAAAAGAAATCGATCGGCAGTCGCAAGCCGCGCGGCATGGCCGGGTCGAGCAAGTGAAGCGCGCCATGCAGGATCGACAGGTCCTTGTTCGGCGGAATCAGGTAGACACAATTTGGTTTGACCGCCATGCGGTTGCCGGCCTCCACCACCGGCATGGGCGTAACGCGCTGGATCAGTTCCGGCAGCGCGCTAACGTGCGTGGGGTCGAGGTGCTGAACAACAACGAAGGCCAAACCGCTGTCGGCAGGAACGTGCGAGAAGAATTTTTCCAGCGCCTCCAGTCCGCCGGCCGAACAGCCGATGCCGACGATCGGAAATACTGTGCCCGAAAGGGTGATGGTTTTCGGCGCTGACTTCGTCTTTTGAGCGGCGAGGTTGCTGCTTGGGTGACCTGCTGTTCGCCGCGGGGTCTTTACCCCTGCGGTGGCGGACGCTTTGTTCGATTTAGGCATGCGCCATTCCTCTGGATGACTGGGAGAACCATCATACCCTGCGTCTAATTGAATCAGATGACGAACATTTCCTGGATTCCGTTCCGGCTCCGCGCCCATAGAAATCAGGAAGGCGGATCCTTGGGCCTAGCCAGTTGTTTGTTATTGGCGAGTGCGTGATTGCAACATTCAGTGGAAAAACGGGCCTGCGCGATGCCGAGATCTGGTGCGCGCCCGAGTTGATCTACAGTGGAGATCATCTCGGACGCGGACAAGCCTTGCTATAGATGGACCAGGCCGTGCGTGCGATAGGACGCGCGCCGATCACTGCTTCAGTTCGGGAAAGTCTTCCTCGAAAAATTCCCACTCGGCGCGTTCTCCCTTGGCACGCCGCTCGGCTTCGATACCGCGCAATTGCACCCGCCGAATCTTGCCCGAGATGGTCTTGGGCAGGTCGGAAAACTCAAGGCGACGCACGCGTTTGTAGGGTGCCAGGTTGCTGCGCAGGAATAAAAATATCTCCTTCGCCAATTCGCGGCTGGGCTTAGTGTCCTGGGTCAGGATGATGAAAGCCTTGGGCACGGCGAGGCGCAACGGGTCCGGGCTCGGTACCACCGCCGCCTCGGCGACGGCCGGATGCTCGATCAGTGCGCTCTCCAGTTCGAAGGGACTGATGCGGTAGTCCGAGGCCTTGAACACGTCGTCGGCACGGCCGACGTAGGTGATGTAGCCATCGGCGTCGCGGCTCGCTACGTCCCCCGTGCGGTAATAGCCGCCGCGCGTTGCATCGGCGGTTTTCTCGGCGCTATCCATGTAGCCGACCATCAGCCCGAGCGGGCGCGGGTCGAGGACGAGGCAGATCTCTCCTTCGTCCGCCTCCTTGCCCTCCGCATCGATCAGGACCACATGGTAGCCGGGCAGCGGCCGTCCCATGGAGCCCGGTTTCAGCGCCTGGCCGGGCGAGTTGCCTATCAGCGCGGTGGTCTCGGTCTGGCCGTAACCGTCGCGCAGGGTGATCCCCCAGGCCGCTTTCACCTGGCCGATGATTTCCGGATTGAGCGGTTCGCCGGCGCCGAGCAGTTCGCGTATTTTGAGGCGGCTGCGGTAGCTCGCGAGATCTTCCTGGATCAGCATGCGCCATACCGTCGGCGGTGCGCACAGCGTGTTGACGCCGCAGCGCTCCAGCACGCCCAGCAAGGCTTTGGCATTGAAGCGGCTGTAATTGTAGATGAAGATGCAAGCGCCGGCATTCCAGGGCGCGAAGAAACAGCTCCAGGCGTGCTTGGCCCAGCCAGGCGACGAAATGTTGAGGTGCACGTCACCGGGCTGCAGGCCGATCCAGTACATGGTCGAAAGGTGTCCGACCGGGTAGCTCTGCTGCGTGTGCAACACCAGTTTCGGCTTGGAGGTGGTGCCGGAGGTGAAATAGAGCAGCAACGGATCGTCGGCCTTGGTCGGGCCATCTGGCGTGAAGCTTGCCGGATGGGCGTCGGCTTCGGCGAAGCTGTGCCAGCCGGGCGCGTCGCCGCCAACGGCGATACGCGTGTAGCTGCCGGCGAGGGTCGCGAACTTGTCCACGTTGGCGATGCCGACGACGACGTGGCGCACCTCGCCGCGCTCGAAGCGGTCGAGCAGGTCGTCCGGCGTAAGCAGGGTCGTCGCCGGGATCAGCACCGCGCCCAGCTTGGCCGCCCCCAGCATGGTCTCCCACAGCGGCACTTCGTTGCCGAGCATCATCAGGATGCGGTCGCCGCGCTTGACGCCGATCGAGCGCAGCCAGTTGGCCACGCGGTTGGAGCGCGCCGACATTTCGGCGAACGAGTGCTTTTGTTCGCTGCCGTCCTCGCCCACCAGCCACAGCGCCGGCTGCTCGTTGCCCTTGGCCATGACGTCGAAATAGTCGAGCGCCCAATTGAATTCCGTCAGCTTGGGCCAGCGGAATTCGCGCGTTGCGGCTAGATAGTCGGTACGGTGCTTGAGCAGGAAGTCGCGGGCTTCGATGAATGGACGGGCGGCGGACATGAGGATTCCCTTCTTGAGAGTGGATGCAAATGTGAAATTATGTTGGAGCTTGGCGCCAATATCAACTCAACGCCTGCCTCGATGCCGCCTTGGCGCAACGCGCCCGCCGAATTAACCGGTCGCGTAGCGCTCCGCGATTGCCGCCTGCCGCCAACTCCGCTGAACTTCCGGCCGATGTTCGCTGAGCAAGTTTGCCCGCGACGCCGTGAGCTGGCCAATCGTTCTTATTGACTGCGGCACTGAGTCAATTCGAATTCTCCTAGCTTACCATCGCCATCCACGGCAGGCCGAGCAGCAGGAACACCGCGATGAACAACAGGCCGAAGATCGCCCCCAGCCTCCAGTAGTCCGCTGTCGGCAGGTAGCCCGAGCCGTAATACACCG
>Ga0307375_10004513_pt1 | contig 13252 bp, 23 predicted proteins | sample TR1MG_FD_202531 | JGI IMG/M metagenome (GOLD analysis project Ga0307375, IMG submission 202531) | Soil microbial communities from Risofladan, Vaasa, Finland - TR-1 | ecosystem: Environmental > Terrestrial > Soil > Coastal area > Acid sulfate soil | place: Finland: Risofladan, Vaasa | collected...
TGTGTATGTAAAAGAAGGAAACTATATAGGTGAAATAATTATATACACTTTCGATGGTATTACTGAATCAAATCATATTTACTTCGAACCTGAGATGGTCGATACATTGAAAAGAGTTGCTGATCGCTTCATAAAGCTTCGTACAGAAGCAACCAAGAATAAATCACTATAAAATCATTGATCTATAGTGATTTTCTGAAGTGATATAATTAGATCATTGATTATATGAAATGACTATGATCAATGAATAATAGACATAGAGAATCAATAAAAAGAGGTGTATATATGATCGATAAAGAAGAATTGAGAAATAAAATTGTAGCAATGGCAATTGAAATAAAAAAATCTGCAGAACATAAAGCTTGTCTTAGTGGTTACAACTCTAATGGTTGTCCAAATTGTGGTGGATATATTTGGTGGTATCTCAATACCCATCGAAAAATAACCATGAACTGCCGACGTGGATGTTTTAGTATAATAGAATGAAAAAAAAAGAAAGAACAATAATTCAAAGTTTCATTGCAATAATTATATGGACCGTAGTAATAGTGTTTATTACTATTGGTTTTATGCGATGCACTATATTTCCAGAACCAATTGATTATTTAGTAATGGCAAAAGAAATCTCAAAAGAAATAATATATAAAGCTGATAATATTGATGAATGGCAATTACCTTATGAGACAGAGTTATTAGGCACAGGTGATTGTGAAGATATGACAATACTTTTAATATGGAGAGTGTTCACAAAATATAATATTCGAGGATCATTAGTTTGTGTTTCATTATATAACGGTTATCATGCCGTTGCACGTTTTGACGATGATCTATTATATGATTCCACTATAGGTATTATATTTGACCTTGAACGATTTAATTCTGAGATACAATATGAGTTAGGTTTTCAAGTTTTATTTTTTATGGCTGCTATAAAGGAGTATGAAGAATGAGTACACGATCTGGAAAGAGTAAAAGTAGTAATTGGCCTAATGGAATTAGACGAACATTCAAAGATCAATTATTGGCACCGGTCTCTGTCAGACGCTTCTATAACAATTCAATAAAATTGTTAAATGATATGTCAGAGGATGCGCTCAAAAAACATTCTGGCATGACATATGAAGAATTAAGTGGGCATGAAAAATGATACTCGAAATAATTATTTTCTGGAGTTTATCAATTGTATTAATTATTTTCATATGTGCTATGTTGCATAGAAAGAAACCACCTAAGCCTATTGTTTATCTACCTTTTGATTATGTCTCTGCTACAATACATTTAATAGATCATGGTTTCGCTATAAAGAATGGCATGATTAAAAATATAAAATCAAAAAATCTAATAACGTTTAGAGATATGTCTGCAATCAATTATCTTTTTACTGAATGGGATTTTGCTTATGACGAAGTGGAGGTACATTATGGACCTGAACCGAAACGAGAAGCGTAGAGTCATAATAGGCTTTTTCATAATCATATTACTTTTTATCATGACAGCATTTATAAATGAAAAAGCATTTGGTCTGGAATTACTTTCGCCTATTGCTGATGAATATAATATATCGTCATCAATAGGTTTCCGAGAACCACCTATGGGTGGTGCTGAATATTCAATGCATAAAGGTATTGATCTTGTTGGACCTACACATTGTGAAATAAGAGCTGTTGCTAATGGAGTCATCATTGAACATTGGGTTCCACCTAATGGTTGGTATAAAGGTCATGATGTTTATGGTGGCATGATTATTATTAAACATGACGGTTTCTATTCTTTATATGCACATCTATCTCAAACATATATACATGAAGGTCAGGTTATAAAAGCTGGAGATATTATTGGAAGGCAAGGTGCGACTGGTCTCGTGACGGGAGAGCACTTACACTTTGAATTGATCATTGATCCGCAATTATTCTTTGTACCTGAATTAACAAAATCTATTCAAAACCCAGGATATACAGAATGAATACTGATTATATTGAACCAATCAATTATATAAAAATATCTGTGATAAATGAAGATATTATTATCACAAACACTTCATCACGACGCATTGGCGTTTTTGTACCACATGAAAAAGATGCAAAGTTTTTATATTTAGGCGATGCAATTCATTTAACACAAAAGAATCCATTGCCAAAATCTTATATTGATTTTGGTTTTTGGAAATTATCAATAGACAAGCGAGATCAGAATGCATAATCGTGATATTGATATTCATATATTACAAAATGGTTTGTGTATTGTTAATAAAAGTATTTATGATATTACATCATATATAGATGATCGAGCACATGAACATAATGCATTTATAAAATTAGAACCTGAAACAACCTTCAATATTATTTTGATGGTAAGGAGAAACATTTATGTCCCTTCTAATAACTAGTTCGTTATTCGGTTCTATTGAGTGGTATGAGAATGCATATAAAAATTGGAAAGAAAAAGCATATAATGATTTAAAAAATATGTTGGCACGAGAATGGTCTGGTATGAGTGATGCAGCCCAAAGAGGTGTTGATTTTGAAAATGCCATTTATAATACATTGAAAAGTGGCAAAGAAAACAAAATCAATTCATCAGACTTTTTTAAAGTATTTCTTGAGAAATGCAAAGGAGGTGAGTTTCAAAAAGTAACAAAAAAGTTTTTAACGGTTGATGGAAAAGAGTATTGCATATACTCAAAATTGGATGTATGGTTCCCTGATGTAATTATTGATATAAAAACAACATCAAAGTGGGATCAATACTCAGAAGGTAAATATCTGAACTCTATGCAACATATCATGTATTGTTACACATCAGATATTCCAAAGTTCCTTTATATGGTAGCATTATTTAATGGTGAAACATCAAAGATAATTCAGACCATTAAATATCTACTATATGAAGCACCGACAATTCCGTTTCTTGAAAACAAGATTGTCGAAAAAATTAAAAAGATGGAAAAGTTCTTCAGCATTCACCAAGAGCTTAATGAATTATTCGAGCACACATATTCCAAATACAATAAAGGATAATTAGATGGAAAAACTCGTAGTCACGCGTTACAAGAGTCTTGTTGATTATCTTCGTGAAAAGAAATTAATTGACACGAAGACAAAGGTTGTGCCTCATGCAAACATTGATGATGTTAGAAATAAACATATCATTGGTGTAATACCTTATTGGCTTGCATGTCATGCGGCTAAGTTCACAGAGGTTCAACTTCGTGTTCCCTTTGAAAAAAGAGGGAAAGAATTGACACTCGAAGAAATAAAGTTCTATGCTCTCGAACCAGCGACTTATACTGTGAGAGCAGTTCCATTCGAGGAGGCAGAAAAAAATGGGTGATCTTGAATATTTAAAAGAAGATGAAAGACCGACACTCGATGCAGAAGCTTTTCGATCATTAAAAGAAATGATCGATAGTTTCAAGGAATACGAAACTGAAATTGGTGTATTAGAATTGCAACTCAAAGAATTAAAACAGGGTTTCAATAAACTTTCAGGTGAACGTATTCCTGAGTTTCTATTGATGTATGGATTAACTGAAATCAGGATTCATACTGGTGAAAAAATAATTGTCAAGGAGGATATTTCAGTATCGATTGATGATGCACATTATCAAGATTTTATCAACTTTTTGCGAAGTCGTGGTGATGATGATATTGTTAAACTTCAAGTGGCATTTGATAAAATGGAAAGTGAGAAACGAAGTGATCTACTCACTTTTCTTTTAGAGAATGAATATGTGTATGAAAGCAAAGATAATGTTCATGCACAAACACTCAAGAAATATTTCAAGGACATTCTTGGAATGTCAATAAATGATCCGGAGGTAAAAGAGGAAAAGATTAAATCAGGTCAAGTTGTAAAAAAAGAGCAACTGATAGACTTCGCAAAGATTTTCACATATTACAAAACAACGATTAAATAAAACCGATTGTTAATCGGTAAAAATATTTTTTGAGAGAGAGGATACAAAATGGCTACAGGAAAAGCGAGCAAGGCAAGTGCAGAGGAAATTAAGAAAGCAGAAGAAGACTTTCTCAATTCTGGCACAGACACGATGGAAGGATTTGAGGATATCAATTCCTCAACGATGGCAATACCTTTTATAAGGATATTGCAAGACCTTTCACCTCAGGTAAAAAAGAAAGACCCGGGATATGTTGAGGGTGCAGAGGTTGGCGATTGGTATAATACAGTTACCAAGGACCTATATGATTCTCCACTCAAAGTCATCGTGCTCAAGTTTGAGCGAGTGTATATTGAATGGCGACCCGATCGTGGAGGATTCGTATCATATCACACTCCTGAAAATGCCGAACGTATTGCGATTGACAAGACTTTTGGGAAATGGAAAACAGTAGAAGGAAATGATCTGCAAGAGACCTATGTATATTTCCTTCTGCTCGCTGACGATATCTCATCAGGTGTTGTAATTCTATCATGCACTTCAACGGCAATCAAAACTTCAAAGGAGTGGAATCGATTGATGACCACTCATGTGATGGATAATGGCGAAAGAGCAATGCCATATTATATTGTTTGGGATTTGTATTCTGAATACAGAACCAAAGATCAATATAGTTGGTATGGCTTTACACCGAAGTTTAATGCCATCGTAACCAAAGAACAATATCTTGCACTCAAACCTGAACGCAAGGCTCTCCCTGATCGTCGTGTTGATTATGCGCAGCTCGAAGGTTCTGTGCATACTGAGGAAACAATAGAAGAAGATACTGCTTTCTAATCTCAATGGCGGGACTTCGGTCCCGCCTATTTTAATGGGAGCCTAAGATGACAATTAATGGAACTGATGCAAATAGATTATACCATAAATTAGCAAATGAATTAATGTATAGATGTGATGAAATTGTTCAACCTCGTGGTATGGAAATAAAAGAATTAAGAAATGTAGAATTATATTTAAGTAATCCACGAGCACGAATAATAACATTGCCAGATCGTAATATTGATATGCGATATCTTATTGGTGAACTTTGTTTTTATCTTAGAGGTTCTAATGCATTAGACGAAATATCTTTTTATTCATCATTCTGGAATAAACTCAGTGATGATCAATGCACTGTTAATTCGGCATATGGCAAAAGATTATTTTATGACGGCACTATAAAAGCTCAGTCACAAATAGGTTATGTAGTTGATGAATTAAAAAAAGATAAAGACTCAAGAAAAGGTGTAGCAACAATATATGATGGTGTAAATGATGCTCGACCATCATTAGATAATCCATGTACAATGTATCTTGATTTTTATATTAGACGAGATTTTCTATGTCTAACAACACATATGCGATCTAATGATGTTTGGTTAGGTCTGCCATATGATCTTCCATTCTTTTGTTTAGTACAAGAAATTGTTTACTTACAATTACGACAACATTATCCTAAATTAAGATTAGGTCATTATTCACATATTGTTGATTCAATACATGTGTATTCAAAAAATTATAATGCATTTAAAAAAATAGCAAAGACTTTACCTACTTATGATGAAAAATCTACGATGCCTGCTTTACAGAATAAAGATATTTATACTTGGTTCAAAGATATATTATGGATAGAAAAAGAATATCGTAATGGCAGACTTCCATGTTATAATTTATGTTCTGATTTTTTAACTTCATTTCAATTATGGGCTTATTATAATCTTATACATTGAGGCCAATTAATATGTCAATCCCAGAACTTCAATTGGCCAATTTCCAATCTCTGTTTACAGGGAATACAAAAAATTATGGCCAACATACATATCAATTTACAAATAAAGAAGGAGAAAAAGAAGAAGGTATTAGCAAAACAATAAAAGATAAATTGGTTACTAAGACTCAATATCAATTACACTTAGAAGGTAAACAAGGATTAGGTATAATACCTATCAATGAACATAATAAATGTTCATTTGCCGTGTTAGACATTGATGTTTATGATGTTGATTTAAATATCTATATTAAAGCAATTGAAAGAAATAATTTTCCATTAGTACCTTTTAGATCAAAGTCAGGTGGATTGCATATTTATTTATTTTTAAAGCAAGCAATTGACTGTGTTAAAGCTATTGAATTAATAAAAAATATGGCAGGATATTTAGCTTTGGATTTATTAGTGAAACGTAAATCAAATAAAATGATAGAAATATTTCCAAAGCAAACTCGATTAAATGACAATAGTATTGGGTCATGGATCAATCTACCTTATTTTAATAGTGATAAGACAAAACAATATGCAATTAAAAATGGACAATCATTAACACTTGAACAAGCGATCATGTATGCTAAAGAAAAAAGAACAACCTATGCTGATACATCAACATTTATAAAAGAATTAATATACCAAGATGCACCTCCATGCCTTCAATCAATAGCATTACTTGATGCACCTGAGAAAGATAGTGCAAGAAATGATTATCTATTTTCTTTTGGTGTGTATTTAAAAAAGAAAAATGAAAACTTTTTTGAACAAGCATTATTTGATATCAATAATAGTTTGGCAAAATCTTTACCAACTGATGAACTTGAGCGAACAATTCTTTTATCATTACGAAAAAAAGATTATGTGTATAAATGTAATACATCACCATGTGTTGATTTCTGTAAGAAACAAGAATGTTCTAAACGTGAGTTTGGTGTAGGAAAAGAAGATGGATATTTCTCAGAACTAATATATGGGAAATTGACTCAGATAAAAACAGCCCAACCATATTATGAATGGGAAATAAAAAAAGAAGATAATGATGAGTTTAAATTATTACGTTTTAAAAATGAAGATGAGATAATAAAACAAGATGCTTTTCTAAGATCATGTTTTCGTGAACTTCATTTGTTACCTATGAAATTAAAACAGATAGCTTGGTTTAAATTAGTAAATCAACATCTAATGGAAATTGAAGTCAAGATTGTAGAGCAAGAAGATGATACTTCAACGATTGGTTTATTTCGCAATCTATTTTCAGAATTTATTTTAGACAGAGCAATGGCTCAGAATAAAGATCAGATATTTGCAAAAAGAGTTTACTATGATAAAACTCAAGCTTTATATTTTTTTAGAGCCAAAGATTTAATGGAATATTTATTTATAACAAAAGGTTTTCATTATTTTAATCCAACAGAAATACATGGTATATTAAATGATATGGGTTCATTACCACGCAGAATAAAGACAGAGACAAATAAACAATTGAGAGTCTATGCTATAAGCACAGATAAATTAAATAGTTATGAATTAGAAGAACGAGAAAAGTTTGAACCTACTTTTGATACGGATGATAAGGATTTTTAAATGGAACAGAAAATAATATTTGGTGCACCTGGTTGTGGCAAGACAACAAAACTGATGGAGATACTTGAAAAAGAATTAAAAGAAAATGAGCCAGATAAAATTGCTTATGTTTCTTTCACACGAAAAGGAACTTATGAAGGTGTGTATCGTGCACAAAATCTTTTTGCTTATCACGAAAATGATCTACCTTTTTTCAGAACATTACACTCAATAGCTTTTCGCACTGGTGGTTATTCAAAATATGATATGATTTCTAAAAAAGATTATAAAGCTTTTTCTGATGCGATGGGTATGAAGTTTACTGGATATTACACAGAAGAGTTTTATCACAATGATGATCAATATTTATTTCTCGATTTTCTGTTACGTAATAATAGAGAAATTGCTAATACTTATTTAGAACATATGAATACGACAAAATTAAAAAATGTAATACATAACTATCGTCGATTTAAAGAATATGAAAAGATCAGCGACTTCACTGATATTCTACAAACATTTGTTGAACGCAATGAACCATTGCCAGTTGACATTGCAATAATAGATGAGGCCCAAGATTTAACTACACTTCAATGGAAGATGTGTGAAATTGCTTTCAGAAATTGTAAAAGAATATATATTGCTGGTGACGATGATCAAGCAATATATGAATGGTCAGGTGCTGATGTTAATCATTTCTTAGCATTAGAAGGTGAACGATTAATACTTGACAAATCATATCGATTGCAGAAAAAGATTCTTGAAGTATCAAAAAACATTTCTGCTCAAATAACAAATAGAGTGGAAAAGAACTTTGAACCTATTGCTGATGAAGGTAATATTCAATACTATAATTCATTAGATGAGATAGAGCTTGATGAAAATGCATCATATTATTTCTTGTCAAGAAATAATTGGTTCTTGTCAAAGCATCGTGAGTATCTTAGAAATAAAGCTCAGGTATTTTATGATAAAGAAAAATTATCGTATTATCCCAAAGATATTGAAGCAATAAATATATTTGAACATATACGTAAGACTCGCCAAATGTCAGATATAGAAGAACTGAAATTAAAAAAATATTTAAAACCAAATGTGAATATGCAATTACCTTGGTTTGATAATTTTAATTTACCCAATGATGACATATCATATTATCGTGATTTGATAAAATATAAAACTAATTTAAAAGATATTAAAATAACTGTAAGCACAATACATGGTGTCAAAGGAGGTGAGGCTGACAACGTCGTATTAATGTTAGATTTTACGGCCGCTGTCAAAAATAGTTTTGAAAGAAACCCAGATTCTGAATTGAGATGTTTATATGTGGCTTGCACAAGAGCAAAGAAAAATCTTTTAATTGTGCATAGTAATTCTAAAAATGGATATGATAATTATGTGAGGATAGAATGACAGAAAGAGAAACAATTTTATTCGCAGCTGTTATTAATAACCTTGGTATTAAAAATCAATTAGCTGTAGCAACCGAAGAATTATTAGAACTTGGAAAAGAATTGACAAAAGGTATGCGAGATAAAGTAAATAGAATGAAGGTGACCGAAGAACTCGCTGATGTTTTAATTTGCGTTGATCAAATTAAAATGATGTATGGCATTAGAGATAAAGAAATAAAAATATGGCGTGAGTTCAAAGTTAAACGTTTAAGTTATATGATTGACAGAGGTGATTATAAATGAAAGACACTGAAGGAAAACCACGGCCAACATTAATTTATTATTCATTGATCAAAGAAATATCTAAGGTTCGAGAATATGGTATTGAGAAATATGGAAGTAAAACTGATTGGCAAACTACTGACCCACAAGATCATCTTGAAGCCGCTCTTAGACATTTATATAAATATGCTGAAGGTGAAGAAAATGACGATGCCTCTGGTTTAAATCACCTTGCTCATGCGGCATCAAATATAATGTTTTTAATAGAAGATAAATATATGAAAGAATTAATGCTTGATGAAATATTAGACCCAAGAGAATCATCGTATATTGCTGGTGTTAATGAAGCAGCAGATGTTTTTGAAACTGAGAAAAATAAAATAGTTCAACGGCGTGATTAATCATATATTCAGGTTTTCATATATATGAAAAATATTAATTGACAAATATGATTTATTATGATACAATATAAAATCATTGATCTATAGTGATTATCCAAAGTGATATATAGATATCATTGATTATATAAAATGACTATGATCAATGAATAATAAAGAATATAGATAAATAAAATGGGGGTATTGATCTATGATAATCGATAAAATGCAATTATGCCCAGGTTGTGGTAGAGTTTTTGAACCCTATAGACCTTATCAAAAGTTTTGCTCAAAAGAATGTAGAATTAAAAAACAAGGAAAACCTTATTATTATAAAAAGAAATTAATCGTCGAAAAAGAATGTCGTGAATGTGGAAAAATATTTAAAACAAATCATGGTGCATATGTATTCTGTTCTGAGGAATGTAGATTAAAATATTATGCTGGTTGGTATAACAAAAAAGAAGAAGAAAAAAGAGTCTGTACTTTTTGTGGTGAAGCATTCTCATCTTCACATCACGCTAAAAAGTATTGTTCACATCAATGTTATTATAATGCAATGATGGAGAGGCGATTAAATGATTAAACCAATTTATGATTATTTTGCTTGGGAAGGTTTTGAAGCATTTTGTAAGATATTAGAAATTGATATTGGAAAAGAAGAATACATGAATGCTACAACAGATGCTCTTGGAAGAAATCAATTGTGTGATGTACCACTTCTTTGGGAAACATATCGAGCAGGTTTTTATTATCCAACTATAAAGGAGCGATTGAAATGAATGATAAAGGTTGGCCTGAAGTTGAAGTGTATTTAAACCATGTATCAAAAAAACTTATGTTGAAAAATATTTCAAATACTGACAAACCAATAATTCCTATATATTTTAATTTTAATGAAAAAAAATATTTGTTATATTCAGGTGATACACTTTCATTAAATCTTAAAACGGAGTTTGTACAATGAAACATATGAAGTTTATTATAAATGAAAAAGAAAGTACCATAACATTGCAATATAGGGATGTGCCAAGATTTATGAATAAGCTCATAAGAAAATTATTCAAAATAAATTTATGGCTTATAGGTAAAAAAGAAAATAGATGTTTTATTTTATCGCCTGGTGATGAGTTAAATATAATATTTTTAGGCGATAAAAAATGATAAATAAAAATGCAGATACATTAGCAATAGACATAGAAACATATGATCCGAATCTTGAAAAACTTGGGCCGGGTGTTTATCGCAATGATGGATATATTCTGGGTGTCTCTATATCTGATGGGGTTAATTCTGAATATTATTCATTACGACATTATGATACACTTGAAAAAGAACGACAGAAAAATAAAGAAATAATAAAAGAAATATTAGCACTTGATAATATTAAAATAGGTGCTAATCTAATGTATGATGTTGATTGGTTAGAAAATTGGGGAGGGATAAAAGTTAACGGCAAATTATATGATATACAAATTGCTGAGGCTTTAATAGATGAGAATCAAGGGCATTATTCACTTGATTATATTTCAAAGAAATATTTAGGTGTTGGTAAAACATCAGCATTACCTGAAAAGTTTTGTATTGAAAATAATTTGAAAGGTGATTTTAGAGCACATCTTTATAGAATGCCTTATATACTTGTAAAAGATTATGCAATAGGTGATGTTGAAGAACCTATAAAGATTATGACAATACAAAAAAAGATATTAGAAAAGGAAGAACTCTTTGAATTGTTTGAACTTGAATGTAATTTAATTAGATGCCTTATATTAATGCGAAAAACAGGTACCAAAATTGACACTAATAAAAGAGATCGTAATGCATTCAAAGTTCAATGTGATATTGAGACTCGTGAACAAGCATTATTTTCACAAGAAGGTGAGTTTAATTATAATTCTTCTCCGCAAGTAGCATTAATATTTGATAAGTATGGTATACCTTATGAAACAACAAAAAAAGGTAATCCATCTATTGATGCAAATTATTTAAAATTGATTCGTGAAGAACATAAAATTGCCGATGATATATTTGAATTGCGGAAAGCCAAAAAACATCTGGATACTTTTTTAATGGGGAGTTATGTAAGATATGTTGGCGAGAATAATCTCATACATTGTTCTTTTTATAACACACGTACTGACGAATTTGGTACTCGCTCTGGGAGGTTTTCCTCAGCGAATCCCAATCTTCAGCAGATACCATCAAAAGGTGTTGACGAATATTGGGGGCAAGTTTGTCGTGAAGTATTTATTCCATTCGAGGATTGCTGGTGGGGCAAGATCGACTATTCTCAGATTGAATACAGATTCATGGCTCACTTTGCCATTGGGGAAGGAAGCGCAGAAATTAGAAATGCATATAATAATAATCCAGACCAAGACTATCACCAATATATAATGGATTTGACTGGACTGAAAAGAAGATATGCAAAGAACCTAAACTTTGGTGTAGCCTTTGGAATGGGCGCACAACATATGGCAGATTTATTTCAGTGGACTATTGATTATGCATATGAAGTATTAGATATATATCATTCTAAAGCACCTTATATTAAATCTACAATTAAAGAAGTTGAGAAGGTCGCAACGAAAAGAGGTTATATAAAAACATTTTTAAAGCGTCGGTCACATCTTTTAGATAAAAGAAAAGCATATACAATGTATTGTCGATTAGTTCAAGGATCAGCCGCCGATCTAATGAAAAAAGCAATGTCAGTTAATTATAACTCTGGCGTTTACGATATTCTTTATCCACACCTCACAGTACATGATGAACTTGATATATCAATACCAAAAACAAAAATAGGTATTGAAGCATATAAAGAAATGAAACACCAAATGGAAACTTGTCTAATATTAAAAGTGCCCATTAAAGCTGAAGCTGAGGTCGGTGATAATTGGGCAGATATTAGTGAAGAAAAAGCAAAAGAAATAATGGAGTATTATCCACTATGAAAGAATCAATAATGTGGAATAAACTAAAAGATAATTATAAATCAACAGAAGTATTTCTTCAAAGAGTAGAAATGACACATTTTCCTGATATTTATTTTAGAACAAAAGAAAATGAAGGTTGGATAGAACTAAAACAAATACCAAAATTAACAGAATCAATAACAATACCTTTTCGTCCTGGACAACTATCTTGGTTAATGCGATATTTATCAATGGGTGGAAATGCAAATATGTTGGTCTCAATTAATGACATCGATGTTTTTCTGTTTAAAGATGAACGCATTCGCATGACCTACTTACGTAGTAATATATTTCATTTATCAGCATATTATGGTCCAATAAAAAATTTGCCTTTTAATACATTATTCTACTGATTGCCATATAGAATAGATTTCAGTTTCTACAGGTTCACAAGGTATGATGTTTCCACCAGGATATTCAAGATAAGCTTTCACTTCCCATTTTCCTGTTTCATCGAAAGTATCTTTGGGAACATCATAACCAATTTTCCCATCTGTACCTGGTGGATTCTCAATAGAAGCAATCACATTAGTAGATATTGTGCCATCAGGCGATCGCCAATTTATTTCAAAACCTACTAAAGTTGAAAGATCGACCACTGACCCATTGACCTTACATTCAATGATCAATCTAAAAGCTTGGTTTATTTCAATTCTTTCACTAGCCATAATTTACTCCTGTGTGTCAGTGGTTCGATTTACTTCATCATATCCATTAGATGATCTATTTACTTCATCATATCCATTTGTGGTTCGAGTCAGGCGAGTCCAGAAATTACCAATCAAGTTCAACAACATTGGTATGATTGCATTCATAGCAGTTCGTAATGTGTCAGTCACACCAATGGTTGATGCAAGATACACAAAATATTTTAATGAAATACTCAAGCTATCTGTAAGACCTACAGATTCATCAATCAATCGTATATATGAACCGGTTCTAACGAATGCATCTGA